>Ga0181535_10003883_pt1 | contig 17071 bp, 15 predicted proteins | sample PEATcosm2014_Bin_44_FD_119774 | JGI IMG/M metagenome (GOLD analysis project Ga0181535, IMG submission 119774) | Peatland microbial communities from MTU Mesocosm Facility, Houghton, MI, USA - PEATcosm2014_Bin17_30_metaG | ecosystem: Environmental > Terrestrial > Soil > Wetlands > Peat | place... | reverse complement strand
GCCAGCGATGCTTCCGCTTGTGTGTCCCAAGAGCCGGCTGTTTACGACATTCCACGAGTTTCACGTGTTCAATCCGTTGAGAAGGATGGCTTTTCTCTCCCAAGCGATCATTGGCAGCAATCTGATTTTTACGAATGAATACGAACGGCGCTATTTCCAGCGCTTCTTCGCGGCATATAGCGGCGCGGCCTCAGTGATTTCTATCGGTAACAACATTTTCAGCGGGGTACAACAACCAAAGCAGAGACGCGATAGGATTATATACTTTGGACAGATTTATAAATACAAGGGTATTGAGGATTTTATCGAAACTGTGCGCCTGCTTAGGGCGCAGAATAACAATCTTCCTTGCGCGATCATTGGCGCCCTTGGCGATGCCGATACCCCAATTGCGAAACTGATAGTCAAAATGGCAAAGACGCTTGATATCGAGCTGAAATTCAATCTTTCAACCGAAGCCGTTGCGGATGAGTTGAACACTTCAAATATCGCACTTCTTCCATTTCCTGACGGTATCAGCGCCAAGAGGGGATCGGCTTTAGCCTGTCTTGAGCACGGTTTGACAGTCATAAGCAAACACTCGGACAAGACGCCGTCCTGGCTCGGCCAGACAACATATTCCATGACGCGACCTGCGGATGCCGTCGCGACGATCAACGCCATTCTCAATGGAAGCTATCCTGCCTGTCCCGCCCCTGAAATTCTTTCGGCGGAACTCGCCAATCGCAAATGGCCCAACATCGCCAAACAGCACCTCGATCTTTACGAGGTCTCGTTACGCAATGCCCGTGCGCATGGGTAAATGCTAGGACGTTTGCTTTGGCTACAGGTCGCCATTTAAGGCTATCCTCAAAAAACATGGCTAAAACCGCTTGATTAAAACGGATGAACTAGTGAGCGTTGGGTTTGAAATCTCTTTGGCTTTTATCGAACCGCCAGTGGCCTTGCAACGCTTGTCGTTTCATGGTGGGCGACCCGGGCTTCAAAGCTGCCGCGTCCACCTAGCAAACGATCTCAGACCAGCCATTTTTAATCCCTGGCCTTCCGTAACCAAGTTTTGGGTCGATAGCCGATCTTTTCAGCGACATGGCCGGTGTATAAGCGGTTTGAGAGAATTCCGGCCGACCAAGCAAGAGACGCTGGCGCTCCGAGCCTTTCACTTGAGCTCAAGGATACGTTTTGGATGAAGGCGTCCGCGAAGGAAATCGGCAAAGCCCAAGGCATTGCCGTAGGCGCGGCCGCGCCTGTCGACCCATGGCTCCGGCCAAATCGATTTCATGAAATTCGCCCCGACGTTGCGAACAACCTGGCGCAGGGCGCCACCCGCTCGCGTAGTGCCCTTGCGCCAAAGGTAATAGGGGTTCGCGATTTGTGAATAGCCAAACCGAATGCCCGATGTGCGGCCCCCCTTGACGCCTAGATGAACGCCGGTCATCCGCATGTTTAGAACAATGCTGCCATAGACCGCAAGCTGGCGACAGAAATCCACGTCTTCTGCCCAGCCATAAAGAGGCAGGTTTTCGTCGAAGCGAAGGCCGTGTGCGTGTACCGGTTCGAGGCGCACCGCCATGTTGCAGCCATAGGCAGTAAACCGTTTGAGCAAGGGCGAAGCGGTTTTCGGCAACTTGTGGGCTGCCAGGATGGCCCTTGCCGCGGCTAGATCGAGACCCGGCCCAATGATGCCATCAGCGATGACGTGGCCAGTCGCAGCCACAATCAAGTCATTTGCCGCGAAACAATCTTCGACTTCGGCGAGATAGAATGGCTCCGCGAGGAAATCGTCGTCGAAGAACATCAGAATATCGAAGTCCGCCGCCGCATCGAGAATTGCATTGCGCTGCGCGGTCAAACCGCGCGAACCCTCGACCACATGGACGGGAAAGGGCAATTGCCCTGATCGTGAAGCGTCAAAGTCCGTTGCCGCCGCCGGACAAATGAACAGCGCCTCAGGTAATCGTTTCTGGCGGGTCAGCTCAATCAAAGCTTCTGCCAGAATCAAAGGGCGATTGGCGGTCGCAATCCCCACCGCGATTCTTAGACCAGATCGCATTTAAAAATCCGCACCATGTACAGTGTTGCTATATCGCGATTTGTTAGCACTGGGCCGATGCCAGATCAAGGGGCAGCTTCGGGTTATACTCGATATAACATAGACTCTATGCATTAATAATTTCAAATACCTGAAAGTTTGATCACACCAATTGCGGCGCATTATCACCTTGACCTTCGCAGTCAACCGATAAGGCGCCTTGGTACAACAATTGCCTCATTTCATACGTTAGGATCGGCAAAATCAACCCATTCCACATGATCGGAATGGCGATTCGTGATGATGATCGTTGATAATCATCATTGATAATGATATATAAAGCATGTTCCATAATGCGATTCGAGACGCAGAAAAAAGGCAACGGCCGATGGATCGCATTCTGATCGTTTCAGGGCATGATTTTCGTAGCCCGCGCAAGGCAAATATCCATTTCATTGCGCGGGAGCTTGCCAAATCCGCATCGGTGCGGTTTCTCTCACTGGGCTACAGCAATCTATCTCTCATTAAGGGAGATCCACGTTTGGAACTGGCCGGACAGGCCAATGTCGCCAGCTATCACAATGGTGTCGAATGCTTCCTTTGGAAGACTTTCATTCATCCCTGCAACATAGGGGCCCCTTCGCTTCGCTGGTTCGAACGTGCACATTTCAGGTACTACAGATCACATCTCCCTCAGCTGGCGTTAAGCTGGATACGCGATGCGGGGACTGTAATTGTCGAATCCGGATTGGGTGTTGCTTTTATCGAATTGATCCGACAAAGCAGCCCCGAAGCCCGCATCATCTATAACGCGTCCGACGATCTCACGGTGCTTGGCTGCTCTCCTTTTCTGCTCTCGGAGCTGAGCCGCGTCGCTAGATACGTGGATTGGGCCCGTATCCCGTCAAAGGCACTTGCGCGAGGATTTTCAAATGATCTTCCTCTCTTCTTAATTCCTCACGGAATTGATTTCCAAGTTTGGGAGCAAGAAGAGACATCGCCATATGAAAGCGGTATTCACGCCGTGTCGGTGGGGTCCATGCTTTTTGATGAAAGCTTCGTCGCGTCGGCGGCGGAACTATTTCCCGAGGTGCAATTCCATATTATCGGCCCGGGTAGAACTAGCCGGGCACTTTCGCGCGCAAACATCCATGTTTATGGAGAGATGAAATTCGCCAAAACGGCGAAGTACATTAAACACGCGAAGTTTTGTATAGCTCCCTACCGGCGTAATGAAAATGCCACATATCTGGCTGACACGTCGATGAAATTAATTCAGTATGATTTTCTTGGGCTTCCCGCTGTTTGTCCCTCTTTCGCGACGGGCAAACACCCTAACCGGTTCGCTTACGAGCCGGGCGACCTGGCCTCTATAAAAAGAGCCATTCAAACTGCTATGCGCCAAGGAAGGCATCAACCCGGCCATTATCGCAGCTGGGCGGATGTCGCCAAACGCCTCATCAATCCGGACGCCTATCCTGACACTCAGCTGCTGAACCCGGATGGACGCAATAGGGCGACTCTTTCGAGGGCGGTCGCGTAACCGGAGCCAATAGCCGTCAGTTCATACACGCCGGTGAGCCAGTGCGGAGGGCTGTGTCGAGAGTTGCAGCGGCATGTGGCGGGAGGACGTGCTGTTTAGTTCAAGTCCAGGCCTGAACCAGGCTGGCTGCGTACTGCGCCGATGATTCCGATTCTCAGGCAAATCGGCCACATTCCAAGATTGGTGGATAACCCATTGGTCTTTGCGGCCAACCGTACCCCTTGGGTGTCTGTACTGGATAATGTTCCGAGCTGGCGGCAATCCATTCCCATTGATTATCCTCGCCCGCATGTGTACTGACAAAGGGCAATTCAGCCGATGAAACTCAAGCTCGGCGCCTTTCGCGGAGTTTGCAATGCGAACACTGTTAATGTTTCGATCCCTATTTGGCACAGCGAGCCTTCCAGCATCTGTCCTGCTCACCGCGCTAGCCCTTGGCGGCTGCAATCAAACCTCTGGCTCCACGGCACCGGTCGCGACGGCGGCGCCTCGAGCCTTGGCTCCGCCGAACTGGCCGGCATTGCCCGAAGGCGCTGGCTGCACCAAGGAGCTTACCCATTATCAAACCGTGCTTGACGCCGATGTCGGCACGGGAAATGTCAACCGGTCGGTCTATGATCAGATCGAGATCGAATTGGTTCCCGCTGCGAATGCCTGCGCCGCAGGTCATGATAACGAAGCCCTTGCCATGATCCGGTCAGCAAAAGTGAAGCACGGCTATCGCGCATGATTGTGCGGGCCGCGCAAACGGGCGATCCTGGCTCATTTATTATGCAGCGGCCGGCGCAATAGACGGTGGTGAGCGCCCGGAAACCGGCTGCAAGGCCGGTGCCTTGGGGACATGGCAAACCCCGGCGAGATTCCCGCCGCCATGTTGCGGCGGACGATTTCACTTAGTGCATGCTCTGCGCAAAAGATGCAGACTTTTTAGATAGGATCATGCAAAGCAAAGAAATGGAGACCATGAGTGATTCCTCTTGAAGCGATCATGGTCTAGTGTCCGAAGTCGTTTTTCTCCTGCTTTTCATCGGTTTGAGAAATCTCTTCGTGCGGGAAAACCATTCGAGTACGCATGATGGCCTTGCCACGCCGCTCTCCGGCCGTTCTTCAACCAGACCTTGAGGGCGGGCGCTTCCTCATTGTCGAGGCACGCTTTTACGAGGATATTGCCGCGATGTTGCTGGAAGGCGCGAAGCTGGCCTTCGCAAAAGCGGGGGCTTTGATCGATTTCGTAGAAGTGCCTGGTGCCCTCGAAATTCCAATTGCCATGGCGATCGCGCTCGATCATGCCGAAGCGGCGCAACGGCCTTTCGACGGGGCGGTCGCACTCGGTTGCGTTATTCGCGGTGAGACGCATCATTTTGAGATCGTCGCCAACGAGAGCGCGCGCGCGCTCATGCAACTCGCGATCGGCCGCAAGCTTGCCTTCGGCAACGGCGTTTTGACCGTCGAGAATCAGGCGCAGGCTTTGTCGCGCGCCGATCCCCGGCAAGGCGACAAGGGCGGCGATGCCGCGCGAGCGGCACTTGCGATTCACCGGCTGAAGCTTGGGCTAAATATTGAAATCGGGGCGCCTTGATGGCCAACGCCGACCAGCGGTCCGCCGCCCGTCTCGCCGCCGTTCAGGCCCTCTATCAAATGGAGGTTACCGGGAAAGGCTTGAAGGAGACTCGCAACGAGTTCGAGTCGTTCTGGATCGGCCATGAAATCGAAGGAGAACTCTATAAGGATGCGGAAATCGCATTTTTCGACGATATTCTGGCGGGTGTTGTCTCTTCTCAGGGTCCCATCGACAGAGTTATCGACAATACCTTGGCGGCCGACTGGCCCTTAGCGCGGATCGATTCCGTCATGCGGGCGATCTTGCGCGCGGGTGCCTATGAAATCAAGCAGCGGGCTGACGTTCCCGCACGTGTCTCGATCAAGGAATATGTCGACGTCGCTGGCGCTTTTTTTGGCACGGAAGAAGCCGGAATGGTCAATGCGGTGTTGGACGCCGTGGCTCGCCAGTGCCGCGCGGCTGAATTTAAACCACGCGGTTAAATTGGAATGCAATGCCGCGTCCTTCGGAAGATGAATTGATCGCTACTTACTTCGCGCCGCTCGCGGGGCCGGGAGCTTTTGGCCTCCGCGACGATGCCGCGATCCTCGTCCAGCGCCTCGGACAAGATATTGTAGCGACCACGGATATGCTGACTGCAGATGTGCATTTTTTCGACGGCGATCCGCCTGGAGCGATCGCGCGAAAGGCCTTGCGGGTCAATCTCTCCGACCTTGCCGCCAAGGGCGCCGAGCCGCGCGGGTTTCTCCTCGGCCTTGCGTTGCCCGGGGATTGGACGGCCGATTGGCTCGCGGGATTCGCGCAAGGACTTGGCGAGGACGCTGCGGCCTATAACTGTCCGCTCTTGGGCGGCGACACCGTTAAGAGTCTTGGGCCGCTGGTTATTTCGATCACTGCGCTCGGCGCGGTTCCGGAGCAGAAAATCGTTTTACGCGAAGGCGTCGCGGCAGACGATCTCCTTTATGTGACCGGGACGATCGGGGATGCCGCGTTGGGCTTGCAATTACGCGCTAACGCGGCGCAAGATACAGCATGGACGCAAAGCGTCAGCCAAGCTGACGCCGCCTATCTTGCCGGCCGCTACTTTCTGCCACAGCCGCGGCTTGGCTTGCGCGAGGCGCTGCAGGCCTATGCCCACGCGGCTATGGATATTTCGGACGGACTTGCGGGCGATCTCGCAAAACTCTTACATTTAACCGGAATGACAGCCGAGGTCGTGACCGCCGATGTTCCGCTTTCCAAAGCCGCGCGCAAACTCCTGCGTCATGTGCCCTCTCTCCTCCAAACGATTATGACCGGGGGAGACGATTATGAACTCCTTTGCGCCGTGCCGCCTTCCGCTAGTGCTGCATTCGAAGCACGTGCCTTTGCCGCGGGACTACCGGTTCACAAGATTGGCACGGCCAAGCCGGGCCATGCGCCGCCGGTGTTCAAGGATCCCGATGGCCAGAAATTGGTCTTCGCACAAGCTTCCTACCGGCATTTTTAACGGTTAGGCGCGAGAGGATGCCAGAACCGCACAAAGCGCAATTGCACGGTGCGGCGGTTTCGTATAGGCCGTGCCAAGAACGCGAGGCCGAGGCTTCGCCAATTTTCTTAAACGAACATTAGGTGGCAACACATGAATTCCCTATGGGTTGTGATTTTCGCCGGTCTTTTATCTATCGTCTATGGTGTCGTTACATCATCAAAATTATTAGCCGCTGATGCCGGCTCGGCGAAAATGCAGGAGATCGCGGGGGCGATCGCCGAGGGCGCGCAAGCCTATTTAAAGCGCCAATATTTGACGATTGCAGCCGTCGGCATTGTTATTTTCCTGGCCTTTGGCTTCCTCGTCTCCTGGCCGCTTGCGGTTGGATTTCTGATTGGAGCGGTCCTGTCGGGCGCGGCCGGGTTCATCGGCATGAATGTCTCGGTGCGCGCCAACGTCCGCACCGCCCAAGCCGCGTCGCAATCGCTTGGCGCCGGTCTCGACATTTCCTTCAAGGCGGGCGCCGTCACCGGGCTTTTGGTTGCAGGCCTCGCCCTGCTTGGTGTCGCCGTCTATTATTACATTCTCACCGGGCCGCTCGGCCATGCACCGGAAAGCCGCGAGACGATCGACGCGCTGGTTGCGCTCGGTTTCGGCGCCTCGCTCATCTCGATCTTCGCCCGTCTTGGCGGCGGCATTTTCACCAAGGGCGCCGATGTTGGCGCCGATCTCGTCGGCAAGGTCGAAGCCGGGATCCCCGAGGACGATCCCCGTAATCCGGCGACGATCGCCGATAATGTCGGCGATAATGTCGGCGATTGCGCTGGCATGGCCGCTGATCTGTTCGAAACCTATGTGGTGACGGTGGTCGCCACCATGGTGCTCGCCGCGATTTTCTTCACAGGCCAGCCGGTGCTTCATGACGCCATGCTTTATCCGCTGGCGATCTGCGCTGCTTGCATCGTCACATCCATCGCCGGGACGTATTTCGTCAAGCTCGGGCCTAACAATTCGATCATGGGAGCGCTCTATAAGGGTCTGATTGCCGCCGGGCTCTTGTCGATCGTCGGGCTTGCCCTCGCGACTTGGCTTACGGTCGGCTTCGGGACCATTGGCTCGGCGGATGGTGGCACCCCGATAGAAGGCTGGCGTCTTTTCCTCTGCGGCCTCATGGGACTTCTGGTCACGGGTCTCATTGTTGTCATTACCGAATATTACACTGGCACCGGCAAACGTCCGGTCGTGTCTATCGCCCAGGCCTCGGTCACCGGACATGGCACCAATGTTATCCAGGGACTCGCGGTCTCGCTCGAATCGACCGCACTGCCGGCCCTCGTCATCATCGGCGGAATTATTTTTACCAGTCAGCTCGCCGGGCTCTTCGGCACGGCGATCGCGGTGACCACCATGCTCGGCATCGCGGGCATGATCGTCGCGCTCGACGCCTTCGGACCGGTGACCGACAATGCCGGCGGAATCGCCGAGATGGCCGGTCTGCCCAAGGATGTCCGGCAGGTGACCGACGCGCTCGACGCGGTTGGCAATACGACGAAGGCGGTGACCAAGGGCTATGCGATCGGTTCGGCCGGACTCGGCGCCTTGGTTCTCTTCAATGCCTATAGTCACGATCTCAGCTTTTTCGCCGCGAACCCCGATCAATTTCCCTATTTTAAGGGCATGGGCGCGGTATCCTTCGACATATCGAATCCTTATGTCGTGGCCGGGCTGATTTTTGGCGGTATGATCCCTTACCTCTTCGGCGGCATCGCAATGACCGCCGTCGGCCGGGCTGCGGGCTCCGTTGTCCAGGAAGTGCGTCGCCAGTTCCGCGAGAAGCCGGGAATCATGCAAGGAACCGAGCGTCCGGATTATGGCCGCGCGGTCGATATGCTGACCAAGGCGGCGATCAAGGAAATGATCGTGCCGTCGCTGCTGCCGGTGCTGGCGCCGTTGGTCGTGTATTTTGGCGTCAAGCTGATTTCCGGTTCAAAGGCGTCGGCCTTCGCAGCTTTGGGCGCCTCGCTCCTTGGCGTCATTGTCAACGGTCTTTTCGTGGCGATTGCGATGACATCGGGCGGCGGCGCCTGGGACAATGCCAAGAAAAGTTTCGAGGATGGTTTTGTCGACTTGGACGGCATCACGCACTTCAAGGGCGGCGACGCGCATAAGGCGTCGGTGACTGGCGATACCGTCGGCGACCCTTACAAGGACACGGCCGGTCCCGCTGTCAATCCGGCGATCAAGATTACCAACATCGTCGCGCTCTTGCTGCTCGCGATCCTCGCCCATTGAGGCAAGCGTCTAGCGAGAGCAGCGCGCGTTAGACTATGGGTGCGCTTCGTGTTGAAGCACACCTATGATTTCAGAGTTTGTTTGCCGGCTCATCGAACCCGGCAATCTGCAACTTTCGGACTAACATCCTAGAAATGCAGAAGATTGATGAACATGCCCTTCAGGAAGGTCGATTCGGCGCCGGCCGTCGGTGTCGTGCGCGACACGAAATCGATGAGCTTGCCGTCCTGCATGCCGTAATTGGCAACCCGCTCGACCTTCTTGTCCTTGGTGAAATAGACTGCGAAGACACGCTGGTCGGTGACCCTCGGCGGCATGAAGCCAAGGCCGCGATCCGTAATCTGGGTTACATAGTACCAGGCATCGCCACCGACGGTGGATGTCGTCGTCGGCGATCCCAAAAGGACGAGGATCTGTTCGGCGGAAGCCCCGACCTTGACCTCGTCGGCTGTTTTGGGGTTGAGCTGATACCCATGGACGACTTGCCCGTCATAGCCAAGGCAGCCCCCGAGCTCCAGCGTAAGCACCGCCAAAAAAGCCAGTTTTGCGGCGCCCGGCGCCCGGCGGCATCCGCGCCGTTTCCGCGCCTTAACAAACTCCATTCTTCAAGCCTCCGAGTTGAGCATTTTGCCGGAACACACTGCTGTTGGGCCGAAAAAAGCTACGACGCATTAAAATTCCACAAAATTAATAAATAAATTGCCTCAAACTTTTGGGATTGTCAGCGCCGCAATGCCCACTAAAAGGGTGCTGGCCTGGCCTGGCGGGGGTCCCCGAGATATCCCAGCCCTTGCGTTTGGTCGCGCGATGCCTAGCCTTCGCTTCAGCGAAAAGCAAGGTTCGTCGTTCACCTAAACCGGCAGGACAGCTGCCTTCCGATGGAAATACCATGGTTTTCCGGCTCTTCCGGCGTTCGGCCAATCAAAACCTGATCGACCGGCTTCGTGGCGAGATCGTGGCGGCGGCCCGCGATCCCGTGCTTTTCACGGAGTATGGCATCGAGGACAGTTTGGAAGGCCGTTTCGAGGCGCTCGCCTTGCATGCTGCTCTTGTCTTGCGCCGCCTTAACCGCATGACGCCGCCAGCGCCCGAAATGGCCCAGGATCTCACCGACGCCCTCTTCTGCTCCTTCGACGCAGCCTTACGGGAAATGGGGGTAGGCGACACGGGTGTCCCGAAGCGCATGAGAACCATCGCGGAAGCATTTCTCGGCCGCGCTGGGGCCTATGACCGGGCCCTTAATAGCGGCACGCCGGAGCTTGCTGCCGCGCTGACGCGAAATATCTACGATGGCCGCGGAAATCCGGACAGGCTTGCGCGCTATGTGGAAGCCTCTAACCAAGCCTTGACCGCTGCCTCGCTTGAGGCCTTCACGTCGGGACCGGTTCCGTTTCCGCGACCTTCCGCCATTCCAAGCGCATGATTCCAAAAAGTTGCTGACATTTTTGATAACATCACGCGGGTTGGATAAGATCATGCGGCACAACGATCATTTAAAGTCGGCGGATTGAATCCGATCAGGGTCCGTGAAATATTTCCACTTGCCGGCGATTCCGTTCTAATCTTTCGCGATAGGTGGCAGCGATGGCAAAGAGAACCATTCCCCCTCCGAATTCCCCTAAACCCGGTTCCGGCAAGACGGCACCCATGCTTGACGCGGGAAGTTTCACGCGGATGCTCGCCATCGAGACCGTGCCAGATACCGGCCTCGATATAGACATAACCGCCAGCGAGGCGGAATGCGCCGCTCTTGCGGAGATAGGCGGCCTCGCCGCAGTTCACGAATTCGAGGCTGGTTTTCATGTATTGAAACTTACCCAGACACGATTCAAGGTCACCGGGAATTTACGCGCCCGCATAACGCAAATCTGCGTCGTCAGTCTTGAGCCGTTCGAGACCCTTGTCCGGGCTGATCTCGACGTAGATTTTGCACATTTGGGCCAACTTGCTAGCTCGAAAATTAGCATAGGCGGCGGCCCGGCGGCCTCTTTTCTTGGCGGCGCGGATCCCCCCGATCCGATTATCGATGGAAAGATCGATCTTGGCGCCTTGGCTTCGGAATTCCTGATACTGAACCTCGATATTCACCCGCGCAAGCCGGGTGTGTTGTTCGAGGGCACCGATGTCGGTGGCGAACCCGCGGATAAAAATTCGCCTTTCGCGGTGTTGCGGTACCGATCCTAAAACCGCCCCTTGGAACTGCGATTGCGCCGCAAGCGCCACTTTGAGATCCTGATATCCGGCGCTATCCTACGCTTGCAGCGCACGCTCTGTCTGTCTGTAGCCTTCGTTCGCACGCTGTTCGATTGTGTCAGGTGAGAAGTCACTCGCGCCTAAACCTAAAACCTGTTCCGGACGCGTAATCGAAATGATTCGCGGAACCCGAACGTAATGGCGATTCGCCACCGCCTGGTAGGCAGGGTTGTCCTTGAGCGGATTACCTTCAGGCAGATTTTCCAGCGCCTCCATTAATGCGGCGACCTCGTCGATACGCCGTAGCATTTTTACGTCTTCCAACGTCCTGTTGGCGAATTGGAGATTTTGGGTTCGTGCCGTGACCTCCTGCATATTGCGGGGAAGCGGCGCTTTGTTCGGAAAGAGATTGACGACATATATCGTTAAGTCCGCGCCCTTGGAGGTATCGAGCCTGTCAAGCACGGCGCCGAGCGGCGTATTGTCGAACAAGCCCCCGTCCCAGTATGTCTTGTCACCGATGACCGTCATCGGAAACGACGGCGGCAGACTGCCGCTCGCGACGATGTGGTCCAAGGAAAGGCCCTTCTCACCACTGTAGAAATACTGGATCTGGCCGGCCTCGATGTCGGTTGCACTCACCAGCAGTCCTGGCGTAGCCTTCGGATCTGCGAGAGCCTTGAGGTCAACCAATTCTGATAGAGTCTGACGAAGCGGCTCCGTGTCATAAATATTGGTCCAGATTGGGAGGGCGTAATAGTCAAGCCGCGGCACAAAGAAATTCGGGTTGCCAAGTACGGATGCATAGGGCCGCAAAGGCGGCGGAAGAAACAATCCTGACACCGTGATCTTTTGCCAGAAGGCTTCCAGCGCCGCGAGCGGCTTCAGACCGGGCGCTGGCCTCGCCAGGAGGACCGCGGTAATCGCACCGATCGAGACACCTGCAACAATATCAGGTGCGAAATCTGCATCCTTATAGAGCCGCCGCGCCGCTCCAAGTTCGTAAGCGCCAAGAGCGCCGCCTCCTTGCAGGACCAATGCCGTGCGTGCCGGATGCGGCATACCAGCCTCCATCAAAATTATCGTTGCGCAGCATTTTATCGCTGCGCTGCAGCGAGCGCAAGCTCAGGGAATGGTGCGCCGCAAATGATAGTACTGGGCTAAATCATGATCCAAAATGATGCGAGCTTTTTGATTAAGTTCATTGGATCAAATATGGCGATAAACACCATAAGCAATTGATCTCGATGCTATTATGGTCCAGGAAGGAAACGGGGCTATCGAACAGAGACATCGTCAGGAACCCGCTTCAAGGATCTCTTTCGTTTAGGCCAGAATCACGCCACGATCCTCTGCGATAGGCTCTGTGGTCGCATTCAGATTGGCCTTTCTTCCGCCTTGATTCATTCAAGTCTCGTTCAGCGCCCAACCGTAGCATCGCGCTTGATATTGGCTCTTCTGGCTCAAAGATCATCATGAAAACCACTTTCAAACTGTTGCTCTCTTGCTTTGCACTCATCATGCTGGCGTTCACTTCGCCGTCGCGGGCGGATACGGAAAAACGTATCGCCTTCGTGGTTGGCAATGCGGCCTATCAAGCGGGCGCTCTTGCCACACCGGCAAATGACGCGGGCCTCATCGCCCAGACCTTGCAGGCGGCGGGCTTCGACGTGAGCGGCGCCCGCGATCTCGACGGCGAATCCTTACGCGCGGCGTTCAAGGATTTCCTCGACAAGGCGCAAGCCTCGGGGCCCGACACCGTGGCCTTTGTGTATCTCGCCGGTTACGGGCTGCAACTCAACGGTGACAATTATTTCGTCCCGGTGGATGCCAAAATTGCGTCTGCGCCGGACGTGGCAATCGAAGCGCTGCGTATTTCCGATTATACGAAGCGGCTTGCCGGGCTTCCCCTTAAAGCGAGCTTGATTGTCCTCGACGCGGCGCGGGACACGCCTTTCGCGAAGTCCGGTCCGCCTTTGGCCGGCGGCTTGGCCCTCGCCGACGCCGAACCGAATATGCTCGTTGCTTTCAACGCCTCGCCAGGCACGGTTGCGCCCGCTGAGAGCGGGCCCTACGGCGCCTATGCGCGGGCACTCACCGAAATGATCCGGGAAGGCGGCATGCCGGCCCCGGATGTCTTCGGTGGCGTGCGGCTGCGCGTGAACGAAGAGACCAAAGGAGCCTTTGTGCCTTGGGATGCATCGCGGATAACGGCGCCCTTCGTCTTCTTCGAGCGGGCTGCGGACGCGCCGCCTCCCGCCCTCGCGGCAGAGCGGGTTGATGCCTTGCGATCGGAGCCCCTTCAAGGGTTGGGCGCGCAGGACGCGTATGCCGCCGCGATCGAGCGCGACACGCTGCAAGGCTATGAGGAGTTTCTTGCCGCCTATCCAGGGGACCCGCTCGCCAATCGAGTCCGTGCCCTGCTCGCCGCCCGCCGCGAGGCCATTACCTGGCGGCGAACCTGCCGGGTTGATACGCCGGACGCCTATTGGTCCTATCTCAACCGCTACCCGCGCGGCCCACACGCGAACGACGCGCGCGGGCGCCTGGAGACGTTGGCCGCCGCCATGGCGCCGCCGCCTTCTTTCACGCCGATTGTTTACGATGTGCCGCCGCCGCCGCCAGCCGAGATCGTCTACGTCGATCGCCCGGTGCTCGTGTTTAGCGATCCGGTGTACGGCTTCGTGCCGCCGCCGCCCATCGTCATCCTGGCTCCGGTGCCAGCCTATCTCGTGTTCCCGCCGCCGCCGCCGCCGATTGGTCTTTTTGTCCTGCCGGTTCCCGTATTCGTGCCGGTCCCGCTATGGGCTAATCCGCCTGCCTATGTGGCGGCGCCCCCGGGAAACGTCATCTTCAACAACATTCACAACACGACCATCATCAATAACAATTCCACTGTCGTTGCTCCAGGCGCGGGCGGGCTTGGCGCCGCCGGTGTGGCGGCCGGTGTAGCCGCAGGCGCGGTAGCGGGCGCGGCCGCCGCGCACGTCGCTCTGCCCCCATCCTTGGCTAACAAGGCGGCGATATCGGGTGGCCAAGGGGCGCCTGCCGGCTTGCCGGGTGGCGTGCCAGCTGCGCATTTGCCGGCTGGCCATCAATTGCCTGGCGCCAATGGCGTGCCATCACAGGGATTAGGCACAAAGCCGGGGACACCGCCTGCCGCCGGCCAGCCTGGCACTGCAGGCGTGCCCTCAACCCATTCGCCAGCGGCCCAAGGACTGCCTGGCGCCAATGGCAAGCCACTCCCGGGAGCGGCTCAGAATCCGGCGGGTACGCCGCCGCGGAACAATCCGCCAACGGCTCAAGCCGTGCCGGGCGGCCAAGGCGTTCCCGCAGGGACCGGTGGAAACGGCGTCCCAAAAAACCCGAAGCCGAGCCCGGCGGTCACGCCTTCCGCTGGCTCTCCGCCAGTTGGGCAGAAACCAGCGAAAACACAGCCCACGGGTCAGAATCCACCCCAACACCCGCACGCGCCATCCGCTGCGACCAGCAAACCCGCGGTTACCGGGTCTGCTCCCGCAGCGGCGCCAAAACCACAACAGTTCCAGCAAAACGCGCCGCGGCAGGTTCAGCCGAAGCCACCACAGCAGGCTCAACAGCCGCACGCGCCGCAGCCGGTACAGCAGCCGAAGCCACCACAGCAGGCTCAGCAGCCGCGCCAACTGCCGGCGGCGGCACCAAAACCGAAGGCTCCTTGCGGCAAGCCTGGTTTGCCGCCCTGCCGCTGATCTTTGTTGGGCGGCGCGATTGAAAGCGGCCGGGGAGGACGGAGTCCCCGGCCAGAGATATGCGGCCAAAAGACCTCGACGATCCTACCAAAATTTTTCATGCGAACCGTTGATGTCCGATGATCAGGGCTGAGTACGCAAGTTCTCAAATTCCCCGGAGCGTTTCTATATCGATGCAGCGAAACACCGGCTTAACCTCCGCCCACGACTCTTTGATCCAAGACCAATTCAGCCGGCAGGCCGAGCTGTTCGCCCAGTCGCCGGAACTGCATAGCGATGCCCAAGTCCTGCTGCTCGTGGATTGCGCGCGGCCGCAGCCGGGTGACGAGTCGCTTGATGTCGCTTGCGGACCCGGCACGATTGTCGCGGCGTTCGCCTCCCGTGTGCGGCGTGCCGCCGGCCTCGATGCGACAAGTGCGATGCTGGATCAGGCCCGCGTGCTGGCGGCCGAACGCAATCTCGTCAATGCCGAATGGCAACAGGGCGATGTCTACCAGCTGCCATTTGCCGATGACTCGTTTGATATCGTCAGCTGCCGTTTTGCTTTTCATCATCTTGAGGAACCGGCGAAAGCGTTTGCCGAGATGGCGCGGGTTTGCCGTTCCAATGGGCGCGTCGTCCTCTGCGATGGCGTGGCCTCGTCCGATCCCGCCAAGGCAGCGGCGTTCAATGCGATGGAACGCCACCGCGACCCGTCAACCGTGGAATATTTGACGCTGCCGGTTCTTACCGGATTGTTTACGGATATGGGACTTTCGCCCCCCGCAGCCGTCCGCTTCCAAGTTACTTATGAGCGCGAGCGGCTGATCGCCAAATCCTTTCCGGTGGACGATGACCGCGAAAAACTTCGCCGGATGATTGACGCCTTGATCGCAACCGACGCGATGGATGTTGGAACGGTCCCCGGCGGGACACGGTTCACCTTTCCTTCAGTCATTCTGACGTCGGTGAAGGGCTGAGGGCGCGCTTGCAATAGCACCGGGGAGGCCGCTGATGGCTAAGACATCAGTTTTGTCCGGAATGGCGGCCCAATCGGACAAAAATGTTTCACGTGAAACATTTTGGTGCGATTAACGCTCCGCGCAAATGCACATTCGCAAAGCGGCATGACGTGCGGAACGGGGATTTTGGGCAAGCGCAATTCTGGGATAGGTTTAAGCTTTGGCTCCGTGATTTTTTAAAATTGTCCCGCGCATGGATCATGCCAAACGCATGGTGCGTGGGGTGTGGCGGGCGGACATTGCCCCTAAATTATGCACGCTGTAAGTGGCTGATTTCCTTGAGGCTGCTTCGTGGTGCAAAATTCTTGATATTCGCACGATGGTGCGAGTTACGCCCGCCCTCTACAAGTCAGAGGGCAGGCTTGTCTGGCCTCCACCGCCATGAAATTGGTTACTCTACATTCCGCCCATTGGCCTGACGTACATGATCTCTATGGATGATTGTGGAATCTGCAGGTGGGGATGGTTTTCAAAGGCCTTTGCGGCGGCTTCATGCGATTCAGCCTCCACGAACGAATACAAAATGATGTCGTTCTTGGTGTCGGAAATACCGCTTGCCGTGACGCGCTTGGTCTTGCCGCCCGCCTCAGTGAGCGTGATCATTTTTGCATGCTCGCTCATCCATTTGCCCCATGCGGCCTGCATTTTCTGCTCCTCGACCTTCCGTGTTTCGGGGTCGGTTTTGGCCCAATCCGCCATCACGGACGCTGGAATGAGGTATAGGGCGATGAATTTCTGCATATGAGAGTCGGTCATGGCTTTTCCTTTCGTTTGACGCTTTGATGTTGGCAGCGCGAATAGAAACGCGCCTTTGCTACCGCGCGAAATCCGCTGCCTCGTATTCCGGCCGGATTTCAATCTCGGAGTCCACAGGCATCGGGTTCGGGCAGCGCTTGAGCCATTCAACGGCTTCGTCCATCGATTTTACGTTCCAAATCCAGTAACCGGCAACTTGCTCCTCGGTGGGATTGAATGGGCCGTCGATCACAGTTCGTTGGGCCCCTGAGAACCGTACTCTCTTGCCCAACGAGGTCGGTTTGAGGCCACCACCCCCTTGCATGACGCCAGCCTTGATGAGTTCCTCGTTGTATCTACCCATTGCGGCCAGCAACTCGGGACCAGGCATCGCCCCCGTTTCACTGTTTTTGCTTGCTTTGACGATCACTATGCATCGCATTTCGCTTCTCCTTTCGCTTGGCTGTACGCGGCTGGTTGAAGATAAGTCCTAGGTATCGCCGCAAATGCGCGAGACT
>Ga0181535_10003878_pt1 | contig 17087 bp, 16 predicted proteins | sample PEATcosm2014_Bin_44_FD_119774 | JGI IMG/M metagenome (GOLD analysis project Ga0181535, IMG submission 119774) | Peatland microbial communities from MTU Mesocosm Facility, Houghton, MI, USA - PEATcosm2014_Bin17_30_metaG | ecosystem: Environmental > Terrestrial > Soil > Wetlands > Peat | place... | reverse complement strand
GCCAATGCCGTGCTTGAGGCCATGGGCGCCAACCCCGAGATTCCGGTGTTTGAAATGTATACGGAGGTGGTTCAGGATGCCGTCATCAAGCTGATGAAGCAGGGCAAAATCCGGTTTGCCAGCGGCTGTTCCCTCACGGTCACCAACGAGGTGCTGAAGGACATTTACGCCAACTTCGAGTTCTTCCGCCCCCGTTTTGTCCTCCGCCCGCAGGAAATCAGCAACAGCCCCGAAATCGTTCGTCGCTTGGGCATCATTTCCATCAACACGGCCATCGAGGTGGACATCGCCGGCAACGTCAACAGCACGCATGTGCTGGGCCGCAACATCATGAACGGCATCGGCGGCTCGGGGGACTTTGCGCGCAACGCGTTCCTCTCCATCTTCACTTGTCCGTCCACGGCCAAGGGGGGCAAGATCAGTACGATCGTGCCCATGGTCTGCCATATGGATCACAGCGAACATTCGGTGCAAGTCGTCGTCACCGAACAAGGCGTCGCCGATCTGCGCGGCAAGAGCCCCAATCAACGGGCGGAGTGCATCATTGCCAACTGTGCCCATCCGGATTACCGCACCCTGTTGCGCGACTACATCCATCTGGGCGGTGCCAGCCACTCGCCCCAGACCTTGCGTGCCGCCTTGGGCATGCACCAGCAATTCGCCAAGACCGGCGATATGCGCCAGGTTTCCTGGGCGAACTTCCAGGCTTGATACCGATTTTGCCATCAAGCAATCCTGATATCATGATTTAAGATAAGGGCGCCCCCAAAAGTATAAGTAGACAGTAAGTGTGTCCTGTGATATAAGTATTGTACTTTCGATGAAAACTTGTCTGAACATAGCAACCACGATTTGGCCGACGCAGTCGGTCCCGGAAGTCTCCGGGGCACGTCATAGCTGGTTAAAGCAGGGTTGTATGTCCAGCCTTGGGCTATCCGTGGGGTATCGTAACCGTAAACCCGAAACCAATTTGGATAGTCTGGAGGTAAGCAGGTGAAGAACTGAAATGGGATTTTCCCTACCCTGCTTACCCCGTGTAAGCAGGGTTTTTTATTGCCCTGAAACCAAGAGTGACCTGGAACAACAAAAGGTGAAACCACTGTGAATCGGCAAAAAATGACGTCTTGATGATGTCCGACCGCACCAGATTAAAGATGGCGCCGAGGATGCAAAAAGCCTCACCGGTGGGGTGTGCCCACCGGTTGCCCATGAGCGCGCCGCGATGGCTTGGAACGCTTTTACAATTTAAGGGCTTCGGAGGAGGTGTGCCCCTAAACACCGAAACAGCCGCCGTGAAACCGCGGGTTGGGATCGATTAGATCACCAAGAGGTGTTTGCTCTTTATTGAAATGGCACGGGCCGGGAGCGATTCGAATGCAGAATGCAGAGTGCATATTGCAAAATCCTTCCGGCCCTATTTTTTCAACTATTCGGGCGCCTCTTCTGGCGCGCTTGAATTCCTCTTGGCCGTATTAATTGATGAAATGGCAATGGCAACCAGTTCATTGTCCTGATTTGGAGATTCTGGGGTTGCCTACGCGGACCCATTCTGCACTTTGCACTCCTCCTTCTCCACCCAAATAGGCCGCGCGCCAGCTTGCGCGACAGAGTCTCCAGGTCCTCGACGTGTATTGTGGATAAAATCTTCAAGGCGCCTTTGACGGTCGCGGAGCGACGCTGGACACTAAGCCCGGCACAACGTGCCGGGTGCGGGTGGCAAGAACGAAACCGTCCTGAAGGGACAGGGGAAATCCGGCGTCCCTTCAGGACGCATGAATTCGTTTGGCGCGAGACCAGACACTGGCGTGTCTGGCTAAATTCCTCTGTCGCTCCGCGACACCTCCCTTTACCCATTACAAACGTCGACAGTTTCCAAAACTCACTCTGCCTGGGACAGCATCAAGGCGGTCCCTTCAATTTCATCGCTAACGAGCCTTCGGCTCGGCGAACCAGCCCATTTAACCCTCAACCAAATCAAATCCATGACCATTAACCTATTATTGCCCAAGTGGCTGCGGCGGAGACCCGTCAGACCGCGGCCCAAACGAGCAACGCCGGCGCAGTTGAAGCAGCGACAGTTGCTGCCGACCCTGTCGAAAGACGGGCGGCGAGTCGTTCGCTTCCAAGACGACGACAGTCCACCGGGATATCGCATCCTGTGGCGCCAGTAATCGTTCCACCACCAATCACAACTCCAACGAAAGGTAATACCGTGAAGCCCATACTTCGTTATCGAAGCCAATTGCTCTTTCGCCAGAGCATGCAATCAAAACGTGTTCTCCGAATCCGCCCGGCGAAGTTGAACTTCGTCTTTCGTCCGGCCCGGTTCGGTCTGAAACCCACCATCAAATTGAATGACGGCAAAACGTATTGAGTCGGAGATCGCGCGATGCGTGACTGATTCACCCTAGACTAAACAAAACGGCGGTGGCGTTGCCCCAATCAACGTCACCGCCTTCAGAAGTGGAGGATGAAATGAAATTTGATACGCCGATTGAACCATCGCCACCCGAGGGCAACGAAGGTCTTACGCCCCGTTGTTTGGTAGGGAATGATGGAAAAGAAGCGAAGAGTGAAGCAGCCGCACCGGAGGTATCGGCGCCGGCGGGAGAAGAATCCTCGCTGTTGAAGGCGATCGAATACTGGGTCCGGTCGCGCGGCTAATCTGCAAGTGCGTTCGGTAATCCATTCCAGCAAGCAATAGTTCGCATACGCCAGGTTGGCCAAGCTCAATTTAATAATTGCCAGGCAGCGTAAACGAATTAAATTGCCGCATCATGGCAAAGAGCATTACGAATCCCAAGGTTGATGAGTTTCTTGAGCAGGCCGAACCGTGGCGGGAAGAGTTTGAGAAATTGAGGAGGCTCATTCTCGATTGTGGCCTGACCGAGGAATTGAAGTGGGGCAAGCCGTGTTACACGCTGCAGGAAAGCAACGTCGTTTTGATCCAGGGATTCAAGGACTATTGTGCGCTGCTGTTCACAAAAGGGGCCTTGTTGAAAGACGATCGGGGCATCCTGGTCAAACAAACGGAGAATGTGCAGGCGGCGCGCCAAGTCAGGTTTACCAACGTTCAAGAGATCGTGAAGCTGGGGCCGGTCTTGAAACGCTATGTTCAGCAAGCCATGGCCGTGGAAAAAGCCGGTTTGAAAGTGGCCTATAAAACGACCGCGGAATTCAAGATCCCCGAAGAATTTCAAAACAAACTGGATGCCAGCCCGGCTCTGAAAAAAGCTTTTGCGGCCCTGACACCGGGACGTCAGCGAGGGTACCTTCTGTATTTTTACGCGGCCAAACAATCCGCCACCCGTGCAGCCCGGGTTGAAAAGTCTCGGCAACGAATTCTCGACGGTATGGGATTGGACGACTAGCGAGGTGTAGCCCCAGACCCAGGAGAAACCGCGAATAAGCGCAAATATACACCAATACTTCCCCCTTCGCGTTCATTGGTCTCCATTCGCGGTTGAGAACAGCGGTTCTTCTACGTTTGTTATATGGAAAGGGATTTGTCGCGGAGCGGCAGAGGCAATTAACCAGACACGCCGGTGTCTGGCCCCGCGCCAAACGGATTCATGCGTCCTGAATGGACGTCGGATTTCCCCTGTCCCTTCAGGACGATTTCATTTTTGCCAGCAGCACCCGGCACGTTGTGCCGGGCTTATTTCCAGCGTCGCTCCGCGACTGCCGAAAGGCGCCTTGGAGCTTTAGTGCGCCTTCTCACTTGAGAATAATGGCGGTGCACAAGCACCGCAGTCGGGCCAGCGCTCAAGCGGGTTTCATAAGCCCGCTCTGTCCAGGGCAGCACTGGAGACTGCGACCAACCTGCTTCGTTCTTCGAGCTTCGGCTCGGCAAATCAACAACAACCAACTCCGCCTTGGCGGACTCGCAATTAAACCATGAACACCACGACTCAAACTCAAGCGCGCCTGTTCGCCTCGTCCCAGAGCTGGATCGAAGGCGAAGCGGTGCGCCAGCTCCATGCCACTGCGAAGCTCGATGGCGTCCGTTATGCCGTCGGTTTCCCGGATTTGCACCCGGGCAAGGGCTCGCCGGTGGGAGCCGCGTTCGTGACCGAAGGCGTGATCTATCCACACCTGATCGGCGGCGATATCGGCTGCGGCATGGCGCTATTCAAGACCGAGTTGGTCCGCCGGAATGCCAGGCTCGATCGCTGGGCGGAAAAGTATTTCCACCTCGAACACCCGTGGGATGAAGAGGTCGGCCCGTTCCTCGCCGAACAAGGCCTCGAATCCACGGAGTTCGACCGGGCATTGGGCACGATCGGTGGCGGCAATCACTTCGCGGAAGTCCAGGTGGTCGAGGAAGTCCTTGATGCCGGCGCGTTCGCCAAGCTCGACCTGGCCAAGCAACAACTGGTGATGCTGGTGCACAGCGGCTCCCGCGGCTTGGGCGAAGCCATCCTGCGCGTTCATGTGGATCAGCACTTCGGGGCAGCGGTGGCGGCGGATTCGGTGGCGGCGCAAGAATACCTGCGCGGTCACGACTTGGCCGTGCGCTGGGCCAAGGCCAATCGCGAACTCATCGCGCGCCGCTTTGCGGCAGGCCTGGGGGCGGAGGCAGCCTGCCTCTGGGACGGCTGCCACAACAGCATCACGCCCCAGGAACTGGAGGGCGAAACCGTCTGGCTCCATCGCAAGGGGGCGGTGGCGGCGGAAGCTGGCTATGTGGTCATTCCCGGCTCGCGCGGTTCGCTGAGCTACGTGGTGCAGCCAACGGGGGATGGTGCCAGCCATGCGTGGTCGCTGGCCCAAGGCGCGGGCCGCAAGTGGATGCGCAGTGCCGCGCGCCAGCGCATGCGCGAGCGGTTCAGCGTGGACGAACTCGTCCAGACCAGACTCGGCAGCCGGGTGGTCTGCGAAGACCGTGACCTGCTCTACGAAGAAGCGCCGGAAGCCTACAAGCACATTGAGGACGTGATCGCGGACCTCGTGGCGGCCGGACTCGTGTCGGTCATCGCGACGTTGCGGCCGCTGTTCACCTACAAGACGCGCAAGTTGCGACGGTAGTTAGCATTTGGCGGCCAGTCCCGCCAGACCGCCAGGGAGGCAGCGGGGACACAAGGTTAATGCCGGCCAGTGAGCCGGCGACCGTGTGTTCCCGTTCCCGCCCCAACTATTTTGTCCGTGAATGCAAAGCAGCTCGCGCGTCCAGCCCTTCAAGCTGGCCCAAGCCGGTGCGAGTCCGGCCACGGACGCCAAGATTTGCATCGAGCACCCAGTTCAATCCATATAGTGGCCCGCGCAAGCCGCTCTCAAGGTGTGATCAGGCTCTGCACACAGTTTTGCGAAAGCTGAGGTTCGTGGTGCAATTCCACGTGAAAGCGCCAAGTTCAAAATAGCACGTTGGCGATGAATTGTTCGAGGTGCGCCGGCAATTTACGATGCTTGCGGACCAGCACAACTAATTCCCGCGTGAATCGCGCCGGCAGCGGAACGCGAACCAGCTTTTGCCTTTGGTTATACGGTGCCAAAGCGCGAATTGGCACCAGGCTGACCCCCATTCCAAGCGAGACGAGGTTGATGATCAGATCGAAATTGTCCATCTGCATGGCTGGCTCAATGCGCCAGCCCTGGAGCTTCATCCAGGATCTCAGCTGCTGGCCGGTGTTCGAACGCTCATCAATCAATAACCAATTTTGTCCTTTGAGCCAATCAATGCGGGCTTTGGTCCTTCCGATTTCCGAAGGTTTGGGCGGCATTCCGGCTGGTGCGATCAAGGCGAAGGCGTCGGCGAAACGATGTGTCATACGCACTGTCCGCGGCAATCGCAATGGAGGGCAGAGCACGCCGATGTCCTGTTCGTTGGCTTCCAGCGCACTCAAAATTTCATCGCTTCGCTCGCAGGAAACTCGATAACCGATTTGCGGAAAGCGCCGCAAGTTGGCGTGGAAGAAGCCTGGCAGATACGCCAGGCCGACCGTACGCGACACATCCACGCGCACCTCCTTGCGCGCCCCGCCAAATTCCTGGGCTAGGCGATGCAGCGATTGATCCACGTCGCCGAGCAAGCGCACGGCTTCATGGCACAAAAATTCACCTGCCGGAGTCGCGCGCACGGTGCGTGTTGTGCGTTCCAGCAACTGGATTCCGAGACTGTTTTCGATGCTTTGTACTTGCCGGGTGATGGCGCTTTGAGTCAACCCTGCCTTTTCCGCTGCTTTGGTAAAACTCCGGTGCTTCACCACCAAGTGAAAGAGTGAGAGCTCGTATAAATCAAAAGGCACAGTGCTCAAGAATTGATGCATAGTACGCATGAATATATGATATTAATGAATTATGTACAAGCCTGCCGCTGCGTTAATGTCTGCCTGAACGAAAGGAAAGACATGGCCAACAAAAATGAAAGATTATCGCAGAATGTGCCTGGTTTCTATTATGTTGATGCTACCTGCATTGACTGTGACATGTGCCGGGGCAACGCGCCTGATTTTTTCAGGCGGGACGACGATATCGGCTATTCAGTCGTCTATCGTCAACCGGAGACGCCCGAACAATATGCGCTCGCCGAGGAAGCTCGGGAAAATTGTCCAACCGATTCAATTGGCAATGATGGCGTTGAGGTCGCCGAGAATCATTCGCTCAATTACAAATCGTAAAAATGGAATTGCTTACGCTGCTGGTTCACAATTTTGAGGGCAGAGTTTTTCCGATCGCAAAACCCGACCCGGTGGCAGCGATTCGATTTCGCATGGAGCAGCAGGGGCTTGAACCCAAGGACTTGATTCCGTTCTTGGGCGGTCGCAGCCGAGTCTCGGAGGTGCTCTCCGGGCGGCGGAGCCTTAGCCTAAAGATGATTCGTTCCTTGGTGAGAGGGTTGCGCATTCCGGCTGACGTGTTGCTGGGCCAACCCGAGCGCTCCTAGACTCCGGGTTTCCGTATTGCCATTAATTCTGGCGGGGAATCCAGAAAGAGTTCCATTTCGAATTTCCCAAAATCCGTAGAGCAAAGTCCGCGGCGGGTGTTCGACTGCGAGCCCCTTGCCCATCTGCAATTTCATCACGACGCGCGTACCGCGATTTTTCAACCGCAAACCTAAACCCCGGAGGCCGTATGGCAAACCATAACCACGAAGCACAAGAATCAAACCATGAAATCACCAGCAAACGTCGCCAAGGATTCCCGTCCGAAACCCGGGTGAAGCGCGGTGTGCGCATCGTGCATGGGTTCAAGGAACTCAGCGAAAAGTTGGGTCGCAACGACCCGTGCCCGTGCGGTTCAGGACGCAGCTTTTAAGAACTGCTGCCTCCGTTCCGGTCGTTACGACGGCACCAAGCGGAATCACTTTTTTCCGCGAATAGCGGAGCGCCGAGCATCGCTCGGTTGGTTAGCTTTGTGACCTGCGAAGCGCGGACGGAGGCTCAAGCTTCTGCCCGCACATGAATTTCATATTTCACATCCCGTTGGCCGAGCAGTTCAGGCGGCGGCCTGCAAAGCCGCAAAGGCTGGTGCGATTCCAGCACGGGATTCCATATTCCACGCCTGGAAAATGAAGACTCGCTGGGCCTCAAAGTGGCGGTTTTTGAAACCGTGCGAGCCACGTGAGAGGATCGGAGTGGCTGGGAATGACCGAGCCGAAAATCAACAGCTCGGAGGTGGCGCCATAAAGAAGGAAGAACGGAAAGGCGCGAAGGTTTCTGCGGCGCAATTCAGGCACGATCTGGGAACCAAGGTTCAGAAAGTGTCCGGCACTATTGGGAGCGGCCTTGATGGCCCCAATGGCGTCCTCGATCTCAATGCGGAAACGTTCCGCCAACCCGGAGGATACCCCGGCATACCCGTTAACAAAGCGCCTAACGTCTTGCGGAAACTCGGGGTGAAACAGCACCCTCATGGGAGTGCCGCGCGGTATTCCTCTTCCGTCAACCCCTTTACCCGGCCCGTGGCAACGTCTTCAACGCGGCGGATGCCTTCGGCAATGGCGTCGGTCAGGCTTTCGGGAGCCACTACACTTTCCACCAACCGGCGGGCCAACTCAAGCCGTTCCTCGGGAGAAAGCTCGAAGGCCATCTTGGTAACATCAATCGCAGCCATGCCCCATATTCGCACAAGCCAAACTTCAAGGCAAGCGGAGGGGGCGATGAGCCAGAAGTGCACCCCCCAAAACCAGCCCTGGGTTCGCGACCGCAGAGGGGCGCGAGCTAAGGCTCGCAGCTCGCCCCTCTGCTCGTTTTAACTCGCCAACGAAAACCACAAATTGTATAAACTTTTACCAGCCGGACAATGAGCCTGAAATGACCTGCTTACTCAGACCCCTTCGGTGTCTTTTTTCAATGAGTCAACGGGAGTGACTTTCAACGGTCTCACCTTCGCAACCGAAATTCATTAGGCACGAGGCAAACTGCGGCGAGCGAGATCGTTTATTTGACCCGTTCGAAATAGCAGAGGTCGTCGTAGGTCACGCACCCGCGGGCGGCAAGAATTTGAGGCCAAAACTGTTGGCAATTTCCATCACGCGCGGAAGGTTCTGCTGTTGTTGCGAGGTCAGAGCGGCAATTGCCTCGAAAAATCTTTCGAATCCCGCCGGCGTGATCACGCACATCAGGCGACCGGGTGTTTGGCTGAGGTAACGGTAGCTGTGTGGGATGCCGCGTGGCGCGAAGATAGTGGCCCCTTGCTTGGCGACAAATTTTTCGGCGCCGACGGTCCATTCATATTCGCCTTCGAGAATCTGAAACGTCTCGTCCTCGCGGCTGTGAATGTGCGGTGGCGGGCCGCCACCGGGCACATCATGCGATTCCACCGCGCTCACAATGCCGTTGGTGTCATCTCCACGAAGGCGGATTACCATGGGAATGCCCAGAACGTCGATTTTCCTGCCGCCTTCAGAAGGTAAGTGAATGGGTTGCATAAGTGGTGCCTGGCGGGCGTATTCTGCCATGTCCACGACCGCATTCAAGCCTTGAATCCCCGTCTTTCACAAGTCATTTATTATCAACGAGCGCATTTCGCGGTTTTGAGCCTTTTGCCAATTTTTTCACACCTTCTCCGCGACCGCCGAAAGGCGCCTTGAAGATTTTGGCCACGATATGCGTTGAAGAACCGAATGGGAGCTGTTCTTCGAAGGCCTGAGGACCGGTTGCCGCGCCGACCGCTACGCGGGCAGGCGATAGGTCAGCAGCCAATAATACGGCAACTCGGTCCAGCGGATGTCCGTGGCTGTGCCGGCCAGCACCTTTTGGACTTCGGCCTCGGAGGGAAAGTTCTTCAGTATTTCGTGCTCGCTGCCATCCGCCAGCCGCCGCCACTGGTAAGTATTGCCTTCCTCATCCGTGCGGCTGATGGGGGTGTTGCTGCCGGCGACAAATCGATTATCCATGAAGAAGAGCAGGGCTCCGGGCTGGAGCCGGCGGTGATAACCTGCGAGAAACCGCTGAAGCTCCGACTTGCGCAGATGCGACCACCAGGCCATGGCCAGGCCGGCGGTGAAATCGCCGGCGGGCAGTTCCTCCAGCCGGAACGCATCCACCTGCCGGAAGGCCACCGGACAAGCATACGATTTGGCTTCGGCGAGCTGCAGCATCTCCCGGTTGAGGTCGGTGGCGGTGATGGCCTTGGCCGTTTGGGCTGCCGTCTGGGTCCAGAAACCCGTGCCACAGGCGATTTCCAGGACGGTGTGGCCGGCCAGCGTTTGCGCGCAAAGGTCTTTCAACGAGCGCAAATCAGCCTGGCGTTCAGGTTTTTCGTACAGGCGTTCGTATTCCCGCGCCCGCCGGGCGTAATAATCCACCAGTGTGGGATCGTTTGGCATCCTCATTTATCCGGACCAGGATCACGGCTTGGTTTCCGCGGCTGTCGCCGGGGCCGCCAGCGGAATTTGCTGGAGCGTGCCGTGATTGTCGAAGGTTATGATGCCGGTTGTGCCATCAATCCGCAAGACCGTGATGCCATCCTGGGTCGCGCCGGATTTCAATGCATACAGGGATCTGGCGGCCGCCTTGCCCGCCGGGCCGTCCACCACTTCGAATAAAACCGTTTCCGGCCCGAGAATGGTCGTAAATCCCTTGGGCACGATCCTGGGCAGCACCGGCTCGGGGGCGACAGGGACCAGTTCGGTGAGGATGGGATTCAAGCCAAAGACGTTTCGGCTGGCGATGGTCGCATACGGATTGGCCACCGCGATTGGTCCGGCCAAGGAGGTGCCGATACACCCGACGATCAAGCCGATGATAAACCAAGCCATTTTCCTGCACGTTGTCATACGCATGTTGTCCTCCGGACCGCCGGTAAAGTCGGCGGCGTTGTCTTTTTTAACACCATAACCAGAGCGAAGTTTCTGACGGGAAGAGGGATATGACCTGGCAGGAATTGGATTTGATTAAATAGTTGCAAGGGGTATCGTGCCGACGTGGGCCACGATGAAAAGATGAACCGGCAGCCGGCTGGCGCGCCGCCACCGCCTTTGAGCCTGAGCGAAGCCGTATCGCCTTATGCGGCCGAAGTATGGCGTCAATTGACGCCTCGCGAACGGCTGCGCCGCAGTTGGAACCTGCGTTCGCGCCTGCCAGACTTGCAAGCTGTTCATGATCGAAAACTTTTTCCAAAGCCTTGAACGGAATAAGGTCGAGTATTTGCTCATCAGCGGCCAAGCCTCCGTGCTTTATGGCGCTGCAACCTTTTCCGAGGACATTGATTTGTGGGTCAATCCGACGACCGAAAACCGGGATGCTCTTACCAAGGCACTGATTGATTGCGGCGCGTGTTACTACAAATTAACCCCCGCGCTAACGACTGATAATTTACGACATGGCCACGGTTTCCATTATGTCCTGCCTGGCGCGCAAACTGACCCGATCTATTTGGATGTGATGGGAAATCCGCCGCGCGCCGGCTCCTTTGCCGCGGCTTCAAATACAGCGCGCCAGATGGAAACCGAATGGGGCGCCATTCAAACCATCGGCATCCAGCCATTGGTGGAGCTGAAAAAGACCCAACGCCTCGAAGATTACCCTGTTATCAGCAAGCTCACGCTGGCATGGTTTGATCAACCCGAGTGCCAGCATGTGGCGGCCGACCTGGGCTGGGCTTTGCAGAACATCTTTACCCTTCCCGAATTGGCCGTTTTCTTTGCGCGGCACGAGGCCGCCATTGAGCTGGCTTTCGCCCTCGGCAGCCATGAGCTCGGCGAGTTTGGTCAGCAGTTACAGGCCGGCGGCGAGACCACCGAAATGATTGAACGCTGTGTGAACGCCAGGTTGCAAGCCCGCATTGCGGATTGGCAACTGGCCGACCGCCGGTACTGGCGGGACATCATCCGCCAACTGAAGGAAATGCGCACCCTCGGCCAGCTCATGCCTGAAGGCGAAAACATTTCTGCCGCGGGTTGAGCCGATCACACTTGGATTGGCAGGATCAGCATGGGGCGGCCGTTTTGATAGAGGCGGCGCTGCAATTCAAAAACGGTATGGTTGTGCAGCCACCGTCCCACCAGCCGCTCGTCTTTAAACACGAGTTGCCCGGCAAAGAAGGTGGCCTGCGGATACTTTTCGGCGATCTGATCGCATAATTTCGCGGCCTCGTCCACGATATCCGTGCCCAGCGCATAATGGCCCTCGGCAAAAAAGCCGCGCCGGCTCATGTACCCCACGTAGCGATCGACCTCCAGGCGGGAATGTTCGCGCAGGTTATCCACCTCCGCGGCGCCCTTGAAATTGCCGGCGTCCAGCACGCCCACCTGCAGGAAAACGAAGTTCTGATACACCTTTGGAAACATGCGCACCACGGCCAGCAGGGTGTGCAGGCCCAGGCCATTGAAGCCGTTCACCAAAAACACCGCGGTCCGGGCGTTGGGGTCGCACGGCGGCGGGGTCTTTTCCCCGCCCATGAGCGCATCATCCGCGAGCGCCGCGGCCACCAGTTCATTCAGCCGGTGCAGTTTCTTCTGTGTCCCCCGGTAATGGGACTTCACCCAGAAGGCGACGCCAATCAGCGCGCCGGTGACCAACAGCGTGGCCCAGCCGCCTTCAAAAAATTTCACCACGCACAGCGAAACCAGGATGCCGCTGGTGAGCAGCAGGCCGATGCCGTTGATGAAAATCTTGCGCCGCCAGCGCGGTTCCTTGTGCCGCTCGATCCACCAATGGCGGACCATGCCCAGTTGCGACAGGCTGAAGGTGATGAAGACGTTGATGCTGTAGAGCACGATGAGCATGTCCACCGAGGCGCCGGTGAACAGCAGGAGGAGCAAGGCCGCGCCGCCCATGAGCAGCACGCCGTTTTGCGTGACCAGGCGGTCGCTCAAGGTGGCAAAGCGCGTGGGCATCCAGCGGTCCACCGCCATGTTGGCGAGCACGCGCGGGCCGCCGAAGAAGCCCGTCTGGGCGGCGATCAGCAGCAGCGCCCCCGAGGAGGCCATGGCCGTGATGACGAAGATTCTGGAGGCCAGATGCGGCCAGGTGGCGGAGATGTTTTCAAACAACACGGCGTTGAGGGTCTTGCCTTTCACGGGCGTCACCTGGCACAGCAGGTAAGCCAGGAGCAGGCCGCCGACGACAAAGGAGAGCGAGGTGGCCATGTAAACCATGGTGCGCTTGCCGGTTTGCACGCGCGGTTCGCGCAGGGCGTTCAGGCCGTTGCTGACGGCCTCGATGCCCGTGTACGTACCGGCGCCGAGGCTGTAAGCGCGCAAGATGACCGCCAGCAAACCAAACCAGCCCACCTGGGCCGCGCCGGCCCGCACCTCGGTCGTCATATCATGGGCAATTCCCGGCAGGTCGCCGAAATGCGCCGAGATGGCCCAGACGATGCCGAACGTGTAACTGACCACGAAGGCAAAGAAGATCGGGACCCACAGGATGACGGATTCCTTGGCGCCGCGCAGATTGATCAGGGAAAGGAAGACCACCAAGACCAGCGAGAACGTCAGTTTCCAGGAATCCGGGAGCTTGGGCAGGATGCTGAAGACGGCATCCGCGCCGCTGGATACGCTCAAAGCGATGGTGAGGATGTAGTCGCCGATCAGGGCGCAACCGGAGATGACGCCCATGGTGGGGGAGAGGAGTTTGCTGGCCACGAGGTAGCCGCCGCCGCCGGTGGGGAACACCTCGATGATCTGCGAATAGCTGGTGCAAATGATGATGATCGTCAACACCGTGCCGAGCGCCACGAAGAGGCTCAGGCAGGGGAGGCTCAAGCCGCCCGGGGTTTTCACCGCCAAGAACGCCGATTCCGGACCATAACAGGACGACGACAAGCCGTCCGCCCCCAAGCCCACCCAGGCCAGCAGGGCGATCAACGACATGTGGTGAAAGAGCCGGTGGTCGGAGAGATTCCGCGCCCGGCCAATAAACACGTCTTTCGCCAAACGAGACAAATTCATATCAATTGCGATTGCCGTGGGTGAACGTGGAAACGCCGCGCGTTCCAGAGGATCGCCCTTCAAATGCCGGCGAGGTTAGCTGACGGGCTGGGCCATGAAAGTGGCCTTGGCAGGCGTTGCCGCGAGCCATGCGCCCCATCCCGTTTCCGGGAATCTGGGTTCCCCCGCAGCCAGGCTTCCCAAGAAAGACCGGCTTTAGGCTGCAGCGGCATAATTAAAACAAATCCAACCGTTTTTGTCAATTTACGGGCTTAACGACCAACCAGGCCGCAGGGCCGCTCTTAAGTCCGGCAGGCAGCGTCTTCCTCCGAACGCGACCCCCGCCAGCGAGCAAGACCCGCGCCCGGTCTTGGTCCCAACGGGACTGCCCGAGAGTAGCCCGGCATTGAAAATGCCGGACTAGTGTCAAGATGTCCCGTTGGGACCAAGACGGCGCTCGTTCTCGTCTTCAAAAAGTCACCCAGGTCCCAGGCGCGCAGTTCCCCGGTGCCCAGCTATTTTTGTTGCGCCGGGTTTCAGTTAATCTAGCTTGGCACCCATGAAATTGAGAGCAGCACTGGTACTGTTCGCTTGGGTCCTGGTCCTAGGGGTTTCGCTCCCGGCCGATCTGGTGGCGCAGACCACCAATACCACCCCCGCGCCAACCCCTGCGCCCACCGGCGGTGTGGAAAATTCCGTGGGGAAGATTTTCTCCACCATGCGTTACCCCGATCCCTACCGCCCCTGGACCAAGGAATCGCCCAGCGATGCCACCGGCACCGGGGTGGTCATCAAGGGCAAACGCATCCTGACCAACGCCCATGTGGTCAACTACGCCAGCCAGATCCAAGTGCAGGCCAACCAAGCCGGCGACAAATTGTCCGCCACGGTGGAATTCATCGCGCCGGGCATTGATTTGGCGGTGCTCAAGCTGAATGACGAGAGCTTTTTCGATGCCCACCCGCCGCTGGCCATGAGCACGAACCTGCCGGCGATCAAGGATTCGGTCATGGCGTATGGCTTTCCCGAAGGCGGCAACAACCTCTCCATCACCAAGGGCATTGTCTCGCGCATCGAATTCGCGGAGTACAACCTCTTCGTTGGCGGCCTGCGCATCCAGGTGGACGCCGCCATCAATCCGGGCAACAGCGGTGGCCCGGCCGTGGTGGGCGACAAGATGATCGGCCTGGCGTTCAGCCATTTGGGTCAATCCGACAACATCAGCTATATAATTCCCGTGGAGGAGATCGAACTCTTTCTACAGGACATTGCCGATGGCCATTATGACGGCAAGCCGGCCCTGTATGACGAACTGCAAACGTTGGAAAACCCCGCCCTGCGCGACTTTCTTAAAATCGACAAATCCGTCAACGGCATGGTGGTGCACAAGCCGGTCAAGGACACTGCCGATTACCCACTGAAGGAATGGGACGTGATCACCCGCATTGGTGACGTGCCGGTGGATGACCAGGGCATGATCAAGCTCCGTGAGAACCTGCGGGTGCATTTCGTGTATCTCGTGCAGAAGCTCACCCAGGACGGCAAAGTGCCGCTGACGATTGTGCGGCAGGGCAAGGAAATGGCCGTGCAGGTGCCCGTGCTCACCAAGAAGTCGGAGCTGATCCCCGACCTGGAATCCGCCTATCCGTCCTATTTCATCTGCGGCCCCGTGGTGTTCTCCGAGGCCACCAAGGAGTTTGTCCGCTATCTGATCTCCGGCGAATACACCGAGCGTTGGGTGCGGATCTTTGCTTACACGGGCAACCCGCTCATCAAGCGCTTGTACGAGCCGCCGGCCTTCGAGGACGAGCGGCTGGTCGTCATCTCCTCCCCGTTTTTCCCGAATGACCTGGTAAAGGGCTACTCGCCGCCGTACAACGCCGTGGTGAAATCCATCAACGGCGTGCCGGTGAAGAACCTGAAACACCTGGTGCAGTTGATCCATGATTCCAAGGACGATTTCATTGTGCTCGCCTTCGACAGCAACGCCTCGGAAACCTGTGTGTTTCCGCGCAAGGCCATGATCGCCGCCACCGACGACATCCTGAGCGACAACGGCATTCGCAGCCAGGGCTCGCCTGATGTCATGGCTGTCTGGAATGCGAAATAGATTTTGTGCACGCCGGTTTTCCCGGGGTTGGCTCGGCGCGTTTTGGCTGCTGCTGGTAATGGTCCAGCCGCCGGCTGGCGCGGAGCCCAGCAACGCGGTCGCCGGGGTGGTGCCGCCGGAGCCCGTGCGCGAGTTTCGAGCCGCGTGGATCACCACGGTGGCGAATATTGACTGGCCCTCCAAGCCCGGTCTGCCCGTGGCGCAGCAACAGGCGGAGTTGATCTCCCTGCTGGACCGCGCCGCCCAGCGCCACTTCAACGCCGTGTTCTTCCAAGTGCGCTCGGTGAGCGACGCCCTGTATGTCTCCTCCATTGAGCCTTGGTCCGAATACCTGACCGGGGTGCAAGGCCGGGCGCCGGAGCCTTATTATGATCCGCTCGCTTTCGCGGTGGCCGAGGCGCATAAGCGCGGACTCCAATTGCACGCCTGGTTCAACCCGTTTCGCGCCGGTCATCCGCAGGCGAAGTCGCCCCCTGCCCCCAGCCACATCTCCCGCCTCTTTCCGGAACTGATCCGGCATTATGGCGACCAGATCTGGCTGGATCCCGGCGAACCGGCTGTCCAGGCCCGCGCGGTGGCCGTGGTGCTGGATGTGGTGAAACGCTACGACCTCGATGGCGTGGTGTTGGACGATTATTTTTATCCATATCCCGCGAAGAACGCGCTGGGCGTGGCGCTCGAATTCCCCGATGGGATCAGTTGGAAGCGCTACGGCGCGGCCAGCGGCCTGAGCCGGGCCGATTGGCGCCGCGAAAACATCAACCACTTTGTTGCCCGGTTGTCGTCTGGAATCAAGACGACCAAGCCGTGGGTCCAGTTTGGCATCAGCCCGTTCGGCATTTGGCGGCCGAAGAATCCGCCGACCGTGGCGGGCATGGATGCGTACGATAAAACCTATGCCGACGCGCGCAAATGGCTGGCCGAAGGCTGGGTGGATTACCTCTCGCCCCAGCTTTACTGGCCCATCGCCGCGCCCCAGCAGAGTTTCCCCGCGCTGCTCGATTGGTGGCGCGCGCAAAATGTGCGGCACCGCCATCTCTGGCCGGCCCTGGAAGATTCCAACGTGGGCACTAAATTCACCACGGCGGAGATTCCCGGTCAGATCCAGGTTCTCCGGCAAAGGAGCGATCCCGGGGCGGTGCATTACCATTTGCGCAGTGTGCTGGACAATGCCTCCCTGGCCGCCGCGGTGTCCACCCAATATGCGTTGCCGGCGCTGGTGCCGGTCACCCCGTGGATCAAAGCCGCCGCCGTGCCCGCGGCGAAATTGAACGTGGATGCGGGCGACAAATCCGCGCACGTGGAGTGGACCAGCGGTCCGGCGCGATCCTCCGGCTGGTGGGTGCTGCAAGCGCGCGCCAACGGCGCCTGGACCACGCAGATCCTGCCAGCCCTGCACACGGACGCTTACGTGGAGAATGGGCACCTGGAGGCTGTTACGCTGCGCGCGGCGGACCGCCTGGGCAACCTGGGCGCGCCGCTGGTCTGGACTCCCCGGAAGTACACCACCCCGCCGTCCACCCGCGGCATGAACAAGTGAAAGGGGAGTTCGGAAGGTCGCGGAGCGACGCTGGACAATAGCCGGCACAACGTGCCGGGTGCTGGTGGCAAAAATGAAAACGTCCTGAATGGCAGTTTTTAGAGATTGGTTTAAGAAAACGG
>Ga0181535_10003875_pt1 | contig 17091 bp, 16 predicted proteins | sample PEATcosm2014_Bin_44_FD_119774 | JGI IMG/M metagenome (GOLD analysis project Ga0181535, IMG submission 119774) | Peatland microbial communities from MTU Mesocosm Facility, Houghton, MI, USA - PEATcosm2014_Bin17_30_metaG | ecosystem: Environmental > Terrestrial > Soil > Wetlands > Peat | place... | reverse complement strand
TGGGACTTCAGCCTCATCGACCCCATGATGAAGGACTTCTTCGCGGCCACTGAAGGCCACCCCACCGTCATGAATTTCAGCACCATGCCTGCCTGGCTCTTCAAAACCGATAAGCCCGTGACCTATCCCGCCGATCCCAACCAGATCTCGTGGAACTACACCCAGGGCACCGAACTGCTTCACCCCTCAGGCAGGGATCTCGGCGAATACTATGGCCGGCTTGTCAGTTGGTATGTCAACGGCGGCTTCACTGATGAGAACGGCATCCGCCACGACTCCGGCTATCACTACAAGATCCCAGTTTGGGAGGTGCTCAATGAGCCGGAAGGCGAGCACTCCACCACCCCCGAGCAGTACACCGAGCGCTACGACGCAATTGTTGAGGGAATTCGCAAGGTCAGCCCGGATACAAAGTTCATGGGCATGGCGCTTGAAGCTCCCCGCGACAATCCCCACTACTTTGAGTACTTCCTCGATCCCGCCAATCACAAGGCAGACATTCCCATCGATTACATCTCGTATCATTTCTACGCAATTCCCACGGCCAGGCAAACCATTTCCGATTGGCAGTACACCTACTTCGATCAAGCCGACGGCTTCCTCACCGCAGTCCGCTATATCGAGAACATCCGTAAACGCCTCGCGCCGCAAACCAAGACCGATATGGACGAGCTAGGCGTCATCTCCTCCGACGATCTGGGTCAGGGAACACCCGGCCACGTCACGCAACCCATTCCTCCCGCCTATTGGAATCTCGCCGGCGCCATGTATGCCTACCTCTACATCGAGCTGTCACGCATGCAGATCGACATCATCGGAGAGTCGCAGCTGGTCGGCTATCCCACGCAGTTTCCCAGCGTCAGCATGATGAACTGGATCACCAACAAGCCGAATGCACGCTACTGGGTTCTCAAACTGCTGAAGGATTCGTTCCATCCCGGTGACCAGTTGGTTGAAACCTCGATCGGCTCGCCCGACCTTGCCGCCCAGGCGTTCCTCACCCCAACGGGCCACAAGCTGCTGCTGATAAACAAGCGAAGTTGGGCCTTTGAAATCGGGCTCGGAAACCCCGCCCCCGCAAGTGTACTCGCTGTCGATGTGCTCTCGGGCGAAGGTCCTGCGCGCCCAATCAAGCTGACTGACGGCACGCTTGGCCTCGCTCCATTTTCCGTCACCGTTGTTAGCTGGTGAAGGCAGCGCGCGGCCAACTACAAGTGTGCGTAGTGCAGCAGCAGTCCTGCCAACGCAGCGCCTGCAAGGTCGCCGATGATTGGAATCGGCGCATAGCTCCAGTTCGATCCGCCTTTGCCTGGAATCGGCAATATCCAATGGATGAGGCGCGGTCCCAGATCGCGGGCTGGATTGATCGCATACCCCGTGGTTCCACCAAGCGACAGGCCAATGGCCCATACCAGGCTACCCACCAGCCAGGGCGCCAGGCCCGGAGCAGGCCCGGTGGCTGACACGCCGTGCGAGCCGATAGCCCCGGCCACCACCACCAGAACCGCCGTGCCCAATGCCTCGCTCAACAGATTGAAGAGTCGGCTGTTTACCGCCGCATTGGTGCAAAACACGCCCAGCTTAGCCGCAGGATCGGGCGTGAGCTTCCAATGAGGAGCATAGTGCACCGTCATCAGCGCAGCTCCGGCCATGGCGCCAACCAGCTGCGCTGACCAAAAACTGACCAACTGCGTGTAGTCTCCGCTGTTGACCGCGCTGGCCAGGGTAATCGCCGGATTGAGGTTCGCACCTGGGCTGCCAAAGGCCTGCGCCACCAGCACGCCGCACAGAACCGCCAGAGCCCATCCGCAGGCAATCACCATCCACCCTGCATCGGCAGCATAGGACTTCCGCAATGTCACGCCTGCATTCACGCCATTGCCCAACAGCACCAGAACCAGCGTGCCCATAAACTCGCCAAACCAGACTGAATGCATCGGATATCCTTTTCGACCGCACCAGGAGCCGCTTAGACGGTCTCGATATGCGGCCGATACCTTGATTGGGTGAACTCAAGCATTCTGCACTGTCGGGCCTGCATTCGCCAAGATGTTTGACAGAAGACATGCGTCGCACGAATGTTGCTACGGTTTGCTAGGCTTAGGCTGGTCTGCTCCGATCACCGTCTGTTCGTATTTCGACCAATGCGTCAGCAACTCATTCACAACCGCATGACCCACCGTATATGCGGCTTCAAGCGAGGGCAGGTAGGCCCCGTACTTTCCAACCCGCTGGGTGGCAAGGCTCTCTGCAGCACTCATGCCGCGTGGCTCCCGATCAAAGTTGCTCACCGTCCGCAATACCAGAATCCGCCGGGCATCGATCTTCCTGGCGTTGGCCAGGAACTGCAGCGATAACAGGGTTCCGGTATCCTCCATCGCGGTTGTTGCAAACTCGCCGCGACCGTTTGAGAAGTAGACCATCCATTGCGTGGCCCACGCATCGAACTGCTTTCCGTGCCAATATCTTGATGAAGAGATCTCGTCGCCCATGGTCACAATCGGCGGCCTCTGCGCTGCGGCACCATCAAAGTTGCTGCGAATCGACTTCAATTGATCCGAATCTGCAAGCGGCGTCGTCCTGGTCAGATTGAAAGCCCATTCAGCGAGTCCTCGATTGAGCTCGAACACCTGGCCTTCAAGAGGTGCCGCAGGCTCTTCAAATGGCCGCGATTTACGCAGGGGCAGGTAGCCGGTCATCCAGTCCGGCGGTATTTCGCGCGCATCGATCTCATAGCCCAGATCCCCGTCCACCACCCACCGCGTCCACACCGCCGACCCAAGTGAGACTCGATCCGGACTCCCGCCCGCAATGCCTGCCACAATCCAATAAGCGTGCGTCAGATCGAAGCGCGGATCCAGGCCAACCGCCATGATGGTGGCCGCAGCATGCGCCGTGCCCTGCCCGGTGAGCACCACCATCTCTCCATCGCCATTCATGCGCACGGCGTGGTAGCCGCTGGCCAGTGGATACACGCGGTCAAGATGGTCGCGCTCCACCCAGTACTGCAGCTCACCCGGCTGGTCGCCCGTGTCCGCGCCTACCTCGAACATGGCCACCACAACCACCTTCACCGCAATCGGCTTCTGCTCTGCCTGGACCGCAGGAGCGAGAGCGATGAGAAAGAGAATGCAAATAAAGAATCGGCTGCGTGTCATCATTGAATGCGATAGTACCCGACACTCGTGCGTCCGCAAAACGATTTGCGCTCGCTCGCGATACCATGGGAGGAAACGGGAGGCCCCGCTTGAACAAGACAAGAGATTATTTAATTGCGATGACTCTGGCGACAGCGTCCATCCTCGTCGCTCCAGCGCAACGGCAAGCGAAAGTCATCGGCTTCATGACCGACTTCGACGTCAAAGACGATGCCGTAGGCATCTGCAAGGCAGTCATGGACGGCGTCGCCCCCGGCGTCCGCATTATCGACATCACCCACCAGTCTGAGCCCTACAACATCGCCATGGGCGCACGCTTTCTGGCCGGCTCCGCGCCTTACTTTCCTAAGGACGCGGTTTTCGTCGTCGTCATCGATCCCGGTGTCGGGTCGACGCGCAAGGCCATCATTGCCAGGTCGCGGGTGGGCCAGACGTTCGTACTCCCTGACAACGGTCTTCTTACCCTCGTCCAGGATCGCGACGGCATCGTCGAGGCGCACGAGATCACCAACCCCGCCTGGATGATTGGCTCCGGCATCTCCTCCACGTTTCACGGTCGCGACATCTTCTCCCCAGCCGGCGCCCATGCGGCCCGTGGCGACGATTGGACGCAGGCCGGTCCCGCGCTCGACATCAGAAAGCTGGTCCGCCTCGATCTGCATAACGCGACCGTCGACGCCACCGACCTGCACGGACAAGTCATCGGCACCGACGGCCCATTCGGCAACCTCGTCCTCAACATCCCCGCGGAGACCTTCGCACAGCTTGGTTATAAACTCGGCGACAACGTCCCTGTCACGCTCAACGGCAAGCGGTCTGTCTTCCCATTCGTGAAAACATTCAGCGATGTGCCCGTTGGCAAGGAGCTGTTTTACATTGATTCCCGCGGCCGCCTTTCGCTGGGAATCGACCAGGGGAACTTCTCTGAGACTTACAAGGTGGGTGAGGGCGCGGACCTGACCATTCCAAAGAAGTAGCCCGAACTCCGACCTAGAATCCCAAGGATGAGGATCAGTCATGCAATCACTTCGACACCTTTTAACTGGAGCAATCATGGTCACCGCAGTCGCCGTCGGAGCACAGGGCCGGCCTTCTGCCCATCATTGGGCAATCGTGCTGCATGGCGGCGCGGGCGTCATCGAGCGCGCCAGCATGAAGCCCGAAGCTGAAGCCGCTTATCGCGCCTGCATCACCCAGGCCGTGCAGGCCGCCGCAAAAATCCTCGACCACGGCGGATCCTCGCTTGATGCCGTTGAATCCGCTATTCAGATTCTCGAAGATGATCCGCTCTTCAATGCGGGACGCGGCGCGGTCTTTACCGCGGATGGCAAGAATGAGCTTGACGCTGCCATCATGGACGGCTCCAACCTCAAGGCTGGAGCGGTGGCGGGGGTGACCCATACGCGCCACCCAGTCTCCCTCGCCCGTGCCGTCATGGAAAAGTCGCAGCATGTGATGCTCATCGGCGCCGGAGCTGACGCGTTTGCATCGAGCGTAGGGCTCGAGAAGGTAGATCCAAGTTTCTTTTTCACCGAACGCCGCTGGCAGTCGCTGGTCAGGCAACTTGAGAGGGAGGGCCGGCCCATTCCGCTGCGCCCCGCCGGTGCACCGCCTGCGCCAACCGTGCCCATCTCTGAAATCGAACCTCCTGAGGCGCACAAGTTTGGCACCGTCGGCGTAGTCGCGCTCGATCGCGCAGGCAACGTCGCGGCGGGAACCTCCACCGGCGGCATTCAGGCGAAACAATGGGGACGAGTTGGCGACTCACCCATCATCGGCGCTGGAACCTACGCATCCAATCAGTCCTGCGCCGTCTCCGCCACCGGGACTGGTGAGTACTTCATTCGCCTCGGCGTCGCGCGCGAAGTCTGCAACCTGGTGTACTTCAAGGGAATGCCCTTGCAGCAAGCCGCCGATCAGGTGATCCATAAAGAGTTGGAGAGCCTGCACGGCGACGGCGGCCTCATCGCCATCACCCCCGACGGCCAGGTTGCCTGGAGCTTCAATACCCCCGGCATGTTCCGCGCCAAGCTGGCTGAAGGCGGCAAGCTTCAAATCGGCATCTACAACGACGAGCCGTAAGCAATGGGTCGACGGAACGCTCCTTCGCATCGCTCACGGCAGCTTGGCAAGGAAGGCATTCATTTCCCTGGAGACGTCTGCCTCGTTCGACCGGAATACGAAGTGGTCGGCATTGCGCAATCTGACCACATGCGCGGAAGGCACGCCGGCTTCGAAAGCATTTGCCAAAGCCGACGTGCGGCCGAGATCCGCAGCTGCCATCGAGGCTTGAGCTTTTGGGTTATCTCTGGGGAATTCATCGAGACTGTGAGGGACTGCAAAGATGGCGAGTATAGGAACTGGGATCCTTGTGTATTTCTTTTCGCCGAAGAGCATCGCCAGGCTGATTGGGGGCGGCGCTGAGGAGCCCGGAGGCAGCGATGCCACTCGCTTCGCCTCATCGGGCAAATCTTTTTCAAACTGCGCAACACTCGTCGAGAGTCCCTGCACAAATTGGCCATCGTACACCGCGCCTGACCGCAACGCGTCAAGCTTGCTCTTCACATCGAGCATGTCGAGCCACGTGTCTCCCTTGGCTTGGTCATAGTAAGCCCAGGGGTATGCGGCATCGAGGTAAATCAACCCGGCAACTTTCGCGGGATAGCGGCTCCCGATAGAACTCAGCTCTTCGCCTGCCAGCGAGTGCCCGGCCAACACAGGGCGATGGAGCTTGAGGGCGTCAATCACGGCGAGCACGTCGTCGGCCAGGCGGTCTGCTGCGTAATTGGCGGCTGTGGGTTCGGGCTTGCTCGATGCGCCGAACCCGCGCCGCGTGATGCCGTAAACATGACAGCTGGCAGTGAATTGAGGGGCGACCTGATCGAAGTCGTGTGCGGTTTTTCCGCCTCCAGCCAGAAAAATCAGCGGCCGCCCGGTCCCGCCCCAATCGAGCACCTCCAATTTCACGTCTTTGTCGACGGTGACAAACTGCACGGTATGGGTAGAGGTATCGGGCGTCTCCTGCGCGTAAACGGCGTTCGCAGAGAACGCAGAAACAGCAACTAGCCACAGAAGTCCCTTCTTCATGTGGATTCTCCTGAAGGCTACGGCAGTTTTTCCATCTCAACGGTGCTCACGCCACATGTCGGGCAACGCAGCTGTCCCGTGCTGTTGCCTGTAAGCACGAATGAAATGTCCAGGATCTCGCCCTCACTGCCCGGTCGCTTCACCTTGAAAGAAAGAACATTGCCATCGACATGAGGCTGCATGACCAGGTGAACCGCATGGCCTGCAACACTGCCGCCTCTGAGAGCTGTGAAGACAATCGTCCCATTCAGATCTCCCAGGTCATTACTCAAAGTAATGGTGACTCCAGGCACGGCGTCCAATTGGCCCTGCCATGCCCCAACCCATCGCTCGTTTGATGCTGTGATGCCAGCGCCGGCCCGCGCAAACGAGGGGATGGCAGTTGCAGCGCCAGTCGCCAGCACAATCATGCAGGACACGATGATGCAGATTCTCTTCATACGATCACTCCCTTCTCAAAGCGCGCTCTTATTGCTGCTTTGCCATCGCTGTCGTTGCCAGCGACCCGCCCAGCCCCATCGTCTCCACCGCTGAGGAGGGCACAATCACCATGGAGCCTCTCTCCTTAATCGCCTCATAAAGCATGTTCATGGCGCGCAGGTGCAGAGCACCAGGATTTTCGTTATAGACGCGCGAGGCCTGGGCAAACTGATCAGAGACCTGCACCTCCGCCGCGCCCAGAATCACGCGCGCTCGCCGCTCGCGTTCGGCCTGCGCCTCCTGCGACATGGCATCTTCAAGTGTCTGCGGAATTCGCACGTCGCGGATTTCGACCGACTGCACCGTGATACCCCAGGGATTGGTCTTCTCGTCCAGAATGCGCTGCAGTTCCCGGCCCATCATCTCCCGCTCGGTAATCATCTGCGCCAGTTCATGCCGGCCGATTGACTCCCGAAGCGCCGTCTGCGCGCTCAGGGTGATCGCTTCTGTGAAGTTCTCTACCTCAAGAATCGACTTCTCCGCGTTCCACACCAGCCAGAAGACAATCGCGTCCACGTTCACCGGAACCGTATCGCGCGTCAGCGTCGATTCCGCCGTTACGCTATGCACCCTGACTCGCTGGTCAATATATGCGCTGACCGTTTCGAAGACAGGTACCATGTGAAACCATCCGGGCCCGCGCAAGCCAACGTACTTTCCCAGGCGCATCAGAGCCACCTTCTCCCATTGCTGCACAACCTTGATGGAGAACAGGAGATAGATGCCGATCACGCAACCTGCAATCAACGGTGCCCGGTTGTGGGTCGTTTCGCTGACAATGGCTCCTGCGCCCACGCAAAACACAAACGCTGTCACTGCTACCCTGTTCATAGGAACAACTTCAACATTCGCTCTCATCTCTCATCTCCTCCGGACCGGCTCTTGGGCCAATCCGCGCAATTCATCGATTAGATCGTCGACCGTAAACCCTGCCGCACCGGCCCGTGAAACACAATCTCCCACAATCTGCGCCAGTTGCTTCTCCCGCTCCGCATCGGCCCGCTTCATCTTCTGAGCGCTGATAAATGTGCCCGTTCCCTGGTGAGTCTCCAATAGCCCGCCCAGTTCCAGCTCGCGGTAGGCGCGAACCACCGTATTCGGATTGATCTCCAGGTCCACCGCAAGCTGACGCACCGTGGGAAGCTGAGTGCCCGCCTCCAGAGCGCCCGAAGCAATCCCCCCACGCACCTGGTCAATTAGTTGCCGATACACCGGCACTCCGCTATGGAGATCCAGTTGAAGCCGAAAGCCCGCTGCTGAGGTTCTCTGATTCATCGCAACATCAGTGTACTATAAGACTAGTACATTATGTCAAGAAAAACTACCCCATTGTTTGCGTATTACGCAAGAAAGGCCGTCCCCGACGGGACGGCCTTTCTTTAGCCGATTGCATTTCAGCTTACTGCGCCGTGTTTCGCGCCTCTGCCTTCTCTGTCAGCACCTTGTGCGCATGGTCCTCAAGGGCCTGCGCCTCGGGCAGCAATGTCAGCGCCTTCTGAATCTCAGGATCCCAGTCAGCTCTTGTCCTCAACCCCTGCAGTTCTCCGTCTTCGATGGTCAATATCTTGTCCTTGATGCTCATCTTAAGCCAGTCCATTGAAGCAGTCAGGTCGGCTTCAGTCCAGGGGATGCTTTGGCTTGTCAGGTATTGTTTGAACTCGACAAGCACTGTGTCGTCCACCTGGAAGTTCCTGTCCACCGTGTGCTTTGAAACGTAAATTGGCGCGAACTGGAAGAACACGTCCCGGTAAAGCAGTGAGTCTTCAAAGTGCGTGCTCTTTGGCGCCTCGATCTTCTCATCCGGCGTGATACCGCCGCCGCCGTAGACCGTGCGGCCTGAGTCAGTCAGCTTCACTTCGGTGTTGGTCGAGTTTGAAGGCAGCGCCCCGGCATGGTTGTAGTAATAGTCGTAGAGCGACACGCCCTCGTAGTTTCGCTGAATCAATCGCCCTGAAGGCGTGTAGTAGTGATAGGTGGTCAGAGCCAGGCCGGTGTTTTCGCTCAGGTTATAAACCGTCTGCACCAGGCCCTTGCCAAACGTGGTCTCGCCCACGATCAGCGCCCGGTCGTGATCCTGTAGTGCGCCGCTGACAATCTCTGCGGCTGAAGCAGTGTTGCGGTTTACCAGCACCACGATGGGGAACGTATGCCCATCGTTGCCCCGCGTGGCCGTGTAGTTCACATCCGGATAGGCGCGTCCGCGCTGAGAAACGATGTTCTGCCCTTTCGCCAGCAGGTGATCGCAAACATCAACAGCCTGGCTCAGCAGCCCGCCAGGATTTCCACGCAGATCCAGAACCAGGCCCTTCAGGTCAGTAAACCCGTCAACGGCATCGTTGACTTCCTGTGCCGTCGTTTCCTGAAACTGCTTCAAATGGATGTATCCCACGCCCGGGCGGATCTCGTACTTCAGATCGACTGAAGGATTGGGAATCTCATCGCGCACCAGGTCAAAGATCAGGGGCTTGGGTTCGCCCACGCGATTCATGGTTACCTGTACGTTTGTGCCTTTGGGCCCCTTCAGTGCCTTGGCCACCATGTCAGAGCTCATGCCATCGGTGCTCTTGCCGTCAACCGCGGCAATCACGTCACCGGGATGGATGCCCTTCTTGAATGCCGGCGCGCCTTCCATGGGGAACACAACATAAACCTTGCCGCCGGAGATTGGCTGCTGGATGGTCATGCCCACGCCGTAATAGCGGCCGTGCTGCTCCTCACGCATCCTCGCGTACGCCTTGGGATCGTAGAAGTTTGAATGCGGATCGAGCACCCGTAACATGCCAGGAATCGCGCCATCGTAGATTGCCGTGTCTGCCTTATCTCCTTCGAGAGGTTCGGCATAGTTCTGCTCCACAACGGCGTACACGTTGGTGAACGACTTCAAGCTGTCACGAAGTTGACTTTCGTCTGTTGAGGACTGGGCGCCCACCTTGCGCTGCAGGAAGGTACCGGCAACAGCGCAGACGGCGAAAAAGAGAACCACGGCGAAAAGTGCGCGACGGGCGCGGGGAGTCATAGGCGAAACCAACCTCCGGAAGGCGGGTGCGGCAGGCGTCTCTTAACGGATTTCCCAACGTGCAAGTCCACATTCACAACTGGCGGAATGGAACCTCGATAAAAATTAACCTTGCCTGAAATCGGCAAGGCTAAATGGCCTGGGAAGCCGCATTGAAGGTCCTGGCAGTGCCATCTTGGCAAGAAGTATACCACTGGCTTGTTTGACTCAGGCATGACCCATTCGGGTAGCTCCCGCCGAGCACCAGAGCACGTTCGACCACTTGGGGCAAGCGCGCTGGGGTTGGGGCGGTGCGCTGGGCCAGGTGTGCCGGCGCCGACGGTTCCCTCCCAGGGAGCCAATGCGGACCATTTCTCCGTCCCAGGCCGTTTTGGCTGGGATTCGCCCAGGGAATCGCACTTCTGCTCCCCAGCCATTTACAATGACGTCTATACCCCAGGGATGGATGATTTGACCCCTGCCGTGTTCAACCCTATGACTCAGAGACTTTTTCGTAATGTTGCGGCTTCCGTGTTCGGCACGCTGCTGCTCGCAGGTTCCACGCTGGCGCAAACCCATCCCGCCGTACCCGAAAGCCCCTATGGCGGCAATACGGTCGAGGACATCGTCGCCCGCGTCAATGACCAGATCATCACGCGTTCAGACTATGACCGTGCGATGAAGGAACTGGACTCCGAGGCGCGCCAGCATGGCGCCACCATGCAGGAGATCTCTGAAGCCCACAAGGATCTGCTCCGCAACCTCATCGACCAGCAGTTGTTGCTCTCAAAAGGCAAAGAGCTGGGCATCAACGGCGAAACCGAGTTGATCAATAAGCTCAACGACATACGCAAGCAATATAACCTTGAAACCCTTGAAGATCTTGAAAAGGCCGCCAAGGACCAGGGCGTCTCGTTTGAAGACTTCAAGGCCAACATCCGCAATGGCATCATCAGTCAGGAAGTATTGCGCGACCAGGTTGGCCGGAAGGTTCAGTTCACGCCCGGCGAAGTACAGCGCTACTATGAAGCCCACAAGCAGGACTATGTCCGGCCGGAAAGCGTCAATCTGAGTGAAATCCTGGTTTCCATCGCTCCAGCCGCGTTGGCCCCTGCGATGCCTGGCGCCGCACCGGCCGATGATCCGGCTGCCTTGGCCGCTGCCAAGGCCAAGGCCGATGACATTGAAGCGAAGCTCAACGCCGGCGGTGACTTTGCCCAATTGGCTCGCAGTTTCAGCGACGGTACCACCGCCTCGGAAGGAGGCGATCTCGGCCAGTTCCAGCGCGGCAAAATGGCCAAGGTCCTCGAAGATGCGACCTTCTCACTGAATTCCGGCCAGATCACACAGCCCATTCGCACTCGCCAGGGATACGTGATCTTTAAAGTTGTCGACCATACTTCGGGCGGCGTCCCTCCGTTCAAAGATGTTGAGGCACAGGTTGAAGATGCCTTCTACTCAAGCCGCATGGAACCCGCCATGCGTGAATTCCAGACCACCATGCGCGAGCAGGCCTTCATCGACATCAAGCCTGGTTACGCAGACAGCGGCGCGAGCCCCAAAGAGACCAAGCCCATCTATAGCGCCTACACGCCACCTGTTCCCAAAAAGAAGAAGAAGGTTGAGCGGACGCGCTTCCGTGAGTCGACGCGCAGCTTCAGACAGAAATCGGGAACTGCTGCTCCTGCTGAGGCCTCGGCTGCGCCAGCCAAGGCAACCAAGCAGAATGCCAGCCTGAAAACTCAAAAGGCCGGGAAGAAAGAGAAAATCCGCTTCGGCCGCGCCCCCACCAAGACCTTGCCCAATTCGGGCGAGGCGGCTAAGACCGAGGATGCAGGCGCGGTTGAGCAGGCCGCGGCTGATCTGCCTCTTAATCCGCTTGAGACAAAAGTCAAGGCGACCGAGAAAACCCGTTTCAGCTCTCGCGCCAGCCTGCCTAAACAGCAAAAGCCCAAAGGGCCCCAGCCCGACAAGCTGGCTCCCGCTCCTCCTGATGCCGCTGAGGTTGCCGATCGGCAAACCCAGGCCGCGCCGCTCGGTCTGGCCGGCGATACCACTCCAAACAAGAAGAAAAAGAAGACAACTGAGAGCGAGAAGACCCGTCTTGCCAACAAGAGCAAAGCAGACCAGGCAGCTGCCAAGCCCGCGGCCCCGGAAATGACGCCTGCGCCTCAAGTCCAGGGCGCGCCTGGCGCAACCATTCCACCGCCGGCTCCTGCTCCAGCACCTGTTCCGAAGCAATAGCAAAGCAATCAAAAAAACACATCGGGCCTGGGACCTCAATCCCCGGCCCGTTCTGCTTTTGGGCATTATCAGGCTGATGCGTTAATCTTCTCGGCAGAATGAAAGATATTTACATTGCCGATTTGGCCAATTTTGACGAGGGCAAGCTTTTCGACGGCTACTTCCTTGTTCTGGCAAAACAGCAGCGCACCACCAAGACTAACAAGCCTTATCTCAATCTCATCCTCGGCGACAAGACCGGCCAGCTTGAGGCCCGGGTCTGGGCGCCTGAAGATCCGCGCATTGCCAGAGATTTTGAGCAGGGGGATGTCGTCAAAGCCCGCGGCAGCGCTTCCCGCTTCGACGACCGCCTGCAGATGAAGATTGACCAGCTCCGTCTGGCCCTTGCCGCCGAGGTCGATAAATCCGACCTGCTGCCCTCTACTTCCTTTGATGTTGCGGCCTTGTGGACTCAGCTCGTAGGTTTCGTCGACAGCCTTGCCAACTCCGACTTGAAGCTGCTGCTGTCAACCCTGATCGCAGATCCGATCGTCGCGCAAGCCTACCGTGAAGCCCCCGCAGCCAAGCAGCTCCATCACGCATGGCTCGGCGGATTGCTCGAGCATGTGGTCAGCCTCTGCACATTGGCCGATCGCGTCGCCCCGCATTATCCGCTCCTTGATCGGGACCTGCTGCTCACCGGCGTGATCCTTCACGACATTGGCAAGATCCGCGAGCTCTCATGGGACAGCGGCTTTGAGTACACGGTCGAAGGAACTTTGCTCGGCCACATCCAGATTGGCGCAGCCCTTGCCGAGCGCACCATCGACAGCTTGCCCAATTTTCCGTCGAAGCTGAAAACATTGGTTCTGCACATGATCCTCAGTCATCACGGAAAGCTCGAGTTCGGCTCACCCAAGCTGCCCATGATCCCTGAAGCGCTTGTCCTCAACTTTCTGGATGACCTGGACGCGAAGATGCAGGCCGTGACCGGAGAGTTTGAAAAATCCATTCGCGAGGGCAAAGGCCCCGGAGAGTTGACTGGAAAAGTCTGGGCGCTCGACAACCGCCAGATGCTGAACACCAAGCGATGGCTGGAAGAAAAACAGGATTAGGGAAAAGCATTGAAGGGAAGAAACTCAGATGGCAAGCGGATTGAGTCTCACATCATCCAGCAGCAACACCGGAGTTTTTGAGTGCCCCGCGTGCAAGCAGACGATTGATGCATCGGCGCCTGTATGCCGATTCTGCTCCGCGCCAATTGCCCCGAAAGCGGCAGCCGAAGCCGCCGAGAAGATGGCAAAGCTCAACCAGGCTTGCAACGACGCCAGCTTCCTGAGAACCATGGCGATCGGGTTGCTGGTGTTTATTGGAATCATGTTCATCCCGTTCATGGGCCTGCTTGGTGTTGTCGGGTATTACTTCCTTTTGTTTGCCGTCCCGGTGATGGCGATTCGGTGGTGGATCAAATTTCACTCTGTTCGCGCGGAAGACCCGGATTTCAAGCGTGCCAGAATGACGGTAATTGTGGTCAGTGCGCTTTGCACACTTCCCCTTTTGAATCTTGTGCTGCCTCGGCTGTAACTCAATCTCAGAAGGGCCGCGCAACCCGTCAGAAGCTAGCCCGGATTTCGCCCGATGGGCGGCGCGCCACGGTAACAGCATGTCGCCCAGTACCCTCCCTCGATTACTCAGCCTCCAAATCGGGCTTATCCCACGAACCAATCCCATTGTTCCTTGGTCAGTGGGACCACCGACAGCCGTCCAATCATCAGCAGGGGCGACTTGGCAAACATCGACTCAGCCTTGATTGCAGTCAGCGTCTTTGGCTTCTTCAACCGTTTGCCAACCTTGACTTTGACGATTGGCACTTTGGGATCGGACGGGTCCACGCTGATCACGGTCCCAGTGCCGACGGCGGTGCGCTCATCGCCCGTGTGGTAAAAGATCCACTTCGTTCCCGCCTTCATTTCGCGCAGGTACTTCACGGCGGCCGGGGCTGTCACGCCGTCCCAGATTGGCTCCTTGTCGGCGAGAAAATCATCAAAAGAATAGACATTCGGCTCGGTTTTGAAGAGGAAATAGTTCATGCGCTCCATCCTAAAACAGAGAACCCCGTTGAGGAAATAAACAATGGAAAACCTGACGTCTGCGGAAGAGCGCTTGAGTGGGGCACTGATTCTAATCCCTGTTCCCCGGTTCGGAGTCCCTGTCCCCTGCTCTTCCCCGTTACAATCAATAGAATATGATCCGTTTCTCAACCGCCGGCGAATCCCACGGGGAAGCCCTCATTGCACTCATCTCCGGGCTCCCGGCCGGCGTGCCCGTCGATCTGGACTTCGTGAATCGCGAATTGTGGCGTCGCCAGCAGGGCTATGGCCGCGGCGGACGCATGAAGATTGAGACCGACAAGGCCCATATTCTCTCTGGCGTGCGCCACGGAAAGACCATCGGTTCACCTATTTCAATTGAGATTGTGAACCGCGACTGGAAGAACTGGGAAGAGAAGCTCCCCGTCGATGCTGGCGACCCTGCCAAGCACCAGGCAGTGGCTTCGCCGCGTCCGGGCCACGCCGATCTGGCCGGTGCCTTGAAGTACAACTTCCCCGACGCCCGCTACGTTCTGGAGCGTGCATCTGCCCGCGAGTCTACAGGGCGCGTCGCCGCCGGCGCTTTTGCAAAGTTATTTCTCCGCACCCTGGGCATCGAGGTAGCCAGTCATGTCATTCGTGTCGGCAAGGTCGAGCTTGATCGCCCAGCCACATGGGATGAGATCACCGCCGTCATGGCCAAGGATGAAGTGATGCTCAGTTGCGTCGATCCTGCCACTGAAGCACGCATGAAAGAGGAAGTGGAAGAGGTTTCCCGAACGGGTGACACGGTTGGCGGCGTGTTTGAAGTCGTGGCTCACGGCGTTCCCGCCGGTCTGGGCACCTATGCCAACTGGGACGAGCGTCTGGATGGGCTCCTCGCCTGGTCCGTCATGAGCCTGCAGGCGGTCAAAGCAGTCGAAATCGGCCGTGGCGTTACCGCCGCCGAGACCTTCGGTTCCAAAGTTCACGACCCCATCCATTACGCTGCCGAGCCGACCGGAAATCCAACCCGCTTCACCCGCCCGCACAACAATGCCGGCGGCATCGAAGGCGGCGTGTCAAACGGTGAAGATGTCGTGGTGCGCGGATATTTGAAACCCATCTCCACCCTCCGCCGTCCCCTTGAATCAGTGCGCTTTGACACTCGAGAGCCCACCAGCGCAAGCTACGAACGTTCAGACATTTGCGTCGTTCCCGCTGCCGGCGTTGCGGCCGAGGCCATGGTCGCGCTCACCGTCGCCGGCCTGGCACAGCAAAAATTCGGCGGCGACTCGGTGCTCGAGATGAAACGAAATTTTGATGGATACATCGAACAGATACGGAGATTTTGACCGAAAGAAATGATTCTCAAGATCCTGAAATATCCCGATCCAGTGCTCTCTCAGCCTGGCGAACCGGTTACAGAATTCAACGCAGCACTCCGGAAACTGGTCGCCGATATGTTTGAGACCACCTATGCCTCGCAGGGCATCGGCCTGGCCGCGCCGCAGGTGGGCGTCTCCAAACGGCTGACCGTCATCGACCTCAGCATGGGCAAAACCCCCAAAGACAAGCTGGTCCTCATCAATCCTGAAATCATCTTCCATGAGGGCAGGCTCTACGAGGAGGAAGGCTGCCTCAGTTTCCCCGATATTCGCGAGAAGGTCGTGCGCTCCGCAACGGTCCGTATTCGCGCCCAGAACGAGCACGGCAATTGGTTTGAAATGGATGGCGCCGACTTGCTGGCGCGCGCCATGCAGCACGAGATCGACCACCTCGACGGCATGTTGTTCATCTTCAGGATGAGCGCCCTCAAGCGCGACCTCAACCTGCGCAAGATTCGCAAAATGCAGCGCGCGGGCGAGTGGTAAACCGCATGGCGACGCCTCTGAAGCTCGTCTTCTGCGGCACACCCAGCTTCGCCGCCCCCACTCTCGAAGCCTTGATTGCGGCGGGCCATGAAATCGCGCTCGTTGTCTCGCAGCCCGATCGCCCCGTTGGCCGCTCCCAGCAACTCACCGCGCCGCCAGTCAAGCACTCAGCCCTCGCCGCAAGTCTTCCCATTACCCAGCCTGAAAGGATTCGCGGCAACGCCGGGTTCCGTGCCCAGCTTGAAGCCATATCCCCCGACGCGATTGTTGTAGTTGCCTACGGTCGCATCATTCCCACATGGATGCTTGCCCTCCCTCGCCTTGGTTGCATCAACCTGCATGGATCGCTTCTTCCAAAGTATCGAGGCGCCGCACCGATCCAGTGGGCCGTCGCAAACGGCGACGCCTTCACCGGTAACACCACCATGCTGCTTGAAGAAGGCCTCGACACCGGCCCCATCCTCCTGCAGCAAACGGTAGGAATCGCTCCCAGTCAAACAGCAGTGGATCTCTTCGAACTGCTTGCGCATGCGGGCGCTCCGTTGGTGGTGGAAACCCTCGCCGGCCTCGACGAGGGAATCCTTCAACCCCAGCCGCAGAACCACTCGTTTGCAACCTTCGCTCCGCTGCTCGACCGCGAAGACGGCCGCATGGACTTTGCCGCACGTTCCGCCAATGAGCTCAATAATCGCTGGCGCGGCTTTCAACCATGGCCCGGAGCTTTCACAACTCTAGACGGGAAGAAGATCATCGTTCACCGCATGGAAATAGACAATGCACCCCACCCGGTCAATGTGCCTCCCGCCCAACCTGGCCAACTCCGCATTCAAGATCAGCGCATCTTTGTAGCCTGTGCCGAAGACACCTGGCTGGACCTGCTCGAACTGCAACTGGAAGGCAAGAAGCGGAACACCGCTGCCGAATTCCTCCGCGGAACGCCACTAATCTCAGGTGTGCGCCTCGGTACTCCGACTCCATGACGGCGACCAGGCAACCGGGAACAAAAAAGTCCGCACCCAGGAATCGTCTCGCGGCGATTTCTCTGGCGCGTAAAGCGGCATTCAACATTCTCATCGCGGTGGAACGCGGCCATTCGCATTCTGACGACCTGCTTCGCGGCAAAGCTGTGGATGCGCTTTCTGCTCCTGACCGCAACCTGGCTACCGCGCTTGTCCTCGGTGTACTCCGCTGGCAGATTCAGCTCG
>Ga0181535_10003874_pt1 | contig 17093 bp, 17 predicted proteins | sample PEATcosm2014_Bin_44_FD_119774 | JGI IMG/M metagenome (GOLD analysis project Ga0181535, IMG submission 119774) | Peatland microbial communities from MTU Mesocosm Facility, Houghton, MI, USA - PEATcosm2014_Bin17_30_metaG | ecosystem: Environmental > Terrestrial > Soil > Wetlands > Peat | place... | reverse complement strand
CACCCGCATGGAGGAGCAGGGCGACAGCTACGACGACGTCCTGCGCGAGGCGCAGGAGCTCGGGCTGGCCGAGCGGGACCCGACAGCGGACGTGGAGGGCCACGACGCCGCGGCCAAGGCCGCCATCCTCGCCGCCCTCGCGTTCGGGTCGGACATCGTCGACGCCGATGTGCACCGCGAGGGGATCACCGGCGTGAGCGCGGCCGATGTCGCGTACGCCAGCCGCCTGGGATACTCCGTGAAGCTGCTCGCCATCGCCGAGCTGGTCGACGGCGGCCCCGAGATCTCAGTCCGCGTGCACCCGGCCATGGTCCCGAGAGCGCACCCGCTGGCGGCGGTGCGCGGCGCCTTCAACGCCGTCTTCGTCGAGGGCGCCGTGAGCGGCGAGCTCATGCTCTACGGGCGCGGCGCCGGGGGCGGGCCGACCTCGAGCGCCATGCTGGGCGACCTGGTCGACGCCTCGCGGAACCTGCTCGCCGGCGCACCCTCGCCGGCCCCGAAGCGGACCAGCACGACGGTGCGGGCCCAGGGTGACATGCGCTCCGCCTTCTACCTGAGCATGGACGTGGCCGACCGGCCCGGCGTCCTGGCCGCGGTGGCCAAGATCTTCGGCGACCACGACGTCTCCATCCGCGCCATGGAGCAGGTGGGGCTGGCCGAGGAGGCCCGGCTGATCTTCCTGACCCACGTCGCACGGGAGGGCGACCTGCTCGCCACCATCGACGCGCTGCGCCAGCACCAGGCGGTCGACCGGGTGAGCGGCGTGCTCCGCGTCATCGGCGAGCGGGACGGGGACGGCGGCGGACCGGGCGCGCCGTGACGTCGGGCTGGCGCGGCGTGATGGAGGAGTACCGCGAGTTCCTCCCCATCGGCGCCGGGACGCCCGTCGTCACCCTGCTGGAGGGCGGGACGCCCCTGTTGCCCGCACCGCGCCTGTCCGAGCGGGTCAACGCGGACGTCTGGCTGAAGGTCGAGGGGGCCAACCCCACCGGGAGCTTCAAGGACCGGGGCATGACGATGGCCATCTCCATGGCGGTGGACGAGGGGGCCAAGGCGGTCGTGTGCGCCTCGACGGGGAACACGTCGGCCTCGGCGGCGGCGTACGCGTCGCGCGCCGGCCTCGGGTGCGTGGTGCTCATCCCCGAGGGGCACATCGCCCTGGGCAAGTTGGCGCAGGCGCTCATGCACGGCGCCCGGGTGCTGCAGGTGCGCGGGAACTTCGACCAGCTGCTGACGATCGTGCGGGACCTCCCGAACCACGCGCCGATCACCGTGGTGAACTCGGTCAACCCGCACCGGATCGAGGGGCAGAAGACGGGCGCCTTCGAGATCGTCGACGTCCTGGGCGATGCACCGGACGTGCACTGCATCCCGGTGGGCAACGCCGGGAACATCTCGGCCTACTGGCGCGGTTACCTCCAGTACAAGGAGGCCGGGCGGTCGACCAGGCTGCCGCGCATGATGGGCTTCCAGGCCGCGGGCGCGGCCCCGATCGTGCTGGGTCACCCCGTCGAGAACCCCGAGACGATCGCCACCGCGATCCGCATCGGGAACCCGGCCAGCTGGTATTCGGCCACGGCCGCCGCGTCCGAGTCCGGCGGGTCGATCACGGCGGTCACCGACGACGAGATCATGGAGGCGTACACGTTCCTCGCCGACCAGGAGTCCGTCTTCTGCGAGGCGGCGTCCTCGGCATCGGTGGCCGGGCTCCTCAAGGAGGGCGTGCCGGAGGGTTCCCGGGTGGTGTGCGTCCTGACCGGGCACGGGCTGAAGGACCCTGACCTGGCCATCAAGGCCATCTCGGTGCCTTCGGTCATCGATCTCGACCTCGACACGGTCCTGGCCGAGATCTCGCTCTGAGGGCGATCCCTGCACCACGGATGCACAACCCGGCCGGCAGGAAACCGGGGTGTGTTGGCATCACCCATTCCGTCCCGCTAGAGTGAGGACATCCCCACTGCGCTTCGAAGCGCTCTCCGCGGGTACAAGCGGTCCTGGGAGAGCATCACGCAGAGGTGATCCGGGGGAGGGCATTCACACGCGAATCCCTTCTCTTCCCCTAATTTTCTCGCCACGCGCGGACGAACCCCGGGCTGGCGACAACCCTCGTAGATGAGGAGCCCGATGACTGCGGAACAGCAGCTCGAACGATCGGTTCTCGAAGGCAAGGAGCGCGACGAGCTCAGTGCCATCGCCCAGGCCATGTCGCTCAAGACGACGAGCCGGACCAAGAAAGCCGACATCATTGACCAGATCCTGGATGCAACCGGCGTGACGTCCGGACCCGCCGCGGGCGGGCAGAGCAACGGCGACGCCGGCCACGGCGAGACCAACGGCGCCGCCAAGCCGGCGCGGCGCTCTCGGGGGGGCGCAACGGCCGCATCCGACAACGGCGAGGCCGCGGTGCCCGCCGGAGACCAGGGGGCCGAGCCGTCAGCGGCCGCCCAGGCCGAGGCCGCCGCCCCGGCGAGCACCACCACCACCGAGGCGGCCCCGGCCGGTGGCTCCGGACCGGCCGTCTTCGTCGAGCCACCCGAGCTGGCGGACGGCGCCGAGGTGGCACCGCGCCAGAACGGGCAGGGCCAAGGTCAGAACCAGGGCAACCGGAACCGCCAGAACCAGGGCAACCAGAACCGCGGCAACCAGGACCGCGGCAACCAGGACCGCGGCAACCAGGCCGGTGACGACGCGGGCAACCGGCGCAGCCGGCGCCGGCGCGGCCGCGACCGTGGCCAGCCCGGCGGCGAGCTCCAGGGCGGCGGCGGCCAGGAGCAGCCGTACTCGGGCGAGCTCGTCGAGGTGAAGGGCATGCTCGACCTGCGCGACGAGGGCTACGGATTCCTGCGCTGCGAGGGCTACCTGCCTTCGACCAAGGACGTCTACGTCTCCATCAGCCAGGCCCGGCGCTTCGCGCTACGGCGCGGCGACTACGTCGAGGGCGCGTGCCGCCCGGCGTCGAACAACGAGAAGTACCCGGCGCTCCTGCGCATCGACTCCATCTCGGGTCTCGACCCCGAGGCCGCCCGCGACCGGCCCCGCTTCGAGGACCTCACGCCCCTGTTCCCCGACTCTCGCCTCAACCTCGAGATGCCCGGCGACAAGGACAACCTGACGGCCCGGATCGTCGACCTGCTCTCGCCGATCGGCAAGGGCCAGCGCGGCATGATCGTCTCGCCGCCCAAGGCCGGCAAGACGACGGTCATGAAGCAGATCGCCCACAGCATCGAGGCCAACAACCCCGAGGTGCACCTCATGGTGCTGCTCGTCGACGAGCGGCCCGAAGAGGTCACCGACATGCGGCGGTCGGTCAAGGGCGAGGTCATCGCGTCGACGTTCGACCGCCCGGCTGACGAGCACACCCAGGTGGCCGAGCTCGCCATCGAGCGGGCCAAGCGGCTCGTCGAGATGGGCAGGGACGTCGTCATCGTCCTCGACGGGATCACCCGGCTCGCCCGCGCCTACAACCTGGCCGCTCCGGCGACCGGGCGCATCATGTCGGGTGGTGTCGACTCCGGTGCGCTCTACCCGCCCAAGAAGTTCTTCGGCGCGGCGCGCAACGTGGAGGAGGGCGGCTCGCTGACCATCCTCGCCTCGGCGCTGGTGGAGACCGGCTCGAAGATGGACGAGGTGATCTTCGAGGAGTTCAAGGGCACCGGCAACATGGAGCTCCGTCTCGACCGTCGTCTGTCGGAGCGGCGCCTCTACCCGGCCATCGACGTCAACGCCAGCTCGACCCGCCACGAGGAGCTGCTCTTCGAACGGGGCCAGCTCCAGCAGGTCTGGAAGCTGCGCCGGGTGCTGAACGCGCTGGCCAGCGACGGCAAGGATGCGGCCGGCCTGGAGCTGCTCATGGACAAGATCCGCACCACGGCGAGCAACGACGAGTTCCTGGCCGAGATCGCCAAGGGCCCCGCGACCTGATCGAGAGGGCCACCCCCGGTCCGCCGGCGCCCGGCCGGTCCGCCGGTCCCACCCCTAGACTCAACCGACGACATCGACACCTGGAGACACCATGAAGCCCGACATCCACCCCAACTACGTAGAGGCGACGGTCAAGTGCTCGTGCGGCAACACGTACGTGACGCACTCGACCAAGGCGGATCTCCACGTCGAACTGTGCAACGAGTGCCACCCCTTCTTCACCGGGAAGCAGAAGCTGGTCGACTCCGGAGGACGGGTGGAGCGCTTCCAGCGCCGCTACGGCGAGCGGAAGACCAAGGCCAAGGCCAAGCCTGGCGCGGCGGCGGCGCAGGACTGATCCCGCCGGGGCGCGGCGCGCCCGCCGCGCCGCCGCCCTCGTGAGGAACAGACCCGAGAGGCATGTTCGAGGACCGGATCGCCGCGCTCGAGGCCGAGTACGAGGCCGTCGAGGCCGAGCTCGCCGACTCCGCCACCCACTCTGACCCGGACCGCCTGCGCGACCTCTCGCGGCGGCACAAGGAGCTCGGCGAGATCGTGCGCGCCTGGCACGACCTCACCGCCGCCCGCGAGGACCTCACCGCGGCCCGCGAGATGCTGACCGAGGCATCGGGCGACGACCGCGAGGTCATGCGGCTCGAGGTCGACGATGCGGAGTCGCGGGTGGCCGGGCTGGAGGAGCGGATCCAGGAGCTGCTGCTGCCCAAGGACCCGAACGAGGGGCGCAACGTGATCATCGAGATCCGCGGCGCGGTGGGAGGCGACGAGGCGAACCTGTTCGCTCGCGTGCTCTACGACATGTACCTGCGCTTCGCGGCGATGAGGAAGTGGAAGGTCGAGATCCTCTCCGAGGACGCCTCGGACAAGGACGGGATGAACGAGGCCGTCTTCCTCGTCAAGGGGCCGGACGCCTACATCAGGCTGGAGCACGAGGCCGGCACGCACCGCGTGCAGCGGGTGCCGGTCACCGAGGCCAAGGGGAGGATCCACACGTCCACCGCCACGGTGACCGTGCTGCCCGAGGCGGAGGAGGTCGAGGTCGACATCGACCCCAACGACCTCAAGATCGACGTCTACCGCTCGACCGGTCCGGGCGGGCAGTCGGTCAACACCACCGACTCGGCCGTGCGGATCACGCACATCCCGACCGGCACGGTCGTGGCGATGCAGGACGAGAAGAGCCAGATACAGAACCGGGCCAAGGCGATGGTGGTGCTGCGCTCCCGGCTCCTGAAGGCCGAGCAGGACCGCCAGAGCGCCGAGATGTCGGCCCAGCGGCGCGGCCAGGTCGGGGCGGGGAACCGCACCGACAAGATCCGCACCTACAACTTCAAGGAGAACCGGGTCACCGACCACCGGATCAACCTCACCCTCTACAAGTTGGACCAGGTGCTGGCGGGCGACCTCAACGAATTGACCGATGCGCTGATGGCCGACAAGCGGGGTCGCCAGCTGTCGGGCGAGGAGGACGGCCAGGGATGACGGTGGCGGCGGGCCCGACGCGTGGCGCGCTGGTCGCCGAGCTGGCCGAGGTCGTCGGCGCGCCGCACGAGGCGCGCTTCATCGTCGACGAGGTGCTCGGCCTCGGTCTCGTCCTCGGGCAACCGAACGTGCCGACCGGCCCACTGGAGGAGGGTGCGGTCGCCGCGGCGCGCCGCATGGCGGCGCGCCGGGCGGCGGGGGAGCCGCTGCAGTACGTCTTCGGGCACTGGCCCTTCCGCGACCTGGACCTCCTGGTGGATCCCCGCGTGCTCATCCCGCGCCCCGAGACCGAGCAGGTCGCCGAGGTGGCGGTGGCCGAAGCGCGCCGTCTCGGCCGCGGGAGCACGGGCCGGGGCGTCGTGGCCGTCGACGCCGGCACCGGCACCGGTGCCCTCGCGCTCGCCCTGGCCACCGCGCTGGGACCGCGGGCGCTGCGCGAGGTGTGGGCCGTCGACGCCAGCGCCGACGCGCTCGAGGTGGCGGCGGCGAACGTGGCCGCAGTGCGCGCTCGTCGCGCCGGTGCACTGCCACGCGTGGAGTTGCTCCGCGGCAGCTGGCTGCAACCGCTGCCGGCCTCGCTGCGGGGGGCCGTGGACCTCGTCGTCTCCAACCCGCCCTACGTGTCCGAGGAGGAGTGGTCCGTGCTGGCGCCCGAGGTGCGCGCCGAGCCGCGCCGGGCGCTCGTGGCGGGACCCGCCAGCGACGGCACGCCCGGGCTGGGGGACGTGGAGACCGTGCTCGAGCAGGCCGCCCGCTGGCTCGGGCGCCCCGGCACCGCCGTGATCGAGCTGGCGCCGCACCAGGCGGCCGCGGCGGCCGACCTGGCCCGGCGCCGCGGCTACGACGACGTGCGGGTCGAGCCCGACCTGGCGGGACGGCCCCGCGCCCTGGTGGCGCGGACGGCACGGGTGGCGCGCTGAGATGGGGGACGTGGACGACGTGGACGACGTGGACGCGCCGGACGCGGCACGCCCGCCGATCGTGGCCGCCGGCGCGGCCGCGGCGGCGGAGGCCCTGGCTGCCGGTGCCGTCATCGCCGTGCCTGCCGTCGGCGGCTACTGCCTCGCGGTGTGTGCGGGCTCGCCCGACGTCGAGGAGCAGCTGGTGGAGCTGGCCGCCGACCCCGAAGGACCGCACTACGCCGTCGGCTCCACCGAGGCGCTGCGCTCGCTCACGTCGGGCTGGACCGACGAGGTGGGTCGACTGCTGGAGCGCTGCTGGCCCGGCCCGCTCGAGGTCTTCCTGCCCCGGGCCGACGTCCCCGGGACGGACGGCGAGGACGCGGACGGAGAGGCGGCCGCCGACCCGGCAGGTGCGCCGTCGCGCGCCTGGGCGGTCGTCGTGGGCATGCCCGACGGCCGGGCGCTGCGCCGGCTGTGCCGGGAGCAGGGCCCCTGGCGCACGGTGCCGCTCAACTTCACGGAGGCGGAGCAGGTGGCCCAGGCCTTCGATGCGGCCGCGGTGGCGCTGGTCGTCGACGGCGGGCGCCGCGAGGGGCCGCCGCCGACGCTGGTGGACGCGACCGTCTCTCCGGTGCGGGTCCTGCGCGAGGGCGCGCTGCCAGCGAGCTTCATCGAGGGGACGATGCTCATGGGCACACGGCGGCGCTTCAGCCTGCGCCGCCGCGGCGGCAAGGGCGGGTCGGCTTGACGCTCGGGGCGAGCCCGCCCCCCTCAGGGCGCGGCGACCCGCTCCACCGCCGGCAGCCGGCTGACCGAGCGTCGTGCCTCCCAGTGGCTGCGGCGCCCCCCGAGGGCGGCGAAGTACGCCGGGCGGTCGGAGAGCGCGTAGGTGGCCAGCCACAGCCGCTTGAGGTGCCGCTTGTAGCCGTGCGCAACGTCGTCCTCGTAGGCCGTGCGGCCGTGGAGCACGTGGTAGTTGTTGATGAACTGCATCTCGCCGGGTTGCAGGTCCATGTACACGTTGAAGTCCGGGTCGTTGGCGAGCGCGGAGACCGTGGCGATCGCCTCGCGGGCGGTCGGGCTGAGGCGGGGCGCGTCGGGGTGGCGCTGCGAGGCGAGGATGTACTGGGGGATGAAGCGCACGAAGAGCCGGCCGGCGTGCTCGGTGAACCCGGGCACCGAGTAGAAGGCCCTGGCTCCCTCGGCCTGCTCGCCCCGGGTGTCGTAGGGCAGCGCCTCGTAGAGCGCAGACGCCAGCTCGGGTGACTCGCGGACCAGGTGGTTGTGGATCGCCACGGCGTTGGCGACGCAGGAGAGGCCGCCGGTGCGGGCCGTACGCAGGCAGAGCAGCCCCACGAGGTCGGAGCCGTCCGTGTGGTAGTCCAGCGCGATGCCGCCGAGCTCGTTGCCGCGCACCGTCGGGTCGTCGACCGTCTTGCCCTGGTCGGTGACGTCGCCCAGCACGTGCCCGTGCTTGTTCTGCGCCCAGGGCTCGCCGAGGTGCAGCCCGATGGCCCAGTAGAGGAGCGTCAGGTCGTCGTCACCGTAGCGATCGGTGTCCAGGGTCGCGATGCGCACGAAGCCGCGGCCGTCGAGGAGGGCCTGCACGGCGCCGTCGAGCTTGGCGGCCAGGGCGTCGAGGGGGAAGTCCGCACGCCCGAGCTCCAGTGGGTCGGTGCTCTTCTTCTTCGCCGTCGCCAGTGCGGCATGGAGCTCGGCGTGGTCGGCCTCGGTCAGCCGCAGCGTCCAGGACTCCTGGTCGGCGACGTCGACCGCCCTCCATTCGGCCGCCGGCTCCAGCTCGCGCAATTCACTCGTCTCCATGTGGGCTCCCTCCCGCCACTCAGCCGGTGGCACGCACGAGCCGTCCGGGCAGCGCTCCGGTCGGCTCACCGTCTCGATACGTGATCTGCCCTGCGACGACGGTGGCGCAGTAGCCCCGGGCCCGTTGCAGGAGCCGCTTGCCCCCGGCGGGCAGGTCGTAGGCCATCACGGGCACCTCACAGCGGAGGCGGTCGAAGTCGATGACGTTCAGGTCGGCGCGCCGGCCCGGGGACAGCACACCGCGGTCGTGCAGTCCGACGGCCCGGGCCGTCGAGCTGGTCAGCTGCGCCACCACCCAGCCCACGGGCATGCGGCCGTGCGAGCGGTCGCGGGCCCAGTGCGTGAGCGCGTAGGTCGGGAAGCTGGCGTCGGCGATGATGCCCACGTGGGCGCCGCCGTCGCCCAGCCCGAAGACGGTGTCGGGGTGGGCGAGCATCTCGCCGCAGGCGTCGAGGTGGCCGTCGGCGTAGTTCGAGAACGGGACGAAGAGGAAGTTGCGCCCGCCGTTCTCGGCCAGCAGGTCCATGGTGAGCTCGGCGGGGTCGACGCCGCGGGACTCGGCCATCCACTGCACGGACGTCTCGGGTGCCGGCTCGTAGTCGGGCACCTCGCCGAGGGGGTACATGCGGCCGTAGTCGACGAGGCGGCGCACGGGCCCGTCCGGTCGCTCGCCCTCTGTCAGGCGGGCCCGGAAGGCGGGGTCGCGCAGCGCCGCCACCTGCGCCTCGAGGGGTTGCCCGGCGACCTCGCGGAACGCGGGGTGGCCCGAGAAGGGATGGAACGAGGACTGCAGCCCGAGCAGCAACCCCACCGGCCGGGGTGCCACCTGGGCCCGGATGGGCAGCCCGTCCGCCGCCGCCTGCGCAATCTGCGCCAGCAGGTCGCGCCACGCCTCGGGCCGTTGGTGGCTCTGGGCCAGCGAGACCGACAGGGGGCAGCCCGTGCGCTCGACCAGGCCTCTGATGAGGGCGAACTCGGCGTCGGGGTCGGGCCAGAAGTCCGAGATCAGCTCCACCACGCCGTGCCCGGCGTCGGCCACGCCGAGGGCGATCGCCTCGAGCTCGTCGGCCCGCGCGCGCAGCGACGGCGTCGGGTCGCCGGTCGCCGTCCGGTGGTTCAAAGTCCGCGACGTCGAGAAGCCGATGGCCCCCGCCGACAGGGCCTCGGTGGCGAGCCGGCGCATGGCGGAAATGTCGTCCACGGTCGCGTCCTCCAGGCGGGCAGCCCGCTCGCCCATCACGTAGAGCCGGAGCGCGCCATGGGGCAGCTGCGCGCACAGATCGATGTCGTGGTGCCGGCGTTCGACCGCGTCGAGGTACTCGCCGAAGCTCTCCCAGGACCAGTCGATCCCCTCTTCGAGCACGGCACCGGGGATGTCCTCGACGCCCTCCATGAGCGAGATCAGCCGGTCGTGCGCGTCGGGCCGCACGGGCGCGAAGCCCACGCCGCAGTTGCCCATGACCGCCGTGGTGACACCGTGCCAGCTGCTCGGCGTGACGCGCGAGTCCCACGTGGCCTGCCCGTCGTAGTGGGTGTGGATGTCGACGAAGCCCGGCGTGACGAGCAGGCCGGCGGCGTCGATCTCCTCGCGTCCGCGCCCGGGCACCGTGCCGACGGCGGCGATCATCGCGCCGTCGACCGCCACGTCCGCCGTCACGGGCTCTCCGCCGAGGCCGTCGGCCACCTGGCCGCCGCGGATCACGAGGTCGTGTGCCATCTGTGCCATGCCTGCCCTGCCCCTCGGCCCCCCGGGGACACCCCGGGGGATTAGTTAGATCGCTCTAACTATATCCCATGAGGGCCGCCGCCACAAGGGCCGGCCCGGCTCACCGGGGTCCGGGCGTCACGGGCCCGTCCCGAACACGTTGCCGAGCCGCTCCTCCCGCGTCTCGGCGTGAGCCCCGTAGAGCTCGAGCAGGAAGGCCCGCATGGCGGTGCGGTCGACGCCGGGCACCAGCTGCTCCATCCGGTCCGCCAGCTCCTCTTCGAAGCGGGCCAGCCTGGCCCGTCCGGCCGCCGTCAGCTCGATCCTGGTCACCCGCCCGTCGCCCTTCTCGTCGACGGCGTCGGAGACCCAGCCCTGCTGGCGCAGGCCGTTGATCATGGTGGAGACCGTCGGCTTGGTCACCTCGTGGGCGGCGGCGAGCTCGCCCGCCCGCCGGGACCCACCCAGCAGGTAGAGGAGGGTCCGGTACTGCGCCATGCTCAGGTCGCCCCGGCGGGCCACCTGCTCGAACTCCCGGTAGAGGGACACCACGAGGCGCACCCCGGGCACCCGGTCGTCCCGTGTCGCGGCCATCACCGCACGTTAGGTCCGCCGCGCCGGGCGGGCGGCACTACCCGTCGAGCGACAGAGCCCCGCCTTCGGCCAGGACGCCGGTGCGACCGATGCCCTCCTCCGCGCACAGGAGCGCCAGCGCGCCGGGATCGGTCACGTTGCCCCAGGCGCGGCTGTCGTCCCCGGTCCGGCAGGCGAGGATGCCGCGCTCGGGCGTCCCGTCGCGGTCGAAGGTCACGGTGTAGGTCTCGACGCGGACCGGCCCGCTCGCCTCCGCGTCGACGGTGCACCGGGGGAGCGCGTCGACCTCGGGCTGGACGTCGCGCCAGGCGAAGGGGCGGGACCCACCGTGAACCGGCGGGCGCGACGCGTAGATCCCGACGGAGTGCTTCGTGGCGTACCACCCCAGGCCTGTCACGAGCGCGGTCGCACCGGGGTCGGCACGCAAGGCGCCGACGGCCCGCGCGATGCCGTGCGAGGTGTAGTTGTTCCCGGGGCCGCCGCCGAAGGTGAGCCCCCCGGTCAGCGTCAGGGGTCGCGCCGGGTCGTCGACGGAGAGCCCGAGCTCCGCCGCCGCCATCTGCACCACGACTGGGAAGCACGAGTACAGGTCGATGGCCGCCACGTCGTCGATCCCGACGCCGGCCAGCTCGAGCGCCGCCGCCCCGGCCAGCCGGATGGCAGGGGAGCGGTGCAGCTCGGGGCGGTGCGAGATGAACCAGTGGTCGTTGGCGTCGGCGCCGGACAGCGGGAAGACCCAGCGGTCCTCGGGCACGCCTGCGGCGCGGGCGGCCTCCGCCGAGCACACGATGTAGCCGGCCCCCTGGTCCACCTGCATGTTGGCCGTGCACAGCTTGGGGTAGGGGAACGAGACCATCCGGTTGTCCGTGGCCGGGGTGACGATCTCGGAGGCGGGCCGGGGGGTGCGGATCCACGCGTGGGGGTTGGTGGCCGCCACCTCGCTGAAGCGGGACCACAGGGACCCGATGTGGGAGGCGTGCTCGTCGAGGGTCCACCCGCGGGCGGCGCGCAGGGCGTTCTCGAACAGCGGGTAGGCGTGCACGGGCAGGACCACGCCGCGTTGCACCTCGAGGTCGGTGGCGCCCGGCTTGTCCACGCCGAAGACGACGGGCGCCGGCGTCCCCTCGGCCGGCTGGCCGGCCCACGCGAGCGGGGCGTGGGAGGGATCGCGTCTCGCCAGGGCGCGGGCGTACAAGGCCTCGGCGCCGGTCACCAACACGACGTCGAGGTCGCCGGTGCTGATGGCCCGGCAGGCGTCGTGCATGAGGGCCTGTGGCGCATTGCCGCCGATCGCCGAGAGCATCAGCTGCGCCGGCTCCGCCCCCGCCTCGAAGCCCAAGCGCCATGCCACCAGCAGCGCCGGGTTCACCGTGCGCCACCCGAGCGGCGCCACGACGCGGATGCTGTCGGCCCGCCGGATGAGCGTGTTCCCCGCCGCTGCGGCGCCTCCCGCTGCGGCGCCGTCACAGTCCTCGGCCGCCGCCCGCAGCGCCCGCACCATGAGCTCCAGCGGCTCGGGACGGTCCGCGGGGTCCAGCCCGGCGTCGGGAGGGGTGACGACCTGGCCGACGCCGACCACGACGGGGGTGCGCGGGTCCACGGCCATGGACCGAGGAGCGTACCGGTTGACGCCCCGGGGGCTCCCCGGCGCCCCGGTACACTCGGTGGCCATGCGCGTCGCCGTCGGCTCGGATCACGCCGGGTTCGACCTCAAGGAGACCCTGAAGGCCGAATTGGCCGCGTGGGGCCACGATGTCGCCGACCACGGCACGCGGGAACCCGGCGTGGCCGTCGACTACCCCGATTTCGGGGGGGCGGTGGGCCGGGCGGTGGCCGGCGGGCTGGCCGAGCTCGGCGTCTGCGTGTGCGGGACCGGCAACGGCATCGCGATGGCGGCCAACAAGGTCCCCGGCGTGCGCGCCGCGGTGGTCCACGACGTCACCACGGCGACGCTGGCCAGGCGCCACAACCACGCCAACGTGGTGTGCGTGGGCGCCCGCACGACGGGCGCCACGGTCGTCGTCGAGGCGCTGGCCGCCTTCCTGGCGGCCCCCGAGGAGCACGGTCGCCACGACGCACGCATCGAGAAGCTGGCGGGCCTCGACCGCGAGCTGGTCCACGCGCACGTCGAAGGGACTCCATGAGCAGCTACGAGACCGCGCTGGGCGCCGACCCCGAGGTGGCGGGGCTCGTCGGTCAGGAGCTCAACCGCCAGCAGACCACACTGCAGCTGATCGCCTCGGAGAACTTCACCTCGCCCGCGGTGCTGGCCGCCACGGGCTCGGTGCTCACCAACAAGTACAGCGAGGGCTATCCCGGCCGTCGTTACTACGGGGGCAACCAGATCATCGACGAGGTGGAGGACCTGGCGCGCGCCCGCGCCACCTCCCTCTTCGGCGCCGCGCACGCCAACGTGCAACCGCACGCCGGGGCCAACGCGAACCTGGCTGCCTACCAGGCGCTGCTCGAGCCGGGTGCCACCATCCTCGCCATGCGGCTCGACCACGGCGGGCACCTCACCCACGGGTCGCCCGCCTCCATCGTGTCGAAGTTCTGGCGCTTCGTCTCCTATGGCGTGACGCCCGAGTCGCACGACGGGGCGAACCCGGGCGAGGTCATCGACTTCGACCAGGTGGCTCACCTGGCGAAGACGGAGAAGCCCGCGCTGATCGTCGCCGGCTCGACCGCGTACGCGCGGGTCATCGACCCGCGACCGTTCCGCGAGATCGCCGACTCGGTCGGAGCGTTCTTCATGTTCGACGCCGCCCACCCGGCCGGGTTGATCGCCGGGGGCGTGCACCCGAGCCCGGTCGGTGTCGCCGACGTCGTCACCCTGACCACACACAAGACGTTGCGCGGCCCGCGGGGTGGCGCCATCCTGTGTGGCGAGGAGCTGGCGAAGAAGATCGACAGCGGCGTGTTCCCGGGCCTGCAGGGCGGACCGCTCGAGCACGTCATCGCCGCCAAGGCGGTGGCCTTCGCCGAGGCGGCCACGCCGGGGTTCCGCCAGTACGCCACGCAGGTCGTCGCCAACGCCGGCGCCCTGGCGCGGGCGTTGGCCGGCCACGGCTTCCGCCTCGTGTCCGGTGGCACCGACAACCACATGCTGCTCGTCGACCTGCGGCCCTTCGACGAGGAGCTCACCGGCAAGGAGGCCCAGGAGGTCCTGGACCGGGCCGGCATCACGTGCAACCGCAACACCATCCCCGACGACCCACGCTCACCCTTCCTCACGTCGGGCCTCCGCCTCGGGACCGCCGCCGAGACGACGGCCGGCATGGGCACCGCCGAGATGCAGGTGGTCGCCGACCTGATCGTGCGCACGCTCAAGGCGCGTACCGACGAGGGTGAGATCGCGACGGTCCGGTCGGAGGTCGCCGCGCTGTGCGCCGCCTTCCCGCCGTACCCCGACCTCGTGGCCTAGTGCGTGCCTGACATCGGCTGGTACGGCCTGGTCCTTGTGGTCGCCGCAGCGGCGACGGCAGCAGTGACCGTGCCGGCCAAGCGCATCGCGCTGCGGGTGGGCTACGTCGCCCACCCGGGCGAGCGCACGGTGCACACCAAGCCGATCCCCTACGGCGGCGGCGCGGCCATGTTCATGGGCTTCCTGATTGCTGTGCTCGCGTCCGCCGTGGTGCCGCAACTGCGGCCCATCTTCGTGGACTCGCCCGAGATGACCGGCGTCGTGCTGGCCGGCGGCGCGATGTTCGCCGTGGGGCTCATCGACGACGTCCGGGACATGTCGGCACCGGCCAAGATGGCCGGGCAGGTCCTGGCCGCCAGCATCCTGTACTTCAGCGGCGTCACGATGTACGAGCTCAAGATCCCGCTCGCAGGGTTCTTCGTGTTGACCCCCGGCATCATCCCGCTGATCACCGCGGCGTGGGTCATCGCCCTGACCAACGCCGTGAACCTCATCGACGGCCTCGACGGCCTCGCCGCCGGGGTGGTCGCGATCGGTGGCGGCGCCCTCGCGCTCTACGGGATCCGCCTGATGGGCCTGGGCCTCCTTCCGAGCGACAACGTCGGGCCACTCGTCGCGGTCATCGCGTGCGGGATCTGCCTCGGCTTCCTCCCGTTCAACTTCAACCCGGCGCGCATCTTCATGGGTGACGCGGGCGCGCATTTCCTCGGGCTCCTCATGGCGGCGTCGACGATGGTGATCGGCGGCCGGGTCCCCACCGCCGTGCCCATCAGCGGCGTGACATATTTCTTCTTCGCCCCCCTCTTCATCCCCCTCCTGATCCTGGGGGTGCCGCTGGTCGACATGGCCTTCGCCTTCGTCCGGCGGACGGCCCGCGGCCAGGGTTTCGACACCCCCGACAAGGAGCACATCCATCACCGCCTGCTCCGCCTGGGCCACGGCCCCCGCCGCAGCGTCATCATCCTGTGGGCCTGGACGGCCGTCCTGTCCAGCTTCCTGCTCTTCCCCCTGTTCGTCCATCAGGTCAACGCCTTCATCCCGATCGGGGCGGCGGCCCTGGGTGTGGGCCTGTACACCTTCTTCCACCCTGGCCTGCGCCGGGGTAACGGGGAGGAGGAGGACGCCCGGCCCGACGCCGACGAGGGGCCCCCTCCCGAGGAGCCCCGACGGGTCAGCGAGGTGGTCAGGTTCCCGTCGTGACCGTTTGGACGCCATCTGGGCCGGGATGCGAAGATGAGTCCTGTGTACCCCGTCCACCTCGCCTCGTCCGGTGCCGTCGCGGCACCGAGGACGACGGACTCCGGCGCGCCACGCACCGCATAAGGGGCCAGAAGTCGTATGCGTGGTCAAGTGAGTCTCGTCGTGCGCGCCCGTTCGGGTGAGCGACCAGGGCGATTCCACCCCGTCAGAGGACCCGAAACCGCTTCCCGGGGCGGTGGCGTTCCTGAGCATGGGGCTCTCGGCCGCCGCCTGCGTGGGGGTGGGCGTGGGCCTCGGGCTCTGGGTGGACAGCGCGGCGGGGACGGCGCCGGTGTTCCTGCTGGTCGGCTTGGCGCTCGGCGTGGCTGCGGCCGCCTACAGCGTGATCAAGCTGATCCGCTCGTACCTCTAGAGGGCGCCGCGTGAACATGCTCGACGGGCTCTCGGATCTCGGGGGCAATGCACTGGCCAAGGTGCTGCGGCGCACGGTCGTCTCCGCCATCGTCGTCGGCGCCGCCGCGGTCATCATCCTGCTCCTCCTCTCCGTGCCGTGGGCCGCGCTCGGCGTGGCCCTCGGGCTCGGGATGGCCGTCGTGAACCTGCGCTTCCTCGACGCCGGCGTGGCGAAGCTCCATACCGACGGGGAGACCAACAACAAGGTCCTCCGGCGCGCCATGGGCACCAAGAGCATCACCCGCCTCGGCGTCATCACCGTGATCTGCATCGGCCTGCTGCTGCTGAACGGCGCCCTGGGGATCGGCGCCGTGGGTGGCCTCGTCATCTTCCAGTTGCTCTTCGTGGTCAACGTCGGGCGCGTCGTCATTTCGCAGGGGATCCAATGAGCAACCACTTCGTCCTGGCGACCATCACGATCGGTGAGCACCACGGCGTGGTGCACGTCTTCGGAATGACGGTCTACCTGGACGTGGTGTTCAGCACCCTCGTGGCGGCGGCCATCGTGCTCGGGCTCGGGCTGCGCATGCGGGCCAAGGCCACCGCCGGAGTCCCCGGGAGGCTCCAGCTCTTCTGGGAGGTCATGGTCGAGCAGGTCTCCGACCTGGCCCAGTCGGCCATCGGCCCCGAGGGCATGCCCTTCGTCGGCCTCGGCGTCGTCGTCTTCTTCTTCATTCTGATCTGCAACTGGCTCGCCTTCATCCCGACCGGTGACCCGGGGTACCTCCCCCCGCCGACCGGCGACGTGAACCTGCCGCTCGCCTTGGCGCTGACCGTCTTCTTCCTGGTGCACTACAACTCGGTCAAGGCCCGCGGTTGGGGCGGGTACTTCAAGCACTATGCACAGCCGTACGCCGCGTTGACGCCCATCAACATCATCGAGGAGATCACCAAGCCGATCACGCTGACCTTCCGTCTCTTCGGCAACATCTTCGCGGGTGTGCTGATGATCTCGGTCATCGTCACCCTGATCCCGCCCTACGCGTCGTGGATCGGCCTGCTCGTCTGGAAGCCGTTCGACGAGTTGTTCATCGGGGCGATTCAGGCCTTCATCTTCGCCCTGCTCACCATCATGTACCTCGGCATGGGCATGCGCCGGGACGCTCACTAGACCTCCTCCCGGAGGCGGGAACGCAGGACCAAACCAGACAATCGATCACGATCAAAAAAGATCTCGACAAAGGAGAGGAAACATGGCAGCAAGCACAATGGAAGGTGCGGTACGTGTCGCCGGCGCGCTCATCGGTGGCGGGCTGGCACTCGGTGGCGGCGCCATCGGCGCCGCGGTCGGCGACGGTCTCGCCGGTTCGCAGACGATCGCGGCGATCGCACGGCAGCCCGAGATCGAGGCCAAGGCCCGTCAGTACTTCTTCCTGACCGTCGGCCTGGTGGAGGCCATGTACTTCATCAACCTGCTGTTCATGGTGGTGTTCGTCTACGTCTTCGCCGCCAAGAGCATCGCGTAGCACCACGCACCCAATTTCCTATCCGCCGGAGAGACCCCGGAGACCGAGAGCATCATGACCACAGCAGGCATCTTCCTTTTGCCCAATGGGACGTTCTTCATTGAGCTGATCGTCTCCATCATCCT
>Ga0181535_10003873_pt1 | contig 17093 bp, 12 predicted proteins | sample PEATcosm2014_Bin_44_FD_119774 | JGI IMG/M metagenome (GOLD analysis project Ga0181535, IMG submission 119774) | Peatland microbial communities from MTU Mesocosm Facility, Houghton, MI, USA - PEATcosm2014_Bin17_30_metaG | ecosystem: Environmental > Terrestrial > Soil > Wetlands > Peat | place... | reverse complement strand
GTGTAGCGCCGGTTTCTAGACCGGGATCCCCACGAAGTGATCCTCCTCTGTGGGGTGGATATCCCTCAGCCGCGACGACGAAGGATCTTGAAGCTGACTTGCGTGGACTTGGAAGACGGAAGACGCGGAAGGAATCGAACTTGAGCCGCTTTGCGGGCGTCTGGGGTCGCTGGCGGAATCCTGAGTCCGAAGTGACAGATGAGCTAAGGAAAGCCCGATTCACTAAGGAAACATTGCGAGCGGCTAGCGAGCGGCTGCTCCATGCAATGGCCTGCCGAGCCGAAGCCCGAGAGGGCGAAGGCTGGTGGACGCGGAAGGAATCGAACCTTCAACCTGTCGGTTAAGAGCCGAATGCTCTGCCAGTTGAGCTACGCGTCCATGGGGTTCAAAAAGTCGCGTCAAAGACGATCTTGCGCGACCTCAGGCGGAGGTGAAAATCGCTTCCGCACCTCAAAAAATATACCACATACGCGGCGCGCACCCAAACGCCGCAGCGCGAACTACCGGTGAGGAAATCAGCTCTTCATCGCCACGCGAATGTGCAACTCCTTCAGTTGCTGCTCGCTCACGGGGGTGGGCGCTTCGGCCATCAAATCGATGGCCTTTGCCGTCTTCGGGAAGGTGATCACCTCGCGCAGGTTGCTGGCGCCGGTCAGCAGCATCACAATGCGATCGAGGCCCAGCGCAATGCCTCCGTGCGGCGGCGTTCCGTATTCGAGCGCGTCGAGGAAGAAGCCGAATCTTGCTTTCGCTTCCTCCTCGCTAATGCCAAGCGATGCAAAGATCTGCTGCTGCACGTCCTTGCGGTGAATACGAATCGATCCCGAGCCGAGCTCAAGCCCATTCATCGCCAGGTCGTAACAATTGGCGCGCACGCTCGCCGGATCGCTCTTGAGGTTCGCCATATCGGCCTCGATCGGCGCGGTAAACGGATGGTGCGCGGGCGTCCACTTGCCTGAAGCTAAATCGTACTCAAACATCGGAAAGTCGGTGAGCCACATCGGATGAAAGGCCTTGCTGCCGTCAACAAGCTCGCTCGCCGAGCTTCTTGCAGCCGCATTCTGAACCACCTCATCGGTGATGCGGAACGTGCCGTGCCGCTCGGCGTACTTTTTCGCCAGCTCGGCGCGGAAGTTGCCCGCCGCCGCGTACACATTGATCTCGCGCTCTGAAAGCCGCCCGGGAAACTTGGTGTCGCTGGCCTTGATGTGATGCGTTGGATCTCCCGCAACCACGATCACGAAGTCCGCGTCGGCCGCGCCCGCCAGCTCGCGCACCTTCGCGGCCGCTTCAGGAAAGCTCTTCGCCAGGCGCTTGAAGTCGTCAATGAACTTTGCGCCCTTCTTCTGGTCGAAGAGCGGATGATTGTCCTCGCGTTCCTTGCGGCTCAGCTCGCCCACGCCGGGAATGCGCAGCGCCACCACGGGCAGCGCAGGATCGATCTGCAGCGTGGCCAGCGCATCGTCGGTGAATGCCGGCCGCACGTCAGTGAGCCCCGGCAGCCGCAGGTCAGGCTTGTCCGTGCCGTACTGGCGCATGGCCTCGTCGTAAGAGATGCGCGGGAACGGAATCGGTAGGTCGATACCCGCCGCCGCAAAACCCGCCTTCATGAACTGCTCCACCACGCCGAAGACCGTCTCCTGCCGCGGGAAGCTCATCTCGAGATCGACCTGCGTGAACTCAAGCTGCCGGTCGGCGCGCAAGTCCTCGTCGCGGAAGCAGCGGGCGATCTGGAAGTACCTGTCGAAGCCCGAGATCATCAGAATCTGCTTGAAGATTTGCGGCGACTGCGGCAGCGCGTAGAACTCGCCGGGATGCACCCGGCTGGGCACCAGGAAATCGCGCGCCCCTTCCGGCGTCGACTTGGTCAAGATCGGCGTTTCGATCTCGAAAAAACCCTGCTGGCTCAAGCTCTCGCGAATGGCCAGCGTAATCTCATGCCGCAGCTTGAAGTTGTGCTGCATCTCGGGACGCCGCAGATCGATGTAACGGTACTTGAGCCGCACTTCCTCGTTCTGGATCGCTTCTTCGGAAGGCGAAAACGGCGCCAGCCGTGCGTCGTTCAGAACGCGAATCTCCGTGGCCTCAATCTCAATCTCGCCGGTTGGCATTTTAGGGTTGATGGCGTCCGGGGCACGCAGCCTCACCTTGCCGGCAGCTGCCACCACGTACTCGGGCCGCACTTGTTCGCCCTTGGCGTGGCCCTCGGGAATCAGGTCGTGGTCAAGCACCACCTGCGCAATTCCCGTGCGATCGCGAAGGTCGAGGAAAATGAGGTTGCCGTGGTCGCGGCGCCGGTTCACCCAGCCCATCAGCACCACTTGCTTGCCCGCGTCGGCAGCGCGCAGCTCGCCGCACATGTTCGTTCGTTCGAGATTGCCTAAAAAGTCGAGCAAAGAGCTATGTTCCCTTCTTTTCCTAATAATTCACTGTCGGCTTAACGGGCCGCACCGTGAGACTAACGTCGAGCGACGGTAGAACCTCGATGGTTGGGGTAGTGGGTTGGTCCGTTTCCGGGCCAACAATGTTGTAGGTGAACTTCACGACGAACGACGTGTTGACGTCTGAGTCGAAGCGCCAGGTCTTGAGATACGTAAGGGTGGGAGCATTCAGCCATTGAGACCCGTCTTTCCACACGTGCGAACGATTGTCCCTGGCTTCTGCCCGAACCACTTCCGTTTGCACAACCTTCCCACGCTCGACGGTCACGCGGGCCTCAAGCCAACCAGTGACGTGAGCCGCTTCCGCCACCGGCGGGTAATACGGCATTTCCGCAGCTGCTAAGCGCGGAGGCAGCTTGGGCTCGCCTTGCTGAGCAGCGCAGGCAACGGGAAGAAGAAGCAAGGATAGGAACACGGTTTTTTGCATCATCGGGAAAGGCCTCATCATTTGCTGAGCAATTCTGCCAGCTCCGCGCGAGGAACCTTTGTTTGTGTACCTGTCGTGAAGTCCTTCACCGTCAGGATACCGGATTGGTGCTCGTCCTCGCCCAGGATCACGATGCTGCGGGCAATCTTGTCGGCGGCCTCAAACGACTTTTTCAATCGGAAGCTTCCATCGCCGAGCTCGACGCGCAAACCCGCTCGCCGCAACTCGCGCGCCAAAACCAGCGCGGCCGCGTTAAGGTTCTCGCCGATCGGCGCAACGTACGCATCGGCCTTCATCGCCGGCGCGGCAGCCTGCGCTTGCTCCTGTGCCTGCAGCGTCAGCACCAGCCGGTCGAGGCCCATCGCGAATCCAATGCCCGGCGCCTTCGGCCCTCCGATCGCCTCGCTCAATCCGTCGTAGCGTCCGCCGCCGAGCAATGCGTTCTGCGCGCCGAGTCCGCCGTGCGTAAACTCAAACGTCGTCCGCGTGTAGTAATCCAGCCCGCGCACCAGGCGGTGATTCAGCTTGTAGGGCACGCCGGCGGCATCGAGAGCCGCGGTCACTTGGGCAAAGTGATCCCTCGAATCCTGTCCGAGAGACTCGCTAATCCTCGGCAGCTTCTCGATAATCGGCTGATCCTCCGGCACCTTGCAATCCAGCACGCGCAGTGGATTCGTGACGGCGCGCCGTTGGCAATCGCCGCACATCTTCGGCGCCACATCGATTAACGCCGCTCGCAGCACGTCATTGTATTTCGCCCGGTCCGCGCTGGACCCGACAGAATTCAGCTCCAGCGTCCAGCCGCCGATGCCCAGCTCGTCGAGCAGCGTGGCCAGCATCTCCAGAACCTCCGCGTCGCGCAGCGGCGATTCGCTACCCGACGATGGAGGCCCAATCACCTCCGCTCCGATCTGCCAAAACTGCCGGTAGCGGCCCTTCTGCGGGCGTTCTCTGCGGAACTGCGGCCCAATGTAATAGAGCTTCTGCAACTGTCCGCTCTCGCCCAGGCCGTGCTCGATATAGGCGCGCACCACGCCGGCAGTGTTCTCCGGTCGCAAGGTCAGCGACTGCGTTTTCTCTGACTGCGCGCGGGCGCGATCCTCCCACGTGTACATCTCTTTGGAGACAATGTCGGTTTCTTCGCCCACGCTGCGCGCAAACAGCCCCGTGTCCTCGAAGATCGGCGTACGAATCTCCCCGAAGTTGTAGCGGGCAAAGACCGCGCGAGCCGTTGTCTCGATGCGGTTCCATAGCTCCGTCTCCGGAGGCAGCAGATCGCGCGTCCCGCGCACGGCTTTCAGGGTGGCCATAACTTATCCAGTCTAAATGGCCACAACACGCTGCCGAAGGGCAGAAATTCGGCGCATTCCCTGTGCTATCCGAGGACTTTGTCCGCAATCCTCAACCACCAGGCCGACGCGCTGGCGTAAGTGTGAACCACAAACATCTGGCACACAATCAATACCGGCAGCGACACGAGGTACACCTTGTGGATGCGCCGGTTCACCACGAGATCGCGCGCAACGCCGAGAAGAATCACCCCGTCGAGGCACCAGAAGTAGAGGTTGTGATTGAAGATGTAGTCGATGCGGCCAAACGCGGCATCGAGCAGGCAGCACGTGGCGATGAAAATCAGCCGACGGTGCAGTTCTGACTTCTTCCGCCACAGAACCGCCAGGCTGAAGAGCGTCGCGAATGCGACCATGTCGTACCAGGGAACAATCAGAAACGAATCGATGCCCGTCTCGCGAAGGGTATGGATATCGAAGCGCCCCATCACGATTGACGTGGCGATTCCCAGCAGCACCATCACCGTGGCCAGCCCCGCGCCAAACCATCCGAAGAACATGTGCCACTTCACGTTGTGCGTGCGCACCAGCGCGGATTGAAAAATGAAGAACAGCACCCACGTCGAAAACGCAGCGCCATGAAACCAGAGCAGCAGCGGCCGCGGCGGAGCCGCGTGGAACAGATTCTGGTCGACCGTGTGGCTGAATCCCCAAACGACAATCCCCGCCACCAGCAGCGACATCGCGAAGTAGAAATACTTGTCCACGAGGCCGCCGCGCCCGGTGAAGTGAATGCCCGTGCGCACAGTCGCGCTTTGCGACACAGTTGCCATTGTCAGAACCTCGCTTTTTGATCCTTGGGAAATGCTGGCTGCGCTCGATGCAGCGGGGAAGTAGCGCAAGGCTAGCACAACAAAGTTTTGAGGCTCAACGGAAAAGCGCGCGTCCGGCCCAGGACGGACTCAGGCATTGCCTTCATGATTCGATTTCATTGCACAACTGAAGCTCGAGAATGCGCCTGCCCACCTTCGGCTGCTAAGTGCAACAGAAGACAACTTTGATCGCTGGAATTGCCTCAAATTGGTACAAAGGTAATCCACATTGTGGAACTAAAGATACGGATACGACTATCGTTGTATTACCCTCGACTTTTAAGAAGCGCACAAAGGTAATTATGAGACGATGAGTCTCCGCCCTCGAATTGGGCCGGGAAGCTGCGCCGACACTCCTGCTTTCGTGGGCTAAAAGTCGGCGGCGCACCAATGCCAGTTGCGTTCGATCCGACTGCTGCTGATGCGCCGGACTGAGCATTCCGGGTGGGAGAAAGCCGCACAGGGAGGTCGCGAACGGAGCCGTATATGCAATGCCTGACTGAATCAATTGTCCGCACTCTTTTCTATCGAGCACCTGCAACGATCGACCCGGGAATCCGCGCTTTTCACCGCAGGGAATCAATCCTTCATGCCGTGCCTCACCGCGTTCCCGGCATCCTGGCAGGCGCCGCGCTTTTCCTGGCGGCCGCTGGCGCTCATGCGCAGTTCGGCTCACAACCCGTCGGAGCAATCACGGGCAATCAGGGAGTAACCGTCACGGCGGCGATAGCGGGCACGGTCACGAGCGTTGAGATTCTTACGTCGGGTTCGCCCTCCGGAGATTTCGCGGCTGGCACTGGCACTTCTAATTGCGCATCGGCCACGTTGGCGCAAGGCGCCACCTGCACGGAATCGATCACATTCACGCCCGCCAAACCCGGCCTCAGATTGGGCGCGGTCGTCCTCGTGGGCACTCCCTCGGCCGGCTGGGGTCCATCCGTCCTTGGCACAGCATATCTTTCCGGCACTGGGGTCGGCGGGTTGGGCGTGCTGGTCGATGGCAACCTGTTGCCTGTGGCCGGTCAGCTCGGACTCTACACCGCAGTGGGCGATGGCGGTCCGGCAACGCAAGCTGAGCTCTACCTGCCCAGCGGCATCGCCCTCGACGGAGCCGGCAACCTGTATATCGCCGACAGTTTGCACAACCGCATCCGCATGGTGTGCGCAAGCGCGACCAGCGCCACGATTCAGGGAACCACCTGCACCGGCGCGGGAATCATCTCGACCATCTCCGGCAACGGCAATCCCTCCTACACGGGCGACAGCGGCCCGGCGGCCAGCGCCACCCTGAACGGTCCCGGCAACATAGCCATCGACGGCGCGGGAAATCTCTACATCGCAGACAGCGGTAACAACGTGATCCGCATGATCACGGCAGCCACGGGCATCATCACCACGGTTGCGGGCAACAACGGCGGCTCGGTCTGCGGCTCCGGCAGCGACACAGTCGGCGATGGCTGCCCAGCCACGCAGGCGACACTCAACCAGCCTGAAGGCGTGACGCTCGATGCCAATGCGAACCTTTACATCGCCGACACGAACAACCATCGCATTCGCGAAGTCAGTTCGGCCACCGGCATCATTTCCACGATTGCGGGCAACGGATTTGCCAACGGCAATGGCACGGGCAGCTACAACGGCGACGGAATCGCAGCCACCAGCGCGAAGCTCAACTTTCCCTATGCCGTGGCCTTCGATGCCTCCGGCGATATGTACATTCCCGACTCCGCTAATCAACGTGTCCGCGAAGTGACTGCGGTCGGCGGCGTCATTACGCCGGCCAGCATCATCTCCACTTTTGCCGGAACCGGAAACGCTGGCGCTACGCCCTGCACGGCTGTCCCGGTCGCCGCCAACCAGGCAGACGTCTGGTCGCCATCGGGTGTCGCGGTCGATGCCGCGGGCAACGTCTACATTGCCGAAACGCAAAACGCCGCTATCCGCAAGGTGAGCGCTGCCACCGGGCTCATCTCCACGCTGGCCGAAAACGGTTGCGGAGATTTCTACTCCGGCGGTCAATTCGAGCCGGTGCAACTTTACGGCCCCGTCGGACTCTACCTCGACGACAGCGGCGACCTCTACGTTGCCGACACGCTGAATATGGTGGTGCGCGAGATTCAGGGCAACTTCGCCGCGCTCGATTACACCACGCCCATTCGCCAGGGCAACACCTCAGTAACCCAGGACGAGGCCGTCGAAAACGACGGCAATGCCGCGCTTGACCTGACCGCCATCGTCCCCACAACCAACGCCGCTGTTGACGGTACGGTCGCAAACTCCTGCACAGATGGTGCATCGCTGGCTGTCAACGCGGATTGCACGATTGGCGCGGTCTTTGCTCCCGCCGCCTCTCCCACGCTGCCCAGCAACCAAACCGAAACGCCGAACATCGACATCACCGAAGATGCTCAGCCCAGCGTTGCCGCGGCCAGTTCGCCGCTCGACATTGAGCTGGTCGGGACCGCCGAGCCGGTCAACTCCACCACAACCACGCTGGCCTCCAATCCCGACCCATCCGGATTCGGGCAGAGCGTCACCTTCACGGTCACGGTGGTCACGGGCGCGAACACTGGAGACCTGACGGGAACCGTCAGCATCGCCGACACCTTTGGCGGCAATACGACAACGCTGGTCTCGGGCCTTGCGCTCAATGCCTCGGGCGTCGCCACCTTCTCGACTTCCACGCTCGCTGTCGGCCTGCACTCCATCGTCGCCACCTATGCCGGCGACACAATGCACTTCACCAGCTCGTCAGTGCCGGCTCTTATCCAAACCGTTCTCGAAGGCACGTCGACCGGTTTGACATCGACCGCGAATCCATCCGCGATTGGTCAGAGCGTCACCTTTACGGCAACAGTGTCCATCTCCGGGGGCGGTGGCATCACACCCGACGGCACAGTAACCTTCATGGGCGGAACGACGGTATTGGCCACCCAGGCGATCAGTGCCGGCGGTGTCGCGATGTACACGACTTCGACGCTCACAGCCGGAATCCACCAGATCACGGCGGTCTATAACGGCGACGCTGCCAAGCAGATTCAGGGCAGCACGTCGGCCGTTCTCAGTCAGGATGTGCAGGCGCCCACCACGGCAATACTGACGTCAAGCCTCAACCCGTCGCTCTATGGCAACTCCGTAACTTTCACCGCAACCATTCCGCCGAGCGGCACAGCGGCGCCCACCGGAACGGTGAGTTTTCTCGATGGCGCCGCGCAGATCGGCACGGGTACGCTCAGTGGCAATCCGGGCGTCGCCACATTCACCACCGCGACCCTCAACATGGGCACGCACATCATCACCGTGTCCTATCCGGGCGACTCGTTCAACGGGCCAAGCAGTTCTTTGCCTTTGAGCCAGGTGGTCGAGCAGGCGCAAACCGCAACCACCGTCACAGCAACTCCCAGTCCGGGAATCGCCGGTGGGCCTGAGACGATCACGGCAACTGTCAAAGTGACTTCGGGCTCGGGAACACCCACGGGCACAGTCACGTTCACGTCGGGAACCACGCAACTTGGCAGCGCGCCCCTCAGCGGCGGAGGAGCAGCAACGATCACGCCTGCGCTGGCGCAGGGAAGCTATCAAATTGTGGCAACCTACAGCGGCGACTCCAACAATCTGGGCAGCGCGTCAGCGCCTCTCGCGCTCACCGTTGTGCAGGCCACCACGCAGACCGCGCTCACCGTTTCGCCCAACCCGGCACTGGTGCTGGCGCCCATTACATTCACCGCTCAGGTGTTGGGTAACGGCGGCACGCCAACGGGCAGCGTCAACTTCCTCGCCAATGGAAGCGTGATCGGCGCCGGAACCTTGAATGCCGCGGGAATTGCGACCTTCACCGCCGCAACGCTGGCGGCGGGCACTTACTCCATCACGGCCACCTATACCGGCGACGCCAACAATGGCAGTAGCACATCCTCGCCGACGTCGCTCACCATCTCGCTGGCCACCACCGCAATTGCGATCACCGTCACTCCCAACCCCGCGCTGGTCGGGGCGGCTATCACCATCACAGCCAAGGTCACCGGCAATGGTGGAACCCCCACTGGCAGCGTGAACTTCATCGCCAACGGAATCACGCTCAACACCGCAACTCTCGCCGGTGGAACGGCCAGCTTCACAACTTCCTCTTTGGCTCCCGGAACCTACACCATCACGGCGAGCTACCTTGGCGATGCAGCCGACTCGCCCAGCAATTCGAATTCAATCAGCGAAGGTGTCGGCCTCATTCCCACCGCCACCAGCCTGGGCTCCTCGGTAACCTCCGGGTCGCCTCCGCAGGTCGTTCTGGTCGCCACGGTCTTAAACGCCGGCGCGGGAATTCCTCCCACGGGCACCGTCAGCTTCATGAGCAACGCCACTGAGGTCGGTTCGGCCACATTGAACGCGAGCGGCGTGGCGACAATCACCCCGAACCTGACCGCCGGCGTCAGCTACAACATCGTCGCCATGTATGGCGGCGACGCGGATCATAGCCCCTCTTCTTCGCCCACGATTCCGGTTTCGGGCACGCCAACCCTGTTCAGCCTGGGAGTGAATCCTTCCAGCGTGACCATGGCGACCTCGCAGAATGCCACCGTAACCGTGAATCTGAACTCCAACGGGACCTTTGCTGACACCATTGGATTAGGCTGCGCTTCGCTGCCCGCTGGAGTCTTCTGCCACTTCTCCAGCTCCAGCGTGAAGCTCGCAGCAGACGGCTCCGCGAGCGCTCAGCTCACCATCGACACCAACAATCCCTTGAGCGGCGGCTCCTCAGCGATGAATTCTTCGCCGGGGACATCGAAGTTCTCGTTGGCTGGGCTCTTCCTGCCCGTTAGTGTGCTCTTTGGATTTGTCTTCTGGCGCCTGCGCCGGCGCACCGCAGGGTTGTTCAGCATGGCTTTGATCATTCTGCTTTCTGCCGCCGCGCTACTGGCCACCGGATGCAACAGCTTCTCCGTGAACACAGCCGCGCCCGGAAACTACGTCATCCAGGTAACCGGGACCGGCGCAAGCACCAATGCGCAGCAGTACCAGGACGTTGCACTCACGATCACCAAATAGACCCGGAGGCGTTTCGCCGAGCGGGCGCGGGAGAAAGATGAAACTTTTGCAGAATTTGAATTTTTTCCAGAACGAATGGCCGGGTTTGTGGGCCCAGACCGCAAGGTCCAGTTTGCAGGTTCGGTTAGCCGCCGTTTTTCTAATGGCGATCCTCATCGGAGGCATCGCGCCGAGTCTGTCGCGCGCTCAGGTTGCAGCTCCCGGCGATCAGGGAGGAGCCATCCTGTCGGCTGGCGCCATGGGCTCCGGATATACGCTTCAGTACGGCCAGCGAAAGATGGCCGGCATCGCAGGCTTCATCGATCTCGACACCAAGCGCCGTTTCGGCATCGAGGCCGAAGGTCGCTGGCTGGAGTACCACCAGACCGCGAACGTCCACGCTGAAACCTATTCGATCGGCGGCCGATACCACTTCGACCTCGGCCGCTTCGAGCCCTACGCCAAGGGCCTGGTTGGCTTCGGCGACTTCAACTTCCCCTATAACTACGCCAGCGGGCGCTACCTCGTGGTCACTGCTGGAGGCGGATTGGACTTCCGCTGGACGCGCAGAATCTACGTGCGCGCCATCGACTTCGAATATCAGGATTGGCCCTTATTCACCTATGGCAACATGAATTCCTTCGGTGTCAACGCGGGCCTTCGCGTGCGCATCTTCTAGAGAATTGCCCCTGGCTCAGCGGCGCGCTCAGTTCCCACCACGAACGAGATGATAACCACGGCAGGCGCTGCCACGAAGGCTGCGACGAGTCGAGGGATGCGGCGAAAATCATCCAGCAGCGAAAAGCCTCGGCCGGTGAGAAACACTCCGCGCCGCATCACGAACAGATGAAAGAGAGCGGAAACGCCGGCGAAGATGCTCACCGCGATCGTCGCTCGCGCGGGAACCGCCGCGCCCACGGCGCGATGCGCAAGCCAGTCGAAAACCTGGGCGAGCGCGGGAACGCCGGCAGCTACAAGTACATTACCGAGCAGCCGCGAACGAAGGCCGAGCGCTCTTTGCTGCAATCCCGCATAGATGCCGGCTGTCAGCGCAACATACGCAATCTCAACCAGCACGATCGACTGTCGCCCGTGCGGGCCGGAGTGTCTCAGCGCTGCAAGGTAAACGAGTGAGCGAGCAGTTGCGCTCAGCAGCGCGCACTTCCAGTTCCAAAAGGAGAACGCGTGTGCACGAACAGAGAACCTTGCGCCTGGGGACATGGCCCCATGTTGACCGGTTTATGCGAACGCGGCATGACGGCATGGTTACAAAGGGGTTGAGATCGGCAGAGTACCGTAATCAGGTAGATTCCTTTTTGGCAGTAGCTGGATCGTGATTCAGATCACGGCCCACGGCGAGACTCTGCCGATAATCTCTAATCAAGGGCGCCAATCGCAGCGCGCCCGCGATCGAGGAGCAAGATTTCCATGGCTTATGTCGTCACTGATGCCTGCACCAAGGATTTTGTTTGCGTGGCCGAGTGTGCCACCGCCGCCATTGCGCCCGCTCAGGGCGATCCCGCGGCCGCCACCGTCTCTCAGGTCTATATCAACCCCGGTGAGTGCATCGACTGCGGCAACTGCGCGTCCATTTGCGCGCAGAACGCCATCTTCTCGCTCGATGAGCTTCCCGCCGACAAGGCACAATTCGCCGAGACGAACCAAAAATACTTCAACTAGACGAAGATTTCTTCTTAGCCCGCCGGAACCCCTCGACGCTTCCTCAACGCAGGGTTAGTTCTGCGCAGGCGCGGGCGTCTGGGTTGGTGCGGGCGCAGCCGCTGGACTCGACTGCGGCGCAACAGAAGTCGCAGCGGGAGCCTGCATCGACGGTTTTGCTGACACCGCCGGAGAAGTCGGTGATGCGATCAGCGTCACCGGAAGCGTGAGCGTCTCTTGGCTGGCTGGGTCATCGCGCAGCTTGAAATAGAGAATTCCCTTCACTGGGTGAGGAACAACGAGCTCGGTACCGGTAAACTCCGACGGCACGCTCACCGGGTTGTCGAACGTCTCCGTGGAGGAAAAGGACGTCGCAAGGAAAAGGTCGGTCCCGCTCAACAAGCACGGTTTGGACGCAGCGCGCGTGCAGCGTAGTTCCTTGAAGCCCGGGATTCGCACCAGCGTCCCGAGTGGAACCCAGTCTCCGGCAGCGCCGTTGGCGGAAATAGCGCGCACGCGCACCGGTCCAAAGGCTGAGGAGCCGAATCGCGCCAGTGGATCCAGGTTAGCCATCGCCGTATGCGCATCCTCGAGCATCAGCCCGTCGCTCAATGCGAGCGTGGTGTGAAAGCTTGAGTCGGCCGCAGCAACCTCCACTTTTTCGTCGCGGGGAAAGTCAGCCGGAACATCGGACTTGAGGAAGAAGACCAGGCGGCCATCCACCGGCAGGTCTTCGGGTCTGCTCATTGCAACGGGCGCTGGCGCGGTTGGGTCCTCTTGAACGCCTTCGCTGAGCAGCGTCACCTGCGGTCGCGGCGGATCCACTGTGACTGGCGCTTTCAGCGTGCGCCCGTCCTTCAGTTCCACCAGCGCAACATAATATTTGCCCGTTTCCAGGCTGGCCGTCGATCCCGCGGCGTTCATCTGCAACTGATCCAGATTCTCCGCACGGTTCAAGCTGGACGGCGTGAATCGGATGCCATCAACCAGAGCCGTTGCCACCTCATCCAGCCGCGTGCCTCTCAGCAGCGCCGTCTTGTCTCCGGAGTTCAGATTCAATCCGTTGAGCGACGCTGCGGCGGCGTAAGCCACCATCTTCACGCGATCGGGCTTGGCCAGCCCGAATTCGTGGACCTCCAGATTCACCTGCCCCGGTCCCTTTTCGTTAAGAGGAATCGTGACTTCGAGTTTGTCAGGCTTGGGCGACGTCCACTTGAGCGGGATGGCCGGATCCTCATCAATCGTTGCCGTTACTTTCTCGACGCAAACCGACGTCTCGCCGTCGAGTTCGATCGTGTCGTCTCGGCCAACCACCAGCGCGGATTCATCGGCTGCCTTGACGGTCCATTTGCCGGGCCGCGCAGTGATCAACTGGAATTGCGGACCCTCCCAATCGTCAAAACCCCATTTTCCTCGGACCTCGGCCCTCAGCTCGCCCTCTGGCAGCGAAGGAATCCTTTTGTCGGGAATCAGTCCTCCCCTTTCCGCGTCAACGGTTAATGGAATGTCGATTACCTGGTCCTTCGCGTCAACCTTCGCACCCACCGCTTCCACATGCAGAACCAGGTCGTGCGCCAGTCCCGTCGCGAAGACCAGCGGCGCTCCCTCGGCGGGCAGGACCAATCCCGGCTTGAGCGCGCAGAAATCCTCATCGGGGTTCACGGGGTGCAGAGGCTCCGGCCTCGCCGCTCCAATCGGAGGCAGCGCCACCACAACAACCGACATGGGATTGCGGAATGAAGGCGGCATGTTGAGCCGCAGGTTCAGGCTGTCGTCCTTGGGCAGTGCCAGCGCCGGAATGTACTGAAAGTGCGCGGTGTGCAGCGAAGAAAGAATCTTGGCCATATCGACCACCGCGCCCACGTACGGACTGTAGAGGCCGCCGCCAGCCATGGAACTTGCGCTGATCTGGTTCATCAGGTCCAGAGTGCTCCCGTTCACCAGTTGACCCACAAGGGATTGCGCGTTGGCGTCGTCGAGCACCATTCCCTCAGAGTTCTGCGACAGGCACGAAGCCTGCTCCTCGAGCGGTTTCTCAAAGCAGCTCTCGTTGATCTTGATCCCCAGACTGCGCGCCGCCATCTCCGTGCGCGTCTTCAGGGCCTGGGGATCGAACTGGCTGCTCACCTTCACGTCGGACAGATAAGCCTCCAGCCGCATCCGCTCCCAACTGGCCGCCTGCAGATCCTGTTCGGCGCGCACAAACGAGCCGGGGCGGCCGCGCACCGCGCTGCGCAGGGTGTCAAAATCACCCCCCGTCTCCGGCGCAAGAAACAGCAGCGCCTGCTGTGCTCCATCGGGAACGGTGACAAACACCCCTTCTTCGCGCGCATCCCTGGTCCAGGTTTCCACGCGCGTAAACCACTCTGGAGGAGGAGGATTGGTGGAACCGCGCAGGAAGGCGACAACCAACACAAAGTTGGTGGCCTGGCTCTCCGGAAGGTCCGGATGAACCCACAGCCGGTCGCCCGGCAACAAGTTGGGAACCTCTGAAATCGGAAGCGTAATCTCTCCCCGCTTGACGTGAATATCCACCTTGGGACCGGAGAGATCGAATGGCTGGCCGTCGGCGTGGAGTAAAGGAAATGCAACGCAAAGACAAAGAAGCAACTGCAGACAACGGCGCATGGACTCTATTCTACGAAGTCCGGCGCCCAAGTGTTGGCCAGGCGCTCTCGAGCAATGTCCGCTCCGCGCCGGTGAGGTCCAGGCCTCACGAAACACAAAAGAGACTGTTCATGGCTAGATTCCTCCCACGAAATCCACTTCAAATAATTGTTGTCTTGTCGTAAGACCGTGCCTATGATGAATCATCAATTGGAGCTTCAAGGATTTTTTGGGGGCCCTTCTTACCTGGCGGATGGAACGGTGAAGGCGAAAACACTTCCAGTCGTGACCACTTGAATATCGCTTTCTTATTGCTCTGAATAGAGGAATTTAAGCTTGTCTTCCTCGTTCCAAAGAGCGCCTTGGGACTCAAAGATCGAATGCTGCTGTTCGATGCGTGCGGCGCAGCTCCGAGCCGTGTAGGCAACCCGGTCGGTGTAAGTGCTGGCTCCGTTACCGCAGGCAGCAGAATGGGGAGAAGCAATGAAATCGACGAGATCTCCGCAGAATTCTGTGGAAAACGGCGTCCTCACTATCCCGGCAGCCGAAGAAATTATCGAAGAAGCATTAAATGAGCTGGCCTATTCGCAGGATCCGGGTCTGGTAAGTGCGCTCCGTTTTCTGGCGCCTCCGGGTTATCAAGCCATTGTGGAACTATGCAGCGAGAGCGGCCGCAGCAAACGCCGCAATGCCTTGGCCGATACCTGGTCGCCCGAGGACGACGAGGTGCGCATCTACTTTGAGCGCATCGACGGCGAGGAGCCGTCTCCGCGTCTCAGCCGCGCATCGCGCTCCGTTGCCAGTCGCGCCGCTGAGGAAGAAGACGAAATAGAAGAAGTGTCGCCCGCCGATCTCGACATCCGCGTCAAGGAGCTCTGCGCGGCGCTGGCCGAGGCCGAGCGCGGTGGCCACGCGTTCATTGCGCTCAAGTGGTTCCGCGATTCCTTTCTGCCGCGCAAGGCGTTCCGCTGGAACCAGCATCCTGAAACCCGGCAGGTCGTGCTGGCTGAAGCGATCCAGCGCGGCGTCGTCCTCACAAGCAAAATCGCCAACCCCAAGACCCCGGCTTATCCCACGACAACAATCCGCCTCAACCGCGCCGAGGCCGGCATCCCCGAGGAAGCGCAGCGCTTCCACCCGATTGAAGTCCAGGGCGAGCCGATAGCAGTTGCAATCAATGAGGATCGGGGGATCCAGTGAGCTTGTATTTTCTTGAGACCACGGCATTCGTTCGGCTGTTTGTGCGCGAGCCCGGCACCGATGCCCTCATTCGTCTCATGGAATCTGTTGAAGACAATCGCAAGCTCATCTCTGCCGCAACTCCTCTTGAGGTGTATGCCGCCATCAGGCGCCGCGAACGGTCAGGCCAAATCGCGCCGGAAGCCGCCGCCGCCGCACTCGAGCTTCTTCGAACCGAGTCCGCGCGCATGGTGCAGCAGCCTCTGAATCCAGGCGTTCTTGAAACTGCGCGGCAGCTCCTCGACCGCACTACGCTTCGTTGGCCTGAGACTCTGCAGCTCGGCTCCGCGCTCACTGCGCGCGACATGTTCCCCGGCACTACGATTACCTTCGTCGCCGCCTCTCCGGCTCTGCTCGATGCGGCGAAGGCTGAAGGGCTCGAGTCGCTTGACCCCGCAAATCTGCCCTCCCATTCCACCGAGCCCGGGAAGTAAGCCCGGGATGTACCGACGTATGCGCCAAGCGTCAAAGTCCCGCGTCTAATTCCTTGAACTTTACTCGCGACCATGTCCTTTCCCCGCATGGGTTTCTTTACATTGAAGGCTCTGTTTCTCGTCTTCGCCGCGCCGATTGTGCTCGCTCCTTCCGCGCCGGGCCAGGCTGTCCGCTTGCCGGCTGCCGCCCCGGTCTCGCCCGTGGGCCGATGGAAGACCGTCGATGACGCCACTGGCAAGGTAAAGTCAATCGTCGCTATTCGAGAAGACAATGGAAAACTCTACGGCACCATTGAAGAGCTCTTCGACCCTCCCGTTCCGCAGCCCACCTGCTACCTCTGCAGCGGCGCATTGAAAGACCGTCCTCTCGTGGGCCTGCAGGTGCTCTGGGATTTTGCGCAGGATGGCGGCCAATGGTTCGGCGGCCAGATTCTCGATCCCGAAAGCGGCAGAATCTATCGCGCCTCGCTCACGCTTGAAGACGGTGGCAAAGTGCTCCGCCTGCACGGCTACTTCCTCATTCCCCTGCTGGGCCGCACTCAGCATTGGCAGCGCGACGAATAAAGCTGGCACCCGTTATGATCTCCGCATGCAGTTTTCCTCCATCGCTGTACGCCAGGGGCCCTCATGACCATCCCCGCGCCTCCTGCGCGTGATCCCAAATCGCAATTGCGCAAGACCATGGGCTTCTGGGATGTGCTGCTCTTCGACATTGCGGCGGTGCTTGGACCGCGCTGGATCGCAGCCGCTGGACACAACGGCACTTCATCCATCAGCTTGTGGGTGCTGGCTGCCGTCTTCTTCTTCGTCCCCGGCGCGCTGGTTATCAACGAGCTTTCGTCTCGATTCCCCGAAGAGGGAGGCATCTACGCCTGGGCGCGCGACGCCTTCGGCCCGTTTCACGGCTTCGTCGCCGGGTGGACTTACTGGATCTACACCGTCTTTTACTTCCCCGGCCTGCTGCTGGCCAGCGCGTCCATGTCCGCCTACATCTCCTCCAGCCACGGCGCGGCTCTCGCGCAAAACCGTTCCTTTCTCCTCTGGATTTCACTTGCCCTGCTGGCAATCGCCGTGGTGTTGAACATCATCGGTCTCAACATCGG
>Ga0181535_10003872_pt1 | contig 17093 bp, 11 predicted proteins | sample PEATcosm2014_Bin_44_FD_119774 | JGI IMG/M metagenome (GOLD analysis project Ga0181535, IMG submission 119774) | Peatland microbial communities from MTU Mesocosm Facility, Houghton, MI, USA - PEATcosm2014_Bin17_30_metaG | ecosystem: Environmental > Terrestrial > Soil > Wetlands > Peat | place... | reverse complement strand
GGGCCGGGACGCGGATCGGCGACAGGGTCGCTGGTGGCGTACGCGATGGAGATCACCAACATCGATCCGCTGCAGAATGTGCTGCTCTTCGAGCGGTTCCTGAACCCTGAACGCATCACCATGCCCGACATCGACGTGGACTTCTGCATGAACCGGCGCGGCGAAGTCATCGAATATGTGACGCGCAAGTACGGACGCGAGCAGGTGGCGCAGATCATCACGTTCAACACGATGGCGGCCAAGGCCGCAATCAAGGATTGCGGGCGCGCAATGGATATGCCCTATGGCGACGTGGATCGCATCGCAAAGCTGGTGCCGTTGACCATCGGAGTGACGATCGATGATGCGCTCAAGGAATCGCCCGACCTGCGCAAGGCCTATGACAGCGACAAGCAGGTTCGCGAGCTGATTGACACAGCGAAGAAGCTTGAGGGCCTGGTGCGCGGCGCGGGCGTACACGCGTCAGCGGTGGTGATTGCGCCGCGGCCGCTGACGGAGCTGGTGCCGCTGAACCGGACCAAGAACGACGAAATTGTGACGGCCTACGACATGAAGGCCGTGGAGAAGATGGGCCTGCTGAAGATGGACTTCCTGGGCCTGACGACGCTGACGGTAATTTCCGACTGCCTGAAACTGATTGAGCAGACCCGTGGCGAGAAGCTGGACATCGAGCTGCTGCCGATGGACGATCCGGAGACGTTCCGGCGAGTGTTTCACACCGCGCTCACGTCGGGAGTGTTCCAGTTTGAGTCGGGCGGCATGCGCGACGTGCTTCGGCGCTACAAACCGGACACGGTGGAGGACCTGACGGCGTTGAACGCGCTCTACCGGCCAGGACCGATGGATATGATCGACGACTTTGTCGAGCGCAAATGGGGACGGCGCAAGGTGGAGTTCCTGCTGCCGCCGTTGGAAGAGATTCTGAAAGACTCGTACGGCGTGATCGTCTACCAGGAGCAGGTGATGCGCATCGCCAACGTGCTTGCGAGCTACTCGCTGGGCGAGGCGGATATTCTGCGCCGCGCGATGGGGAAGAAAGATCCCAGGGCGATGGCGGAGCAGCGCGACCGATTTATGACGGGCGCGGCCAAGCTAGGACATCCGAAGGCGGCGGTGGAAGAAATCTTCGAGCAGATGGCGAAGTTTTCCGGGTACGGATTCAACAAGTCGCACTCGGCGGCGTACGCACTGGTGGCCTACCAGACGGCCTACTTGAAGACGCATTATCCCGTGGAGTTCATGGCGGCGCTGCTGACTTCGGAGACGTCGAAGCCCGACAGCGTGGTGAAGTACATCGGCGAGTGCCGCGAGATCGGCATCCGCGTCGAGCCGCCGGACGTGCAGGTGAGCGGCGCACAGTTTACGCCGCACGGCGAGGCCATTCGCTTCGGCCTTGCCGCAGTGAAGAACGTGGGTGGCAATGCGATCGAGTCGATTTTAAAGGCGCGTGCTGAGGCCGGCGGGCGATTCAAAAGCTTTTGGGAGTTTTGCGAGAAGGTCGATCTGCGCCTGATGAACAAGCGCGTGATCGAGTCGCTGATCAAGGCGGGCGCACTGGACTCGCTGGGAACCCGCGGACAGTTGATGGCAGCCGTGGACAAGGCGATGGAGCGCGCGCAGAAGGCGCAGCGCGATGCCGAGCAGGGGCAGAGCGGGTTGTTTGGACTGTTCGATGAAACGCCGGCACGCGGACGCGAGGCTGACGCATTGCCCGTTGCCGCCGATTGGGAGGAGGGCGAGCGGCTGGCGAATGAGAAGGAAGTGCTGGGATTCTTTGTGTCAGGGCATCCGCTGGACAAATATGCTGAAAAGCTGCACAACCTGACGGGCGTGATCACGGTAGCAGAGGCGCTGGAGCGCAAGCCGCCGGAGCGGCGCTGGGGCGCGCAGGCGGACATGGCGGACGAGATTCAGGTGGCGGGAATCATTCATGGGTTGCGCGTGCAGAAGAGCCGGCGCGATCAGCGGCTTTACGCGCAGGCCTCGCTGGAAGACGCGACGGGCAAAATGGAGTTGATCTGCTTTGCGCGCGACTACGAGCGGCTGGCCCAACAACTGAAGATAGAGGCGCCGGTGCTGGTGCGCGGAACGTTGATGGGAGATGAAGATGCGGCGCCGAAGATCGCTGTGAGCCAGGTGCAGGCGCTCGAAGAAGTGCAGGTGAAGCTCCCCGGCGGCGTGCGCATACGTATTAATCTCGATCGCGCAACGGATGAGATGCTCGCCGCACTGAAAAGCACGGCGGACGGCGCACCCGGACCGGGCAAAGTGATGCTGCAGTTTGAAAAAAAAGGCGAGTACGCTGTGATCCTTGAGCCGGAAGGCATGAGCGTGGCGGCGGATCGCGGCTGGGTGGAGCGCGTGGAGGAGCTGGCCGGCAAGGGCTCCGTGCAGGCTGTGGGTTGAGAATTGAAGGGTGTAAACTCGCAATTGCTTCGAGTTCCCTCTTGGTGCCGCGAAGTTGTTTCCTTGACGAAATCTGAAATATGCAAGAGCCTGCGGCAAGACGGTCCGAACACTTCGGGGAACGTCGTATGAGCGCAAATGAGTTGAGTTTTGAAGGCAGATTTGCGCGACACGATCCATCCAATAACAAGGAGTTAGTATGTTCGTATTTCTTCGCCGCAGCAAGTGCTTGCCCTCGCTCCTCATCCTGTTCTTCTCTTCACTTCTGAATGCTCAATGGGCGCCTCTCGTCTCCGATCCCGGTGCTGCTCAACGGATTGCCTGGTGGCGCGAAGCACGGTTCGGAATGTTCCTTCACTGGGGTGTCTACTCGATCCCAGCCCGCGGCGAATGGGTGCAGTGGTCGGAGCAGATTCCGGTCGACCAATACGCCAAACTGGCTGACCAGTTCCATCCCGAGCACTTTGACCCAGACGCGTGGGCGAGCATCGCGAAAGCCGCCGGCATGAAGTATATGGTTCTGACCGCTCGCCACCATGACGGGTTCGCTCTGTTCGATGATCCCGAAAGCAGCTTTACCGCGATGAAATCCGCAGCTCATCGTGACATTGTGGCCGATTATGTAAAGGCCGTGCGCCGTGCCGGGCTCGGCGTGGGGCTTTATTATTCTCCACTCGACTGGCGCTTCCCCGGTTTTTTCTTCCCTGGCATTTACCAGCCGAGCGCCATCGAACTCCGCGAACAGTATCAGCGACAGATCGACGAGCTTGCCAGCCACTACGGGAAGTTAGACATCTTATGGTTCGACGGCGGCGGCAATGAGTGGCTGGGCTTTGGAGGCGTCGAGTTTACCGGCCACGGCTGGCAGGCCAGACCCAAAGACAAGCCGTACGCAGGCTCCTTCGACTGGCAAGACGTGAAGACCGTCGCTCATCTGCGCGAATTGCAGCCAGGAATCATTTTGAACGACCGGACGAATGCACCCGCCGATTTCCGCTCGCGCGAGGGCGATGGTGCGCTTGGCGATTTTGATAATCAGCACCCGTGGGAGTTATGCACGACCATCACCGAAGGTCCCTGGGGCTACGACCCCGATGCCAAGGTCAAGCCCTTTGCGCACTTGCTTCGGCTTCTTGTAGGCGCAGCGGGCCGCGACGGCAATTTCATACTGAATGTAGGACCGCGCTCCGATGGCCAGATCGATCCGCCTCAGGCGGCGCGTTTGCGCGAGATCGGTGACTGGCTCAAGGTGAATGGCGAGAGCATCTATGGCACACGGGGCGGACCCTGGCTCCCCGGCGACTACGGTGTATCCACGCATAACGGAGCGGTGGTTTACGTGCATGTTCTGCACCCGCCAGTGGATTCCGTGCTGGTCCTGCCCACCTTGCCTGTTCGTATCGTCAAGGCAGCTATTCTTCAGGGAGTTGCCGTTTCATTCCAGCAGACCGATGCAACACTTTCTTTCAACTTGCCGCCGACTCCTCCCGACGCCGTCGATACGGTAATCCGGCTTGAACTGGCAGAGCCTTGGGTCACCAGCGCTGTGGTCCCGGTTCCAAAGCAATAGCCTGTGCGCCTGGTTGCGGCTCGCGCTCGACGGGGCACACAATAAAAGCCAATCATCAAGCTTTGGCCACACCAGGGGATGATCGACATGCAAATCAGAGAAGCCGCAATGACCCCGGCGAGTGGAAATCCGCGCGATGATATGGCTCCGCTGCGGGTCTAAGCAGAATGCGACGAACTATGCGAGTTCGTCTCCTGACGCGCGTCTGAGCGACTCGACGAACCCTCAGTGACCCTGAAACTCCGATGCGACGCGCAGAACTGCGTCATAGGCCGGCTTGGGCTGGCCATTGCGTTCGAAGAGCAGCGGGTAGCTGGTGCGGCCCTTTACTGGCCAGTCATTCAGCCAGGAATCTCCATCGGTCACGCCCCAGAACGTCACTCGTTCCACCGTATCGCGGTGCTTGAGGAAGACGCGAAATAGATCGGCGTAGCGCTTGGCCAATTGCTGCTGAACCGAGTCCGGCAGCCCGTTGACGTACGGATTCAGCAGCGTATTCTGCTCGATCCTGAGCGAGACATCGGCAGTATGTTGTCCCGAGGCTGAGGGCAGCACGTCGATGTCGAGTTCAGAGATCGCGACCTTGACACCCAACGAAGCGAAAGCGGAGATTGTGGCGTCTTCCTGGTCCGCAGCGGGCCAGTCCATATGGTCGTGGCCCTGCAATCCGACACCGGCGATGGGAATTCCAGCGGCCTGCAGCTTTCTGACGAGCGCAATCGCGCCGCTGCGCTTGGGCTCATTCTCCAGGTTGTAGTCGTTGTAAAACAGCTGCGCCTGCGGATCGGCCTCATGCGCATATTGAAAGGCCTTTTCAATGTAATCGGGGCCGATGATCTTGTACCAGAGCGACTGGCGCAGCGTGCCGTCTTCGTTAAGCGCTTCGTTCACCACGTCCCAGCTCTGAATCTTTCCCTTGTAGCGGCCAACCACGGTGGAGATGTGGTCCTTCATGCGCGCGAGAAGAGCGTCGCGGTCGAGTTGATTGCCTTTGTCGTCGTGAAATACCCACGCCGGAACCTGATTGTGCCAGACCAGATTGTGCCCCACGATAAACATGTGGTGCTTCTGGCCGAAGGCGATGTACTGGTCGGCGAGATCGAAGTTGTACTTTCCCGGCTGGGGATGAATACTCTCCCACTTGAGGACGTTCTCCGGCGAGATCGAGTTGAACTGCGATTCGATGAGGGCGTCGCCGCGCTGATCGTCCCCGAAGATCTGCGCCTCGTTCATGGCCGCGCCAACGACAAAGTCGCCCTTGAAAGCCTCTTTCAATGAAGCTGGGGCATGTGCGGCCGCCGCGCCGCAAATGGCAATCAGAAACGCGATAGAAACAGAACGCGTACCGGCGCCAGACGGGTTTTGCATGATTCCCTCTTTTCGGAGTTTTGCCAGGCCAATGGTAAACCTATGCGGGTTTGTTGGGTGCGAACCCTTTGCGCCGCTCGGCCAGCTCGAGCGCAATCCTCTGGTTAACTTCGCGCGAGATGGGGTAGAAGAGCAGGCAAGCCGCGGCGGCGAAGAAAGCCAGGCCCGCATAGACACTGGCGGTGAGCAGGATGCCGGATTGCGCGTGCGCGGTCTGCACCGCCGCCTCGGAGACGAAGCCGTAGATCGAAAAAAGCCATCCGGCGATGGCTCCGCCGAGTGCCAGGCCTGCCCAGAGAGCAAAGACAACTGCAGCCGTGACCGTCCCGCTGGCGCGGCGGCCGGTCTTCCACTCGCCGTAGTCGGCCACGTCGCCCATCATGGCCCAGAGGATGGGCCCCGACAATCCGAAGGAGAATTGGCGCAGCACTTCGGTCGCGATGATGACCACCGTGGCGTGGGGTGAAATGAACAGGAGCACGGTGCTGAACGCCCCCGACAGGAACATGCTGGCGATGAAAAGCTGGCGTTTGCCCACGCGGACCGAAACAGCAGTGGAGCAGGCAACGCCCAGGAGCAGGGCGGCGAGCCCAAAGCCATTGAACCAGGAATAGATGTCCACGTCCCCGGCAACGAAGCGGAAATAGGGCAGCATTACGTTACCCCGAATCACAATGGCGGCGAAATAAAACAGCGTGGCCAGAAAGAGCACGATCCAAGGAGGATTCTTGAAAAGGTCGGAGAGGTCCTGGCCGAGATCGGTCTTCTGCTGCGGGTCGGGCTGGATGCGCTCCCTGGTCGCAAAGAAAGCGATGATAAAAAAAATGACGCTAAGCGCCGAGAGCAATCCCATGGTCAGTTGATATCCAAGCGCGTCGTTGCCGTGGCCAAACAACTTGACCATGGGAATGGCAAGGCTGGCTACGATGAAGCCCGCCGAGTTGGCAAACATCTGGCGGTAGGATGCAATACTCGTCCGTTCGTCGGGGTCAGTGGTCATGACCGCTGTCAGCGAGGCGTACGGAACGTTGTTGACCGTATAAATGACCCGGAGCAGGATGTAGGTGGTCCAGGCGTAAATGATCTTGGCGCCCGGACTGATGTTGGGCGTAGTGAAAGTAAGCACGCCGATGATGCCGAACGGCAGTGCGGTCCAGAGCAGCCAGGGGCGGAACTTTCCCCAGCGGGTGTTGGTGCGGTCGGCAATGACGCCCATGACTGGGTTAAGGCACGCGACACCGAGACCTACGACGAGAAAGAGCGTTCCAGCCTGAGCCGGGGTAAGACCAAAAGTGTGCGTGTAGAAGTCCAGTTGCAGGGCCAGCATGGCCTGGAAAACGAAATTGGCGGCCATGTCGCCCAGGCCATAGCCAAACTTCTCACCGAAGGAGAGCCGTTCCGTCATGCTTGCCTCGTCAATCACCGGCGTTCCCGGTTGTCGTGCCTTCTGTTCGGGCCGGACCTAGAGCTGGAGCAAAAGGCCTGGCGGAACGGAATCGATCTTGTTCCGAATGACTCGGCGGAACTGCCGGTTCTCTGACCGCAGACCAGTGTAGCCGCAGAAACATCGACCGGCAAGGAGAAAAGCGATTTTCTCAAGGAGAACGGTCGAGTATGCGGCACATGCCGGACAGGCGTCGAAGCGCAGATCGAATCGGGACAAACGTTGCACTGGTTTTGGTGCATCACGTGTTTCCTGCCCTTCCTGCATCCAACCAGACATGGATTCGCTGGCAGAAGAGCCGGAAGAGCGCGATTGCGGAGAACTCTCATTGGCTTCAACAGTCCTTGAAGCCTCTGCTTTTGCTGGCCGCAAAAAATTACCGGAAAAAGACTTTCCAGTGCCGCGGTTGCCTGCTACCCTCTCTCTACATGTGAAGAGATCACCGCAACAGGTGATGAATTCTCAGGATTCCCCTAAACTCTGGTCTATTGGCCGCAAGCGGCCCAATTTCACGACTGGCATACCGTTTTCGGCGAGGACCCTTCGAGTCGCCGGCAAGACAAATCATCCGCATTAATCCTGCACGAGGAAGTGGAAGCCAGTGGTGTGGGGCAGAGCGTGGGCCGTTTTCCGCCTCGCGGCTTTGCGAGATAACCCTGCCCGCGCTTCCGATTCAAGTGCGGATGAATCCCTTAACCGGGCCAATCGGTCAAGGATTGGAAGGGGTATCGCGATGAAAATGCCGCTTCGTCTCTCTACCGTATCTACATTGACGCTAGTCATGTTCGGAGCCTGTTGCGCGCGCGCCGCCCAGCCTGCCGCTCCCGCTGGTGCGGCTGCCGGCGACGATCCATCTGTGAGCCGGCCAGCCCAAACGATCATTATTCCCGGACCACTGCGGTCATTCCTGCGCATGGCCGGCATCAGCCAGGACAGCAAACCCGGCGAAGTGCTGCCGCTGCTGGCTCGCAATGCCTTCCTCTACGGCCATCAGCTAGGGAAAAAGACGGAATACCTATTGCTGGAGGACCGGTATGTGCAGGAGGCAAGGCAACTGCAGCCATTTGCCGTCTCCGATGGCGCGATCCACATATCGGGTTGCGCTGATGTGGAGCCTCTGATTGGGGTTCTTGGATACCAATTCGAGAATGGCTGCGGGCAGAAGAGCGCTACGTTGATCACCGCCAACGCGGACCGCGCATTTCTCACGATGGACTCGGGGTTTCCGCTGACGAAGCTGGAACAATCGCTGCAGCAGGGCACTCCTTTTACCTACGCGTATCCGGCGACGCGAGTTCCGATTCTGTTCCGCGAAGAAGACTGGCTGGCGATTCTTCCGTCGAAGCAACGAGCCGGCCAAACGCTTCTCGACCTTCTGATGAACGACGAGAATGCGGACCGGCTTTATTCGGCGATGGCCCGCCTCGATCCGGAAACCAGGGAGGCCCTGTTGCGGTCGCCCGGCCTCAAGCGGCTGCTGTTCTATGCTCCCGTTCTCGATTTCTATGGGAGCCGGTTGTGCATTCGGAAAGGCGCCGTCGAATTGCCCGGAGGAGATGCTGCGGCGCACGGCTGGGAAGAGTTGGTGGGAGCAAGTTCGCGTTCGCCTGGAGAATTCGTAATTCGGTTGCTGGCCAAGGACCGGGGATGGCTGGCGGCATACTTTGATGCGCTGGCACGCGTGAGTCCCGATCAGCAGGCGCGTCTCACACAAGGAGCCCGGCTGAGGAACCTCTACGACGCCTTTCATTCCGGGGCTCCCAACGTCGATGCGGCAAGCAGCGTATTCCCAAGGAATCCGACGTTACTTCTGCTTTTCAAACGTTTGCGATGGGACGCGGCAGGCGAGCCGCTGGTTCCGGGCGATCTGAGCGTTTGGCAGGAGGTCCTTGCGCGGGAGAAGAAGCAGCTCCACACACGCGATTGGACCCAGCAGATGGGCGGCGCGGAAACCGCGGAGAGCTTTCTCCAGGCCGTGGCGGGTTATTCCAGCATTACGACCCTCGACGGGCCAACGCAGATCTATCTGATGCTCACCGCCATCGACGGCGCACGGCCGCCGGACAAACAACTATCGAGCGATACGGCGCGAATGCTTGCCGCAAATTACTACCAGCTGAACGGGTGGTACAACGTCTTCGTTGAGTTTCCGGAGCTGGACGACGCATCGATCAAGGACTTTATCGATGCGGCCAATCGCATTGACGGCGTCTCGAATCAGTCGCTGCGGAGCAATGCGCTGGGAGCGTTCCAGGCTGAAGTGGGGCTTTGGCAGATCCTGGCGCGGCAAAAAGAGATCGCGGGAGACAGCGTGAATTCCTCGTGGCAAAGCGCGGTTCAAGCGTACGGGGATGTTTCTTCGGCGACTCTGCTGTTCGATGCGGCGCGTAAATCGCTCAAGTCAATCGTCGCTGCCGCCGGCGGCAGCGCGGACCCGACGGAGGAAGAGGTTGTCGATCTGCTCGCGGGCCCGCGACAGAACAGTCCCGATGGGATGCGTGTCCACGACGAACTCGGGCGAAGAATTCGCGCCGTGCTCGACGATCAGCGGCTGGTCTCTTTGGACAATCTCTTCGGACTCTACGATGGCCTGGGCGACATGGCGAACGGTGCAAAGAATGGCGACAGCCTGCTGGCCCTGGCCAACACCTTGCGCGAATTCGAGCTGCCGCGGCCGATCTTTACCGAGGGCGAGCGTGTGACCTGGTCGCCGACGGTTTACGTCAACCGTCACGCGGAACTGCAGGTGCGGACCGACCTGACCAAAGTGATCAAAGCTGCGGGGACACCGGCGCAGCTGGAGGCCGCGCGAGCCCGCCTGGCGCCGTTCCTCAGAGACACGCTGGTGGGCCTGAATTACGCCTACTACGAGCCGCCCGGCGCGCAGATCCTGCACAGCAATCCACTTTTCGTGCGCTCGCACGATTTCTCGGCGTTTTCAATTCAGGGCGTCGATCAGATCTGGGGCGCGCCGTCGCTGATTGGCATTGGCGCAACGGCCGGCGGTGGCGCCTACCTGATCGGGTCGCTCGCGGATTTGCCTTACGTGTTGGCGATGACGGAGGAGGATTTTATCTCGCCGGAGAAACTGCAGGCGCTGATCTGGCGGGAGACAGTGCCGGAACTGCTGGTGAATGCGACAGTGCCCCGGTGGTGGGGCGTCAGCCGCGATGAATTGCATGCCGTAAATCTTTATCAGGGCGCGGGAGAGGAACTGATCAAGAGTTCGGTGGACCATGCGGAGCTTCGCGAGAAAGTGATCGCGATCTTCAGTAACCGCATGGGATGGGGCGAAGTGGACGGGATGGAGAAGTCGCTTGAACAGAAGGAAAGTGCGGCGGCTCTGGCTGCCCAGTTGCTTCCTACCGATACCTTCTACCTGGCAGCCGAGTTCCGCAAACGATATCCGGAGCAGGCGGCGCAATGGGGTCCGGCCAACCAGGAACTCGACAATCTCGTGCGGAAAAATCCCGCGGATACGTCTCCGCAAAGGCTGGCGATGGATTTCGGCGTTCCACACCCAACGATGGCAGCGACCAATGCCTGCGCGTTGCTGTCGGCAGAGCCGTTTCCTGTCTCCGGGGGAGTCTCGAGTCGGCTGTTCGGCGAATCGTGGGAGTCAGGGAATCTTTATTGGGCGCGTCTGGCAGATGAAAAAGGCTTTGCTCCGGCTGCGCTTAACGTGCTCATTCCCGCGTTGACCCGGCAGATGGTGGCCAACATCTCCGCAACAAGCATCGACGATTGGCCGGCATTGCAGCGCGCTATGGATCAGACCGGAGAAGAGTTCCTGCAAGGAAAGATTTCGATCCGCACCGCCGGTTTGGCCGACGATGGCAGCGAAAAAGCGAACGGAGGGACATAGAGCGATGTTGAATAGAAACAGGACCATCGCATGCATCGGCCTGAGTTTGAGCGCATTGCTCCTCATCGCCGGCGAACCGCGGTTTGCGGCTCAGGATGAGGCAACACATCTGCGCGTGACCGTGAATCTGGTGCAGCTGAACGTGGCCGTAACCGACAGCAAGGGAGACTACATCAGCGGCCTGAAGCCGGAGAACTTCGAGATCACAGAGGACAAGATTCCTCAGCGGATCGCGACGTTTGAAGAAGGCAACGGGCCCGCAATTCGGCCGGGACAAAGCAGCGAAGCGCAGACCGCTGGCGATGGGTCCAGGTCAGAGCCGGCTGCCGATGCGGGGGGCGCGGACACGAATCCTGACCGCATTTCCGCTGCGGAAATGGCTTCCACGATGACCGGAGCGAACATCTTCATTCTCTTCGATACTAGCGACTATATGTATCACGGATTTGTCTATGCGCAGGACGCGATCTCCGATTTTGTGCGCTCTTTGGACAACGCGAGCCAAATCGCGTTTTACTCGTATAGCCGCAATCTATCGCGGTCGACGATGCTCACCGCGGATCGGTACCGCGTGGTGAACGGCGTGCGCAGCACGGTGGCCGGAGACGACGCTGCGCTCTATAACAGCCTGCTGATTACGGTGAAGGATGCGGCCTCGCTGACCGGACGCAAGGCGATCGTGGTCTTCTCGAACGGCCCTGACAACGCCAGTTCGGTGCCTCCCGAGGACGTGGCGGAACTGGCCCAGGACACGGGCACGATCATCTATATAGTGAGCACTCGACTGGCGCAGGACGATCCGGTCTCGACCGCCGCGTTTGAGCGCATGAGCAAGGTGACCGGTGGCAAAGCCTACTTTGCCGGCAACTGGCGCAAGGAGAAGCAGGCCTTCGCTTCGATTCAGGAAGATCTGAGTCATCTCTATTCGGTCAGCTACTACCCGCAGGCCAATCCCAACCGGGGATGGCGATCGATCAGCGTGAAGCTGGTCGGCCCGGGCACGGAGAAGTACCACATCCGGACGCGCGATGGATACCGTCTGCTGCCACCAACTCAGATCAACACCGGCAATAACCTTGCGTCAGGTGCGAGCGCCGATCAACCGTGACGGCACGCAGTGCGGGACATAGCGCCAGTCTCCAGAAGCTGCGGAAGAACAGCCCCGGAGCGGCACGAAGTGTCAGGGCACGACTTCAGTCGTGCCGCAAATCGCGCCAAATGAATCGGGGCTTTAGCCCCTGAGGGAAAGCTTCTCTGGACTGATTCATTACCGCGGATTGCAGAACGCGTCGCGCGTGGCCTAGGTTCTTAGCGCCTTGATCACCTTGGCCGTGGTGACCACCTGACCTGTGTGACGCAATGTGTGATCGGCTACGTGGATCATCGCTCCGCCGATCGATGTCGGTAACTGCTTGCGGCCAACGAAACGTGGCGTGTTGAGGTCGGCCGCGGCCAGCACGCAAATGCGGTCGGCTGCGTCGCTGAAGGCAACTTCAACCTCCGCAAGCAACTCAGCCAATGACTCCTGCTTCCCTTCCCCACCATGCTCGGTTTTGAGCGCGGCCAGTTGCGCGGCTGAAAGTTGCCCGCCCTCAGCGTAGGTGAGGATGCGATCGACAGAACGCGCGATATGCCGCAGATGAAGGGCAATCGACGTGAGGCCGAGCGGCTCGGAGTGCAGTTCGGCGTCGGTCAGGCCGGCAGTCCACTTCGTCAGGTCGTCAAGCGAATGATCAAGCGCGTGCAGTACGGCGCGGCCAGCTGCAGGAACGTCGGAGTGCGTGCCGCGAAGCCATGGTTCAGTGTACGGGGCTTGCGCTGGTACATTGCTCACGGAAAAACCTCAAACTGAGAATTGGGTGAGAAACTCTGTCGGGGTCAGGATGGGAATTCCGCGCCATGGATGCATGACCAGAAGGTCTTTATCGCTGGAGACGATGAGATTGGCACCGCCCGCATAAGCTAATGCTAGAAAAACATCGTCTCTGGGATCGCGACACGAAGGCTCGACCGCAGCCAGGTCCGATTGTGAAACCTCGATCCATTCCACCGAAATCCGATAAATCTCAAGAAACCGATCGCGCGCGACCTCATCGACATAGCGGTTAAGCCGGTCCCGGTGAAGCACGGTTTCAATCTCGACGAAGGTTTCGCGACAGGCCAGAACCTCGCACGTTTGCTGAGCGTTTAACCAAGCCCGATGCGGGACCGAATTGGCGTGTAGCACGGCTCCGACCAGCGTACTTGTATCGATCACGACCCGCTGCATCAACGAAGCTCATGCACCAAGCGAACAATATCCTCGTCGGTCAACTCTTCTGCTTCTGGCTTCATGTTCTTTCGCGTCAGCTCGCTCCAACCGGCCCAATCGGCCGCGAGCTGCTTGCGCTTTGCGTTCCGCATGGCCTGAAAGTCCTCGATCTCTCGTGGAGAAACCATCAGAGCAGCCGGCCGGCCATGCCGTGTAATGACAACCGGCTCTCGCTGCACGGTATCGAGCAACTGCCCAAACTGGTTTTGCGCTTCCGCTGATGTTTTGGTAATCATGGCCGCCCTCCGATGTAGCTATTATAGCTAATCTGTCTAAAATAGCTAGTTTGAGAAGCGCGGAGCTCGGACTCGGAGAAAATCATCTTCGGCCGCCGATTGTTCGGAAAGACTTTCGCAAACGCCCGCTTCTTCGCCCGTGAATGGTTACGGTGAGGGCGCCCCTTGCACAACGAAGGGCAAAGAACTAACGGTCGCTGATTCTGGCAGAGTGAATCCGCAGTCCTTCAGAACTGGATCTCGCGAATACTGGAGTTGGAGGCGATAAGTTCCAGGGTGATTCACCTGGATCAAAAAGTCGGTTGTCTGGTCGTTCGCCAGTGATTCCGTGCCATCTGCCGGGCCAACGTCAGTACCAATAAGCTGTGTACTCCATCCCTTCACATTTCTGAGTTGGAGTATGAAGGGATGGGGGGCCGGCGTCAGGCCGTCCTTTCCATCAACATGCATTCCAAGGTCGACACAGACGGAGATGGGTTCGTGCCGATGATTTACAACATGAACTGTGAACGCTCTCCCCACGGTTTGGGTCTGAGAATCGAGCTTGACGCTGACCTGAGCCAGCGCCGTTGGGATCGCGAGACCTAGGGAGGAGACGATAACAGCGAGATGGAGCAGATTCGGACGCCGACACATTATGTCTCCTGCTCGCTCGTGCGTCTACCCCGCGCTCTTCACCCGCACCACGGTGATCTTCTCAAATCCCTCTTCGAAAACCGGCGGCTTCAGTTTCTCGGCCATCTTGCGCATCACGTCTTCGCTCACCGAGCGGTCACGCTGGCGGTTGCGTTCCAGGCACACATCGAGCGGCACATCGAAGAAGACAGCCTGGACCTCGTAGCCGAAGCTTTTGGCCATCTTGATCCACTGGCGGCGCTCGTGGATGGAGAGATTGGTCGCGTCAACATAGTTCGCGGGCATGCGGGCAATGAGCCGCGCGCGCAGCAGCGAGCGGAGGGTGGAGAAGACCAGGCCCTGGTAGCGCTGCTCCTCTACATCGTCGAAGAGGATGTTGCGCAGAAGGTCAGAGGAGAGCGGAGTGACGCCGCGGCGGCCGAACCAGGTGGTCTTGCCCGAGCCGGGCAAGCCGATGGCGAGGACTACGAATCCTTTGGGCGCCAGGGGCGAGCTTTCGCCTGGGCCGGGAGCGGTAGGTTTCGCCGGTATCTCGGGCTGGGTCTCGACTTCGAGCCGCGCAGACGAGCCCGGCGGGACGTTCCACTCCGGCCTGACTGGCGCCTGTTGCCTCGCCGGCGATTGCGGGCGCCCCTGCGGGGTGTGTCGGGCATCATGGGCGCGCGGCGCGGAGGTTTGCCGCGCCGGCACCTCATCCGGGTAGAGCGGCACCAGCGGAGCCGGTTGATTCGATGGGAGTTCCTGGCCGATTTTGCCCGTGGATTCTGAGGTATTGGGACCGCGTCTGGAGCGTCTTCTCATGCTGCTGATGATCCTTGCTGAAAACCTTGTCTTCCTCCCGAATACCATACTCGGCGAGGGCGCTGCAAATCTTGTGCACTCCGTCACATACAGTTCCGCCGTGGGAACTTCATCCTAGCGGTAGGGAATCGTGTGCGGAGGGCCGTCGCGCTTTCATTTTTCCACTGTTGCCCGCAATGATAGGATCAAGGGTTTGGTGGAATCCGATTTGAGGCCCACTTCAGACGCCGTAACGCACAAGTTTTGAATCCACAGGCCACAAAGACCACGAAGGAGAAATGACACATGGCAGTGAAGGTTGGAATCAACGGCTTCGGCCGCATCGGACGCAACGTTTTGCGGGCCGCGCTTGGCAATAAGGAAATCGATTTTGTCGCTGTCAACGACTTGACCAGCCCGGCGACGCTGGCTCACCTGCTCAAGTACGACTCGATTCTGGGCAACCTGCCGAACGAGATCAGCTCGGGCGAGGATTTTATCTCGGTCGACGGCAAAAAGATCAAGGTGTGGGCCGAGCGCGACCCCGCCAAGCTGCCCTGGGCCGATGTGGGCGCGCAGGTCGTGATCGAGTCAACCGGCCACTTTACCGACGCGGACAAAGCCAAGGCACACCTGGGTGCGACCGTGAAGAAGGTCATCATCTCGGCTCCGGCCACCAACGAAGACATCACCATCGTGCTCGGCGTGAACGAGGAAAAGTACGATCCGGCGAAGCACAACATCATCTCCAACGCCAGCTGCACCACCAATTGCCTGGCGCCGGTCGTCAAGGTGATTCTCGAAACGACGGGCCTCGTCTCCGGCATCATGACCACCATTCATAGCTACACCAACGACCAAGTCATTCTCGACTTCCCGCACAAGGACCTGCGCCGCGCACGCGCGGCCGCACTGAACATGATTCCCAGCTCGACCGGCGCCGCCAAGGCGCTCAAGCTGGTGATCCCTGAGACCGCCGGCAAGCTCGACGGCTTTGCCATCCGCGTGCCAACCCCCAATGTCTCCATAGTCGACCTGACCTACATCGCCGAGAAGCCCACGACAGTCGATGCCTTGAACGCGGCTTTCAAGGCCGCCTCCGAGGGGAAACTGAAGGGAATTCTCGGCGTCGACTCGAACCTGCTGGTCAGCTCCGACTTCAAGGGCGACAAGCGCAGCTCGATTGTGGACGCGCCGCTGACCAAGGTGGTCGGCCAGAGCGTGAAGGTGCTGAGCTGGTACGACAACGAGTGGGGCTACTCCAACCGCGTCGTCGACCTCATCGGCTTCCTGGCCAAGAAGGGGCTGTAGAAACAGTTCGCAGTTCGTAGTTCACAGTTCTTAGTCGAAAAGTTCTCAGTCGTCACGTAGGCTGCGAACTACGCACTGAGAACTGTGAACTGACCGGTGACCACTTATTTGCACGAAAGGTAAATCTCCATGGCCAAGCTTTCGATTCAAGACATCGAACTGACCAACAAGCGGCTGTTTATCCGCGTAGACTTCAACGTGCCGCTCACCGAAGACGGCACGGCCATCACCGACGACACGCGCATCGTGGCCACGCTGCCCACCATCGAATACGCGCTGCGGCACAAGGCCAAGGTCATTCTGGCTTCGCATCTGGGCCGGCCCAAGGGCAAGCCCAATCCGAAGTATTCGCTCAAGCCCGTGGTGACGCGGCTGCGAGAACTGCTCGACAAGAAGCTGGGCGAAGGCGTGAATGTTGCCTTTTCGCCGGATTGCGTGGGTGAGATCGCCGAGGAGATGGCGCGGCAGCTTGAGTCGGGCCAGGTGCTGCTGCTTGAAAACCTTCGCTTCCACGCGGAAGAAGAGGCCAACGATCCTGCCTTCTCAAAGGCGCTGGCATCGCTGGCCGAAGTCTACGTGAACGACGCGTTTGGCTCGGCGCACCGCGCGCACGCATCTACCGAGGGCATTACGCACTATTTGAAGCCCGCCGTGGCGGGTCTGCTGATGGAGAAGGAGATCACCTATCTCGGCAAGGCGCTCGAGAATCCCGAGAAGCCGTTCGTGGCCATCATCGGAGGGTCGAAGATCTCCGGCAAGATCGACGTGATCCAGAACCTGCTCGACAAAGTGGACACGCTGGTGATCGTGGGAGGCATGGCGTACACATTCCAGCGCGCGCTCGGCGTGAAAACGGGAAAGTCTCTGGTCGAAGAAGACAAGATCGAAATGGCGAAGGAAGCGCTCGCCAAGGCGAAGGCCAAGGGCGTCAAGCTACTTCTTCCGGTCGACAACATTCTGGCCGACAACTTTGCGGCGGACGCGAAGACGCAAGTCTGGGATTGCTCGATTGATTTTCCTGACGACTGGCAGGGGCTCGACATCGGGCCGAAGTCGATTGAGGCGATTAAAGAGGTGGTTGCGACGGCGAAGACCATCGTGTGGAATGGGCCTGCGGGCGTGTTTGAATTTCCGCGTTTTGCCGTGGGAACGAACGCGATCGCGAG
>Ga0181535_10003870_pt1 | contig 17095 bp, 17 predicted proteins | sample PEATcosm2014_Bin_44_FD_119774 | JGI IMG/M metagenome (GOLD analysis project Ga0181535, IMG submission 119774) | Peatland microbial communities from MTU Mesocosm Facility, Houghton, MI, USA - PEATcosm2014_Bin17_30_metaG | ecosystem: Environmental > Terrestrial > Soil > Wetlands > Peat | place... | reverse complement strand
GCGGGGCACGCCAAGGATCCACCATCAGCATGCCCAGAATGCGACGGCCGGATATGGCCTTGCTGCCCCAATTGTTTCCGCGCCATTCTCGAGATTCCCGGCCATCACCATCCGAGATGCCCGCATTGCAATTTGCTTCTGTTCTTCGGGACCGAGTACAAATTCCGACCGCAATTCGTTGGAAAAGGGACCAACCGTGAACCAAACGCTAACAATAAACCCAAGCGTGCGATGGCTGCGTCCGCAGACCGTGGTGTTTCAGCTCGTCACTCCTAAAAGGCGAATGAGTACCCAGGAAAACTAGGTGTGCCGTGCACCGAGTTAGCGGGCGTGAGCTGCAAAGAACAAAGCAATCGGCGCGTAGGCCCACGCGTTTCTCTCACAAAGCAAGATTCACACACTCTCGTTCCGTCTTTCAGCGTGAAATCGACTCGACGACGTCGATCGATCTCAGCATCGCATTTCCCACAGATGTCCTGGACTGCTTCGTTGTCGCTTCCCATAATTTTTCAAACCGGTCAGCGTAAATTTTGCCTCCAGAGATCAAACGACAAGACACCCGAGCAAGAGAACAGGATGCCTGCGATAAAGAGCAGGAGATTCCCTGACGCCGCTCCATCTACCAAGTCGAAAAAGCCGGCGGCCATGACGAGCGTCGCAGCCATCATGAGGGCAGTCGCGCTGTGACTTTCTGCGATGGTGTCCGTCATTGCGTTGGTCAAATGGCCGAGGTGAAAGATCCAAACTTGCCACTCATAGTCTTACGTTCCGTATTTGGGCGAGCAATCACGGAACACTAGAATCCTCAACGGAACAAATCGGTCGCGTCGGTTTCGTCATCGGGCGAGGTCCGCTGTCTGGATTGAGGTTTGGAGATCTCTCCCGATGCACCATTCTCCCGCTGCAATCGCTGATCTGAGCAGCTACCACGATGAGATCTGCTCTTGTGCGCGTTCAGCGAACTAGGTGAATCGTATCCAGCGTCGCACTGACTGCAGACGAAAAAGGCCGCCGGCTGTTGCATAACTACCTCCTGTTTAAGCTTTTTTCTCACGACTGCTCGTGATCACTTAGCCCGTCCGGTAGCTTGCGAGTATTCCCTGCTTCGTAAGGATCTGAATTCCAAACACCGACTACGCTCGAACTCTCTTCGCGCTTGCGTGAAGACCACTTGCGATGGAACGAAAGGTGAAAAGGGAACCAGGAAGCGCGAGATACACCGTGACGGACATCGCCGACGCGACAATCAACTGCGGCGGGACAATAAACCGAAGCACAAGGGTCGCTAGAGTTTCCATCTGAATTCTCCCAAGTCAGAAGGAAAGTGGTTGACTCGGCCGCAGAAGTGTCGCCCCGCTTCCCTCGATTCGCTATTTTACAAGCGACGGACACCGATAACTGTTCACAACTGCACGGACGCTCGTGCTAAAGATTCCTATGATCAGACTTTGATTCGACGGAATACACGGCGGCTACGTCCCTCGTGGAGTGACTGCACACGGTGGTCCGGGCGGGCGTTGGTAGTTGGCCGTTTCAACGTTGCGCCAGGCGCCAGGTCCAAGTCAAACGACCGCCGCAGTGATCTGCTGACGTGAATCGGCCGAATATTTCGCAACTGTGCGAAATGGGACTGCATGACTTCCGTCTCGATGCCATTATCAGTCTATGCCGCAAAAGAACGGTAAGAAGAAATCAAGAACTGCGACACGTGCCGACGTGAAGAACGAAATGGCGAAACCGCGCGTGGCGAGGTCCGCTAGGATAGCGGAACTAAATCTGGATACCGCGCGAACTATAGAGTGGCCAAGCACGACCATGCCTGGAGCCGTCAAGAAAATCATCCCTTCGCCCCGCACGAACCTACCGGAAAAAGCACAGATTGCCGTCGCCGGGGCGGCCCGCCCGTATCGAGATATCCGCATCGAAAATACGTTAACTGACGAACACGGCGACGACGTAAAACTCAAGAAGGGCGCTCACGTTGAGATTACCGTCACTGCCAACGACGACCGCCGTCGCAATTAACCAAGACAGCCAAGCTTGTGAGTTCTGATAGTTTGCAGAGCCACCTCGGCCACACTCATCTCGCTCCGCTCTTCATGATGGTCGGAAGAATTTTTCAGCTCCTGCTGGCGAAGGAATATTGCACGTTCCGAGGCATAAACCAGTTCGCCGAGTTTCTGGCGATCCGACTCTTCAAGCGCTTGCAGAAAAGGCTGCTTCCAAGACATAGCCTGCTCCAGGTCGTACATACGCACCCTCCCGGCCGACGCCAGTTCGTGGAGTCCGAAGTGAGTGCGAAGCCTAGTGGTTTTGCCTCTTAAAGACTGTCCCATTGTGGACACCTTGAAATTGTGATTTCTCTGGTCGCTCGTGGTTGCGGTTTTAGTGTTTTGTCGCGTCGAAATCGTTCACGCACCCGCATTTATTCCGACCGACAGGATTGTTACGAGCCTCATGATTATGGTGACGTGGTACAGTAGAAGTTCTGTTATGCAAGCAGTCAAGACTTCGTCCAAGATCAGGTCCACAACGAAACCCACGCAGAAGCCTGCTTTCGATCTTCAAGCGTTCCTCGATTCGGCAGGACTGGCGAGGCGGGTCAGAGAGTTTCGGAAAAAGGAAGAGATATTCTCGCAGGGCGATCCCGCCCAGGATGTGCTGTACATCCAAAAAGGCGGCGTGAGGCTCTCCGTCGTCAATGAAACTGGCAAGGAAGCAGTGGTGGCGATCTTCGGACCGGGCGATTTTTTCGGCGAAGGTTGCCTCGCCGGTCAACCGATCCGCATAGGGACGGCGACAGAGGTCACGCCGACTACCGCGCTGGTCATCGAAAAGAAGGAAATGGTCCGTGTCCTGCACAGTGAGCACGTGTTTTCCGACCGATTCATCGCTTATATGCTTTCGCGCAACATCCGCATCGAAGAAGATTTGGTCGATCAGCTGTTTAACTCCAGCGAGAAGCGTCTCGCACGCACGCTGTTGCTACTGGCCCGCTACGGCACGGAGGATGAGCCGCAGCGAGTTCTGCCGAAGGTCTCGCAGGAAACGCTGGCGGAGATGGTGGGTACCACGCGCTCAAGGGTCAATTTTTTCATGAACAAATTTAGAAAGCTCGGGTTCATCAAATACAACGGCGGCCTGCATATCAATACCTCGCTTCTGAGCGTTGTCCTGCGCGATTAAACATCACCTTCTTGGTCTCGGGGCGGGGAAACTCAGGTGCTGAACGTTAGGGACGGTGGGCTTTCTTTCTAATTGGCTTTGTTCTCACGCCTAATTTCTTGGCCCTCTTCATCAACTCGCGCTCCTCCCAGTCAATTAGAGCCTCTCCGATCCGCTCCTTCGGGAATCGACTGACATGTCCTGTCATCGCAAGTCACCTGCCAGCCCTGAGCAGTTCAATTCAAGCTAGCGGCCAAGTATGACGGTCCCGGTGGCACGGCGTCTGCTCGCCAGCGCACCAATCGAGCCGAGTGCTTCCGATTTAATTCTGGCAACTGAGGCCACATTTAGAAGTGTGCTGTATCACTTCTTACAAAGCTCCCCCTTGAAATGGCTTTCGACGTCTTCACGACTGAGCGGGATTCTTGCCTTGGTCAATACGACGGAATAGACGACCTCATTCCCTGCAAGCTGAGCAGTGATAAACGCCCCATGGTCGGGCAATTCTAGGTAAATAAATTTAACTTTTCTGCCGTCTTCAAGTGTCTTGATCCACGCTTCTTCTTGCATTTTCGTATCTCTTCAGCCAAGGGTGGTATATGCCGCCACTATACGCTGTACGCTGCGAGAAATCATGGTTTGGGAACGGATGTGGCGAGCTAACTCCCGATTGCGGCGTTACAGGAATTGCCGAAATCGGGCGGCGCTGGTACACTCCGTCAAAACTGGACCATCCAACTCCAACCTAGATTCACGTATGTACTTGTGCTGAAGGAAGAAGGATGGGCAAATAAGCATAGCGGACTCAAAGCATTATCCTGACGCAACGCGCCTTGCCGAATTGGTCCAGAAAATTCGCGTTCTGAGATCAGACCTGAGTGGGATCATCGAGCACAGCCGCAACTCGAAAGCAAATTCCCGCTTGATTATGGCATCTGGGCTCGTCGACGGAGCGTTGGAAGAGTTGTCCAAGGCGGCGTCGGAACAAAGAGAGACCAGATAAATTCGACGCAACTCGCGAATGTTGCGATTCGATCCGTTCCGTGCCTCGGTATTAATGCTGATGCGCGGCGCGGTCATTACGAATTGACGATACAAGCATAGTTCTAGTATTACCAGTCCTCCCGCGTGCATCCGTCAGACTCCAGACAGCTCCGCTCTAACGGCAGCAAACCTTAGGCCGCCGTTTTCTTTTGGTTGACGTCCCGAGCACTGACGACCATTCAAGGCTACCATTGCTCCAGCCAATGGCGAGGCGAGGAGGCTGCCGATGCGAAGGCCTGCAACTGTCAGGCGCGATGTGTCTGCGCCGCCCGACGAGTCCTTCTTTATTCGACTTGCCGCAGACGCGCTAACGAGCGTGATGACGGATCTGCGGCGTCGCGTGGAACATACAGGCACTCGGCGCTCGGTCGCTCAAGTTCTACTGGCCGAAGCACACATTGCCGAAGCCGTTGGCCTCTTGCGGGCAATTCAGCCTATGCCGAGCGAGCGCGAATTCGCTCCTCCGGGCCCTTTGCTGAGTCAGGCTCCTCACGCTCGAACTCGGATGGAACGCGCGAGACGGCCACATCAGGCGCGCCGCCTCGCGAGCTAACGGATCGGTTAGTTCGGCCAAACGCCCTCTGGGCACCGGGATTCTTTCACGAAGCAAGATTCGCAGACTCTCGTTCCGTTTTTAGTCCTGGGTTCTTCGGTTCGGGCGGTGTTTCTTTTCCGACATTTTCTGCGCGATGCAGAACAAAAGTTGTCGGTCGGGCCCGGTTGTCCGTTTCAGCAGTCTGCGAAATCTGCCAAGGGTTTGTGCGTCCCGACCAGAACAGCCCCAACCACCGTCATCGAACTTGGGAGAATTCGGAGCGGGTGGCTTCTCTCCGTCGTAAAATATTTGATACAAAGGTACGCCCATTGCATGAGCCAGCTTTTCGAGAGTTTCGATGGCTGGGACAGTGTGACCGTTCTCGACGCGCGAAATGTAACAGCGGAGGAGCCCCGTGCGCCTCTCGATGTCGGCTTGGGACATATTTTTCTTTTCTCGTAAAGCTTTCAACTTTTCGCCGATGAGCATTCAAATCCTCCGCGAAATCGAACGACGGCGGCGAGCAACGATCAAACGCTCATCGATCGAGTCGCACGATTCCGGAATACGACTGAGCAAGAGGTTTGGCCTGAATGGATCTTTTGGACTAAGATCACTGTCGAAGTTGGCGGCGGAGCGTTTTCAATATGTTCTGCTCCGCTCTTACTATCAATTTGGCCAAGACGAGCGCAAGTCCTATTGGAGCCAAAGACGAATCAGGCTCGCCCACCTTCTGAACGATGATTTTTTCTCGCACGTGTGCCTCCGACTGGCTTCAGTTCCGGCGTCAACTCGAATTTATACGTGGCCGCAGAACTTCATAGCTGCGAGTGCAATCGCCGCTACGTCTCGTTGGAAAGTCACCCATTCGCGCTCGGAGAAACACGAATCGGCGAGAGGTTTGAGCGCAACTCTCTAATACGTGGCCGTGAGTGGTCAATCCGTGCTATTTCGGATATCCCAGTCGCGTCATGCGTATAAATTCGGATCGGAGGATGAGTCGCAACATCTCGGAGTTTGCTTGAAGCATCCGAAACTTCACGAAGATGATTCAAGGCGAACGGATGCTGCACCCATTCCGACGCTTGCCCAATTTCGCAAGAACCGAGAAGGAATTGGGTCGCGTTATCGCACGTGTGGTTTTTGCGACGAATCCTCCTGCTCGTCATGCAGAGTACCGATACATTTGGTAAGGCAATTTTTTCAGATTCGCATTCACGCTAAGTACGAAAAAAGGGGACCCGTTACCGGGGGAAATCCGGTGCACCTGCCGGAGCGACTATTGAATCTCGCATAATATAGCGAACCATTTTCCGATATGCTGCGTCTAACCGGATATGGGAAACCCTGCTGGAGTACCTCGCGATTTTGAAGCCTTAGAGAAACGACGCTTTCAAGCGATTCAAATGTTGGAGCGCGGACTGCGTCAAGCCGAGATTGCTCGGCAACTGCGCGTTGTCCCGCAGACGGTGGCTCGTTGGGCGCACGACTATCGCACCCAAGGTAAGTCCGCGCTGCGCAAAGCGGGACGCGCCGGCCGAATGCCGCGTTTGAGTGAGAAGCAGCGGCAGCAGCTGGAGAAACTACTGGTCGCAGGTCCGGAGCGGATAGGCTATGAGACTCCCCTGTGGACCTGTCCCCGAGTGGCCGATTTGATCGAGCAGGAATTTCAGGTGCGCTATCACGAGGGCCACGTCTGGAAGATTCTGGTGGGTCTGGGCTGGAGTCCGCAGCGACCGGAGGGGCGAGCCCGGGAGCGCGATGAAGAGCAGGTTCGCCAGTGGAAGAAGCAGGTGTGGCCAGGGCTAAAAAAAAAGCGCTGAAAGAGGGCCGCATCCTGGTGTTCATTGACGAAAGCGGACTGAGCCAGCGTCCGCATCGTTGTCGCACCTGGGCGCCTCGCGGACAGACACCCATCCTGCAATACAACTTTAATTGGAAGACTCTGTCGGTCGCAGCGGGACTCACGTTGTGGAATTTCTACTTTCGCATCTATGCCGGTACCATCAAAAAGGAACAAGTCGTGGACTTTCTTGCGGCCTTGCTGCGTCACCTGGATCAGCCGTTGCTGATCGTGTGGGATCGCCTGCCGGCGCACCGCAGCCGCCTGGTACAAGACTTCATCGCCGAATTGCAAGGCTGGATTTCCACCGCCTATCTGCCGCCCTACGCGCCGGAACTAAACCCGGTCGAGTACATCTGGGGTTACTGGAAGCAACACGAGTTGCCGAATGTCTGCCCCAAGGACTACTGGCAATTGAGTGAGGCTGCGCGACGAACGCTACGTCGCATGCGTCGCCGTCCGCGACTGATCACTGCCTTCTGGAAACAATCTTCTTTATGGCCAGAATAGCTCTATATTATGCGAGAGTCAGTAAGTCGCATTGATGAAGGGCACAGTTGCCAAAAGTAGCCGAGCAAGCTCGTGTGAATCGCCTGCGTGAAACCGCCGAGCGAGCGACGCCCTGAAACCTGGCGGTCATGTGAACTCGGGTCAGATCACCACTTCAGCAGAAGCTTTCCCGGCGTGGGAGTCATGATAAATCTCTGGCAGTCATTCCGGTGGATTCAGAACGTGATTCTCGGGGTGCGCAGTTTTTGGGGGCCGTTAAGGGGCCGAAATCCGGCCCCTATGGCTCTCAAATAGCCGATTTGGGTTATAAGCGACGCACCATCAACAGGCTTTAGGGTTAGACCTTACTTCTCATAGCCCGGAGGTCGTTGGTTCAAATCCAACCCCCGCAACCAATTTGATACTCTGAAGGCCGGGCCCAGGCGCCCGGCCTTTTCGTTTTGCGCCCTATTTTGCACGTCTCCGGCACGATTACCGAAATCCATTGCAGGTGCTGCGGTAGAACCTCCACGTTTGCGCGAATGATCTACACTGACGCGACGCCGGTGCTATGATCTTGCCCATCGCGCCGGGCTGAAGACAGATCGCGGAGGCGCGGAAGAAACGCAGGCCCACGAGGTCAAGCAACAGGCTGAGGTAATTCCTTAAGCCTCCCCCGCTAGCGCAGTCTGGATCGGTTTCCAAAAAAACTCGAAGCAACGAAGGAGACGCATCATGAAAAACCTCCCGGCATTGGGTCTGATGGCCGTGGTTTTGTCGGTCAGCGCTGTGTGGTCACAGACCTCCAAAACCGCTGGAACCGAGCATGTGGTTGCCGCGCTCGAGCAAAAATGGCTTGAAGCGCAAAAGACGAACAATTCTGACCTGATCGCACCGCTGCTGGCTGACAAGTTCGTCGATACTTCGAGCGAAGGCAAATTCACCGACAACGCAGGGATGTTGGCAACGGAAAAGGCGACGAAATATGATAGCGCTGAATACAGCGACGTGCAGGTTCACGTTTACGGCAACGTGGCTGTTGCGACTGGAGAATTCAGGAGTAGAGGCATCGACGAGTCGGGAAAGCCTTTCACCGCCGATGAGCGCTGGACCGACCTATGGGTGAAGATGCCGAAGGGAAAATGGCAATGTGTTGCGAGTCAAGGGACGCCCGTGAAAATGTGATTAGGGATGCCGCCGTGAATCGCGGTCGCAGTTCTACTCTCAGCGAACAGCTTTTAGATTGGGGTATCGGCGGTTATTCTGGCGTCCAATTCGGATGGCTGGTGAACATTCCGTTTACATAACCCATTTTGTAGACGATGAAGATCCCGAAAGCCAGGCTTATGACTCCGGAAGCAACTTGCAGAGCGCGATTGAAGCGCGCAAATCGTTGCTGGGAATATTTGAACGGTAATGCGATCGCTGTGGTGATGATCATCATGCCGGCAATCGTGCCAACACCGAAGACAAGAAGGTAGGCAATCGCCCAATAAGGATCGCGAATAGTGGTGAGCACGAGCAACGCAACCGCAGCCGAGCCAGCGAGGCCGTGCACGAGGCCGACCAGCAGCGGCCGTACGGCTTGATAGAGGCCGAGTTGTCCGAAAATGCGATCCATCCAGCCGACCGGGGTCGCTTCTTCGGCGTGGCCATGTTTTTCGGGTTCGTGCGCGTGCGGGTGAGTGTGGATGTAGTCTCCGTGCACATGGGGATGCACGTGCGCGTGTGGAGCGCCACCCGCGGGCGTAAACATTTCCGTGATCCAACGCGTAAAGCCCGAGAGGTTCAGAATTCCCAGCAGGATCAGCATCAGACCCACGCTTAACTCCATCGTCAGGCCCAGCCGCGGCGGAATCACAACTCCGAAAAGGATGATGGCCGAACCCACCAGAAAAATCGTGATGGTGTGCCCCACGCCCCACAGCGCGCCAATCACCGCGGCGTGACGCATGCTGCGCTGGCGGCTGACGATCGTGGTGACCGCTATCACGTGATCTGGGTCTGTGGCATGGCGCATGCCCAGGAAAAAACCCAGAACAATTATGGAAATTAGAGTGATCATTTTCGGATTCCGAGGGCCGCATCTGCTGCGCCTCGGACATTCTATCCAAGTTTCGGCGAGATTCGCGGCATTTAAAAACTTCACAGGGCGCAATTCGCCGGAATTGCGCGATCTCATTCCGTAAATAGCCGTCAGCTCAGCGGCAGCTTCTTGAACGCAGTGCCCTTCTCGTGATAGTGATGCATCCCATCACCGTTATTGATTTGACTGATGAAGCGCTAGTAGGTTCCATACCTAGTTGCATACGGCGGGTTTTCGGTTCCAGACGAAAAGGAGCGGGCACAAATGAAGCGAATTGATGCCGTTATCAGACCTTCCCAGCTGGATGAGGTGAAGCTGCGCGTCACCGCGCTGGGAGTGACGGGCCTGACCGTATCGGAAGTGCGCGGCTTTGGCCGGCAGAAAGGCCACACCGAGACTTACCGCGGATCTGAATACACCGTGGATTTTCTGCCGAAGATCTTCGTGAGCATCGCGGTGGTGGAGGAGCTGGTGGATCCGGTGGTGGATGCGATTTTGGAAGGCGCGCGAACCGGCGTGATCGGCGACGGAAAAATTTTCGTATCGTCGTTGGATGAAGTCATTCGCATACGCACCGGAGAGCGGGGGCCCGGCGCGATTTGAATACTTCTGCCAGCGAGGATATGAGGACTTCGAGCGGTTACCCTAATCGGGACAGGAGCTCAAAAATGGAATGTGCATTTGCCCGGCGGTCGACACGATGGATGCTGCAGATCATCGTCGCCCTCGTCTTTGCGCAAATCCTTTGTGGTCCGATGAGCGTGGCTCTGGCGGACCAGACGCAGCCGGATCCCGCCGGAACCGCAACGGGCGACCGGTCGTCGGCGGCTGACGCCGCGGGCAATCCGTTCGTGGTGCCCGAGCCGACGGATACTAGTGCACCCGATTATCCGAAGCTGAAGAAAGATTTCGATGAATACCAGGCGCAGGCCGCGCGGGAGCCGCTGGCGCTGAAGCTGGCGGACGATGTGGGCCACACGCGGATCGCGACGAATTTTTCCTGGACGCTGCTGACCGGTTATCTGGTGCTTTTCATGCAGGCGGGATTCGCGCTGCTGACGGTCGGGCTGGTGCGCAAGAAAAATGCCGGGCACTTGATGATGTTGAATTTCGCGGCGTACGTTTTTGCGTTCCTTGCCTACTATGCGATCGGCTACGCATTTCAGTTCGGCGCAGTAGCCGTGAATGCAGCGCCGGCGAATATCGGCGGCGCTCCCACCCTGAATCATTTTCTGATTGGAGGCGGCCAGTGGGGATTCTTGGGGGGCAAGGGATTTTTCCTGAGCGGACCCGCATACGATGCTAGCAGCAACTGCTTGACGCTTTTTCAAGTCGTGTTCATGGAGACCGCGGGCTATATCATTGTCGGCGCGATCTGCGAGCGCATCACGTTTTGGGCGTTTCTGCTGTGCGAGCTTTTTATCGGCGGAATTCTGTATCCGATTTCCGGTTGTTGGGCTTGGGGCGGTGGGTGGCTCTCGCAACTGGGCTCCAGCATGCATTTGGGACATGGGTACGTGGATTTTGCGGGCTCGTCGGTAGTGCATTCGATTGGCGGATTCTGCGCGATGGCGCTGGCGATTATTTTGGGCCCGCGGCTTGGCAAATACGGAGCAGACGGAAAGCCGCGCGCATTTCCCGCATCAAACATTGTGTTCGTGGTGAGCGGGACGTTTATTTTGCTATTCGGCTGGATGGGATTTAATCCGGGTTCGACGCTGGGAGCCACGGATTTGCGAATTTCCGTTGTGGCGGTAAACACCAACCTTGCCGCAGTGGCAGGGTCGGCGGCGGCGATGCTGCTGTGGTACTTCATGTTTGGAAAACCGGACATCACGATGGCTTGCAACGGAATGCTTGCGGGACTGGTGGCGATTACGGCTCCTTGTGCGTTCGTTGCGCCTAATTCGGCGGTGATTATTGGCGTGCTTGCTGGTGTCTTGGTTTGCCTCGGCGTGCTGTTTAACGAGCGCGTTCTGAAAATTGACGATCCGTGCGGCGCGATTTCCGTGCACGGTTATTGTGGATGGTTTGGCGCGGTGGCGGTGGGAATATTTGCAGACGGAACTTATGGCGCGGGATGGAATGGCGTGGGTACGGCTGCGTATCTCGGGAAGGCGGGGCAAGGAGTGACGGGCCTGCTGCACGGGGACTTTACTCAGTTCTGGGTTCAGCTGGGCGGGGCTACGCTGCTGGCGGTGTATGCGTTGGGCTTCACGTACATTGTTTTCTCGCTGGTGAATGCGTGGCGCTCGATGCGCGTAACGCGCGAAGTGGAGTTGTCCGGTTTGGACGTTCCGGAATTTGGCATGCTGGCGTACCCTGAAGACGCCGTTGAAATGCTGGGGCCAGGCTCTCAGGCGGCGCAACAAAGGGGAGCTTAGGGATTCGGACCGGCTTGCATTGCATATAGCGCCGCGTGCACGCGGCTCGGCGCGCGTATGGTTCATCGGCCAAAGGCTGGCGGAAGGATGCAAGTGTGACGAACTGGTAGCTCTGGGCGAACCTTGATGCCAACGAGTCCATCGCTTTCCTCTGAGTTGCGCGAATTGTCCGCGAAGGAATCGGCGCGCATTAAGGAGCAGTTCGCTGCGACCGGCGACGGTAAGACCGCTCTGCTCGGCCGCACCGCGTTGATCGAATCCATTATCGGACGCCTCTGGAAGCAGCACGTATTCCCTGAATCCAACGGGCCCGCGGATTTTGCAGTGGTTGCGCTGGGTGGCTTCGGGCGGCGCTGGCTCTTCCCTTTTTCCGACATTGACGTGTTGTTTCTGCACGCCGGAGACGGCACGGAAGAAAAATCCAAGGAACCGATCCGCAAATTTTCGCAGGACTTGTGGGACCTGGGCCTGAAACTCAGCCCTGCCACGCGAACACTCGCCGAGTGCGGAAAGTTTGAGGCTGCAAATTCCGAATTCGCCATTTCGCTGCTCGATTGCCGGTATCTCGCGGGCGATCATCGAGTGTTTGCGCGGCTGCACAATGACCAAATTCCGAAATTGCTGGCGCGCGAGTCGGACCAAATCGTCAAGCGACTGGGCGAGTTGACACGCACCCGGCACGGCAAGTTCGGCAGCACGGTGTTTCATCTTGAACCGAACGTGAAGGATGGCCCGGGCGGGCTGCGCGATTACAACGTGGTTTGCTGGCTCTCGCTGCTCGCCGCGGTTGAGCAATATCACGTCTGGCCCAGCGACGACGCGCTCTTGCCAGCCTCGCTTCAGGGATCGTTTGCGGCAGCTCTGAATGCGTTGATGTCCATCCGCTGCTTTCTGCATTTCCGGCACAATCGCGACGACAATACGCTCACGTGGGAATCGCAAGACGCTGCAGCCGCGCTGAAAATCGGCGTGGCGCATTCGCCGCGGACGATTCGCGCGGCGAGCGACGGCGGCGCGGGCGCCCTGAGCACGGCGGAATGGATGCGCTTGTACTTCAGCCATGCGCGCACCGTCCATCATGTTTGCGTGCAAATGCTGGAGGAAATTCCCGCAGCGCGGCTTTCACTGCACCACCAGTTCCAACAATTGCGTTCCCGGCTCTCGAATGCTGAATTTTTGGTGGAGGACGGGATGCTGCTGCTGCGCCAGCCCGCGGCGCTGGACGATCCCGAACTGATTCTGCGGGCGTTCCGTTTCATGGCGCGGCATGGGCTGAGGCTGAGTTCGAGTTCGGAGGGGCAGATCGAACGCGCTTTTCCCGCGCTGGAGGCGGTGCCGCCGAAAGGCACCGAGCTGTGGCACCTGTTGCAGGAGATTCTGGTGGCGCCGCATGCGGCGGACGCTTTGCGCGCGATGCATTCGCTGCGCTTGCTTACGTTGCTGTTCCCAGAATTCGCGGGGATTGATGCGCTGGTGGTACGCGATTACGCGCACCGCTTTACGGTAGATGAGCACACGTTCGTGGCCATTGATAACCTTCACGCGCTGCGCCAATCGCAGTCCAAGTGGGATCAGCGCTACGCGGAATTGCTGGAAGAACTCGAACAGCCCGATCTGCTCTACCTTGCGCTGCTTTTGCATGACGTGGGCAAGGGCGCGAAAACGGATGACCATGTGCACGCGAGCGTGAGAATCGCGGAAGTGGCGCTGGAACGCCTGGATTTGGACGCGCCGGATTGCGAAACGGTTTTATTCTTGATCGATCGTCACTTGGAATTGAGCGCTGCTATGCGCCGCGACATTTTCGACCCTGAAACGGTGCGCGCGTTCGCCGAAAAAGTGGAAACTCCGGAACGATTAAAGATGCTGTGCCTTCTGACTTATGCCGATATCAAGGCTGTGAATCCCGAAGCGCTGACGCCGTGGAAGGCGGAGAATATCTGGCAGCTCTATATCGCGACGGCGAATCATTTGAATCGCAGCTTGGACGAACGCTTGCATGTGGACGCGCACGACGAAGTGATGGCACACCTTGGTACGCTCGCGCTATCCGTGGGTGACCGGCTGGACGCATTTCTGGAAGGGCTGCCGCGGCGTTACCTGCTGACACATGCGGCTGGAGAAGTGCTGGCGCATCTGGAAATGGCGGCGCGGCTGCCTAAAGATTCCGTGCAACTGAATTTGCGCCGGGGCCGGCACTGGTACGAATTGACGTTGGTTACGACCGATCGCCCTTCCCTTTTCGCCACGATGGCGGGCGTGCTGGCTGCGTGGGGGATGAACATCGTAAAAGCGGCGGCGTTTTCGAATCAGGCGGGAATAGTTGTGGATACGTTTTATTTCACGGATCGCTTTCGCACGCTGGAGCTCAATTTGCCGGAGTGGGAACGGTTTCAGACGAGCATTCATGACGTGCTGACCGGAAAAGCGGATCTGGAGCGAATGATCCGCGACCGCTTGCGCTCGGAGAAGCGGCGCGCACCAAAAGTGAAAGTTGAGACGCGGGTGAAGACGGATGATGCTTGTTCGGCACATAGCACGCTAATTGAAATTATCGCGCAAGATCAGCCGGGGCTTTTGCACCGCATCAGCTCTACGTTTTCGCGAGAAAATTGCAATATTGAGATCGCGCTGATTGAAACTGAAGGCGAAACCGCGATTGACGTTTTTTATCTGACCTCCGCCGGTGCGAAATTGTCCGCGGAACATCAGCTGCGGCTGCATGAAGCTTTGCTGGCGGACTTTTCCAAAGCTGAGTAGCTGCTGATTCGAAATGGGCGGAGCTACCTTTTCAATTGTTCCGGGGTGCTTTGGCTTAGCTTGGCCCAGCGCGCGTAAAGTTCGTCCACGGTTTTCTGCGCGGATTCCATTTCCACGTATGCGGTGTGCAGGCGCGGAGCGTCGCTGGAGATTTCGGGATCTTCCAATGCGGCTCGCTTGACGAGCAATTCTTCTTCGGCCGTGGCGATACGCTTTTCGATGGAGGCGAGTTCGCGGCCTTCGGTATGGGAGAGTTTATTCGCCGTCGCGCCCGGGCGGTTCGCATCCGCGGGCGCGCTGTTGCGCCCATTGCGGGTCGCTGTGGCCGGGCCATTCGTGGATGGTTTCGTTTGTTGCGAGCGCAGCCAGGCTTCCCACTGCGAATAATCGGCAAAGCGCTCGGCATCGCCGCGGCCGTCGAGTCCCAACACGATGGTGGAGACGCGATCGAGCATGTAGCGATCGTGCGTGACTAGAACCAGCGCGCCACGATACTCGAGCAAACTTTCTTCGAGGATTTCCAGTGTGGGAATATCGAGATCGTTGGTCGGTTCGTCCAGCAGCAGCACGTCCGCCTGCTGGAGCATCAATTGCGCGATCAAGACGCGGGCGCGTTCGCCGCCGGAAAGGCGGCCCACCGGGCGATTCAGATCCTCACCGGAAAAAAGAAATCGGGCTGCCCAGGCGGCGACGTGAATCACGCGCTCCTGATAAATCACCGAATCGCTGTCGGGAGCCAGCGCGCGGCGCAGTGATATGTCCGGATCGAGCTGCCGATTCTGATCGAAGTAGACGATCCGCAGCGAATCAGCTTTCAGGATTTTTCCGGCGGTGGGAAGAATGTCGCCGCGCAACAGACGAAGCAGAGTCGTCTTGCCGCTGCCATTCGGCCCGACGAGGCCGACGCGCATGCCGGATTGCAAAGTAAAATTAATATTTTTGAAAAGCGTGCGGCCAGCGATCGCGTAGGTGACGCCGTCGAGGCCGATCAGCTGCTTGGTCTGACGATTGGACGCGGAGAAATCGATTTTCGCGGTAGCCGTGCGCGTTCGATTATTCAAGTCCGCGAGTTCACCGATCATCGAGTGCGCTTTGTCTATTCGCGATTTCGATTTGGTGGTGCGAGCTTTAGGGCCGCGGCGCAGCCATTCAATTTCCGTGTGCACCAGGTTTTCGAGCGCTTCCTGCCGCTTTCCTTGCGCGTGCAAGTATTGTTCTTTGGCTTCTAGAAACTGGCTGTAATTTCCATTTACGCGCAGGAATCCGTCTTCATAAGCGCGGTCGAGCTCGACCATGTGGTCGGCGACGTTTTCCAGGAAGTAGCGATCGTGGCTGACGACCACGCAGGCGAAGGATGCGTTCTGCAGGAGCGTCTCGAGCCATTTAATTCCGGCGAGATCGAGATGGTTGGTGGGCTCGTCCAAAAGCAAAATATCCGGCTGCTGGACGAGCGCTTCGGCGATTGCGAGGCGTTTTTTCCAGCCTCCGGAGAGCGACGCGGTGGCAATATCGAAATCTTCGAAGCCGGCGCGGCTGAGCGCTTCTGCGGTGCGAAAGGCGCGATCCGTTTCCGGAACACCGGATTTTTTGAGGGCGGCCTCTATTACAAAGTGGGCAGTTTCTCCAGCGGCGAATTCGGAAATCTGCGATACGCAACTTAGGCGGGTGCCTTTGCGGATGGCCACATTACCTGTATCGGGCTGCACTTTCCCGTGGAGAATTTCTAGAAGCGTGGATTTGCCGGAGCCGTTGGGACCGATCAGGCCGATGCGATCGCCCTCGGATACAGTGAAGGAAATATTCTGGAACAGCGGCGCGGTGCCGTATCGCTTCGAGAGTCCTTGCGCATTGATGATCGGGGGCAAATTGTTTGGTCTTCTCCTGCAATCAGTTTACCCTCGAAGAGTTCGCGGGGCAAAACCGGGCGGCTGCAGGATGCCTGTGATTCAGAGTATGGGTGGACTTTCCGTCGCGACTTCGAGTAAGCAACGAGGGCTAAAACCAATCGCTGCGGTAGGCGAACCACCAGCTTGCATAGCCGATGGGGATCGTTGCGGCCAGCGCCCACCAGAGAGGGAGCGCCATATCCGCGATCAGACCGAGGACGGTGAAAGTGATCCAAAATATCTTCCGCTGCATATATCCATTTTAGACGCAGCGGCGGGGGTGATGCCGCGTGGTCACGCACAAATGTTCCAGATTCAACTGCCTGCGAAAAGCAATGGCAACTGCGCCCGGCTAAAGCTGGCCGCTACAAAATCAACATCGCTCTTTGACACGATCGCGACATGATCCATAAATTCGACGTGGTGATTCTAGGCGCTGGCGCCGCAGGGTTGATGTGCGCGATCGAGGCGGGCAAACGTGGACGGCGCGTGGCAGTTCTGGAGCGCGCCGAGCGACCTGGGAAGAAGATCCTGATTTCCGGCGGCGGGAGGTGCAATTTCACGAACATTTACTGCCAGCCGGAAGACTTTCTTTCCGCGAATCCGCATTTCGCAAAATCTGCGCTGGCGCGATATACTCCCGCGGATTTCATTACGTTGGTCGAGAAGCATCACATTCCATATCACGAGAAAACGCTGGGGCAACTTTTCTGCGATCGCTCGGCGAACGAGATTACCCACATGCTCGAAACGGAGTGCCGGTCCGCTGGCGTGAAAACCCTTCTGAACGTGAGCATCCGCGAGGTGCAGCGGACCGATGGATTCCTAGTGCGCGACGGCGCAGATGAATTCCACGCTCCCGCGCTGGTGGTGGGGACGGGCGGACTTTCCATCCCCAAAATG
>Ga0181535_10003867_pt1 | contig 17105 bp, 13 predicted proteins | sample PEATcosm2014_Bin_44_FD_119774 | JGI IMG/M metagenome (GOLD analysis project Ga0181535, IMG submission 119774) | Peatland microbial communities from MTU Mesocosm Facility, Houghton, MI, USA - PEATcosm2014_Bin17_30_metaG | ecosystem: Environmental > Terrestrial > Soil > Wetlands > Peat | place... | reverse complement strand
GGGGCACAAGCCATCTCCACAAAACGCGCGTCTGGCCGCGATCTTCCTTGAATTTCCGGCAGTGACGGACTCAGAATTTTATGGCATCGCAAAATGCCGAGTTGTGCAGAGGTTCCCTAGGGGCTTCTCTCCCTAGACACCGAGAAAGACCTACATCAACTGTCAATTCGCCAGCCAAGTAAAGTTCATTTCAAACCTATCCTATCGCCTTGATTATGGAACTTACGCAAGCGCTAATATCTTCTCGATCTTGGATAGCTGAGATCTGTAATAAAAATTGGTCTCGAACGTCCTCCGGCTGTTTTCGGAATAGCTGGCTGCGGCGGCGGCTATATCCTGAAACGCCGCTGCTACTTCTTTGTAATTACTCCCGTCGGCGAACTTTCCATTGTAGCCATCTCTCACGAAATCTAGAAATGATCCGGTTCGGCTCGCAATAACGGGAGCACCGCACATAAATGCACTGGCCATGACGGCGCTTTGAGTCGAATGACGGTACAGATTCCATACGCACAGACTTTGCGCATAGCATTCGTTGATCTCTTCGCTCGTAAGCGGACGGCCGCATCTCAAATCGACGCTGCTTCTGTGCTGCTCCGGTATTACGCTTTCTGGAACATTGTGCCGGGAAGCGATGAGAAACTCGATGCCTAGGTTCTCGCGCAGTGCGTAATTCATAAACGCGAGAAACTGATCGAATGCGTGAGCGTGAGAGATCGTCCCGATATACGAGAACTTGGTTCTCAGTTGCGGACTAAGCACATGGTACCCATCCTCGAATATCAGCGGCATCTCAAGCATATTACTGTTGTACCGGCTCTCACATGCCTGGTAACTGTTCCATGCTTGCCGCGAAGGAAGAACGATCAGATCAGAACTGTACAGTGTAAGGCGCGAAAAAATGCGCGACACGGTTAACCTTGCGATGTTTCCAAAGCCTAACTTACCCCATACCTCAGCAAGTGGGACGCTGGGCTCATGATAAACATAGGCCACCTTGCAGCCGCGCCGTTTCATCTTCATGGCAAATATAGGGTTGGGAATCGCGGCGTTGTATATGAGGACATGCGTAAAGGTGTCAAGTACTTCCTCCGCGACGTAACCGTAGTATGACACGGGCGCAATAACCCCGAGGTCACCAAATGATTCATATTCTGGATGAAGCACAAAGACAACATCGCTTCCCGCTTCACTAAACGCTCTCCCGAATGCCGCTAACAACGATACAAATGAAGGATTGAAATAAAGCGACGCAACACAAACTTTTTTGCGCATTTTCCACCTTGACTGCTCCGAATTAAATACATAAGGTACATCGCTCTGCGCGGAGACCCCTTTCGACAGATGCGGCGAATGCCTATTTGATGATTCGGAGACGTTTCAAGAGTCCTTGTACGTAGACCCGTGGCCGTGAACTCCACTGAACATGACGGACAGCCCACCGATGGCGCACGTTGTATCCTTGCTCCCACCAGCCGTCAGCGAAGGGCGGGAATGTCGGTGCCGTGGTTCTTCGAAAAAATGCCGTTGTTCTGATGACACGATCCAATGAGAACATAGCATCATTCCTGAGTACATCCAACATATTGGCTACGGAGGGTATATGGACATCGTCTACTACCAACCAGCCTCCAACCCTGATGTGCGGATAGAAGAAAAAGTATTCCAGGTCAGGAAAGGGGTAACCATGCGGTCCATCCAAGAGAACTAGGTCAAATTCTCGATCGAAATGGAAGACTGGAAGCGTTTGCTGGGTACTCCCAACCACAAAGTCACAAGCGGCCTTGTTCAGGAGATCGCTGTTTTTCACTTTGTTCAGAGAATAAGTCTCCGGGTCTTCATCTGGCGCTGCATCGCAAGTGAAAACCAGATGCCGCTCGGAAGCATGCGACAAGGCGAGCGTGCTTTTTCCACAGCCCGTTTCGGCAGTATTCTTGGCACCTTCTGCACAGCGAAAGAGTTGGTCGACGACAGCAATGCTGAGAGCGCCGCTCGGGTTCCAGCCAGCCGGCAACAAGTGAATACGTTCCAGTACATTTGATTCAGTCATATTGTTCTCCTAAAAGTGCCTACTACGATAGTTTCTTTGGTCTCATCTGTCTTTCCTAATTCATCCGTGCATTGCCCACTCAAAAGACGCATTAAGAGCAAAACATTATGAGAGAGAGGAGATACGACGCCACGTCCTAGACCAGGTGCGTGAGCGCAGCATTCCCACGTACTGGTAAAGTGGCGACAACGCCATCTTTCATGCAAAAACTTTTCTGCGTGGTCTTGGCTGGATCAACGTGTCGTCTACTGAGATGTAGTTACCGCACATGAGGCCGTTGCCTATCTGTTCACCTCGGCGAGTAGCAGCTGGTCCACATCTGAAGTCAACAATCGATCGCGTTTCTTGAAGAAAACTGCGTTCTTTCACGCAACATCTTAAATCCTCGATTCATGTAGTGGTGCGCACTTCTTCTTGTACAGTGCTCAATGGCGGAACAGGCAGTCCCGAGACGCGCGACAATATAGGCCAGAGGAAAAGAAAGAGAAACAAGGCAATGAATAGCGACATAACATCCAGCGAACGAGACCGGAGAAGATAGATGCTAATAAACCCCGTGAACAGTCGAACGGTGTATAGTCTGTGTTTCACAATAAGGCGATCAAGTCCACGTGCCATAAATCCCAAAAGCCCTCCACACAAAAGGGCCGTCACCAGCGAAGGCTTGTAGTAGAAAAACTCTCCCAGGTACGTATAGATCGAAACAGACTCCACTTCGCCTCCTAATTGAGGATAAATGCAGAGAGTCGCCTCCATGTTGAAGGAATATATGTGCTTCGGGAAAATGAATCCAGGAATAAACTTATTGACGAACTCAAATAGGTACTGGTACCAGTGTCCCGTTCCACAATTGCTATTGAGCAGCATAGCAAGATTGATGAAAGGAAAGCCGAGCGCATCAAACATTGGGTTTGAAAAGGTAACAGTCTGATAATCCCCACGAACGATACTGCCGATGGTAAAAGCAGCGAACGAAGCACCCGCGGCCCAAAGAAGATGCTGCGCATTTTTGGCACCGCCCAAGATAACGGCGAGCAACGCCACCGCCAGAAATCCTCTGCTTGAGCTAGGTTGATAGAGGATGTCCAGAATAGCTGCCGCCCAGAGTGCATAGCTGCCCAGCCGGAACTTCTCTCCCCACACCGTGTTCTGCCTTACCCGCCGGGCCAAGTCAACCAAGGCAAATGGCAGAAACATCAGGATAAAGCCAAGCAAGTCCGCAAAGCCCCTGCCTTGTGAGATTCGCTGATTTGTCTTGTCCATCATGTTCTCATATCCAGCGTGTCCAACAAGAAGCAGATTGTAGTTCAGCAAATGTCTACCAAGTAACTGGTCGAGAAAGAGATAGACCACGGTGAATATTGCCAGGCGCCGGAAGGCAGGAGACAACTGCTTCTCATCCTGCCCAGGCAGGATGGCTGGACGACGCGCTAACAGCCAAACGGGTAACGCGGCAGCAAATGTGAGCACGATCGCAGAGCTTCCAGAGACAAATACCCCCGGGAGGCCCCAGAATAGGAGCCCCGCGATCAGATACCACGCAAGGGTAATTCTCTTCATACAGATAAAATCGAGCGCAATGTGTCATTTGCCGCACTTGCATAGCTCTCGGCGGCGCTTCTGTCGCATAGTGGTGCGTCACGGACAGCTCGCACCACCAAATCCCCCAGTACGTCAGCCTTGACTGGCCACTCAACAGAGACAATCCAGTCTCCGAAGGCTTGGTGTAACTCCTCGCCTGCGCCCCAGCGCGTGGTAATCAATGTTCGACCGGCCATTAGGGCTTCAATGGATTTGATCTTAACTCCGGTAGAGGGACCGACTGGATTGAGTACTACCGATACCTGCCGGTAGAACTCAAGCATGGAATCGATCCACCCAAGCACTTTTGCTCCTCCATGCTCCAGTTCGCGCAAGGTTGAGCGTTGCGCTGTTTTGCAGATCCCCCCCGCGACTACCAGTTCGATCCTAGCAAGCTTGAGAGCGTCTAAGAAGTCCGATTGGGAGAGGAGCCGTAGTATTTCCTCGTTCGTGTAGCTTGCAGCCCCGAAATACCCTACCCGTGCCGGTCGTTCGCTGCAGATCAGGGAGATCAACTCCCGATAGGATGGTGGCAGAAATTGAACCACAGGCGTCTCTGTGCCGTAGAGCTTCTTAAATTCTGTAGCATCTTCCTGCGACACAGCCACACACCGGCTCTGCGACTGGAGCACGGCCGCCTCGTCGTGCGCGTCCAATGTGACCCAACGTCGCGCACCAATGCGCTCATGTCGGTCGGCCATAACGTCACCTGTGCAAACAACGACCTTTCGGCCGGCCCTATCAAGTCTTAACAGACGATGTATCCAAGGGTAGAAACAAACGATGACGTCATACCGCTCGATGAAAGACTTAGGTAATGGCGTATGGATCGGCATGTAAAAGCGGTCGATCCATCGCAATTTATTACACAGGATTGCTCCGACTCCATACCATGCGATTGCGTTCAAGCACGCTACATGGGCATAAATACCGCCGAGTACGTTAACCGACAGATCGAGAGTCCGAACCCACTTACGGGCGGTGTTCGGCGTAGCTCCCAGCGAAAGTAGATCGACAGATTCATACATGTCGCAGAGTGCGGAAATCAGCTGTGTCTGTAACTGCGAAATGCCATTCGTCCTACGCATGTCCGTTGGAGACAGGTATAGCGCTCGTCCCCCGATGACACGGCTGCCTTTGGTTGGCACTGATAAGGCAGAGCTCAAGCGGATATCCGCAGCTTCCTCAACTATCGCTGGTTGGAAAATCATTTGCATAGGATTGAGTATACTGAGTTCGTTTGCCACCGAGAGTTTCGCAGGGCGCCTTGGGGGGCCCTCGGTTTCTGGCAGCATCACCATGCCCTCGGCAACCGCCGCTTCTTTCAGCCAAGACCACTGAAGCGCTTGCGAGAAAACTGGCAAAAACACAAGGTTGATCGAGGTCTAGTTAGCCGGAGGTGAAATCCGGCAGTGAATCCTCAACCTTTTGATGGTCGTCCACATTGGGTCCTCAATGTATTTGTACACAACGACCGACCAGCCGACGAGAAGGGCGAGATAACAGGTGAACTGATCCCAACTAACATGCTTATGAATTCCAATGCAGAACTTGAACCAGCTCATGGCCGGTACCTGAAGTATGTAAAGCGGGTTACTTGCTCCTCCCAAATATCCGATACGAAATACCTTTACTCAAGCCAGAAACACTAGGGAACCTCTGACCGTGTGATTTCGTATCTGTTGTTGCCGAATTTCTTCCGTACCTTTGTGCGCGTAAACAGCCAGTTGATTTTGACACGATCGAGTAAGGACGGGATTCAGCGCTGGCCTAGACATTGATGGGAGAAGAGGCTGATCTCGATCTCCACATGGTTCAGCCAGCTACCGCGTTTCAGGTGTAATGCACCGTGAACCGCTCCCGCAACATACCACCAATCTTCTCGCTGAACCGGTCTGTCAGCGCCTTGCGGTTATGAGAACTCAGATTGTCCATCACCAGATGGATGGTGTCGGCCTCCGGAAAACCGCCACGATCTCCTCGAGGGAATCGGCGAACTGAGGTGAGGAGCGGTTCTGTGTCGGTTTGGTAAAGTGCCGTCCTGCCTTGGGCTGGACGCCGCAAAAGGCCGCACCACTGGTACTCGCAATCGCGCCGAGCAATCATCCGTCCTGACGTATGAGCCGCGCGGGCGTACATCCGCGTGCAGCACCACAGGCTTCTCATCCACACAGACCGCGGGCGCCCTTTCCGACAGCGCCTTTTCATACAGGGCCAGCACGTCTTCCATACGGGCGATGTACTCCTCGTTCAGTTCCGCATACACCAGTTTTTTCCCGCCACAGCTTTAGTTCGTGGCTCTGAAGCAGGATTCGGATCGTCTCCCAGCCCGCCTGCGGCGCCAGCTTTCGCTTTATCGCTTCGCTAGCTCTGGCCTACGTTCAGCGCTCGGTGTTTGCCGGGTCTTGGCTATTCGTACAGTGCCGACTCCAGCCCTTCCTCCTCTTAGCGCCGGGCAACCGCTCGCACCGTTTTCGCAGCTACGCCCATATTGGCCGCCTTCTGCCTACGGCCGAACTAACAAAGGATCGAAGCACGTCGCATCACACGCGCCGATTCCCGACCATTCGCCAGCATCCTGGAAAGCAGTTGCCGGTCCTTGTTCCTCAACTGGATATGCACCCGATGGTAGCTTTGCATATCCCTACCTTGCAGCCATTCCGTCGCTATAAAGGTGACTGCAAAGATACATCTTTATACAGTCATAGACCTAGTTCTCGCCTCCGGCTAAGGCAGCCAGCCAGTAATCGAGAATGTCCTTCAATGTCTGCTCGAACTCGATGCGCGGTTTCCACCCGAGGGCGCGGATCTTGGATGAGTCGCCAAAGAGACGCAGAGTTTCGATGGGACGGAACTTCTCTTGATCCACTTCGATGCGGACCTGAACAGCAGCGAGATCGCATAGCATCGAGACGATCTGCTGCATGCTGAGATGACTTCCCGAGCTGACGTTGTAGGTCTCGCCAGCAACGCCTTGGGTGGCCACGATCCAGTAGGCCTCGACGGTGTCACGCACATCCGTGAAATCCCGCACTGGCGCAAGGTTGCCGACATGCAGCACAGGCTCCGCCTGCCCCAGCTTGATCGCCGCAATCTGCCGCGCAAAATCCGAGCAGACAAATCCTGTCGGCTGCCCGGGGCCGACATGATTGAAAGGGCGGACCGTCATCGTCTGAAAACGGAAGGCCTCGACATACTGGGTTGCCAAGGCTTCACACATGAATTTGCTGGTGGCATACGGCGTCAGTAGGCGCACCGGCGAGGCTTCATCAAGCCCCGACTCCGTCTCAATCGAGCGATAGACGTGGGCCGTGCTTACGTGAACGATTCGAGGCCTGATATCAAGTTCGCGCAGCGCTTCGAAGAGATTCAAGGTGCCGCCGACGTTGACATCGTAGGTCAGCCTGGGATCCTTGAAGCTCGTCACTAGATTGGAAATCGCCGCCAAATGGTAGATGTGATCCGGCTGCGCATCCTTTAGGATCTGCCGCAAACCCTCGTAATCGCGAATATCGGTATTGACGGCTGAGGCGCCCTTGGGAAGACTCTGCACTAAGCCGGCATTTTCGCTTTGAAACCCGAGACCCACGACTTCAAATCCCTTGTCTACTAACATCCGGGCAAGGTGCGGCCCAACAAACCCCGTCAAACCTGTGACAAAAGCTCTCATTGGGAACGCTCCATCTAGCACAGGTCCGCGTTGGATGCAATCATGTGCCGCCGGTTGCGTTGCAAATCCTCTTCCACCATCATGTGTACCAGTTGCTCAAAAGCAACATCCGGCTTCCAGCCAAGCTTCTCCCTCGCACAGCTCGAATCGCCGCACAAATAATCCACTTCGGCAGGACGCAGCAGGGCCGGGTCGACGGTCACATAATCGTGGTAATCCAAGTCCACGGTTTTGAACGCGACGTCAACCAACTCCCGTACCGATTTGCTGATGCCTGTTGCGATCACATAGTCTTCCGGTTGATCTTGCTGCAACATCATCCACATCGCGCGCACATAATCACCTGCAAAGCCCCAATCGCGCCTCGCCTCCAGGTTGCCGATCGTCATCTTGTCCAACAAGCCCAGTTTGATCTGCGCCACGGCGTTGGAGATCTTGCGTGTCACAAACTCCAACCCTCTGCGCGGCGATTCGTGATTGAATGAAATGCCGGAGCAGGCAAACATACCGTAGCTTTCACGATAGTTGATCGTTGCGAAATGCCCGTAAAGCTTAGAGACACCATAAGGACTTCTGGGATGAAAAAGGGTTTTCTCGTTCTGTGGCGGTGGTGTCGATCCAAACATCTCGCTGGAGGAGGCCTGATAGAAACGAATCTTCGGATTCTCTGTCTTGATAGCCTCAAGGAGGCGCGTGACACCTAGAGCCGTGAACTGGCCAGTTAGCTCGGGTTGGTCCCACGAAGTAGCCACGAACGACTGCGCGCCAAGATTGTAGATCTCGTCCGGCTGGCTCCGCCGTATGGCGTTGGCCAGGGAGTTCTGATCCAGCAAATCTCCGGGCAGCAGAGTAATGTCTTTCTCAATGTGGGATATTCGCTCGACGTTAATGGTGCTGCTGCGTCGTACGACGCCGAAAACCCTGTACCCCTTGGAGAGCAGCAATTCGGCCAGATAGGATCCATCCTGTCCCGTAATGCCGGTAATCAACGCAGATTTTGTCATGTATCTTTCTTACTCTCCGCTTAAAGATTATCACGCTGTTAAGCAATACAAAAAGATCAAAGATAGTCTGCCGATTCAGCGCGGCAATGTGCGCCTGAACAACCTTCAAGTTCTCAACGCCTTCCTGCTCGTGGCTGTGCAGGGCTGCTAGTGGCACAGACAGCCCAAGCAATTCGGAAACTGGCACACCACCTACGTGCACATAAGTCGCAGGGCCAACTGCAAGTTGCCCGCTCGGTGGTCATGAATCCGGGCCGGAATGGCAATGCACAGAGTCAGAAAATAGACTGGGTAGATCCGGGCGAACCGTGCCTGCCAGAAACGAGTATTCCCAACGGGCGCCCGATACCGCCACGCAAGGATGAAGCCCAATAGGACAAAGAAAACAATGACGCCGAAATGCCCGTTTGCTATCAAGCTCCTGATTGCCAATGGAACAGATTCACGAGGGGCAAATGGTACATGACCACCAGCAAGGCCATAACAAAGCGAATCGAGGTAAGTAATTCGATCTGGCCAGACATCGATTCGTCTAAACACGCTCGTCTCGTAAATCCTGCCCCGAAAAATGATCGCTGTTTCCCGGCATTATCAAGAGACTCTCATTTCCTCAGTTTCGGTAGAAGCTTTAATCCCTCAAGAAACGCTGTTTCTTTCAGACGGAACCATCGCCAACTCTTCTTACCCACTGCCAGTTTTGCAACGTAGCGCAACTGACAATGGAGCAGCCATGGAATGCTGCGAAGCAGTCCGAAGTGTTTGAAGTGAAAGAACACCTGATTTCGCGTGTCATAGCGGATGGAGAAGGGAGACTCTTCGCCGCCGGTAAGACCTCCCACCTTGTGCAAGAGCCTTGTATTCGGCAGATATACTAATTTTACGTTCAGCTTCCACGCTCGATACATGAAGTCAACATCGTCCATGTACACAAAGTAGCGGGCATCCATAAGCCCCACTTTGCGAAACACCTCTTTTCGAATCAGAACGCAACACGTGGGCACATAGCTCACACGCCGCACGTGATCGTACTGTTTCCGGTCGATCTCATCGTAACCGATGTGATTGGCTCCACAGTCGCGCCACAGTTCAAACGCCCCTCCGGCACACCAGATTTGCTCTGGGTTATCGAAATACATGATCTTCGGGCAGGTCATGTCGGCATCGTGTTCTACCAAGCCTTCGGCCAATCGCATAATCAGGTGTTCGTCGAATTCCGTGTCATTGTTGAGCAAAAGTATCGCCTCGCACCCATCCTCCAATGCGCACTGAATTCCTTGATTATTTCCCTCAGCCACTCCGCGGTTTTGTCGATTGGCGATCACCCGGACACGGGGATCACGACAGTTTTCCAGAAGTTGCATCGTCGCGTCCGATGACGCGTTATCCACTACGTAAAGCGTAAACTTACTTAATCTTTGCGCGGTCAAACAGCGAATGAAATCAGGGAGCACGTTAGCGCTGTTATATGTAACTGTGACGACGCCGATGCATCCGCAGTTATCCATGCAGCAATCCTCGCAAGCGCATTTCAGCCAGGGATTGCTCATACGATATTTGCTGTATCTCCTGGGACTCGGTCCAACGAAGAAACTCAAGCAATCCGTCCTCAAATCTCCAAGCGGGGACGAAATTGAGAATACGGCCCAAGCGCGCTACGTCCGCACAGTTATGCCGTATATCGCCCACACGAAACGCACCGTTCACGGATACCTTGGAACTACTGCCAAAGTATTCGACGATTTTCTTGACCACGGCTGCAACCGCAATCGGGAGGCCAGAGCCCACATTCAAAGCTACCGGGGCTTGAGCCCCTGCTTCAACACAGCGAGCCGTCGCCTCCACAACGTCGTCTATATAAACAAAATCTCGACTCTCCTTTCCGTCTTCGAAGATGTAGATCGGGTCGTTGGCGCGCGCTCGCTCCGAAAAGATAGCGAGGATCCCGGTATACGGGTTCTTCAGTGACTGCCCAGGTCCATAGACGTTTTGATATCGCAGAGCGAAGCCGTTTAGCCCAAGCGCGGCTGCGTACAAAAGGGTCAACTGCTCCTGCACTTGTTTGGTGATTCCATAGAGGGAATTCGGCCGCAAGGGCGCTTCCTCGCTAGTGGGCGCCATTTCAACGGATTGACTGCAAGACGGACACTTTGGCTCGAAGTCACCCTCCCTCATCCGCTCGACTGAACGCGGCTTAGGATACACTAAACCATGCTTCGAACAACGGGCTGCGCCCTCACCATAAACTGCTCTGGACGAGGCCGTAATCACGGTTTGTACCTGATACTTGCCGCTTAGCAGTAGTTCCATGAGAGTTGAGGTGGCCCCGATGTTGACATCCGTGTAGTGCCGGACGCAATACATCGACTGACCGGTTCCGGTTTCTGCCGCAAGATGAATGACCACTTGCTGCATCTGAAGTGCCTTGGCCATCAGGCTTTCATCGCGAATGTCGCCACGGAAAAGCCGCACCGCCTGGCGCAGATCAGGAGGCAATTCAGTAACTTCGCCGTGAATCTGCGGGTTGAAGTTATCGAGGACCGAAACTTCGTGTCCCGCGCTCAGCAGCCTCCGTGTCATGTGGGATCCAATAAAGCCCGCGCCACCGGTGATCAGTACACGATTTCCCATTCCGTCTCCTATGCTTTCCAACAAGGCCCAACCCATTACTGTGGGAGTTGCGAGTAGCTTTTGATGTTTTTTGGCTGGCGCGCCGGCAACAACCGCGAATCCATGAACGTCTATTTCAAAACCGAGCTAGTTTCAACCACGGCACGCAAACCAAGACGAACACTTGGTAGGATCACTGTGCTATAGACGATAACTAATTCATCTCCAAATTCGACAAATGAAGAATTGTCAGCGATGCAAGCGACAATTCTTATGCGACTACGTCCTATAATGGATTAGTTACATCAACTACAGCGCAACCCACCTTTCGGCAAGTCAGGTTCGGCGTGCCGCGCAGTAAAGAGAACTTCTGCGAATACGGCCCGAATAGGTTTGGACATCGCTGATCGGCGCCATGCTTCTGGACCAATAATCCAAATCACCCCGCACATGAGTGCGACGCAGGCGCCCAACGCAGCAATAACAGTGCGCGGCGGAAATGATTTTCGCTCCGGAACTTCAGGTGTATCCAGGACTTTAACCTCCGCGACATCTCTCGCCTCTTCGACTCGCGCCACCTCGAATTCCTTAGTAAGAATCTCAAAGAGGGACTCTTGGATCTTTTCGCGGCGGTACAATTCCATGTACTTCACATCCAGTAGAGGCAATTTTCGTAAAGACGGATACAACTGTTCGGCGTTAAGATCGCCACCGCTTTCGCCTTGCTTCCCGCCTAATTTTGCCAGTTCGCGCTGCAGGCTCTCAACTCGGGCTCGTGCCTGACGAACCCGAGCATTATTGTCCGTGTAGATCGCTTGCAATCCGCGTAAGTCGCCTTGCGCTGCGATCATCTCTCCTTGCAGTTTAGCCGTAGCATCAAGCATAACCCGCGACTGACTCGTCGGATCCAATGTCGCGTTGCGACTGGAGAACTGACTCAGTTCCGAGCTCGCCTCGTCCATATCTTGTCGCACTTGCTTTAAACGCTCCTCAAGGAAGACGCGTTCTCGATGAGCCGACGAAGAATCCATGAGTACCACGAGATGGTTAAGTTCATCAATGTATGACCATGCGAGGTCGCGCGCTCGACCGGGGTCATTATCTACAACGGTGATGGTCAAAACGCCGGTCTTTCTGTCCTCATCGATCGTTGTGTGGCTCGTGAGTTTCTTTCGCGCATCTTCGTAGCGGCGAACGCGGTAGAGCTTCCGGAGGTCAAAGCGGTTGATAAGGTCGTTTTGGACAGATCGGCTACCAAGAATCGCCAGAAAGACTGAGTTTGGCGACCGAGAGCTGATCAGACTACCAAGACCGCTAGCTTGGCTTGCGGTAGGCATACCTCCCAAGGCGGAGGCAAGCATCGCATAACCCGCCTTAGATTGGGGATCGGCCGGCATCAAGCGCGCAGTGGACGCAAATTTTGGCGGGATCAGAAACGCCACAAGAATAGAGAGAACTATCCCCGTGATGACTATGCAGAGAAATTCCCTGCGCCTTTTCCATAAGATCGGCAGTGCCCATACTGCCCAGTGCTTTGCGACTCTCTCTTCTGACATATCTTCAATCTCGATCGTTTCTTTCAACTAGTTCCAAAAATGTAGTCGACCAAGCGCGTATGGTACTGATCTGACCGGTCGAAACGCCTGCGAGAGCGTTCCGAAAAATGCCAATGGAAGCATCGCGGCAGATATGATCTGAGCAACGCCTATTACGTCTTGCCAGACAACTAAACAGCTGATCAGCTTTTCTGTGACAAGAATCGTTTCTCCACCCTAATTGATTTGCAATTCAGGACTTTGACGATCTGGTCCGGAAAAACCAGCATATCGACATCCTTCCTGCCCCTTGAGGCGGTCAGTGTTATCACCCGCTCCCAACTTCATCGAGGGAGAATCCTGCAAACATTGGAGACGCCTTCCCTAGAAAGCACCAACACGTTTGAGAACCGCCGGAATGGTCCTCAAAAAAATCGCCAGGTCCCCACGCAGGCTCCATGACCTAACATACGATGCGTCCAACCGGGCCCGGCTTTCATAGCCCACAGCGCTCCGCCCGGAGACTTGCCATAGTCCGGAAAGCCCCGGTTTGACATCCAAGTAGGACTTTAGCAGATCACCGTACAGGGAAGTCTCAGCCGGGACGATGGGGCGCGGCCCAATCAGAGACATCTCCCCGTGCAGCACATTCAACAACTGCGGAAGCTCATCCAGACTCCATTGCCGCAGAAAACCTCCCACTGCGGTAACGCGGGGATCGGGCAGGTGTTTGTGCATCCTCCAGTACACCGGAATATGCTCCGGCTGCCCAGAGGAAATGTGTTCGGTCTGTGCGGCATACTTGCACATCGAACGGAACTTCCAGATTCGAAATGGGCGGCCACTGCGTCCAATTCGTTCCTCTCGGTAAAAGACCCCTCCTTCGGAACTCAACAGAATCGCCGCCGCAATCAGCAGGCCCGGAATCGCAAACACCAAGAGCATCGTCGCCGCGCACAGAATATCCAGGCCGCGCTTCACATACTCATAGCGCCAGCTCTGTATCGATGGCTCATCTGATGGATGGAAGCCCAGCGCATCGATAGCGCCCATTCGGATTGCGTCGCTCTCGTAGGCGACGGCGGAACTGTCCTGCATTTGTGCAGTCGGAAAATCCTTCACGTGTCCTCCTCTTGAGTTGGTGCCGAAATCGTTAGCCCTTCTTTGAAGTCAATCAGCCCGCGTGTTGTGTTTCCCGACACGCTGTTCGCCGTAACTCATTACTCTCAAGTGCAAAATTATGCAATACCAAATTTGCCAACTGTCAGCCCTGCCAACATTTGCACTTACAAGCCGGCCCAAGATGTGTAGCTTTGCCTATTGTGCCTGCGTGCAGACGCTCTGGTATATGCCTGCACTTAAGACCGGACCGTTCTAGCTTCTCGGATGTGCCCTTTGCATACAGGCTATTAAAAGATTCCCGCAACCGCTCCGGTGATAGCAACCGAGGACATGATCTGGGCAGCTGAGATCACATTCTTCCAGACCTGTGAGCCAATGCCTTTTTCCGGAACGATGATGGTGTCGCCGGGCTTCATGCGAAGGCTGAGGGAACTGCCGGTTAACCAGCCGCTTGAATGCCCAACAACGCTGCCGTTAGCGCGCACAACAAACATAGCTCCCTTGTTGCCGGATTGAGTCACACCGCCGGCTTGGTGCAAATACCAGTTGCCATCTTTCCCGGGGACATAGGTTATGGCTGTCTGGTTATATACCTGACCACTGACCAATACGAAGTTTTCCCGCTTTGGAATTGTCAGCGTATCGCCGGGACGCATTTCTATGTCAGCCGGTGTGTTTTCCCATCTGCCGATATCCGGGGAGATGTTGATCACCAATCGTCCGCTAGCCGGATGATTACGAAGCGCCGCTAGGACCTGGTCGCGCTGCTGTTCGGCGGCCTTCTGCAGGTCTGCTTGATCCTGTGTAGACAGCACCCCAGCGCTGAATGTGATGGGGGTAGTTTCGATTCTCCGGATCATCTCCGCGCGAGTCTTCTCGCCCAGTTCGCGAACTTCCACACGCTCAAGGACGGCTCCAGCCGGATAGGCAGTTTCTCGAAAGCCCCCGGCCCGCTTCAGCACGGAGCTAAGCCGCTCTCCCTCATGAATCCCGAAGGTGCCGGTATGGCCAACTTCACCGCTTACCGTTACCGAGGCACCAATATCCCCCCAGCCAGTTAACTGTCGAATGCTGACGACGTCTCCTGATTTGAGCGCAACATCCGCACTTTTGTCGCCATCCAGTGCTTTCTTCACAGCAACAATACTATGGTTGATAAGCACCTTCCGGCCGTCCACCACCACATAGCTGGACAGGTCGGCTTCATCTTGAAATGCGCTGCGTTTGAAACCTCCAGCCATTTCTACCAAGCCCGACACAGTCATGCCTAGCGACATCGGATAATCGCCAGGACGAAGGACTTCTCCCTCAATCGAAACCTTGGGCGAGTCGATCTCATAACGGCCGAAGATGCGGACGAGATCGAAGGGCTTTAGTTTGATGGGATCGTTCCCCATAAGCACGTCGGGCAAGTTGAAACTGATGGTCTCTGGGCGGAAGTCCGGCGCCTGCAAGCGAACAAGTTCCGCATGGTCGGCCGGTTCGGGCATAACATCCTGATAGGAACGCAGCAGATCGTTCATGGTCATGCCATCCCGATAGGGATACTTCCCGGGATGCAAGACATGCCCTTCAAGATAGACTGCCTGTTCGTTGTAGGGCAGAATCTGTGTGATTACTACATTGTCTCCGTCCTGGATTTTGAAAGCAGCCAGCTTCTGTTGCGCCTCGTCCTGATTGTCAGGCAACTGCAAGCTAAACATGGTGCGGCTTTGGTGGGCTTCAATTCGTTCGACGTTGATCTGTTTCAGACTTGCGGAAACCAGCACTCCTCCGGCAAGATCGAGCACCTGATTCAGCCCTTGCTCGCCGTTCAATTCGTAAATCGCGGGGCGATGCACCATTCCTTCCACCGAAACCTGCGAACCTACCGGTGGCACCAGGATGGTATCGCCCGGCAGCAGGCGATCGGCGTTGGAGCGGACACCTCGCAGCAAGAAGTCATAAAGGTCAATTTCACGAACCAGTTGCTTGCCACGGAGCTGGCGCAGGACACGCAGCGATCCACGGCTGGTGGGACCGCCGGCTGCGTACAAGGCGCTCAGCGGCGTTGACAGGGAACTGACGTCATAGGCTCCAGGACGCTGTACGTCGCCAACCACATATACGCGCACAGTGCGGAGCCGGCCCAGCGAGATTTCGACATGCTCACCCTGGAACTGCGTACTGAGGGCCTTTTGAATGGCGCCCTGCGCCTGAGCAATCGTGAGGCCGTCAATGGTAATAGTGCCTGCTTCAGGGAGCGCGATCTGGCCTTGGCGGTCAATCGTCAGGCTGAGACGATCAGAGCGACCACCCCAGAGGTTCACAACAAGGTTGTCTCCCGACCCAAGAACGTAATCGGGACCAACAGGAAGATCCATCGGCAATTCATTCGCATTCCCCGTGCCGGCCAGGAAGGCGGTGCTGCCAAATCGGCGCAATTTCCCAGCTGTGTCGGTGGAGGAGAACTGAGTATAAAGATCCGACAGTGAAGGTAGGTTTTTATAGGGGCTAGGCTGGCGCCGAACCTGGGGACGGTCCGGATTCTCATACGGGGAAGCTTGAGTAGGAGAAGAAATTGGCGCCCGCGGCACTGTGGTTTTCGGGGAACGGGCATTCGCTGCATTCGGGGAATTCGAGTTCATCGCAACTGGATTCGGGCTGTAGCCGCTCTTGATCAGCTCTTTAGTAGCCAAACCGCGCAGGCTCGCATCCTGGCGAATACGGTCGTAGATCGCTTGATCGCTGATTGTACTTGGATCCATCCCGGATTGTTGCGCAGCCAAGGACTTGATACTGGCCAAAAGATCCGGTTCCTGTTGCAGAATGCCAATGATCTGCTCCGCAGACATCGTCTCCTGATCCGGCATCTGGCCGGCTTGTTGATAGGGCATCTGGGTCGTCTGTTGATCCAGCATCTGGCCCGACTGTTGATCCGTAGATTGGCCGGCTTGTTGATCCGGCGTCTGGCCGGTTTGTTGATCCGGCGTCTGATTCCCAGCCTGATCCGCAACTTGGGCAGCGCAAATCCGGGCAGCGCAAAGGCTGCAAAGCAATGCGACCAGTCCAAAAGAAAACAGAAGACCGCCGACCCCGTTCCATCGCGGCTTGGAGTCATTACTCCCATGGTTATCAATCGCCACTTCGCTCATCCTTGACCTATTTGAAATGTGATGAAGTTGATCCGCGTTTGCGGGTTGGAGAAATGCCATGTACATGCGACTATCGCGGTCTGCAACTAGTCTGAAATCGTCAGAACCATACCAGCAGAAATTATACTCGGCTGGTATGTCAAACAAAGAAACCTGATTAAAAACCCCATGAGCGGAATGCTCTGAATAACAAAGAACTGCAGCACCTATTACAGCACTTATGCCGATTCACGATCTCAGTTCAATGCCAAGTATTTATTGAAGATGCTAATTCACCAAGGCGGCCGGCGTTAGTTTGACCGCCAGTTGGGTATCAGTCTGTTCACGACGAACCGGAATCTTATCTGGAACAGCATCGTATGGCTTGATAGCCATGGCCGTTTTTAAAAGCTCGTTTCCAGG
>Ga0181535_10003863_pt1 | contig 17113 bp, 13 predicted proteins | sample PEATcosm2014_Bin_44_FD_119774 | JGI IMG/M metagenome (GOLD analysis project Ga0181535, IMG submission 119774) | Peatland microbial communities from MTU Mesocosm Facility, Houghton, MI, USA - PEATcosm2014_Bin17_30_metaG | ecosystem: Environmental > Terrestrial > Soil > Wetlands > Peat | place... | reverse complement strand
TTCCATTGGTGCGCTCCTGTTCGTCGCGGTGCTGGCGGTGTTTTATCCGCTGACCGGGGGCGGCTTTATTGATTACGACGACAACGATTATGTGACGGCCAACGCCCATGTTCAGGGGGTCTTTGGCTGGAAGCAGGTTGTCTGGGCATTTACCAACACGGATGCGGCCAACTGGCATCCGTTGACCTGGTTGTCACATATACTGGATTATCAAGTCTATGGATTGGACCCGTGGGGCCACCATTTGACCAGCGTGCTGATCCATGCCGCCAACGCGGCGCTGGTCTTCTGGGTGTTGCGGGCGATGACCGCGACATTCTGGCGGAGTTTGTTTGCTGCCTTGCTCTTCGCCATGCATCCGTTGCGCGTGGAATCGGTTGCCTGGATTGCGGAACGAAAAGACGTGTTGGGCGCGATGTTCTGGTTGCTGTCGATGCTGGCCTATGCCGGTTACGTCAAAAATAAGTCGTCCCGACCCCGGCGCGCGATGGCTCATTACTGGCTGGCCCTGTCTGGTTTTATCCTGGGCATGATGAGCAAGCCCATGGTGGTCACGCTGCCATTTGCGTTCTTACTGGCTGATTATTGGCCGCTGCAACGGATGCGGCAGGGGAACTTTGCGCGGCTGGTGTGGGAAAAGACGCCGTTTTTCCTCGTCGCCGCGCTGGGTAGCGTGGCGGCCTTCCTTGCCCAAAAAAGCCAGGGCGCGGTCATTGATTTTCTTCCCCTGAGCTATCGCGCCGCGACCGCCGTGCTGGCCTATGGCCGGTATCTTAAAAAATTCTTGTGGCCCGTTGATCTGGCCATTCTCTATCCGCATCCGAAGGACCTGCCAGAAGTCGGCTTTCTGGTTGTCGGGGCGCTGCTGGCCGCTCTGACGGTGATGATGATGCGCGCGCGCCGTTTGCGGCCGTATTGCCTGATGGGGTGGTTGTGGTATCTGGGGACATTGGTGCCGGTCATCGGACTGGTGCAGATCGGGTCGCAGTCGATGGCGGATCGATACACCTATATTCCGGGCATTGGGCTGGCCATGATTTTTGCCTGGGGAGCGTGCGATCTGGCAAAACGGATAAACTGTCCGCGTTTCGCGGCCGGTTTGGGGGCGACGGCAGTGATTGCGGGGTGCGTGGCACTGACCCGTCATCAAATTCCATTCTGGAAAGACAGCGGGGCAGTGTTCAGCCATGCCATTGCGGTGACGGACAATGCCTACATGGCGCGGAAAGGGCTGGCCGATTTTTACTGGTCACAGCATCGCGCGGCGGAAGCGGTTGCGATGTACAAGGAGGCATTGGAGATATATCCGCGGTATGAAGACGCGCACCTGAACCTGGGGGCGGTTTACAGCGGCACCGGCCATCCCGTTGAGGCCGGGGAGGAGTTCAAAGAGGCCATCCGCATCAAGCCGGACGACGCTCACGCCTACAACGATCTGGGAGCCGTTCTCGGCGAAGGCCACATGGATGAGTCTATTGCCCTGTTCCAAAAAGCCCTGAGCATTGATCCCAACTATGTTGACGCCCACAAGAATCTCGGTCAGGCCTTGGACAGCAAAGGCCGGCTTGAGGAAGCCGTGGCGCAGTATGAGCAGGCGTTGCGGCTCAGACCTGATCCCGACACGCAACACCTGCTGGACCGCGATTTGGAAAAATTACGGCAGACGCCGTTACCGCCGGCGAAATAAAGGCCTGGTTGAATCGGATTATTTGGCTGTCTTGTCGTCAGCGGGGACAGGGGTGGCCGGAGTAGCCGGGGCGGCAGGAGCAGTTGGAGCGGTCTTGTCGTCGGCAGAGGCGGCGTTGGTGGCGGCGGCGGGTTTATCTTCGGGAGGAGTGGCGGGCGCGCCGGCATTGAGTTCCTTGATTAAACTATCGGTGAGGTCGTTCACGCCGGTGGAATAGAGCACCACGGGAACGGTGTTGGCGCTGTCGCCGGAGACGTCGAGGACGAGAGTATAGCCGGCAGCCTTGGCATCGGCGTTGAGGACGCTGCGGATTTCCTTGACGATGTCGTCATGGCGCTGGCGTTCCGTTTCGCGCAGGTGGGCGGCGCTGGCTTGGTCGAATCTTTGCACGTCCTGCCCGGCGCTCTTGACGTCGCGGAATTTCTCCTCGGCGGCCTTCTTGTTTTTGGCGCGTTCATCGGCGGAGGCGGCCTGGTCCTCGGCCTTATCAATCAATTTCTGCCACTCGTCCTCCTGTTTTTTCCCGGCATCGACGATCTCCTTGCGCTCCTTTTCCATTTCGGCCGCCTCCTGCTTGAGGGCCTTGGAGGAGCGGTCGGTTTTATAATAGCTGGAGAACACTTTTTGGAGGTCAACAACGCCGATCTTTTGCTGGGCGATGTCAGCGGCGCGGGCCGTCTGGACGAATGAGCACAAACCAAAGACGACCGCCGACGCGGTGATATTTTGCAGTAATTTTTTCATAAACAATTAGAAATTGTGGGTATAGCCGACGCCGATCTGGACGCGGCCGCTGCTGCCCAGGTTGGGATCGTGATGAATCGGGATGCCGTAATCCAAACGGAGGGGCATGCCGCCGCCGATGGGCAGGACAATGCGAAGTCCCATGCCGGCATCATCCGTGAATTCCCCGCGACCATTCGGATTGAAACTGTAGGGGTCGTTGAACACATTGCCCACATCATAGAACCAAGCAAGCCGGACCATCTTGATGACCGGGATGCTGTATTCCGCGGTGCCGTAGAAATAAGTGTCGCCTCCGAGCGGTTCGCCGAATTGATCCTCAGGGCCGACAGTTTGATATTTGTAACCGCGCAAGTTCTCAAGGCCGCCCAGGAACCAGCGTTCAAAAATCGGCACCTGGGTGGTGCCGCCATAAGTGTCCGCCACGCCGACGTGTCCGTCGAGTTCCAGCACCTGATTGCTGCCGAAGCCCTTGAAGTACCAGCCGGATTTCAATTCTATTTTATAAAAATCGGTGTCGCCCGGCGAAGTGGCGATCTGGGTGTTGATTTCGGTGCGCTGGCCGCGATCGGGCAAATTGAGGTTATTGCGGGTATCATAGGCCAGGGTGAAGCCGAACTTGTTGATCAGATATGTGCCATGTTCGTCGTAAATGTTGGTGGAGACGTTGGGGCCATTGACCTGGCTGGTTTGATAAAGACCGCCGGGAGCGATGTTATAATTGGTGGAGGAATTGGTGGTGTAGCCGGAATTCATGGCGACGTGGGCGTCCTCAAATGTATAACTGGCTGTGCCGCGCAGCTTGCCTGGGTCCATGCCGAACAGGCCGCCCAACGCCTTGGTCAGGCTGATGGTGCCCCCGTCGAATGTTTCAGTGTATTGGTCGTTGGCGCTGACGTAGTCGAGGTAGCGGTGGAACAGGTTCACACCCAGACTCAACCGTTTGCCCAAGAACCACGGCTCGGTAAAATTCATCTCATAATCCTGCATTTGGGTGCCGATGGAGGCGAGCAATTGGAATTTTTGTCCGGCGCCGGTGAAGGTGGGCGGATTGAACAGATCAAAATCGCCCTGTTTCAACTCAACAAATCCAACAATGCTTTCCACCGTGCTGTAGCCCGCGCCGACGGTGAAATTGCCCGTGCTTTTCTCCTCAACGCCAATGACGAGGTTTTTGCGGTCAGGCACGTCGGTGTCCTGGGCCTCGGCATCCACTTTTTCGAAATAGCCCATTTGATCGAGAATGCCTTTGCTGATTTTGACCCGGACCATGTCATAAACCTCGCCGGGATAGACGGCCAGTTCGCGGCGCAGGACGCGGTCTTTGGTTTTGGTGTTGCCCTTGATTTCGATTTTCTCGATGTAACACTTCTCGCCTTCCTGAATATTGTAGGCGATATCGATTGTGCCGGTGGTGGGATTGGGGGTCCGGGTGGCGACGATGACTGTGGTGCCGCCTTGTTCGCGATCCAGATAACCGCGGCTGCCATAAAGGTCGCGCAAGGTGTCAACGTCCTTGGTAAAGGTGGACGGTTTGAAAATCTTGCCCGGGGTCAAGGCGAGTTTCATCCGGTTTTTGGCCACGGTCACACCCTTGATAAAATCGTTGGTGGTAAAGAGTTTGTTGCCGGTGATGTCGAGGGTTCCCACTTTGTATTGGCGGCCTTCCGAGCCGAAGAAGCGGATAACCATTCTGTTGGGAGTGACATAATCAAACTTGATGTCTTTGATGGCGAAGTCGATGTAGCCCTCGTTCTGATAATATTCGACCAAGGTGTCTTTATCGTCGGTAAAATCATCCTCCTTCAGCACGCCGGAGCCGGTCAGCCAGGAGAACATCCAATGGCGGCGGGTTTTGATGGCTTTGCGCAATTGCTTTTGGGTGAAGGCATGGGCATCCACAAAAACGACGTCCCGGATTTTTACCTTGGGGGTTTCGTGGACGAGGAAAGTGACGGAACCGCGTCCGGCGATTTCGTCGATGGTCGGGGGTTGGACGGTGACGGTGGTTTTCTGATAACCGGCTTTTTGGTAAACCGTTTGCATTTCTTGGGCGTCCTCAAAGAGCTTGAGCATGTCCAGGGGATGTCCGACCTTGGAAGTGATCTTTTTGTTGAGCTTTTTGGTGCTCATTTTTTTGTTTCCGACAATTTTGATGTCGGTGAGGATCGGCTTGCTTTGCACGGAGTAGGTCAAGTCCAAGCCGTCCGGGGTGTTGTCCTCATCCACGTGGATGGTAAAGAAATAACCGGTGGCGTAGAGATTTTTAATATCCTCATCGACGGTGGGGCGGGCAAAAGGCTCGCCTTCCTTGGTGCGGATGTTGGCGCGGATAAAATCGTCGCTGACGGCCGGGGGGCCGATGTGGCGGATGATGATTTTATGAACCCGCGGGGCAAACATCTGGGCTTGCGCCACTGGAAGTCCGGCCATCATTGCCAGGGCCAGAAAAAACCAGAAACGATGGAATGTTTTCATCAATTTATCTGTCCTCATCCTCTATGCTGACCTTGGCCGCGCTCTCAAAACGCGTAATGCTCTTGAGGAAGGTCAAGTCAACGTCCCCGGTCGGGCCGTTGCGCTGTTTGGCGATGTAGAGTCTCACCGGAATGGCGTCGGCCTCCGGTTCGTTCGATTCGTCTTCACCGTCTTTACCTTTTGATTCTTTATAGAGCAGACCCACCAAATCGGCGTCCTGCTCAATGGCTCCCGACTCGCGCAAGTCGGACAGGCGCGGGCGTTCGCCCGGGCCGCGTTTTTCCAATTCGCGATTAAGCTGGCTCAACACAATGATTGGAACACTCAGTTCCTTGGCCAGAGATTTGATGCCGCCCGATATTTCAGCGATCTCCTGCTGGCGGTTCTCTGCCCGTCGCGAAGTAGAATTGAGCAACTGCAAGTAGTCAATGACAAATAGTTTGATGCCATATTGTTGCCACATGCGCCGGGCTTTGGCCCTGAGTTGTAAAATAGACAGACCAGAGCTGTCGTCAATGAAAAGCGGCGCGCCCGCCATGTTGCCGGCGGCGCCGGTCAGCTTGGGAAAATCCCGTTCGGCGAGGAACCCGTCGCGAATATTGCGCAGGTTGACGCGGGAACGGGAGCAGAGCATGCGCAGGACAAGCTGGTCCGCAGTCATTTCCAGGCTGAACACGCCCACGGGAACCTTCAGTTCCAGACTGACGTGTTCGGCAATGTTCATGGCGAGGGAAGTTTTGCCGACGGAAGGCCGGGCGGCGATGACCACCATTTCGCCTTCGTGCAACCCGGTGGTCATTTTGTCAAAATCGGCGAAACCGGTCGAGATGCCGGTCAACATGCCGTTGTTCTGGTGGTATTCCTCGATTTTGGAGATGGCGCGGTTGACCAGTTCTTTAATGGTCGCGTTTGCGCCCGTGACCCGTTCCTCGCTGATGAGCAGGATGTCGCGTTCGACTTCATCCAGCAAACCGTCCACCTCCCCTTCATAATCGAAAACGCGTCCGACAATGCCGCTGCAGGTTTCGATCATTTTGCGGAGCAGATATTTTTCGAGAACGATGTCGAGATAATATTCCAGGTTGGCGGCGGAAGGGACGGCATCGGGCAACGATGACAAATAGGCCAGGCCGCCGACATTGTCCAACTGCTGGATGTTTTTCAGGCGCTGCGGGAGCGTGATGAGGTCGATGGCCTCCTTGGCATCATACATTTCCACCAGGGTCTGAAAAAGCGTCTTGTGTTTGAGGTCGTAAAAAACCTTTTCGCCCGGTTTAAGCTTTTCGATACATTCGCCCATGCAGTCGTTGGGCGAAAGAAGGATGCAACCCAAAACGCCCTGTTCGGCCTCAATGGAATGAGGCGGCAGGCGGTCGATCCTGGGGATGCCGGCCGTGGCGGAGGATTTGCGCCGGGGCTTCTTGGCTTCGACGACGTTTGCGGGATTGCTGGAATCGGTCATGATTTGATTAGCAAACGCCGAAAGGGGGGTGAAAGCAGGCAAAACTTGTTAGAAATTCTACGCATGTTACTCACCGGATCGCTTCCTGGCGCGCCCAGGCATCGGCTGCGAGAATCTGGTCCAAATCCGGTTGGGCGATGACGGAATGGCTTTGCATGACGCGGGCGACGATTTCACTGATCTTGGTAAAACTGATGCGATGATCGATGAACAAGCTGACGGCGGCTTCGTTGGCGGCATTGAGCACGGCGGGCAATGTGCCGCCGACTTCCCCCGCCCGGCGGGCCAGATTCAAGGCCGGAAAACGTTCAGTGTCGGGTTCCTCAAAAGAAAGATGGCCGAGTTTGGCCAGGTTGGTCTGCACCCGGCTGCTGCGGACGCGCACGGGATAGGTGAGCGCGTATTGAATGGGCAGACACATGTCAGGCGTGGAGATTTGGGCGAGCATGGAACCATCCACAAACTCGACCATGGAGTGGACGATACTTTGGGGATGAACGAGCACCTTGACCCGGTCCATGCCAATGTCGAAAAGCCAGCGGGCCTCAATCATTTCGAGGCCTTTGTTGAAAAGGGTGGCGGAATCGATGGTGATTTTCCGGCCCATGACCCAGGACGGGTGCTTGAGGGCGCGTTCCAGTGTGATGTTGGGAAAATCCTTCAGGGGCGTGGTGCGGAATGGTCCGCCGGAAGCGGTCAGCCATAACGACCGGACCGAGTCGCCCGGCTTGCCATCCAAACATTGAAATATGGCGGAGTGCTCGCTATCGACGGTCAGGACGCGGACGCCGTGCTTGCGCGCTTCGGACATCACGATGCTCCCAGCCATGACGAGGATTTCCTTGGAAGCGACGGCGATGTCCTTGCCGGCGCGAATGGCGGCCAGGGCCGGTTGCAAGCCGGCGGTGCCGACGATGGCAATGAGCACGATGTCGGCCTCGGGCAGGGTGGCGAGTTTGATCAAACCATCCTGGCCGGAAAAGACCTTGGTGGAATTGTTCAGGGAATTTTGCAGATCGCGCGCCTTGGCCGGGTCGCGGAGGGAAACGGCGAGGGGATGCAGCCGCAAAGTTTGTTTGAGGAGCAGTTCGGAATTATTGCCCGCCGCCAGGCCGACCAGCCGGATTTGGCCGGGCAAATCCTCCGCCACCAGAATCGTGCTGGTGCCGATGGAACCGGTCGAACCAAGAAGAACCACGTTTTTCATGGGATGAGGCGGAAACTGCGGTACGCGGGGAGTGGCGAGTTCATTTGGTTAAAATATGGCGCAAATACAGATACATCAGGGGAGCATTGAACAACAAACTGTCGAGCAAGTCGAGGATTCCGCCGATGCCAGGGAAGAGATGGCCGGAATCCTTGAGGCCGGCTTCGCGTTTGAAAAGAGATTCGATCAGGTCCCCGACCACGGCGGCAATACTGAGGACGATGCCCAAAACGACGGCGTGGAAGGGGGTCATGCCGCCCAAATGAGAGCCGGCCAGACGGGCGAAGATCACGCTTGCGGCGGTGGAAACGACGATGGCGCCGCAAAAGCCCTCCCATGTTTTTCCAGGGCTGATGCGCGGGATCATTTTGTGTTTGCCAATGAGCGATCCGACGGCGTAAGCGCCGCAATCGCTCAACTTGGTCACGACGACGAAGTAGAGGACATAGAAATTACCTTCCACACCCTGGCCGAAGAAATTGATTTTTTGGACAAAGTTCAACAACCACGGCACATACATGAGGCCGAGAAGCGTGGTGGAAATGGCGACAATGCCGGTGGTGGTGGTGCGGGAAACGAATTGCCGGATGCAAAGCCCCAGGACAAACAGAATAAGAAAGCAGGTTTCAAAATCGTTGACCCGGGAGGGCGGAGCGGCCAGGCCGAACGCGCCGGAGATGTAACAGAAGGTTGCCACCAGCAGGAGCAAACCGCCAAAAATGCCGAGTTTGGCATAACAGGCGTAGCCGAGCCTTTTCACCATGCCGTAAAACTCCTGCAACCCAGCCAGGGTCAGGAAGACGAGGATGATGAGGAAGACATAACTGGAAACGATTTTGTTTCCAGAAAAGAGCGAGCCGAGGACAACGCCCCACAGGACGGTGAAACTAAGCAGGCGCCGGAGAAAAACAGCGCCTTTGGACAATGGCGCACTTGATGTTTGGACTGGGTCGGACATTGGGAATGAAATTATCGTCTGGCGGAGAAGTGTCCAGCCTGATTCTTAAACCCGTCCGAAACGGCGGTGGCGGCGGGTGTATTCCTCCAGCGCCTCAAAAAATTGCGGCCGGCGGAAATCCGGCCAGAGAGTGGGGGTGACCACCAGCTCGGCATAGGAAATCTGCCAGAGCAGAAAATTGCTGATGCGCATTTCGCCGCTGGTGCGGATGAGCAGATCGGGATCGGGGTAGTGCCGCGTATAAAGATTCTCGGAAATCAATTGTTCATTGATTTCGGCCGGTTCCAATTCGCCATCCCTGATTTTATTGGCGATGCCGCGAACGGCTTCGACCAACTCGGTCCGGCCGCCGTAGCTCAAGGCGAGGATCAAGGTCAGCCCGGTGTTTTTGGCCAGGGCGGCCTTGGTTTTTTTTAATTGATCCTGCACGAATTCGGGCAGGCGGTAAATCTGGCCGATGGCGTCGAGGCGGACATTGCTTCTGTTCAGTTCGCCAATCTCATTCTTGAGGAAGCGGGCGAGATAGCGCATGAGCGTGTCCACCTCGTCCTTGGGCCGGTTCCAATTTTCGACCGAAAAGGCATACAAGGTCAAATACTTGACCCCGACTTCGCCGGCGGCGCGGACGACGGCGCGGACGGATTCGACGCCGTGGCGATGGCCTTCGACGCGGGGCAAATGGCGTTGCTTGGCCCACCGGCCATTGCCGTCCATGATGATGGCAACATGGGCGGGGGGGGAGGCTTTGGCCTGGGGACTGAGGGCGGGTCGAGTGTTCACTCGTTTTCTTTTTTCTTGCCGCCAGGGCGTTGCAGTCCGATTGACTGGGCGATGTCGTCAAATTCCTCGCGGCTGATTTCCTCGAGTCTCTTTCCCTTGGCCGCGAGCTTCTCGTTGATTTTGATGGCCTTCTCGGTCATGGCGTCGTGGGTTTCTTGCGTGCCGCCGACCAGCGCGAAATTGGGACCGGTGGTCAGGCGCTTGTGCCCGTCGGAATCGAGACCGATTCCGAGAACCATCGCCTTTTGTTCCCTTTTTTGAGGTTTAGCCACAGAGGTAAAATAGGGCGGTCGCCGCACAGTTCAAGTGGAAAAACCAGTTCAGGGCGGCCTTCCGGGTTTGGTTTTGGCTTTGCCAACCGATTGGAAATAAGTTGATTTTGCGTGGCAAAACTGGGACGTTGGGCCCATGCGCCCGCCGGTCGATCATGCTATTGCCACACGCTATAGCCTGCTTAATCGTTTGCAGGATTGGCAGGATGGCGAGAGTTGGCAGGATTTTTTTGACACTTACCATGGGCTGATTTATTCGGTCGCGCTACGGGCGGGCCTGAGCGAAACGGAGGCGCAGGAGGTGGTTCAGGAAACCCTGATATGCGTGGCCAAAAACATCCATAAATTCAAATGCAACCGGGAGTTGGGCTCGTTCAAGGGGTGGTTGAAAAACATGACCCGCTGGCGCATTGCCGACCAATTCAAAAAAAGAACACGCCGTCCCGGGGATGATCCGTCCGAACTGGAACCGCCGGAGGAGATGCCCATGATGGCGGATGACGAAGGGGGAACGAACTGGGATACGGAATGGAAGGAGCAGTTGTTGAAAAAGGCCGTCGAACGGGTCAGATGCCGGGTCAGGGAGGAACATTTTCAGATATTCGACCTTTACGCGCTCCGGCATTGGCCGGTCAAGAAGATCACCCAGGCACTGGGGGTGAGCGCGCCCATGATTTATCTGGCCAAGTACAGGGTTGCGGCCATGATAAAAAAGGAAATTCTGACCCTGGAGAAAGGGGAGTGTTAGTGTCCACAGCGGGGAAAGCGCCCGGACATGAGTCGCAGGATTCGTCCGGCCCGGCTCCAATTTTACCGTCCTCAGACCTTCCGCCGATTTCCGTTCCTGAACACCAGTTGATTCGGCGGATTGGCGGCGGCGGGAGCGGGGAGGTATGGTTGGCCAGAAACACCTTCGGGGTCTATCGCGCGGTCAAGATTGTGCGTTTTTTGGAGGGCGGGCGGCGGCAGATATCGGAGAGCGAGCTTGCCGGCATTTTGAAATACGAGCCGGTTTCGCGGTTGCACGAGGGGTTGGTTCACATCCTGCAAGCGGGGGGCGGCGAGGAGCGGGGGTATTTTTATTACGTCATGGAATTGGCCGACGACGTGAACACGGGGCAAACCATCGATGCCGAAACCTATTCGCCGCGGACAATCAGGCAGGAGATTCAGAAGCAGGGGCGTCTGCCGGTCGGGGAATGTATCCGCTTGGGAGCGGCCATGGCGTCGGCTCTGGGATTTCTGCACCGGCAAAATTTGGTGCATCGCGATCTCAAGCCGTCGAATATCATTTTTGTCAACGGCTTTCCCAAGCTGGCGGACATCGGTTTGGTGACCGGGATGGCCGAGGAGCGCGTGTTTGCCGGGACGGCCGGTTTCATTCCGCCGGAAGGTTCCGGCACGGCTCGGGCGGATATCTATTCCCTGGGGAAAGTTCTCTATGAAATGATGACGGGCAATCGTGCGGCAGAATACCCGGCTTTGCCCGCGGATTTGGGCACAAGTTCGGAAGACCTCGAACTGGCCCAATTCAGCCGGATTTCTCTGAAAGCCTGCCGCACCAATCCGTGGGCGCGCTATCGTTCCACCGATGAACTGATGATCGCGTTGCTCTCGTTCCGATTCAACAATCGCATGTTGTGGTGGGACGCCAATCGTTGGCCGCTGGCCAGGTTGATTGGCGTCTTCGGGGCGTTAATTGGGGCGGGCTTCATTATCTTTCTTGTCTGGCGGTGTGTTTTGCTCTTGCAACAAAACCAATAGGGCGGGCGACCAAGCGGTTCTACCGCGTGGTTGCCGTCCCATAACCGGCGCGTTATCCGGTTTTAAGACCTGGGGTGGAAATGGGATTCGCGGGCGAGTTGTTCCCACAATGCCTTTTCCTTTTCGCCGGTTTCCTTGGGCATTTGAATGCGGGCGACAACGTAGAGGTCTCCCGCCTTCGCGCCCGGACCGGGCAGACCGCGGCCTTTGATGCGCAAGCGCTGCCCATTCTGGGTGCCGGCGGGAATCTTGATGCTCAATGACCCGCTGACCAACGGGACGGAAACCTGCGCCCCCAGAACCGTCTCCCACGGGGCCAGGTCCAAATCATAGTAAAGGTCGCCGTCTTCGACGCGGTAATCGGGATGGCTGGCCATGCGGACGCGCAGATACAAATCGCCGCGCGGGCCGCCGCCCAGGCCCGGCTCCCCCTGTCCCGTCAAGCGCAACCGCTGGCCGTCCCGGACGCCGGCGGGGATCTTGACCTTGTAATTCTCGGTGGCAACGATCTGGCCGGATCCTTCGCAGGATGGGCAGACCATGCGGCCTTTTGCGCCGGTGCCGTGACATTCGGGGCAGCGGGTGTTGCGCCGGAGCGTGATGGGGCGGATGGCGCCTTTCATGGCCTCTTCCAGCGTGACCATGAGGACGGCCTCAATGTCCTGGCCCTTCTCCGTTTCCGGCTGGGAAAAACCGCCGCGGGTGCCGCCGAACCGGCTGCCGCCGCCGCCGCCGCCAAAAAATTGCTCAAAAAAATCGCTGAAGCCAGTGCCGCCGAATTCAAATCCTTCGGCATTGGAGTCACCGGTGCGCCAGGTGTTGGTGCGGTAGGCCTGACCGCCGCCGGGACCGGGGCGGGGACCGGTGTTTTTCCAGTCGGCGCCGAGTTCGTCGTATTTTTTGCGTTTTTCGGCGTCGCCCAGCACTTCGTAGGCCTCGTTGATTTCCTTGAATTTTTCCTCCGCGCTTTTCTTGTCCTTGGCCACATCAGGATGGTAGATGCGGGCCAATTTGCGGAAGGCCTTGCGGATGTCATCGCTGCCGGCGGCGCGTTCGACGCCCAGCACCTTGTAGTAGTCTTTAAATTCAACGGGCATATCGTTGTAATAGGTCTAGCATACCGGCGGCGGGGATGCGAGCGCGCAAATTCCGAATCGGAAGGGGGCTTGCCAAAGCTTTGCCGCCCTTTAAAATTCCGGCTGCCATAAATTATGTCTATAAAACTGCGTGACGCGGCTCAATGCCGTTTTGATGTGTTGGCGTTGGGTGAATGCATGGTCCGCCTGGCGCCGCCGGGTCATGGACGGATCGAATTCGCCAAGGTTCTGGAAGTGGATGTTGGCGGAGGGGAATTCAATGTGGCTTACGCCTGCGCGCGACTCGGTTTGCGGGCCGGTTTCGTGAGCAAACTGCCGGACAACCCAGTGGCAAAAATCATTCTCAATCATGCGCGCGCCGTCGGGGTGGATGTTTCGCACGTGGTGATGGAAAAATTCGACGGGGTCGGGCGCAAGGGGCGGGTGGGGTTGAACTTTACGGAAGTGGGGACTGGTGTGAGGGCGAGCGTGACGATGTATGATCGCGCCGGGTCGTCGATCAGCCGGATGAAGGCGGAGGAGTTGGACTGGAAAAAAATATTTCAGGAAGAAGGCGCGGCATGGCTGCACACCGGCGGCATTCTGACCGCGCTTTCCGACGACAGCGCGACGTTGGTCAAGAAAGCGTTGCAGGCGGCGCGGGCGGCGGGGACGGTGACGAGTTACGATTTGAACTTTCGCGGCAAACTGTGGAGCAGCAAGCAGGCGATAGCCGTGACCAGGGAGATCATTCCGCATGTGCAGGTATTGATCGGCAACGAGGAGGATTTCCAGAAGGCGCTCGGTTTTGAAGTGGAAGGGACGACGGCGGAACTGCGCGAGCTTCCGGTGGCGGCTTACCGGCGGATGGTGGAAAAAGTGGTGAAGACCTATCCGAACATCCAGGTGGTCTGCACAACGTTGCGGGAGGTGAAGAGCGGACTGATTAACAATTGGGGCGGCATTCTCTGGCACGGTGGAAAATTTTTTGAGGCGCGGCCATTCAAGGATTTGGAGATTGAGGACCGGGTAGGAGGCGGGGACGGATTTTCGAGCGGGATCGTTTACGGATTCAGCCGGGGCATGACGCCGGAACAAGTGGTGAACTTTGGGGCGGCGCATGGCGCGCTTTTGCAAACGACACGGGGCGACACATCACAAGTCACGCTGGACGAAGTGATGCATGTGATGCAAGGCGGTTCGGCGCGCATTCAACGCTGAACGTCCGGGACGATTTACCAGTTGATGCTGTTCCAGCCGAAACGCGGCGTGACTGGCCAATAGACGAAGGATGACCTGCCGATGACATTATCCTGCGGCAACCACTGCCAGTAACGCGAGTCCGAACTGTTGCGGGTGTTGTCACCAAAAACCACGTAATTGCCGGGCGGGACATCAAGGGAATCGGCGGATGTGCGCAGGAAGCTTTCGGGCCGGTCTTGCAGGATGTGGCCGTTGTAAAAACCCATGACGCCATCCTGCGGCGGGATGTTGGGGTTGAACCCGTAAACATTTTGGAAATGGGGTGTGGAGGCGTCGAGACGGTGGCCGTTGATGCGGACGTGCTGGTCCTCGCCGATGGACACTTTTTCGCCGGGCAAACCAATGAGGCGCTTGATGTAGAACTGGGTCTGATCGTGGATGAGCGGAATGCCCTGGGTTTTGAAAACCACGATGTCGCCCCGGCCGGGCCGTCTGAAATTGTATGTGACACGATCAACGAAGAGGTGGTCGCCGGTTACCTCCTGGAAGCGGAAGACAGGCTCGCCCTTGTTGAAAGTCGAACCGGGCATCAAGCCGGTGGCCTGTTCCAGCGCGACGGTTCTTCCGTAGGGGGATTCATCCGGGCCGCACCAGATGGCCAGTGGAACAGCCCCGCTTTGGCCGCGGTATTGCACCCAGATGGTCTCTCTGTTGATAATGCTGAAGACATGTCCCAACGGGTCGATGCGAACCACCTCGCCGTCTGCGGGCGCGATGACTTCATGATAGATGGCGCCGCGATAAATCACGTCCCAAAAGCGTTCAAGCGCGTTGGGCATTTTGAAACCGGGCTGATGGCGCAAGTCCTGACATTCGATGCCATACAAGGTCGGCTCCATCGAGCCGGTGGGGATTTTGAAGGGTTGCAGGAAAAAGGTGCGGATGCTCATGGCCACGGCGATGGCGACGAGGAAGACTTCGATGTTCTCGCGCCATTCGGCGTTGGGATAAGGTTTGATCCATTTGCCGGCGACCTCTTCCAATTGCGACATTTTTTTGCGCAAAGTGTCGGCGTCGGCATTGGCGTCGAGGGCGGCCCGGGTGTCGCGGATGGCGGCGGAGACAGCCTCCACCGCCTGGGGCGAGAGGATGTCGCGCTGGGCATTGAGCAACCGGCGGACGTGTCCGGCCATGTCGGAAGCCTGGCGGACGGAACTGGAAAAGAACCACCGTAATTTCATAATAGTAATCAGGCTTTGAGCACTTCGATGAATGCCTCCTGCGGGATATTGACGGAGCCGAAGGATTTCATGCGTTTTTTGCCTTCCTTTTGTTTCTCGAGCAATTTGCGTTTGCGGCTGATGTCGCCGCCGTAACATTTGGCGGTGACGTCCTTGCGCATGGCGCTGACCGTTTCGCGGGCAATGACCTTGCCGCCGATGGCGGCCTGGATGGCCACCTGATACTGCTGCTTGGGAATGACCTCCTTCAACTTGGCGGCGAGGATGCGTCCCCGGCTTTCCGCCTTGGAGCGATGGACGATGCAGGAAAAGGCGTCAACGGATTCGTTGTTGACCAGCATGTCGAGCTTGACCATGTCGGACTCCTGGTAGCCGGCTTGCTCATAATCCATGGAGCCAAAGCCGCGGGTGATGCTCTTGATGCGGTCGTGGAAGTCAATAAGAATTTCCCCCAGCGGGAGCGTGCTGGTGAGGATGACCCGGCGGGTGTCGAGGGTCTCGGTGTGGTCCACCACCCCGCGTTTTTCGGCCAGCAACGCCATCATGTCCCCGATGTATTCATTGGGGCTGATGATAAAGGCGAAAACCATCGGCTCCTCGATTTTCTCGATGTAATTGGGTTCGGGCATGAAGGCGGGGTTGTCAATCGTCTTGACCGTCTTGTCGGTCATGACCACATGGTAAACCACGCTGGGATAAGTGGCGATGATGTCCATGTTGTATTCGCGCCGGAGACGTTCCTGGACGATCTCAAGGTGGAGCAGGCCGAGGAAGCCGCAGCGGAAACCAAAACCCAGCGCCGTGGAACTTTCAGGCTGATAGACAAAGGCGGAGTCGTTCAACTGCAACTTGCCCAGGTTGGCTTTCAGATGCTCATAATCCGCGGTGTTGATGGGATAAATGCCGCTGAAAACCATCGGATGAATTTCCTTGAACCCCGGCAGAACCGCCGACGGATTTTTGGAGTCCGTGATCGTATCGCCCATTTTGACGTCCTTGGGACTTTTGATATTGGCCGTCATGTAGCCGGTTTCGCCGGTTTGCAGCCGGTCGCGGGTGTAGGGCTTGGGGTTAAAACTGCCCACCTCCTTGATATCGACGGATTTGCCGGAATGGAGGAGTTTGACGTGCATGCCGGCGCAGAGTTCGCCGTTAAAAATACGGACGTGTGTGACGACTCCCTTGTAGGTGTCAAAATAAGAATCAAAACCCAAAGCCTGGAGAGACGAGGCGCCGGTGGGGTGGGGGGGCGGAATGCGGGTGATGATCGCCTCCAGAATCTCATCAATGCCGATGCCCTCCTTGGCGCTGGCCAGGATGGCGGTCTCGCCCGGGATGGCGAGGATGTCTTCCATCTGGCTTTTGGTCATGGCGACGTTGGCGTGCGGGAGGTCGATTTTGTTGATGACCGGAATGATGGCCAGATTTTGTTTGGTGGCCAGATGGACATTGGCCACGGTTTGGGCCTCGACCCCTTGGGCGGCGTCAATGATGAGCAAGGCCCCCTCGCAAGCGCTCAAGCTGCGGGAGACTTCATAGGTGAAATCGACATGGCCAGGAGTGTCGATGAGGTTCAGTTCGTAAACCTCGCCGTTCTTGGCGGTGTAACTCATCGTCACAGGGTGGGCCTTGATCGTGATGCCCCGCTCCTTCTCCAAATCCATGGAATCGAGCAGTTGATCCTCCGTCTCACGAACGGAAACCGTGCCGGTGCGATGGAGCAACCGGTCAGACAAAGTCGTCTTCCCGTGGTCGATGTGGGCGATGATGCTAAAATTTCTTATGTGTGCGCAGTCCATTTATCAAAATAACAATCGAAGGCAGCATAGTCACAACATGCCGCAGCGGAAAGCCGAAAGTGGCCAAAGCTGAAATCGCGGGAAGGCAAGAAACCCGGTTGGAATGGGCGCTGTTTTCCAAATCGGGGGAACGAGTGCATAGTAATAGGCATGGAAATATTGAGGGACAACCCGGAGACGAGGCCGCGCGTGAGCGAGCTGACGGTCACAGGCATGACTTGTGCGAATTGCGCGCGGCATGTGACGGAGGCCTTGCAGGGCGTGGCGGGCGTGGCGGGCGCGGAAGTGTCGCTGGCGGAGAGACGGGCGAAAATCCGGTGGAAGGAAGGCAGCGAGGCGGGGACGGACCGTTTGATTGACGCGGTGAGGGGGGCGGGTTACGAGGCGAAGGAGGCGGCGGTGGATAAAGGGGGCAAAGGGTTGTCGGTCATGGCGGGGTGGC
>Ga0181535_10003862_pt1 | contig 17118 bp, 17 predicted proteins | sample PEATcosm2014_Bin_44_FD_119774 | JGI IMG/M metagenome (GOLD analysis project Ga0181535, IMG submission 119774) | Peatland microbial communities from MTU Mesocosm Facility, Houghton, MI, USA - PEATcosm2014_Bin17_30_metaG | ecosystem: Environmental > Terrestrial > Soil > Wetlands > Peat | place... | reverse complement strand
GCCGCAAGGGTTTCGTAGTTCTGACTGGCGACGCAGGCACGGGGAAAACAACTCTGCTCGGCTCCGTTCTAAATCATCTGCCCGCCGAAAAAGTTCTGTCGAGCATTCTATTGAATCCGACCCTCACACCGGCGGAGTTCATTGAGCTACTGATGCTGGACTTTGGAATGACTGACATTCCCGCGAGCAAGGCACAGCGGCTCTGGGCGCTGCAGGGGTTCCTGACGCAGGCCTACCGCGATGACCGAATCGCAATCCTGGTAATCGACGAAGCTCACAAATTGAGTGCTGAGGTTCTTGAAGAGATCCGATTGCTGGGCAACTACGAGTATGGGGCGGACAAATTCCTCCAGATCGTGTTATTAGGCCAGTGTGAGCTGGATGATCTGCTTGATCGGCGCGACTTGCGTCAATTCAAGCAGCGGATTGCCTTGCGCCTGTACATCGACCCACTCACCGCCGACGAGATCGCAGCGTATATTCAGTGCCGGTGGGCAAAGGCGGGCGGAGAGGGCGAGCCGCCATTTACTCCGGAAGCGATTGAGGGCATTGTGCGGTGGTCCGGAGGAATTCCGCGGCTGATCAACTCCATTTGCGATTCTGCATTGCTGATGGCTTTCGGGGATATATGTAAATCAGTCCGTGGGGACCACGTCCGCGATGCAGCCATGAACCTGGCTCTCATACCCGATCTCACCGACCTGAGAGTGACAGCGCCACCGGCGGCAACTTCTTACGCCCCTGATAAGGCCTCAGGGCCGACGTTGGGGCCGGTTGAGGTACCACACTGGCAGAACAACCAACCCGGGTCGTTCGGGGTTGACGCCAACATCCCCACCTTGGCGCGATACGGTCGCGGCCGCAGGAATTCTTCGATATTGAAGCGATTGGCTGGAAAATTCGGTTTCTCTCAATAAGGAAGGGCAGCTTTGGGCAGTTGCACCTACGACGATAGCCGCCCGTAGAACGGCGGGCGATTTCAGTTCGAGGGTGCCGACACGGTGCGGTGCGACGAACCAAAGGCGCCGGTCAGCGTGGAGAACTCAAAGTCCGTCAGCAGGCGCCCCAGCTTGCCATACATCCCTTTCACTCCCGCATAGGTTCTCAACCGCGCGATGAGACCGGAGGCGATATGCGGCTGGCCGGGGTCTATCTCCCAGGGATGAAAATAGATGCAAGCCGGCTGCCGCTCGTCGCGATTCAAACGGCGAATTCCGGCTGCAGTGTATCGGTAGGGAAGCAGCCGTAGATACCCTCCGCCGCCGACAGGTATGACCTTGTCCTTCGACACTTTCACGGTTGCGATTGGGACCTCTTGAATCGGTCCCGAAGGGGTCTGGATCAAATGCGAATGCCGGTTGAAGCCTGGGATTCCATAGCGGTCATGGGAGATTGGATAGATGCTGGAGTCCTGCGTAAAGCCTTCATCCGCAAGAATCTCTAGTGCCCAAAGCGAGTTGGCCGTAATCGAATAACTGGGTGCGCGGTATATCGTTGGCGAAACTCCACAGGCATCCTGGATGGTCGCGACGGCCCGGCGGGTGTCGGCCCGGAATTCGTTGGGAGTCAGCGAATACACTAACTGATGAGCGTAGCTGTGACACCCGATTTCATGGCCGGCCGCCACAATGGAGCGAACCGTCCCAGGCTGGCGTTCGGCAACCCATCCCAAGATGAAGAACGTCGCTTTGGTGTTCTTCGAGTCCAGAAGTTCGAGGATTCGAAGAACCTGGTCCTCCACCCGGGAGGGGAGCGAACTCCAGCGGTCAACGCCAACCGAGTTCTGCACTTCCGTCGGATGAAAGTACTCTTCGACGTCGATGGTTAAAGCGTTGAGCATCCGATCAGACTCTAGGCCCGACGGCGCTTCAGCAGGAAGACCGCGAAGGAATAGATCAGGCAAACCAGGGTCAGTATGGCATCATCGATGCGCCGCTCCAACATGATTCCTCTAGAGGGAGCTTAAAGGCACATCGGGGGCCAGAGCTAACAGCATGTTTTATCAATAAGATAAAGGAGAGCCATCCCGAAGCGTGGCAAAGAGTGCGGAGAGTTGGGAAGTCGAACTGGGGCGAGATTCCGGCCTAATTGGGCCGGGCTGAAGTGCTGCAATTTGCAGGCTGCAGGATGAAGGATTGCAGCTGACCGATTTCAATCCTCTCGGCTTTACCGCTTTGAGCGTCGTACAGGATTAGCCCACCGCGACCATCCATCTTCATTCTGGACGCCCCTTTCATCTGAAACTCGTCCTGGCCAGTTAGCCTAAACCTTATCATTAGATTGAGGTCGTTCATCTCCAGGAGCATAGTGCTCCCGCCCGGCACCGGCAAGACTGCCATTGGTTAGCGTTCAGATCCTATCGGAGATTGTTTTCCCGAAGAATGGACTGAGCCATCGCCGCTTCCGGGAGACTGGGGTTCTGCTGCAAAGCGGCAAGCAAGAGTGCTCTGCCCTGCGTGCGATCGCCGAGCTTCATGTACGTCATTGCCAGGTGATACTTGCGAATGACGGCGTTCATTTGCTTTCCATCGCCGTCCCGGCTGACGGCGTACTGCAAGCAGCGCCCGGCTTCCTGATAAAACCCTTTGCGATACAGAATCCAACCCAACGTTCCCTGGTTGTCGGCGCTCTCCGGGGCAAGCTCCACGGCATGCTGGGCAAGAGGCAGGGCTTCATCGAGTTGACCGGCCTTGTCCGCCAGCAAATATGCGAGATTGTTCATCACGACGAAATCGCGAGGCTGTAGTTCAAGAGCTATCCGGTAGTGATCGACTGCGGCGGGATAGCGGCCCGCTTTGGATTCAAGCCGCGCAAACAAAAGTTGTCCGGGGAAGTTGCGGGAATCCAATGCCTGCACCTGCGTGAGTGAGGCACGTGCCTGGTCCAGGTTCCCTTCGGCGACGTCCACCTCCGCCAGTGCCAGATAGGCCGCCAGAAATCGGGGATCGATTGCCTTGGCTCGAGCGAACGCCGCCCTGGCCTGGTCGTGTTTCCCGGCCGACCACAGCCATTCGCCCACATACTCCTGCACCGCAGCCGACTTGGACTGAGCGCCGTACGCGGTCAGGAAACGCTCCGCCTCCGAAGGCTGATTCTGTGCCGTATAGCTGAACGCCTTGGCGCGGAGCGCGCGGAGATCGTCGGGAGTTTGAGCGAGCGCCTCGTCAATGGATGCCCGGGCGCCGGCGTAATTCCGATCCATCAGTTTGACCACGGCATCCTGGAGCAAAACATCCGTCGACCTTGCCAATTGCAACGCCCTCGCCACGCCTTCCCGGAATGCCTGCTTGTCACCCGAGACATAATTGGCCATGTTACGCTGCAGCAGCATGGCCAGGGTCTGCTTTTGCCTCTCGGGCGCAGCGTTCAGAACCTCGAGGGCCGCGTCTGGGGAGTTTGAGAGCGTCATCAGTTGTGCCAAGGTGACGCGCGCGGGCTGAAGGCCGGGATTGTAACGCAGCGCAGCGCTTAACTCTGCGGTCTGTCGAGGCCGGTCGCCCCTCGAGCCGTAGATTTGGGCTAGCAGGTAATGGGCTTCAGCGGAATCCGGCTTGAAGTGTGTCACCTGTACCAGGTCTGCCTCCGCCTCCTGGTCCCTTCGCGACCGCAAGAGGATTTGACTGCGCTGCAACCGGGCATCAACGTCATTCGGGTTGTCCTTGAGGGCGGCGCCGAGGACTCTTTCCGCCTGGGGCACCCGGCCATCCAGCAGATAGGCCGCTACCAGGCGGCCTCGGGCGGCGCGGTCTCCGGGTGCGTTCGCAGCCAGCTTCTCAAACTCCTTTATACCGGCCTCCCTTTGTCCGTCGTCAAAGAGGTAGGCTGCGTAGGCGTGCCGATATCGCTCGCCCGGCAATGCCGACAGCTTCCGATAGGTGTCTTGGGCCTGATCTTTTTGCCCCAGCCGCAATTCAACCGCGCCAAGAGCCAACAACGTTGGCGCGTCGCCAGGACTGAGACTGAGGGCCTTATGGAATCCTGCTTCCGCTTCCGCCCAGCGGCCCGTCAGAACGTAAAACTCCGCCAAGGAGACGGCGGCGTCGGCCGATTGCGGGGCCGCTGCAACCGCTTGCTTTAGGGCCTCCTCTGCGTGTTTCGTGTCGTGTCGCATCAAATAAATCAGTGCGAGCCCAGCGGTCGAAGATATGTTGTTCGGCAGTTTGCCCAGCGCCTCCTGCAAGTGACGTTCGGCGTCCTCGGATTCTCCCAGTTGGAGCTCCGCGCGCGCCAAAGTGTTCAGGGCATCGATGTTGCCGGGAGATGCCGCGAGCAGTTCCTGCATCTGCTTCTGGCTTTCCTTCGCCAGACCTGGATCACCGCTCCGCGCCATCAGCTCGGCCAGTTTGACTCGAGCCGCCACATGCTGGGGATCCAGTCGCGTGGCCCGCAGGACTGCAGCCACGCCGGCGTTCACGTTGCCGTCCGCGAGGTACGCCAAACCCAACTCGTACTCCGCCTCTGCATCCTGAGGCGAAAGTCGCACGGCGTTGTTGAACTGTAGCAGGGCCCGGGCATAGTCCTTCCGCACCATGAACTCATGGCCCTTGCGAAGGTATCGCGCTTCCTGCTCCTGGGGAGTCCGGTTGCATCCTGCCACCGCAAAACACGCGATCAAAACAGGGAAGAGTGCCGACTTCATTTTTCGGGGCTGCAATAGCAAACGACGGGCCGTTTTGGGCCCGTCGTCGATGTTGCGAGTGCTAGTGAACTGAGGCGTTCTACCGGCGCTTCTGAACTTTCCTAGCGCCAATCAGCGCAAAGAGAGACACGGAACCGAACAGGATGATTGAGGTAGGTTCGGGAGTGGCATATAACGCCCCGGCTGGAAGGGTGCTTTCGTAACCTCCTGAACCGTCCGCCAAGAATGCCGCCACGATCGTGCCTACGGGGAGGGTGCCGATATTCAGCTGAGGACCAAGGCCCGAATTCAATGCAATTCGGATATCCGTGATGCCCAAGTCAGCCTGCTCCACAAAATACCCGTTGGCACCCGGATCATCGGCTTGCGTGGTCGGCAACCACAGGTCGAGGCGGTCGACCGGAATCGTCGGATAACCGAGAAAGGCCGTTAGAAAGCCGCTGTTCCAATCCCCAGGTATGCGAGTCGTGCTTTGTGAAATCGAACTGGTGTTCGTCGGGCCACCCTGCGTACCGGTGATGGTGAAGCTCTGGTCGGTGTAGTTGTCCGGAATCAGGACTTCGATCAAAAAGTCCTCTGTGTGCGGAAGCGTCGAAGTGAAGCCGAATTGCGGCGTGATTTGGTTCACCGGCGTTACCGTACCGTTGCTTGTGCAGGAACTTGTGCCGTAACAGAATGCGCTGAGCGGATCGCTGGTGTCCTGTCCCCACCCGATGGCGGCCGCCAGGGTTAGAAACCCGGCTATGAACATGAGATTCCGTTTGCCCATTTATGACTCTCCTCCCGTTACGAAGAACCGGTACAAATCCGTGGTGACAATCAGTGGCAAACTAAGGGCCAAATCGGCCAGCCTATCGGTGGGATCAGAATCTCTTATGGGTTCCCGGGTGAAGCGGCGATCAATGTCTCTAACCATCACAATCAAAATCGCTTATATTGTTCTGGCATTCCTGTCACACGTGTTTCAGAGTGGTGGGAGATTTCTGGGGTAGATTCGGCTTTCGGCACATAAGGCAAGTGTTCGGGAATTCGATCTGAGTTTTGGGGGATCGTCGAGCCCAAAGAACTTTGTTCCGGTAGCCTCGCATGCGGAACTTTACACATATTTATGTGTATCCTGACATGGGCGTCACCTCGATCCTCGGCTAAGCCCATGGAGTGGCGCCAAAATGTCCCAGAATGTCCCCAGACCTACGCCTGGCGTATGCTCTATGTGGGGTTTGGTGCTGATTCGGCAGGGTGTTCCAGGGTATGCAAGGGTATGCGAATGTCGTTGCAGGGCGGAGCTGGCTCCGGCTCGCGCAACTTGAGGATTTCAAGCCAAAACTGGGCCAAGAAACTGCTCCGGGCCCGGCGTCGCTTCCTACGCTTGACCCGCACTTGCCCAAGTTCCTTGGCCGCCTGCATCTCGTGAGACAACAACTCTCGGAGGAGCGCATAATCGAACGGAAATTCCGAATAGGTAACTCTGTCGCCGTCGCTGAGACGCAGCACTTTCTGGCGCTGGCACTGGATTCCGGTGGTGCCGCCCGGCTCTTCCTGCTTCCGAAAACTCGCACTACGCTCCAAGACAATTTGGTTGAGGTCGCGCCAGCGTTTGTCCAGAGCTATCAGGCGCTGGAGTTTATCACCGATTCCGAACTCGCAGGCTTCGTCCAGCCGTTCACGACACTCCTGGATCCGCGCCTGAAACTCTGGTTCCCTTCTCCAACGTGAGAGCGTTCGGCGATTGATGCGACAGCCGGCCGCAATCTCGGCGTCGGGCAACTGATCCCTGGCCGCGAGATTGGCTGCCTGTTCCCGTTTTCCGCTCAAGGCAGTGCCACTGATATGCGGCGGCGGGAGCCGTAACCCCGGCTGGGCTGATAACGGTCGGCCCCACTGCCCCGACTGTTTGGCCGCCCGGACTTCAAGTCTGCGCAATGCCTTGAGCAGCTTGACATCCAGGTAATAGTCCTTCAGGATATGGACCTCGCCAGAACTGACGAAGGATTTTTGCCGACTGTACAAGAGGCCGGTCTTGCCGCCGGGGACGTTTTGCATCTCAGGACTCCGGGCGCGATGATCGACGAACTCCAGCATAGCCTTCCAACTCCAGTCGAGCAATGCCAAGTGTTCCAATCGCGCGGAGACACTGTTCCCCTCAAGTTCTTGCTTCCAAACCGTGCGGATCTGTTCGATTTTCTCCTGGAACTGCAGCCGTTTCTTCCATCGGGTCAGGGTTCGCCGGTCGATCCCACACAACCGCCCGATTTGGCTGTCGGAGAGCTCATCCTCTGCTACCAGCTGGGCGGCGCGGTCTTGAATAGCGCCTTTGGCCGTAAGCTTCAAGCGCCGGGATTCGTAGCGAGAGAGTGGCGGTTCGGAGTTCTGGACGGGTGCTGCATGCTGTTCCTGCACCGGACCATCTAGTTGATCAAGATCCGACGCCTCTTGATCCAATGATGTTTCCAGATCGTTCGTCACAAAAACCCCCATCAAAACCGCGGATCAGAAACTCCTAGATATCGGCTCACGAGCCAGCACCGAGCAGTTGTCGCGCCCGTACGGTTTCGAGGATTCGTTTCACGTTGATCACCGTGACCAGTGGCTCGAGGGCCAATCGCTTGCCCACCGACGTTAAGTCTTCGCACCATTCTGTATCGATCACCTCGGATGTGCTTTCCCTCATCACTAAAAAGGCAGCGTGTTCAGGATCAAAATTCTCCTCCCCGAATACCAGTTGGCAAAGCTGGAGACCCTGCGGAAGCGGGGTGCGGTACTGCTTGTGCAGGCGCGCCATCAGAAAGAAACGCAGCCCGTCGCGCAACGAATACGAGCGCGGGCGCCCCCGCCCACGCCTGACGCGCCGGCTGGCGTGGTAGGGATTGCAAAACCCGCGGGAGGTCCAGGTATGGACGTTGAGGATGTCAGTCTGCGCCAGCTCGGCAATCTGAGCTGCGCTGAAGATGGTATCGTCGAGTTTCATTTAGCACTCTGCCAATTCAGTTTAGCACATTGCTAAATGAATATCAACAGGTTGATCGGGCCGCAGACCGAGCCCTTGGTGAATCGCGCACGGCACCAGATCTATCCTTGCCCCTGTGTCCAGGATGCGGTTCGCAGACGGGAAGGCGGTCTGGGTGTAGGGCCGCAACTTGGAACAATACCGATAGAATAGGCCCTTGGAACCACCCCATCAACCCTGGATTCGCTCGCCATACGCGATTATTACTCTGACGGTCCTTGCGCTGATCCTGTACGGCACGTTGTACCCATTTGAATTTCATGCCGGACGCTACGCCTCTGGGCCGGTCCATGCACTGTTGTCGACGTATCGTACGCTGAGCAACCGCGGCGACATCCTCGCCAATATCCTGCTCTTTATGCCGCTCGGCTTCTTCGTCATGCAATCCTTGCGACGCCCGCCGGGGTTATCCCGCATCGTTCTAGTGACAGCCGGATGTGTGCTGCTGTCGGCGGGGATCGAACTTCTGCAGTTCTACGATGACAGCCGCGAGACCGCGCTCTCGGACGTCTACTCGAACACCCTGGGTGCGGCGATCGGGGCAGTCGCGGGTGTGCTGTTCTACCGGAGGTTCAATCTGACAGCCATCGAAGGTACGCGCAAACGGCCTTTTGTGGCGCTGCTCGTGTTGTGCTGGTTGGGATACCGACTGTTCCCGTACGTGCCGGTCATCGATTTGCACAAGTATTGGCATGCCGTCCGGCCGGTGTTGCGTGTGCAGTCACTTCCGCTGCTGGATTTGTACCGGCATACAGTCATCTGGCTCGCGGTAGCCCTACTGCTCGAGGCGCTTTTCGAGAGCCCTTTCCACCGATGGATTTTGGCTCTGCTGGTTCCGGCCGTGTGGCTGGCGCGGATCGTCATTGGGGAGATCATTCTCTCTCCCGCGGAGCTGGCAGGCGGAGCCCTCGCGGCCGCGATCTGGACAGGATTCATTTACCGGCTGCGTGGGCGTGTGGGCGTGATCGCGATCCTGTTCACCAGCACGATTGCCTTACAGGCGTTGGAGCCGTTCCGTTTCAGTGCCTCAGCCCGGCCGTTCGGATGGGTGCCGTTCCGCGGCTTTCTGCAGGGCTCGCTGGCCGCTAATACGCAATCGTTCCTAGAAAAGGCATTCAGCTACGGCACTTTGGTCTGGCTTGCTGTGAGGGCCGGTTGGCCCTGGGGTCTCGCCACTCTCGCTGGGGCCGCGTTGGTGCTCGGCCTTCGGCTGGTGCAGGTTTATATCCCAGGGAGATCAGCCGAAATCACGGATACCCTCATATTGCTCATGGCCGCCGGCGTGATGCGGCTCTTCGGTGAGCTTCCAAAATCTGTGACCTGAGGCCACCAGGCACCGCCGGACCCAGATCCGCGCCATGAGATCGAAACTTAGCGGTCGCTCAGCGAATACGCTGATTCGGGGATATGAAGCGTCGGCGTGGAGTGGTGCGCCTCTCCGCAGCAGACAGCGCGGAAGGCAGGGACTGGCTGGAAGTGTCCGTCGACCCGACGCCGGCCCATCGGATCAAGAACGATCGTCCGGTCTCTTCACCACCTTAGTCGCGGTCGCGGACTGTGGCCCAGCTCCTTTTTCCCTCGTACCCGGCTGATCAAAACGCTCCAGTTTGAGTATGGACCGTTCGATTTCGTCCCGCTCCAAGCGAAGCTCCGCAACGATTCCCGCGACATTCATCGGCGCCTGAACTGGAGCGGCCAAGATCGCTCGAACTCTCGCCAGAAGAGTCTTTCCGTCGAACGGCTCTGGCAAGAAGGGCAAATTGACATTTCGACTGATGATTTCGCCCATGTCTGCGCCTGACATCACCAACACCTTGATCCCTGGCCGCTCTTCGAGCAGGTGAGCACACAGGTCCGCGCCGTTCATCCGCGGCATCTGCGCGTCCGTAATCACTAGCTCTATTGAACCGGGGTACTGACGTGAAAGCTCCAGCCCCTCGTGGCCATTGGCGGCAGAGAGAACCAAGTGCCCATCTTGTTGTAAGAGCAAAGTGACTAGATTACGGATTAGCACCTCATCATCCGCCACGAGGATGACGGACTGATGCGCCGCGGAAGAGCGGAGGTCCGGGAAATCGACGGAGGAATGGCTTCCGCCACCGTTCGATTTGTCGGTGTCTTCTCGAATCAACTTGCACCACCCGGATCGATCCGCCAACTCCGACGTGAGCGTGCGATGCCAAGCCTGTAGGGCTCGAACAAATCGACCTGGAATTAGGCGTACAAACTCATTAGCCGTTCCGGCATGCGAACTAATCCTATGGCTCAGTCCGTCCGTTTGTCGACTCAGTAGTGCGACTCTACGCTAACAAGTTAATCTTGTGTCGTCTGTTCAAAATTGCACACCGGACTCGTGGGAAGTTCTCAACCCTGCGGCCAAAGCGGTTTCTCATAGAACTTGTCGCGAATTCCGACACATTGCGCGCCCGAACCGCTAGCGGAGGGAAGTTTCTCGCGTGCCTTTTTGTCGGTTGATTTTGATCAAGGATGAGTGGTATGCTCCGGCTACTCTGCTAACTCTGTTCCCTCCGAAGACAGAGCGCAGCACACTTAAGCCCCGTGTCACCCAGGCACGGGGCTTTTTTCTCTAACTCAGACGTATTCTCGGGCTTCAGTTTAGGCGGTCTTAACGAGCCTTCCGGTCGGCACGCTTCCTCATCTGAGCCGCTCGTAGTTGCTTGTTTCGGTGGGTTACCCGCCAATTCGGAGAGTGCACCAGCAACTGGAATTTACTGTGTTGAACCGCACGTAGAAAGTCGCGCGTGGCTTAAGCTAACACTTCCTCTAAGTGCGGTACCGTTGGTAGCTTCGCAGTACGATCCAAAGTAATAGCACGTCCATAATTCAATTGACAATGGCCCGATGCGCCACTAGAATTGCCGCATGAAACAGCTTTCCATCGCACTCATTCTGGGTTTGTGGATGACGGTCCCTGCGTTTTGCGGAGCGGGCCATGGTCCCCCTCCCGTGCCCGAGCCCTCGGCGATCGGGCTAGCGGCCACCGTCGTGGGTTTCGTAGGCCTCGCTTTCGCATTTCGGAAGAAGAAGAAATGAGTTCTTGATCTAGTTCAACAGGGTCTCTCGAGCCGTCCTGGGCACCGTTCCATCCGAGAGCCACTTATCGTTCGCGTCTCCGCGGCTAACCGAGGCCGACGTCGAGATCGGCTATCTCCGTCCAGTGTCTACCGCAGATTTCGAACGCCAGTCCCGGCAGTACTGGTGGCCGGTGGTTCCACGATGCACTTGCTTGAGACCAAAGTCCGGGTGTCCCCCGCGGATTTGACGTTAACATCGGGACTTCTTCAGGGTCCGGTAAGTTCCTCTTGTGTGCACGAGTCATTTCATAAATAATGTTTTCTAGATCGGGTACTTTGGTGGCCGTCGCAGTCTGGGCTTGTTACGGTTTGGGCGAATCGTGGCAAACCGTCTCGGGACTTGAGGGCCCCGCTCCACGTACACAAGAGGGGAACCATGGATATTGACAAGATCATTGGAGAATTACGCGCGGAACGGGCCCGCCTTGACGACGTAGTCCTTCATCTCGAAAAGTTGTCACTCGCGAGGATACCTCGAAAAGGCCGGCCAGCAAGCTCAGGAACAGACGCAGGCCTCAAAGCCGGGCGTGGCCCCAACCAGTCGCGAATCGGGGCACGTGTTACGGCAGCCGGCGCATAGACCACCCGGCTGTTGTCGCGACAGGGGACTGGTCGGCGTCAAAATCACAATGCCAAAGTTCAATCTCGTGATCCGATACGGCAGGACGTTGCCGCAGAGGTCCTCGCCGATCCCAGACCTCGATTGCGTTGCCGCATTCAATCGGGAATCCCAGTCGACTTCTGGGAATCCATGAAGTAGTAGCAGATCATGTGCGTCACAACCATGTGCCCATCCTCAATGTTGCCCATATGAGGATGAGACACCTGAATGTTCAGCTGAGCGAGTGCCCCAAGCTTGCCACCATCACGCCCCGTGAGAGCGATGGTGCGGCAACCAATGGAGTTGCCGTATTCGATTGCCCGGAGTACGTTGGGCGAATTCCCTGAGCCGCTGATTGCCATGACCAGATCGTTCGGCTCGGCAAAGTTCTTCAATTGCTCTGCGAAGATGCACTCGTAGCTCACGTCGTTGGAGTATGCCGTGATGGTGGGCAACGAATCGGTCAGCGCCATGATGCGGAAGCGGCTTGGCCGGTTAAAGCTGGCGCCTTTGACCATGTCGCAAACGAAATGCGAGGCGGTGGAGGCGCTACCTCCGTTTCCACAGACGAAGATCTTCCTGCCCTCCTGGCGAGCCTCTTTGAAAAGCTCGATCGCCTGGCTGACCTTGCTTAGGTCAATCGTCTCCAGGGCCCTCAGAACCTCGGCTCTGTAAAGTTGAGGAAAACTGGCGGTCATCAAACGGTCTGCCTGCCAGGACTTCATTCTTCGGTCCCGAAATACATTGTTTAGTATGCCATAAGAGATCGGGCTGCTGCCGCGCCTTGTATGGTGGACGGACCACCTGCCTGCGTCCGCTGGGGAACTTCGGCACTATTCTAGAAGAGGTTTTTCTGTTCCGAGCCTGGTCCTGAGCTCGCTCTCTTTGCCCACCGCGCTGCAACTGCCTTGCGCGCAATCTCCTTTCGCCTTTCCGGACTAAGTCTCTGGGCGCGAACCTTACCACCAATCGTTCCACCAGCACTCGCAAAATCGCGGCGCTGTTCAGCAGTAAGTTGCTGCATGCGTCGTTTACCCATCTCCACCGCTGCTGCGAGCTTCTTCGCCATATATTTGCCATTTTACGAACTTTTCGAGCGCAAGACAAGCACTGCCGCCACACACAGACTCTCTCAATTTAATACTTGACAATCGGTTGTTAAGAATATAGAATGAGATTATGGACAGTTCCTATCAGAACCGATGCGATGCGGTCCTCAAAAGCCGGCCTTCCCGTGAGATTTCGTCCGCTGAGTACAGAGTTTGGCTCGACGTTAGCGCACTTCGCCGCTGTCTTGCGCTCGAACTAGGGGCGGATCGGGGGTACGGAGGCTCGAGTACGCCGGACTCGATGCCACACGGAGGGAGCTGAGATGCGCGCCTATGAAGTAGCTGCCAAAACGACCTATCGTCCCTCGCCACCGGAACGCAACCCGGAGTATTTGCGATTCGTCCGGGGCTACGCTTGCTCGGTATGCGGCCGGACATTTGGCATCGAAGCAAGTCACACGGGACCTCATGGCATCGGACAGAAGGCGTCTGATCGGTCGGTGATCCCCCTATGTCGGAAACACCACAGGACCGGCAACCAGGCTCTCCACAAGCTGGGGCCGGTGAAGTTCGCAGAAATCCACGGCATCGACGTTCCAAAGCTAGTTGTTCAGCTAAACGAACGATTTGAATTTCAACAGGAGAGAAAGATGAGCAGGAACGGAAGGAACGCAGTCATTCAGCCGCCTAGCGAGCCCGAAACTGAGGTCGAAGGAGGCGAACTCTTGAAACAACTCCGCGCATCTGTGGAGCTAAACGAAGCGCGCAAGGCGCAGCAGCCGGGCCTGTCAATCCAAGCTGCCGCGCCTTCGTCTCAACCATCGCACACCAATGAAAATGGTGGAAGGCATGAGCAGTCGCATAATATCACCTTCGCCAATGACGCGGAGTCCACAAAAGCGCGAAGCGGCGCAACAGCTACGATCCAGAATGTGCCGCAGAGTGGCAATCGTCTCGGCGGTTTTCATAGGGCCGTGAAGTTCGGAGCCAAAGCCCGGGTCGCCTTTATAGGCGTATCGGGCGGCGGCAAGAGCTATACCATGCTCACCTTGGCCCGCGCACTGGCGGGCCCCACCGGGAAAATCGCCTGCGTTGACACCGAACACGGCAGCTTGTCGAAGTATGCCGATTTGTTCGAATTCGACGTGGATGAACCCACCAGCTACACCGTTGATTACCTGCTCCAACAGTTGACCTTTGCTGAGCAGAACGGTTACGCCGTGTTCTGCATCGACTCGCTATCTCACTTCTGGATGGGCAAAGACGGGGCCCTGGAATTCGTCGATAACATCAAGAGACGGACACGGGATCAATTCGAAGGGTGGAAGTACTTCCGTCCCCACGAACGCACTATGGTGGATCGTTTCATCGCGTCTCCCTGCCACGTGATCGTGACCATGCGAACTAAGACCGACTATGAAGAACAGATCGGGCAAGATGGTAAGAAGCGTCGAGTCAAGATCGGGCTGGCTCCTGTGCAGCGCGACGGTCTGGAGTACGAGTTCGATCTGGTCTGTTGCATGGACGACGAGAATACCTTGCTGGTGGACAAGACCAGGTGCAGCGCTTACGCGGAGGAGAAGCTCCGAGTCTCTCCCAAACCCGCGGCGAAGTACTTTGAGCCGTACATCGAATGGCTGGCAGGTGTTAAGCTCCCCGATCTCCCAAAATCGGATGCGCCCAGGAAACCCTGGACAAACTTTGGAGGCATGGTGAGGGAGTTCACCAGGTTCGAAACGGCACTTCCGCCTGAGCTGTACGCTCGCGAGCTGGCTGCCCACGGCGTGGAGCGCGCCAATCAGTTTCGATCTGCAAACACCGCGTGGGAATGCTACCAGAAGCTGCAGGCGCACTTGATCGAACAACGGGCCAGCGGAATGCAGGCGGAAGAGCTGTGCACCGCGTCATACGAGCACTTTCTGACCACAGAAGGAGAGGCCATATGAGCGTCGCTGAGATGACTTTGTATTCACTGTCCGAAGACCTCTTGGCCAATCTGGAATCGATCGACCTGACTGATCCCGAAACGCCGGAGCGAGCGGAATGCGAGAGGGCGATCCACGCCTACTTGGAACAGTTACCGGTCAAGGTTGATAGTGTGGCCTGGATGCTGGCGCACCTCGAGGACCAGGCGCAAATGGCTGCTGATGAGATCCAGCGGCTACATGCCCGCAAGCAGACCTTTGAACGGGCCCTGGAACGCCTGGAAGTTTACTGCATCCAAGTGTTAGAACAGCTCCCGGAGCCAAGACGTGGACCGCGGAAACTGGAGGGAAGCACCAACACATTGGCGTTGCGGTCTTCCGATGCCGTGATCCTCACCGATGAAGGCATCGTGCCGGCGGAATACAAAACGGCCTGCGTGGAAATGCCGGCCCCAGTTTGGGCGAGCCTCGTACGACGTGATGAGACCGTGATCGGGAAGCTGAACAAGCATAATCTCAAAGTGCGAGTGGCTGACGTGAAGAAGGCGATCAAAAGCGGCGACAGCGTACCAGGCGCCGACCTGGAGTTTCGCAATCATCTGGTCAGGAAATAATAGCTTCGTCGTTCGCGTTCATTGAGCGACTTGATCGGTTGCGCTGGTCACAGGGGGCTCGACGAACTCCCTTGTGGCTTGGCTTCGACCTGGCGCGACCGGAAGGGGTTGCGTACCAAGACCGTTCCGTATTTTTGCCCGTCTTGCAAGGCCTCGCTGTACAGGATCGCGGCGCCTCCAGATTTCGCCGCGGCTAGAATGAGCGCGTCCCAGAAGGGTATCTTGTAGCGCTCTTCATTTTGAAGGGCCGCCTTGATGTGGAACAGGCTCACCACTATGAGCGGACAATCCAACAGAGCGGCAGTGGCGTCCTGCAACTCGCGCTGGGGCATGGCGAGCTCGCGCGAGCCGGCTGCATAGAATTCCTCAACTACCTGAGTGCTCAGTAGCATACGGCCGGTGTAGGCGTACTGTCGAAAGAGCCGCTTGGCGCGGGACTGCTTGCTTGCATCGCCGCCGTACATGTGGAGCAACACCGGGGTGTCAAAGAAGGCTTTAGCGTCGTTCATGCAATTGTTCGCGCCGCAACGATCCAGGATCCGTTGTGAAGTATGGCCCTTGATCAGCGAGAGCAAGCAACCGGTCGGCGGCAGCGCGTGCCCGCCCCTCGCTGGTTATCGCTTCCTCGAGCAGCTCCCGCACCAGGGTGTTGATGGTCATGTCGCGTTCGGCAGCGAAGAGCTTGGCCTGCTTGATGAGATCCGCAGGGAAACTGAACGTTATGTTGCGGGTTGCCACATCGACAAGTGTGACACACATTTATGTGGCGCTAGCGCCGACATCATCTCGGCAGGAATCCAACCGCTGGATGCCGCGCGGTTGTTCGGCCGGGCGTAATCCAAGAGTCTCCCTTCAGTGAAAACCGGCATGGGAGCGTGTATACCGCCACAACGCCGGAGGAGACCGCGCATCTGCTCGCGTGGAATCGGGGCTCCCGCGAAAAAAGCAATTCTGCTGATCAACAGATGGCGGCTGGGTGTATACTCAACGGCGACCGGGAGTCCAAGAATGGAGATTCCGGCTGAAGGCAACCTTTCGGGAGGAAAAAGTATGTTCCACTTAGTCTGGTATGTGCTCATCGGGCTAATCGCGGGGGTTATTGGCAAATCCGTGATGCACGTGCACGAAACGACTTTCTGGACGATCGTGCTCGGAATCGTGGGATCGATCATCGGCGGCGGCATTACCCACATGTTTTCGCGCCCGACAAACGAGCGATATCATCCCGCCGGCCTCATTTTTTCAACACTGGGCGCCATCCTAGTCCTGTACATTTGCCAAAAGCTGAGGATTCATCTTCCCCAGGTCAACCCGTTCTAGCTCATCGAAGGCTAACCAGTCCCATAGGACGGCCAAAAAGCAGACTCCGGCGGGCACTCCGGTTCAGCAGCGACGGCCAACCTCCGCGGAAAAACAAACATCAGTGGCCAAACGCGACACCGAAAAGAACACTCCTTTCTGGCAGTCTTGGCTGAACAGGCTCTATCAGCGCCTGACGCGTAACGATGTGGTGGGATCGGCCGACCTGATCTTTGTCATGGCTGGCCGAATGGAGCGGAAGCAATACGGGCTGGAACTCTTCCGAACTGGCATCGCACCGAAACTACTGCTCAGTGTTGGGCGCTTCGAAGTCAGCAAGATGTCCAGACTTGATCTGGAAGGCTTCCAGGAATTGATCGCACTCCGCGACAGAACTCAGCCGGACGAACGGCACTTTCTCGTAAGAGTGGATTCTTCGGGCGTTCGCATCGAGAAGGTGAACTTTCAGAGGTGGAACACTTACGGGGAAGCACTGGGACTGCGGCAACTCTTGCAACAAGAGAATGCGCGCAAGGTGATGATCATCAGCACCGAGATTCATCTACGCCGGACCGCTTTCACATTCTCTAAGGTCTTTCACGATGTGCCAGTCAAATTCCTTTACTGCTCTGTCCCGCCTCGTCTCGACTCCTTGGTACGTGATGGCTGGTGGAGTCGCCCGGATGACCGCTGGTATTTGCTCAGCGAGCTAATGAAATTCGCCGGTTATCGCGTGATCTTGTCCATGCCTGATTGGGCCATTCGGCGGATTATGAGGCTACGAAACTAGGGTCGTCGTCCGCCGATTGCTGGAGCGCTTCGGACCTGCGTCAGGTGTAGTGCTGGTCCGCATCCACGCCAACGAGCGCAAGCGACGTCGTGGCTTCGG
>Ga0181535_10003861_pt1 | contig 17122 bp, 18 predicted proteins | sample PEATcosm2014_Bin_44_FD_119774 | JGI IMG/M metagenome (GOLD analysis project Ga0181535, IMG submission 119774) | Peatland microbial communities from MTU Mesocosm Facility, Houghton, MI, USA - PEATcosm2014_Bin17_30_metaG | ecosystem: Environmental > Terrestrial > Soil > Wetlands > Peat | place... | reverse complement strand
TGGCTGCGATCGCTCAAGCGCCGTAGACCAGACCTTTTCGCCCATTGGACCTTGAAGCCTATGGCTGGATGATGGGAGCCGGATGAATCGCGAGGTTCACGTCCGGTTCTGGGAGAGCGCGGGCTGCAATGCCTCGCGCCACTCGCCTACCTGCGGGCCTACGCTAGTGTCGCGGAGGCACGGGCCTCCATCGGTCGATATATCGACGCCTTTTACAATGCCAGAAGGCCCCATTCGAGCCTTGACCGGCGGACGCCGGATGAGGCCTACTTCACTGCGCTGCAGCCAATCCCGGTTGCAGCATAACCATGGTAGAAATCCACTTAGCCGCACCCAACCGGCTGTTCAAACAAACCGAGCCAGCTCTCAGAGCGCCTATTTTCTCTTTATGCCGATAACCACCGAGACTTTTTAGATATAGGTGCCGACATTGGATATTATTCAGCATATCTGTCGCCATTGGTGAGATGAGCATTTGCGTTCGAGCCAGATCCAAGAAACATCTTATCTTTAAAAGCAAACGCCGCCATGTGCGGAAATATCTTCGTCATTGAAAAGGAGGTCGCTGCACGAAGCGGAAATATTTTTTTCTCTGTTGACGAAGATCCATCGACAAACCATGTAATTGATAAAGGTAACGATTGCTCTATACAGCTCTAAGGAATTTCAATTGATGAAAACGTAAGATCACATCCTGAAATCGATGTAGTACTCATTAAGACTTATGTTGAGGGGCGCGATCTTCAAGCACTTATTGGAGACATAGAGACAATTTTTAAACGCAACCCTTTGATTTTGACAGAATGCGACTTTAGTTCTAGTTAAAATGATTTCATATCAAATGTAAACTATCACGCATTTGCATTAGTAAGAAATAAAGCATGGCAAAAGGCGCGATTTGAAAAAATTGCATACGGGTCTCTTCAAGATAGACATATCAAAATGATATTTCTTGTCCCGCAAAAACTCTTGAAAAGTTTTGAATTACACACAACAGAAATATTAGACTAACGGCCACCTCGAAAAACATGTTTATTTTTGTGTGATGACTCTTGTTTGAGTTCACGGCGCGGCGGATCGTTCAATCCTTGTCCCTTCATTGAAGCTGCCTGAAGTTGCTGCGGGTTTTCGAGGTTTGGCAGGAGTTTGGCCGAAGCCTTTTGAATGACCGGGCCCTGATATCCGCCGTCAGCAAAGAGTTTTTGTAAAAACGGGTACAAGCCGAACAAGGTCGACAGAACAAGCCCGCCGCCATCCCGATTTTGAATGTCGGCGGGATGCACCACGGCATGCAGAAGCAGGCCTAGCGCATCGACGAGGATATGGCGCTTCTTGCCTTTGATCTTCTTGCCGGCATCATAGCCGACCGGATCGATGTGGCGCCCCCTCCTGCGCTTGCCGAAGGGTTCCACGCTCTTCACGCTCTGGCTGTCGATGATGCCGGCCGTCGGGCTCGCTTCACGATCCAAGGCTTCTTCCTTTCACCTCGCGCAGACCTCGGCGGCCCGCCGGCGATGAACGCCGCTCGGGCAATCTTTTTTCTATGCCACTGCCGCCGCTTCGCATTGGGTGACATAGGCGCAGCCATGTGCCAGGCCCGCCCAAGCGATGCGCGCCAATTTGTTGGCCAGCGCAACAACGACAACGTTTTTATGCGCTCGCTCCAGCAGCCCGCGCACCCGCCGGTCAGCCTCGCTATGCCAAAGCATCTCGACATTTTCTTGCGTGAGGCGGGCGCCACGCCGGAATGGAAGAAACTGTCGCGCGATCTCGACGGGTTGAGGAATGTGCGTTTCGATCATCGCAGCAGGGATCGGCCGGTATGCACGGATGCTACGCCCAACGTCGCGGCCGCCTAAAGCGTAATGCCACGTCGCCTCGAATTTCGCCGCAACGCGTATGAAATCAGAGTTTTATAGACATCAGATGTTCAAGTGGGGCTTGAATCATCGGCCCGCCGACGCACGAGGGAGGGATGGTAAATACAAGCTGATCCGCTTTCGACCTCACACATACGCGGGAAAGAGGTGATTGTTATTGAAGGGCCGACTTATAAAAGTCAGTACAGACCTTTTGATAATTGTCCCAGTTCAGTGCCTTAATCGTAGCGGCAGCGGCAAGCCCCATAGCAGAGCATTGCTCTCGATGTTCGTTCAAGAACACAAGTTTGTCGGCGATCGCTTGTGCATTGCGAATCGGAACGACGAAGCCTTCATGGCCATCCTTCATAATGCCGGCTGTTCCTGTGTTTTCCGAAACGATCACGGGAAGTCCAGATGACATGGCCTCAAGGGCAACGAGGGGATAAGCGTCTGCAAGAGATGGAAGGACAAATACATCGGCTTGCCGGTAATATTTATGCACCATGGAATGCGGGATGCGACCTAGCTCTTCGAATAAGCCTTCATATTGTCGCAGAAGGGGGCGGAACGAAGAATCGACAGGCCCGGCCAAGAGCAGACGGGCATTTTTGAGGCCGGCCATTTTATAGCCTTCGAGAAGATATTGGACGCCTTTTCTCACGCCTAGGCTTCCTAAAAAGAAAACCGTAAAGTCGTCCGGCGATTTCTCATTTCGGCGCGGCACGAATGTCGCCGTATCCACGCCATAAGGGCAAACGATCAGTTTTTCCTCACGGATGCCTTGTTCGATAAATGTGCGCTTGGCGTAGGATGACGGACAGAAGATATGGTCGGCGAGGGCGATTTCGTCGAGCATCCGGAATTTACTGGAGCCTCTTGGCTTAAATTCTATGCCAAATATTTTTGATTCTTCCGCAAGGATGTCTTCCTGAAACTGGGGGTGCTCTTGCCTCATGTCGCAAATAACTTTTGCGCCGTTTCTTTTCGCCTTACGGGAGGCTTCCCTGCCGATGCCATTAACGAAGTGAACGGCATCGCATTCCTCGATCATCTCCGCCGCCTTGCGTGCGAAGAGTTCGTCATGGCACCAGTTGGATTGTGCGTTGGTGCTGCCGAACTTTTTAGTTCCCTTTTGCAGAATCTCCGGCAACCACATGCGCTTGACCAAATGGGGCGGTATTCCTTCCAGCCGGCGCTCGGCCCATAGCCTTTTAAAGGGTCCGCCCACGCGTTGCATCCAAGCTTCATTGTCCGTAGCGCTGGGGCCGGTGATGTAGTGCCCAAGACTATTGGAATGATAGAGGGCCAGAGCCGTATAATAATAATGAGTAACGTTGGATATGAGTTCGACTTTGGGCATAAATGTTCCTCACCGGAGGAGAGGCTTTTAAGGGCCGCTTAGGTTTGTCTGTGTGGGACTGAAAATGCCGCAGATCAAGACTTTCCCGATTTTCTTCCTTCTAACAATTCCCCATCCTCTCAGACATGGATGCGCATTGCGGAGTGGAGAAAGGTGATTCAGTGCTATAATTCCGTCTAGGGATTTCTGGTAAATTTATAGCTCACTTGCGTCTTTGATTGTTCCGTTCCCTTCTACCTTGTCGACCTTGAGACATGTCTTGCGACATGAAAAGTGGGCCGTGATAGCGAGCAAGCTTCACAAGCCGAGGGCGATCGTCGCCAACGCGACGCCGGCGATGAACACGCCGAAGTGGTAAATACCTCAGCACCCGCCAATGGGCGTCAAGGTTTTTGAGCGGCAATCCAGCCAGTGTAAGGGCTGCGAGCACGCCGATGGCGCCGCGGCGGCCGGTCTCGACGAAGGCGCGGTCATCGGCATAAAGCTTCGCGCCCCATTCGGTGGGAAAACGGTTGGTGATTTGCCGGGACACCGCTTGTCGTGGAAGACCGATCGCCACCAGTTCCATTTGCCAAGACACACGCCGGTTTCGTCCGAGACCAGCGCGGTTCCTGAGAGGAGCAGCACCGGGATCAGGATTTCCTTGTCGCACGACTCAGCCGTGTCGCGATTCATCCTGAGCTTGAATCAGTCCGCTGCGCCGTGTCGGGATCTTTTTCCACGAAGCATATAACACCATCAGGAACATGGGGCCGAGCAATTACCGTTAATCAAATCTCGACTTCGTCAGCAGACTGATAAGTCGTCATATATCGCTCATACCGATATCGCTCATAGCGTTCAATAACCCCGATATCGGCTTTGTTCAATACAACCCCAAGTAGCCGATCATAAACCTCACGAGCGTTGACAAGAGCGTGTTGGACTAGATCTATCCTGGTCCGGCCCCATTCAATTACATAAATGTAGGAATCGACGAAACCTGCCGTCGTCCGTGTATCCACCACAGGCCCGAGAGGCGGGAAATCCACAATGACATAATCGTATTCGTCCCGGAGCTTATCCATCACGGACTTGACGCCGATAGAAGCCAAAATTTGATCTGGATGGACTAACTTCCATGCCTGTGCGCCCGCCGATAGGAAGGTCAGGCCATTCGCAGGATCAATCCATGTAGCGTCGTTGAGTGCTGCCCGTCCCGCAGCAACATCGACCAATCCCGCGCTGCTGGCCCGGCCAAAAAGCCGAGAGAGGGATGGATTACGCAGATCAGCGTCGACAAGGATCACGCGTGATCCAGAATGAGCAATTAATGCCGCAAAATTGGCCGCGATCGTCGATTTTCCCTCGTTGGCCAAGGTCGAGGTCATGCCAATCACGCTATTCACCGCGACCGCACCTTTTAGATCGGCAATCACTTTTAGCGAGCGCAACTTTTCCGTGAAAATCGAAAATGGCGCGTTGATGACGTGCCGCAGCAGATCGAGATTATCGGTTTGACCCGTGCTTCCTCGCTTGCCGAGACCCGCTATGTTTTGCTCTTTATCATGGGTGGTGGAACCACGGAGCTTCAAGAGCGGAAGGACCGCAATACAATCGACTCGCAGGAGATCCAAAACTTGAGCACTGGTGCGGAATACTCGATCGTACGCCTCAAGCAGCATGGCGCCTCCGAAGGCGACCAACATTCCGCCAATCGTACTGATAGCCAGAACAATCAATGTATTCGGCTGACTTTTATGTGCTGGGGGAGCGGCCGGGCTAATCAGCTGAGTTTCAGAAATCGGGAAGGTCTGCTGCTGAGCCGCTTCCATGTAGCGCTGCAGAAAATTGTCGTACATCGTCCGAGACGTCTGAGCATTACTTTCAAGTTCGCGGAGTTGCACTTGCGCTTGCTCCGTTGACCGGCTTTCCGTGACGGCGCTTTCGAGACTTTTCTCGATACTCGCCACGCGTGTCAACGCAATTTCATACTCGCTCTTGTAGCTTTGCGCGATTTTCTTCATTTCGTCCGTAATGCTGCGACGCAATTCGACCATCTGATTACGCAAACTGATCGTAGCCAAATGATTGGGACCGTATCTTTGCGACCAAATTGCTTCTCTGGCAGCGTAATCCAAATATTGTTGACGCAGTCTAATGATTACCTCGCTCTTTAAAGCGTCGGTAACGGAGCCATCTGTAACATCCTGCGACAGGACTTGCTGGATTCGATCATAGCGCGCTTTTGCTTCGGCCGCCGCGGCACGGGCGAGGATAAGTTGACTACTGACCTCGCTCCTCTGGTCCTCGAACATCATCCTTCCGCTGTTTTCGACGATATCGTGCCGTTGTTTAAATTCTACGACAGCCTTTGCGTCCGCCGAAGACTCGGCCCGCAAGCTCGCGATACGATCCTGCAACCACGTGCTGGCGCGGCGCGCGGATTCATATTTTGCCGCCAACTGATTATCGGTATAGGCGGCAAAGATCGCGTTGGCGATTTGTGCGGCCTTGTTACGATCAGGAGACCGAAACGAAATCTCCATCACGTAAGTGTTCGGAACACGGCTAACCTTCCGTTGGGCTTCGAACGTGCCGAGTGCTCGGGCCTCGAGCTGAGATTCAGTCAACGCCGGTTCCGAGTCAGTTTTACCGTAGATCCAATGGAAGAGGGTGTTCAACGCCGCACGGAAGAGCCCGGGACTGGGCCTAACAAAATCCGGATCCTCTGTCAGCTTGAGTTTATTGATGACAGCAAGACTGACATTATCGGAGGTTAAGATCTCCGCCTGTGTCGCCACCGCCACGGCGTCGACTATCGAATCACCAGCGATTTGCTGCTGCTGAAAACCCGTCGGCTTCCGGAGGTCGATGACGATCTTGGCCACGGCCGTGTAGCTCGGCGGCGTTGTCAGCAAGTAAAGAAGACCAAGTGCCAAGGCGCACGGAACAATTACAAAAAAAACCCGCGCCTGCCGGCGGATAAGGGTGCCAAAAAAATCGATGGCGGTTCGAGCGGAGGAGCCAAGCTGCAAAGACGCATTATTAGGCGGATTCACAGCGTTTTTAAAATCTAGCATGTTGATCACAATACATCAGCGTACCGGCAAACACAAACCGGATCATTTCCACATTGGATACATAATCGATGGACAGTAATGCCCAAAGTAGTTCAACAAAGCTGGCTCGGTTAGTCTGAACAGCCTGTTGGCTGCGGCTACGTTGATTTCTGCCATGGTTATGCTGCAACCGGGATTGGCTGCAGCGCCGTGATATGAAGTAGGCCTCATCCGGTCTCCGCCGGTCAAGGCTCGAATGGGGGCCTTCGGGCACTGTAAAAGCCGTCGATATATCGGCCGATGGTGGCCGTACCTCTGGGTCACTGGCGCAGGTCTGTAAGTCAACCTCCTCGTATTTGATGGTCCGCCCACAGCTTGAGGCGCAATCCCGTCCGCCTACGCTCCAACACCCAAAAACCGATACCGTCTGTCGCGGCGGTCACCGGCAAGACCGGCTTTAAACGCAAGGCTCGATCGTCCATGCGCCGCATGCAACGCGATCCCGGAGAAATCCGCTCCCTCTTCCAAAAAAACACACTCAAATACGCCGCCTGAATGTCTACTTGCTTTCGTACTAATAAATATCGTGCAAACCGGATCCCCCGATAGGGGCAGGCCAGTCCTATTTCCGGCGTCGATTTAAGCTCGCACCAGCAAATGCCGGAGCGAAACAGATAGGGAATCTCTGGTTAAGCGCGCTTGCTCACCCCAATCAATTCTCTGACACCGCTAACGAAACGGGTTACATCGCCCAGAGGAGCGGTTTGCAAGGCACCGTTGGCAAGCCTGCGCCATATAGCTTCGTCTTCCGCTATCAGCCGCATGAAATAGGCGATGCCGGCGATGTTATCTGGCTCCACCATAAAGCCATTGATCGCCGAACGAAGCAAATCGTCGCGCGCGCCGCAATTTGGTGTGTAAAGTACCGGAACGCCCATTGCTTGTGCTTCAGAGACGACGAGACCGAATTGATCCTCCACGCTAACGAGCAAGAGAGCAAGGGTGTGTCCCAACGTTTGCGCAACTTCCTCGGACTGAATGAATCCCCTAAAAATTACATGCTTTTGCACATTCAACTTGCCGACAAGCTCGCGCAGTTGGACTTCCAGAAGTCCCGACCCGCAAAGATGCAGTGCTCTCGGCTTCTGAACGCTTCGAGCATAAAGTGCATAGGCCTCCAGCACAGTTGGCAAGTTCTTCTTGGGGACGAACCGCGCAATTACCGTGAAATGACGCGCTTCAAAAGGCAAGCCAGCTGGCGCGGGAGGCATACCAGCGAGACCCCGAATTCGCGAGATGGAAAGTGTATCGTAGCCGGTCGCGATCCGTGATCTCTTGAAGTGCAGGAAGCGCAGGTAATCCAAAGCGCGCGGCGCGGAGACCAATGCGCCATTATACGGCCAGAAGAACGCGGGCTTAAGAAAAATCTCGCGCCAAATAGTGCGAGGCTTATCATCGAACTTTGAGTCGTTCATGATATAAACGCGCTTACCGCAAATCCGGAGCAGAATTGCAACGAAAAAAATTTCCGCTTGCTCGTAGTGACAGAAAAAGTAAACAGCCGGGCCTACCGAAAGGCAGGCGCGCATTATCGCGGCAAAGCGGTTCCAGACGGGGACCTGTTTAAGAGAAGTACCGGGAAACAATGTAACTCTGTGGAAACTTGTGCCATCAGGAGGTGACCAATCGTAAGTGTGACTTATACCGCACAGCTCGATACCGACCACATGACCGAGATCGCGCTCAACCGCCTCGCATCGATCCAGATGCACAGGGCCATAGTTTTCCCATAGGAAAACTATGGCATTTTGGGGTGTTAAATCTGACATGCAATCTCGATTCAACCGAACTTTACTTAATAATTAAAAGGTGAAGGCGTAATACAGCGTCGTGTAAACCGTCAATTTCATTCGACCAATAATTCTACGCCACGCGCAAACTCTGCGACATCGCCCAATTGACTGCTTTTCAGCGCCGCTCGACACATCTGTTCCCAGAGATCCCGGTCTTCCGATAGAACCGACATAAAATACGCCAGCCCGGCCGCATTATTCGGCTCAACGACGAACCCATTTACCCCGGTTCGAACCAAATTGTCCCACGCGCCACAAACCTCCGATATGAGAACCGGCAGTCCCATCGCCTGCGCTTCGATCACGACATTGCCGAATGCCTCCACGCAGCTGAATAATATTAAGGCTACAGACATTGCAAGTTTCTTGGCAACCCCCTCGGTCTGCATTGCGCCGCAGAATAGGACGCAGTTTGAAAGGCCCATGTCGTCCACGTGTTGGCGAAGCTCGCCTTCCAGAGCGCCATAGCCAACGATGTGCAACGACCGTGGCTTAGCCACAAGATCTCGGTAGAGCTTGTAGGCGACGAGTGACTGTATCAAGTTCTTCTCGGACACGAACCGTGTCACGATGAGAAAAACGCGCTCCTCGAATGCGTTCCCCTCTGGGGCCGGCGGCGCGCCACTGAGACGCTGAATCCGCGCGATAGACAGAGTATTGTAACCAAAGAAAATTCGTTTCTTGGGCACTCCTAGAAACCTAAGATAATCGTGGGCCCGCGTCGATGAAGTTAGAGCTCCTCGGTAGGGAGCAAGGAATGAAACCTTTAGGAGTTCGTTAAGTTTGTAGCGGACTTTGTCATCGAACTTCGAGTTGTTCATGACGAAGGTTCTTCGCCCAAACAGACGCAAGAGAAGGGCCGTAAGCCATACAGCTGGTTTCTCATAGTGACAGAGAAATATGTCTGCGGACCCGAGCTGTAACGTGCATCTTAAAAGACACCAGAAAAGTCGGAGCGTTCGCCATTTGGTCGGATAGCCATTGGGAAAAAGGGTGACCTTTCGAAACTGTTGAGGTTCGGAGCTCACCCAATTGTATATGTGGCTAGACCCCACAAACTCGATTCCGACGACAGTCTTCCGACCGGCGAAATGCATCGCAACCGCTTCACAACGATCCACATGCATGGGCCCAAAATTGTCCCAAACAAAGACCAAGCGTTCTTGTAGGTCTTTCTTACCCCCTAACATCCGACTTTCCTTCGACCGATGTGCGTTCTTGCCGTAGGCCGTGGTTATGTTATGAGCGTTACCGTTCAGTGCTTTCGAACAGAAAGTCCGCTTGGGTGGGACCGAATTTTTTTGTCAAAGATTGGTTGAACACACCCCTAAGCTCAAAGCCTTGCGTCAGCAAATAGCCAATAATTTCCGCGGCCAGGGGCTGGCCGTCGTAGAGACGAACAAAAGACGCTTCACAATAGATAAAATTGATTGCCGGCAGGGCAGCCGCTGCCCCCTTAAGCACATCAAGCTCTCCACCTTGAACATCGAGCTTAAGCAGTATCGGACGCGGCAGGCTTGAGATGTCAAGTATATCGCTGAGCCGAGCCACCGGTACGCGGATCATAGCTTTTGTTTGCACCCCATAGGCGGCACTCTGGGCTGCACCCAGGGGAAGAAGAGACGACGAATCTGCGCGCGAGGCGACAAAAAAAGGCACGTCCGCCGCAATATGCCCAAGCGCTAGGGCGTGGAGTCTTGCAGAGGGTCCTAAGGCAGATCGGTAGATCGCAGATTCGCTCTCAAGCGGCTCAAAAGCTTCGATTTCTACATGTGGGAATAAATGTCGCACAATAAGAGAAAATTGTCCCTTATTGGCTCCAACGTCAATGAGTGTCCTGGGAGCGAGGCGCTTGATTGCATCGATGTGCTCGACCGCAGGCACAACACCCTTAGCGATCGCCGGCCAAAAAGCGGGGGTCGCTAGAGATATGAGATACTTAACTAGCCGATTGATATTGAGCCCCTCTTACTTCCAAGCTAACCGGGATTTGTTTATGGGAACGTGATGTAACATTATTCATCGCAAACCTGCTGCTCCCTAAAATCCGCGACGGCATGGGGATGAGCAAGTGTGACCCGTAAAGGTTAATTTTAGCATATTCCACGACCCGCGACTACCCGTTCGGGCCTCAGTGCTGCGCTTGAGATCCAGCCAACTGCGGTGCAACGCTCGCGAATCACGCTGAGCATGTCAAGTATGGTCCCGTCTGGTTTAGAAAATAGTCTCCTCCGTTGTAGAGGCGGCCTGGTAAATCTAAACAACCTGGATAGGCGGAAATTCTGCCTGAATGCGGCGTAGGCTGCCGTGAATAGGGGAAGGCATGACGAAGAAACAACGTCGGAACCACAGCCCGGCCTTCAAGATCCCATGGGGGCGGTGGATAGCGGCTGGCGCTCTGGCTGATGACGAATTGCATCTCGATTATCCGTTCACGGGCAGCCGGAGGCTTGAGACTTGGTCCGCGCGGGAGTGGATGAAGGGTCATTTTCATGTCAAGCGCAGCACCAGGTTTGCGTTGGCTCCTGCTTGACTCGGAAGCTGCAGTTGCCGACTGTGTGTGCACTATGAAGCTCGTGCGTCGCGCTGTTCTGCGCTCCTCGGCGTAAGCGAACGTCAGAAGGCCCGATGCTCGTTGGGGATACAGTCCCGCGAGATGGCATTCCGCAAAAGATTTAGGACGCCCGAGCCTATACCTTCAGATCTGCGGGCGCGGCCAGCCTCTATCTTGAGCGAGCAAGCGGACTTATCCTCTAATTGTTCACCTGTATGCAGGTCTTTATAAAAATATATTAATCCCGAAAGGAATATTGATGATTCCCAAACTGATCCACCAAACGTCTCGATCAAAGATACTGTCGCCTGAGGAAGAACGACTCAGACGGCGGACGGCAAAAATACTGCCTAACTGGAAAATGAATATCTGGGACGATAGAGATAATATTGAAATTGTTAGGAAGTCATTTCCTGACCATTTTGATAAGTTCATGGCCATAAAACGAGGTGTTGTGAAAGCAGACATTGTCCGATGCGTCTACTTATACGCCTTTGGGGGTCTATATATTGACACTGACTATAAAATATTAAGGCCAATTGGCGATGAAATCCTCAAATGTCATTGTGTACTACCCGTTTCTAGGTCGGATGACCAGGCGAGCCCTGATTTTAGGATTTGTAATTCTGTTTTAGCATCGGAGCCGAGGCACCCATTTTGGGAAGGCTTCTTGAACCGGATTTTTACATTCCCGGATTTAGAACAATTGCCGGAAAGCCTTGTTGAAAAAGTGACTGGGCCGGAAGGACTAACAAGATTCTATCTTGATAACCGGAACGTCTACACAGACCTTTATGTGGCTCCAAGGAAATTCTTCCACCCACTGATTACATGCAAAGGGCTATCGTATGATCGTAGTTATCCATCATACGGCGCACATTTGTGTTGGGGATCCTGGAGGTCAAAGGGGATTTTTAAAAGTGTCAAAACATTTATTACTCGTAAATTGACGTCGTTTTGAGGGCTGAAGCGAAAACTGCCGGGGCCGATACACGAATTCGCATGTGGTGTGCTCGCGCTATAAGGCCGGACGCCAGATGTTCGCCTGGATGCGGTCCTTCGGAGAACTACAACGTATCGCCCAGGTAAAACCCGCATCGACAATAATATGTCCGCCTAGCGTTTCCCAGTTCGAACCTTATCGCAACAGTCCGCTTGCCACAAATCCCAGCTTCGCACCTTGCCACGCCCGGCAAAAGTGCGTTTGCGCAGACGTCAATCAGACCAAAATGTTTCACGTGAAACATTTTGGTCCGGTCGGGGCCTCGTTCCGGTCAAACCTGATACCCCACGCATCAGTGCCTCCCCATTCGCACAACGCCCCATGCCCTGACACGCGCGCATCCTTCCCTCGCTGCCTTGGGATGAATGATCGCGCTATGGACCAAAGCGCGGAAATCGGGGCTGAGCTCGCCCCGATCATCCGTAGCCTGGGCATGAGTGATAAACCACAAGGTGCCATCAAAATGCGTCGCCATGATCCCGAGGTTCACAACAAATACGACCGACAGGATGACCCGTCGTATGGGCGCTCGCCGGCTTATGCGCCTTCATTTAATAGTGGCGGCCTATATGAACCATGGTAGTCTCGCCGGAGTGCAAACCACTCCCCGTGGCATCGCCATGTCTGCAGCGGATTTTCCTAATCGCATCCTATTTATCTTCCGCCGGATGATGGCGGCACGCGCCGACCCCCGCGCTAGCTTAGCAAACAATCCCTGCCAAGGAATTCCGTCGCAAAGCGCGGTTCTTCGATACAAATTCGTTGCTCTATGAGATGTTCGAGCACGGATACTCAATATTTGCCGAACTGAATGCCGTGGACGAAAATCACGGTCGTGGGTCAAGTTGCATCAATCCTGATTTTGGCCCGTCTGTCCGGGCCGACTTTCTTGCGAGAGCGCACCGGATGTTCGTAACCCTCCGATCCTTGGGCTTGCTCGCCCTCGTTTGCGGTAGCTCTGTGCTGGCAGGATCAGAGAGCACAGCGACAGGCAAGGTTGAATCAATCGAAACATCCGTCTGCCGCCTTATCGAATCGGCGGCCCAAACTCAGAGTCTGCCGGTCGCGTTCCTTACACGGCTGATCTGGCAGGAAAGCAGCTTTCGGCCCAACACGGTCAGTCCAGCCGGCGCTCAAGGTATCGCGCAATTCATGCCGAAGACGGCTTATGAGCGTGGCCTTGCCCATCCTTTCGATCCCGAAGAAGCAATCCCAAAATCCGCCGAACTTCTCGCCGACCTCAAGCAGCGTTTCGGCAACCTTGGACTGGCCGCCGCCGCCTACAATGCCGGCGCTACCCGTGTTGCGAACTGGCTCGCCGGCCACGGCAATTTGCAGGCCGAGACTCGGGAGTACGTTCTGTCCATCACGCGACATCCAGTCGAAGACTGGACTGGCGCCGCGGCAGCGGAAACAATAACAGACAGCGTCGTATTCTCAAAGCCATCCTGTTTACAAGCGACAGCCGCCATTCGCCGCTCGGAGCCGCGCTCCGTTGCCCCCTCAGCGCTCTTTGCGCCTTGGGGGGTCCAGCTGGCCGGCAGTTTTTCGAAGGTGTCGGCGCTGGCCGCTTATGCGCGCGCCCGGAGCAGCTATTCCGCGATTATTGGCAGGATCGAACCCATGGTCATCGGTGGCCGCGTGCCCAGCCGCGGCTTCGCTCCATATTATCAGGTGCGCGCGCCCGCGCCCTCGCGCGCGGCAGCCGATGCACTTTGTGAAAAGATCCTTCGCGCCGGTGGCGCTTGTGTCGCCCTGCGGAGTTGAAGCGGTTATGGAAGCGAACGCCGGATCGTGATTGGGTTAACTCTCGTCATCGAGAACTCTGAGTCGAACTTCAACAAAGGGTCAGATTCGACGTTTGTTCCTGGCACTGCCCAGTCCGGCGTACCCTAATAATCTAAAATCGGCGGCGTGATTCAGGAGTTTGAGAAGGTTGACGGCATGGCCTTTTGGTGGGGTTGAGTCGGAGTTTGTTCCCATTTGACAGAGTTACCCTTCAACCTCTGGGATTGAGCGGGCGTCAATGATGTTCGCCACACTCTCCGTTCATGGTCAAAGCCTACCTTCCTTGTGAATTTTTAGCCGCATGGCACATGGGTCGCCATAACAGTTCATGCAGCGCGATAGTTTCGGGTAAGGATAATGCGAAAGATCAAAATGCTAGAGAGTTTGTCTTGTTATTTCGAATCGTTGAATACTCTCAGGAGGTCCTGCATGAAAAAGGTGCTTGCTCTTGCTGCCACAGCCATCGTCACTATAGGCGCGGTGATTGCCGCCATCACCGAAGCCAATGCCGGCGCCTGTATTCCCAGCGTGCACGGCGCAAGCTGCATCGGTCCGGGTGGAGGAATAGTCGCTGGTCACGGGCTTGGCAACGCCATCGCGCGCCACAGCGTTACTACACGACGCACCGGTCCCTACCCACAAGGTGTCCTCGCTCTGAACCGAAATCGCTGAGACCGCCGGGCGCCTCAGATCGCTATTTTTGTTAGATCCAAACCCCAGCGGTTCCGCGCCTTTCGCTTCCGGCTGAGTCGTCGTGCTGGTAGTGTTGGCCATCTGATGTCAGCTTTTGTTGAAGCATCGCTCGTCAGGAACGATTCTTGGCGGTAGCGGCAAGAATGTGGCGGACATCCACGTCTGCGCATAGTTTGACATGAAATGACCCGCTGTCGGTAATGCCCCAGTTTTCATGTCAGCTGTTTCGTTGAGGTAGAATTCCTTAGGCATTCAGCCCGAGTGAGGTCCGCCAGGACCACGCGGCTTCAACTGCGAAGTCGCGATAAGGATGCGGCGGCCGGCCGAGGAGGCCGGTCAGACTTTCGATGTTGGCAGCCTGCGCCGCTGCGCCATCTTCTTGATAGCCGCGGAACATTGCACGCCGATCGCAGCCCTTCCAGCTTGGAGTATGCGCCCGCAACTGTTTCTCGAATGCATCGAGGTCACAATAGCTATCTTCTCGATCTCGTCGAAGTTTAGGATCTTGCGGTTCGCATGGCCGAGCATCGGACACTAACCTCCATGTGGCAGCGACAGGAGCAAATGACGAAGCGCCTTTGTTGTATCAATGTCGATTCCGATCGCCTCATCATCGACTAAGCATTCGAGAACATCCTTTCCGGCGCCGTCAAGAATGGCGCGCGCGCCCCGGTCGCCTTCAAGAGATTTTATGGAGTCGAACAAATCTCTGCCGATCAGCACCGGATTGCCGCGCACGCCTGCACGCACGGGTACAACGGCGAGCGGGACAGGCGCCGATTCCTCGTACGCCTGGATCAAGTGATCGATGAGGCCCGCCGAAACGAAAGGCATATCGGCAAGCATGATGAGGGCTCCTGCCGTTGACGCAGGCAAAGCAGCTATCCCGGCCTTCAAGGAACTCGCGAGGCCTGTCCGGTAGCCCGGATTGAAGATGAAAGACAGGTCGAGGGTTTTGAGCGCAGCCTCGACTTTCGCAGCGGCATGGCCGGTGACGACTAGGATCGGGCGCGCTCGTGAAGCAAGCGCTGCTTCCGCGACCCGCCGGACCAGGGGTTTGCCGAAAAGCGGCACGACGAGTTTCGTCTCCTCCGGACCGCTATCGAAGCGCGACGAAAGCCCGGCTGCGAGTATGATTGGAGCGATCTCGCTCAAGGGCGTTGACCAGGGAGGACGATGCCCGGGTGCGAACGTATAGTGTTCTCAACCAGAAGGCCGCCGACACCCATCCGTCGGATGTCCTCACTGCGGATCGGCAATCCGGCGAGAATGCAGTCTAACACGAAGTCAAATCCATTTTTCTTCGGCGAACGAGCGCAGCCTGGTGCACCGATGACTGGCTTATCCTCGCCTTCACACCTTTTTTCAAGGTCAAGCCAGCCCTAGAATCGCATGGGCGAGGAAAACGCTTTCGTACTCGGAGGTGGGAAGCGGTCCGAATTTCACGCGGCCTTCTCCGTTTCCACACGTAATCCTTAGCGATGCAACTCCGCTATGATTTCGCCGGCAATAGAGACGGCGATTTCGGCCGGACTGATCGCCCCGATGTCGAGCCCGATCGGCGCATGGATGCGCGTGAGCAGGCCGTCATCGAAACCTTTGGCGCGCAGCCGCTCGAGCCGTTTGGCATGCGTCTTTTGCGATCCCAGCGCACCAATGTAAAAGCAATCGGCACGCAAGGCCTCCATCAGGCCCTGATCGTCGATCCGCGGATCATGGGTCAACAGTACCACGGCGGTATAGCGGTCGAGATGCAGAGAGGGAAGCACGACCTCTGGCCATTCAGCGATGAGACGTGCGCCGGGGAAACGCTCAGGCGTTGCGAAGGCGTTGCGCGGATCGATGATGATCATTTCGACACCAGCGAGGCTGGCGATCGGTGCGAGCATCTGCGAAATTTGGACGGCCCCAATCGTGATGAGGCGCACCGGCGGCGTCTCGGCGCGAAGGAAGAATGCCTTGCCACCCCATTCCAGGATGCCGCTGTTGCCGAGCCGCAGCCGTTCCTGAAGAATCTCGGCCATGGGATCAGAGCCGACATCTGCGGCACGGACGAGGCGCTGCTCGCCCGATGCAACATCGGTCACAAGCACACAAGGATGCCGCATGGCGCGCTCGGCATTGAAATCTGTGATAAGCCTTGCGCGACGCGTGTCAATGCTTTGAACATATACGCTGATTCGGCCGCCACAGGAGAGACCTGCGCGCCAGGCCGTCTCATCGGCAACGCCGAAATCGAGCATATTGTGTCCCCCCATCGCGATGATATCCAGCGCTTCGGTGATGACATCAGCCTCGACGCAACCGCCGGAGACCGACCCTAGAAAATTCCCCTCCGAGTCGATGACGAGGTCGCTTCCAGCCGGACGTGGTGCTGAGCCCCAGGTTTTGACCACGGTCGCAAGCGCAATGTCGCGCCCTGCCTCATTCCATGCCTGTGCTATGCGGAGAATATCGCTATCGGATACAACCATTGGAACGATGTCCCTTGTGTTGACCTTCCCCCGATTTAGTGGACACGGGATCAAGCGGCTTGGCGCTCTGCCTGTTCGGGAGTGATATACCCGAGGTCGGAATGTAGCCGCTGACGATTGTAATATCCTTCTATGGAAGCGAACAAGTCATGCCGGGCAGCTTGCCTAGTTGGATAGCAAGCGTGGTGCACGAGTTCGGTTTTGATCGTACCAAAGCAATTTTCCATTGGAGCGTTGCGCTCCGCCTATGACTCCATCGAGCTGCGCTCGACGGAGCCTTTAATCGGCTTCGCCGAGCAATTTCCTTTCCGGCTCCTGGATTGGATCATTCCGGCTGCATCGAGGACATTGCGGTAATCGGCGGCGGCATATTGGCTGCCGCGATCGGCGTGATGAACCAGGCCTGGCGGCGGCTTTTGGCGTTGGAGAGCCACGGTCAGGGCCGTGATCGTCAATTCCGCCCGCATGTGGTCACGCATCGCCCATCCAACGAT
>Ga0181535_10003859_pt1 | contig 17125 bp, 15 predicted proteins | sample PEATcosm2014_Bin_44_FD_119774 | JGI IMG/M metagenome (GOLD analysis project Ga0181535, IMG submission 119774) | Peatland microbial communities from MTU Mesocosm Facility, Houghton, MI, USA - PEATcosm2014_Bin17_30_metaG | ecosystem: Environmental > Terrestrial > Soil > Wetlands > Peat | place... | reverse complement strand
GTCCCACGTCGCGGACGCCTTCTACGCCCGCTTCGAGGCCCCCGAGCTGAGCGCGGACGAGCACGTCACCGCGCACGAGCCCGGCGTGTCGTGCGTCTGTGGCGACGCCCGCCGGATGGATGCAGTGGCGGACGCCTCGGTGGCCCTCGTGGTCACCTCGCCCCCCTACTTCGCGGGCAAGCAGTACGAGGAGGAGCTCGACCGCGAAGGCGTGCCCGGGTCCTACATGGAGTACCTGGCGCTGCTGCGCGACGTCTTCGCCGAGTGCAAGCGGGTGCTCGAGCCGGGGGGCCGGATCGCCGTCAACGTGGCCAACCTCGGGCGCAAGCCCTATCGCAGCCTGGCGGCCGACGTCATGACCATCCTCCAGGACGACCTGCACCTGCTCCCGAGGGGCGAGATCGTCTGGCAGAAGGGCGAGGGCGCCAGCGGCTCGTGTGCCTGGGGGTCGTTCCGCTCGGCGGCCAACCCGGTCCTGCGCGACGTGACCGAGCGGGTCATCGTGGCCAGCAAGGGGCGCTTCGGGCGGGCGCGGAGCCCCAAGGAGCGCCGGCGCGACGGGCTGCCCCACGAGAGCAGCGTCGGGGCCGACGACTTCATGGCCCTGACCCTCGACGTGTGGGACATCCCACCCGAGAGCGCGCTGCGGGTCCGTCACCCCGCTCCGTTCCCGGTCGAGCTGCCCCAGCGCCTGATGGAGCTCTACACGTACCGCGGCGACCTCGTCGTCGACCCGTTCTCCGGGTCGGGCTCGACGCTGGTGGCCGCGGCCCGCTGCGGGCGCGACGCCGTCGGCTACGACCTCGACCCGGCCTACGTCGACCTGGCCCGGGCGCGGCTGGCCGACGAGGCGGACGCGGCGGATGCGTCGGGCGTCGTGGCGGGACCCGGCGCTGACGGCACCTCGGCCGCCGCGCTGGCGCGGGCCGCCCTCGAGGCCGCCGGCTTCAGGGACGTGCGGCCCAACCGGCGCCTGCCGGGGCTCGGCATGGCCGTCGACTTCGCCGGCAGCGACGGGTCCGGACGCACCTGGTACTTCGACTTGGCGGGGCCCAACTCGGCCTACCGGGGCGGCATGGTCCGCTCCGAGACGGTCTGGCGCACCCTGGGCCGGGCCCACGTCATGGCCGCCCGCGGGGTCGCCCCGTTCGTGGTGCTCACGACGCAGCTGCCCCGCTCGGGCACCGAGGCCGATCGGGCCCTGCGCGCGCCGGGGCCGGGCGGGATCTTCGATGCCGTGGACCTCCTCTCCCCCGAGGCCCGGGCGAGGCTCGCCGCCTACGCCAGCGGCCGCGGCGGGTCGCCGCTCGCCGGATTCTGGGCCCACGCGGACGTGGCCCCGGGCGCCGTCTGACCCGTGGGCACGGTCTGAGCATGGGCACCGTCGTCGCCTGCGCGGTGGTGCGCGACGATCCTCCGCGCGTCTTCGTCGCCGAGGACCTCGACACCTTGAACTGGGTCTTGGCCTGCCAGCTGGTCGCCACGACCCCGGGGCGGGACCTGCCCCCCGGCGAGCGCGCCGCCTTGCGCCAGGCGCTGCGGGAAGAGCGCTGGGGTGACGCCGTCTTCGCGTTCATCGCCCGCACCGGTGTCGCCGTGGACGTCTACGAGAGCACCGAGCTGCATCTCGCCGCGGACGCCGCCGTCGGGCCGCTGGAGCTCCAGCTCACGCCCCTGTTCACCGAATAGCGCGCCCTCCGCCTACCCGAAGCGCGACGCGTTGACCGCGGCCTCGAACTGGTGCTGAACGTTCACCAGCGCAGTCAGCGTCTGACTGGCGTCGAGGCGGGCGGCCATGCTGCGGTAGCCCGACAGCGTGGGCCCGGCCTGGGCCAGGGCCCCTGTCACCCGCTCGGCGCTCTGCGCCGCCGCCGTGACCTGATCGACGAGTTCCTGACTCACCCCGGCATGATCGGTGTTGCCCATGTCGGTGACGAAGGACCCGAGCTGGCCGGAGAGCACCCCGTCGGCGTGCTCGAGGCACTCGATGGTTCCGCAGTTGTTCGCTGTCGCGCCGAACTGATCGATGTTCGAGACGAGCTGGTTGTTCACCTGCACGAGGTTCGCGTGGTTCTGGAGCGAGATGTTGAGCACCTGGATGCCGATGGCGGCGGCCACACCGAGCACGATGACGCCGAGCAGGAGACGCTTGGCGCCCATGCTCAGGACGAGCATCCACGGCGGTTGTGGCGGAATGAGCTCCGAGGCGACTGCACCGGCGTACTCGGCGGACGGAGCACCACCGGGGGCGAGGACCGGCACCGGGAGCGCCGGGTCACCGAACAGCTCACCCGGATACGTCGGGACGAGAAGGAGGAAGTAGCCGACGAGCCGCAGCTCGTAACGGAGAAAGGCACGGTAGACCCCGTGGACGGGCTTCGGGAGCCATCCCGTGACGAGCACCACGACCCACATGAAGAAGGCCAGGACGTACACGCCGAGTCCCACCACCCGCACCGCGATACCGGCCGGAATCACCAGGATCACACGGAAGAGGACGGCGGCGCGGTGCAACCTCGTGGCCCGTGGGACGGCGAGGCGGACGCGATACTCGGGCACCTCGCCGGCGCCGAACGGTGGGAAGCGATCGGTGAGGAGGAACAGGTACGCCTCGAACCGGAGCGTCATCCGCAGGTAGACGGTCACGATGGACCGCACGAAACCGGGCGCACGACCCGTGACGAGCGCGGCGAACCAACCGAGGATCGCGGAGACGAAGGCGGCAATGCCGACGGCGACCACGACCACCGCCAGCGGGATGGCCAGGACCGCCCGCAGCAGCACGGTCCACCGTCGCTGCTTCGTCCGCTCGGGGAACATGACGAGCAGCGGGAGGGACTCGACGGGGGGCGTCAGTTCCGGGTAGGCCAGCTCCGGGGCCGCGGTTGCCGGGGCGACGGACGGCCACATGGCGCCCGCCGGTCCGACGCCGACGAGTGGGTGGTCGCTCATGGCCCGACCACCTTCATGCTCCCGCCCATGAAGACGATGAAGGGCGATCGGTAGAGCACCGTCGTCGTCCGCCCGGGAACGACCTCGACGCTGAGACCGGTCTCCCCCGTCCGTCGGGAGAAGAAGTAGCGGAAGGAGACCCTGACCTCGTGCGCTCCCGGGGGGACGTCGAAGAAGTGGTCACCCCACTTGAGGACGGAGGTGGCCCCGTCGACGGTGACGTTCGTCTTGAAGAGCAGGAGCAGGAACGCCAGGGGAAAGATCTTCGTGCTGACGAGGATGCCCGTCGCCTTGCCGTCGGTTGCCGTCATCGCCGTCCTCTCTTCCAGCCCGCTGCTCGCAGCGACCGGTCCGCATCTGCCGGCCGGAGCGTAAGCAACCCCGGTAAGGGGCGAGTAAGGGGACCGGTGCCGGGTCGCGGGCCGGGGCCTCGAGGCGGCCCGGGCGCGCCCGTGCGTGGAAGGATTCCTCCGTGCCCAGCGACCGCACCACGGTGACCGAGCTCGGGACGGGGCTCGGCATGCTCGGCCTGAGCGACGTCGACGAGGCGGTGCGCTCGCACACGCCGGTCATGCACAGCCTCTCGCCCGAGATGTGGGGGCGCCTGGCGGGGCTCCGTGCGGGCGGCGCCTACGACGCCGAGTTCCACGCGGCGTGGGCGAACGGACACGCCTTCCTGGCAGCCGGCGACGGCCTGCGGGGGCGGCTGCCCCGCGTGGTGGAGTGGAAGGGGACCGGCCGAGCCCCCGGTGACGAGGTGGCGCCCATCGACCTGCGCGTCGACCACGTCTACCTCGTCAGCTGCAAGTACCTCTCGAACATCCTGTTCAACGTCTCGCCTCCGCACGTCTTCGACCACCTCCTCGTCGCGGGGCCGAGTCGGGCCAGCCGGGTGGCCCGGGAGGTGCTCCCCGGCGGCCGGGACTGGTACGCAGAGGTCGCACCGGCGGAGTACCAGGCGCTGTACGAGACCGTCCGCGTCGCCGCGATCCGCGGCGACGGCGCGGGCCCGGCACCCGCTCCACTTGGGCGTCGCAGCCGCCTGGCGCGGCCCGACCGCTCCCCTGCCGTCTCGCTCCCCGGGCTGGGTGGCGGGGACGTGATGACCGACGACGCGGCCACCCAGAACGGGGCTCGCACCGCGCCACCAGGCGTCCCGGACCCGATTCTCGAGGAACTGCCGGAGCGTGCACTGGACCTGACGACCCAGCAGCGTGATGCGCTGGGGCGCTGGCTCCGCCCCGGATGGCCCGTCGGGGCCAAGGACCTCTACGCCAGGCTCTCGGACGCGGTGGCACGGGCGTCCGTGCGGCGATGGGAGGCGGCCATGGACGCCGGTGGCGGCACGGGCGAAGCCATGGTGTGGCGGTTGCTGCGCATCGGCAGCGCCCCGTACTTCGTCCTGGGCTCTTCGGCGGCACGGTCGCTGCGTCTGCGCATCGCCACGTCGTGGGACTGGCGCCAGCAGTACCAGCTGCTCTCCGTCGCCATGGAGCCCCAGGCCGGGGGCCAGCCCCGCGTGGGGTGGGAGGCCGTGGTGCGCGACCGGGTCGCCAACGAGCGGCACGAGGTGGCGGGGCACATCGAGGTGCGCTGGAGCCACGGGCGCTTCGGCGGCCTCCCCGAGGCGAAGGGCTACCTGGACACGCCGCACCACCTCGTCCCGGGGTACTACACCCTGCGATGAGCACCTTCGACGTCGACGCCTTCGCGCCTCCGCTGCGCATCCCCCGCCTCGCGTCGCCACCGGTCCTGTTGCGGCCCTTCACGGTGTCGGACCTCGCCATGGTGCGCCAGGCTTCCAACGACCCGCTCATCCCCTCCATCACGTCGGTGCCCCGGACCTACACGGATGACGCGGGGCGGGCCTTCATCGAGCGCCAGCACGATCGCGCCGCCCAGGGCGACGGGTACTCCTTCGTGATCGCGGAGGAGGCGGACCCGACGTCGGGCATCGGGTCGATCGGGCTGTGGCTCCAGGAGATCGAGAGCGGCCGGGCCTCCATCGGCTACTGGCTCGTCGCGGGTGCGCGCGGTCGTGGGCTCGCCGCCCACGCGTTGCGGGCGGTGGTGGAGTTCGCGTTCGGGGAGCTGGCCATCCCCCGGCTGCACCTCTTCGTGGAGCCGTGGAACACCGCGTCGGCCCGGACGGCCCAGGCAGGGGGCTTCGGGCGCGAGGCGACCCTGCGGGGCTGGGAGAGGATCGACGACGAGCAGCGCGATGCCGACTGCTTCGCCCTCCTCCACGACGAGTGGCTGCGCCTGGGGTGACGGTGCGCCGAGGGATTGGTGCCGACCGTCGCCATGGCCGATCATGAGGGGAAACGGACTCGGGGAGGGACGCTGATGCTGGTGCAGGTCGAGGTCGACGCCCGGGTGGCCACGGTCACCCTCAACCGCCCCGAGGCACGCAACGCGATCTCGGCCGAGCTGCACCGCGAGCTCGACGACGCCATCACCGGCCTCGACGGCCGGGACGACGTGGGGTGCATGGTGCTCACCGGGGCGGACCCGGCGTTCTGCGCCGGCATGGACCTCAAGTCGCTCGCCACCGAACTGCGATCGGTGCAGCAGGAGCGTCTGCGGGAACCCGCCCGGCGCATCGGGATGATGCCGCCCCACGCCACGCCCGTCATCGGCGCCGTCAACGGGCCGACGGTGACCGGCGGGCTGGAGCTGGCACTGTGCTGCGACTTCCTCATCGCGTCGGAGCGGGCCCGCTTCGCCGACACCCACGCTCGAGTCGGCGTCATGCCGGGGGGCGGCATGACGATCCGCCTGCCCCAGCTCATCGGGATCGACCGGGCCCGGCGGATGAGCTTCACCGGCGACTACATCGACGCTGCGACGGCGCGCGACTGGGGACTGGTGGTCGAGGTCGTGCCGCACGAGTCGTTGCTGGTGCGGGCACGCGAGCTCGCGACGACCATCGCGTCGCTGTCCTCCGAGGTGGTGCGAGAGCTCCGGCGCGGCTACGAGGAGATGAGCGCACTGTCGGGCGAAGCTGCGTTCGCGGCCGAGACCAGATGGTCGCGCACCTGGATGGAGGAGCGTTTCGACCAGTCGCGCCTGTCTGCTGAACGCGAGAACATCGTCGCTCGGGGCCGGGAGCAGAGCACGGGGCTCGGCGGCACACAGACGTGAGGGTCTATGCGGGCATGGACCCGCGCCTCAGCCTGCCCGATGCCATCGTTCACGCCGAACGGGTCGAGCGGCTCGGCTACGACGGGCTGCACGTCGCCGAGACAGTGCACGACGCACTGGCCGTGGCGCTGCTGGTGGCCGAGCACACGGAGCGGATCGTCGTCCGCACCAGCGTGGCGCTCGCCTTCACGCGCAGCCCCACGCTGCTCGCCTACGCCGCCTGGGACCTCTCGAAGCTCAGCGGCGGCCGCTTCGAACTGGGACTGGGCACGCAGATCCGACAGAACGTCGAAGACCGCTACGGGGTGCCCTTCGGGGAGGATCCGATCGGTCGGCTCGGTGACTACGTGGGCGCGGTGCGCGCCGCGTTCGCATCGTTCGCCTCGGGCGAGGCGCCGTCCTACGAGAGCCCGCACTACCGGGTGACCCGGATGCAGCCCTACTTCAACCCGGGGCCCGATGCCGAGACCGTGGTCCCCCCGATCTACCTGGGCGGCGTGCAACGGCGCGCCTGCGAGCTGGCCGGCGCCGTCGCGGACGGCTTCGTCAGCCATCCCACCAACTCGAACCCGCGCTACCTGCGTGAGGCGTGCCTGCCCGCCCTGGCCGAGGGGGCGCGGGCCGCGGGGCGTGACCTCGGAAGTGTCGGCTTCGAGACCGTGATCGGCACCTCGGTCATCACCGGGGCCACGGCCGATGCCGTGCTGGTCGAGCGCGAGCGCCAGCGCCGGCTACTGGCCTTCCTGTACTCGACGCCGGCCTATGCCCCCACGCTCGAGCTCTACGGGTGGGGGGACCTCGGGCCGCGCCTGCGGGACCTCATCCGCCACGACCGTTGGGAGGACCTGGCCGCAGTGCTCTCCGACGAGGTGCTCGACACCCTGGTCCCGTGCGGCACCTTCGACGAGCTGCCCGGCATCCTCGGCGAGCGCTTCGCCGGGCTGGGACAGGGCATCGTCGTGTCCCCGCCGGCCGAGCGCGGTGACGACGACGCGTTCCGCACGGTTATCGCGGCGCTGCAGGCCGCCTGAGGCGGCTCAGGCCGCTTCAGCGGGGCATCGGGAAGATGAGCTCCTCGGCCGCCATGGCCTCGACGGCGGCCCGGCGCTCGACGTCGCTCAGCGGCCGGTAGCGCTCGGCCGAGGCGAGCACGCGGGGCAGCAGCGCGATGTCCCCCGGCGTGCAGAACGCGTCGACACCCGGCGTGGAGAGCGCGAAGTGGACGCCGCGGTCGATCTCGTCGTCGGTGGCGGCGGGCTCGTACCACGAGTCGGCCCACCGGTCCGCCGTGGCGGGGCTGCCGGCGACCGCGTCGGCCAGGGGCCGCCGATCCGCCCACGGGCGCCGTGCCACCGCCTTGATCGCCATGACCCCGACGTCGCGTTCGGCACAGAGGGCAAGGAGCTCCTCGGCGGGCTCGCGGTACTCGGGCCGGGCCCACAGGGCCGGGTAGACCGGGAACATGACCGTGTCGAGGTCGAAGCGGCGCAACGCCTCGAGATGCGCCCGGGGGACCTCGACATCGTGGCCGGTGATGCCGGCGAAGCGCGTCTGTCCGGCGTCGCGCAGTTGGAGGATCCGCTCGAGGGCCGCTGATCGCCGGTCGAGCTCCTCCAGCGAGGTCACGGCATGGGCCTGGTAGAGGTCGAGCACATCGGCGTTGAGCAGGCGACGCGTCGTGTCGAACTGGTCGGTCACGCCGTCGGGATTGGCCCGCAGGGTCTTGCCGGCAATGAAGATCTCGTCGCGCTGCGCCGCCAGATGCGGACCCACCACCGACTCGGCCGCCCCGTACTGCGGCGCGATGTCGAGGTGGTTCACGCCGTGGCTGAGCGCGATCTGCAGCCAGTCCCCGGCCTCCTCGACCGTGGCGGCCCAGCAGGCGGCTCCTCCGAGCACCGCCACGCTGCTTTCATGGCCGGTCCGGCCGAGGCGCCTGCGCTCCATGGCCGCGGGACCCCCTATGCCTTGAGCCGCAGGACGTTGAAGACGGCGCCCACGTTGTCGGAGAGCACGGCGAAGCGTCCCGGCTCGATGTCGGTCGGACCCATCAGCACCGAGCCGCCGAGCTCCTGCGCCTTGGCGACGGCGGCGTCGGTGTCGGCCACGGCGAAGTAGACGCCCCAGTTCGGCGGCATGTCGGCCGGCATCTCGGGGGTCTTGCGCATCATCCCACCGACCGACCTGCCGGCGACCTTCCATTCCGTGTACGCCGGCGGGCCACCCGGAGGGCCCTGGTCCTCGGCATCCCACCCGAACACCGCGTTGTAGAAGGCCTTCGAACCGTCCAGGTCCGTGGTGATGAGCTCGTTCCAGCAGAGCGCGCCGGGTTCGTTGACCAGCTGTGCTCCCGTGTGCTGGTTGGGCTGCCAGAGCCCGATGACGGCCCCGTTGGGGTCGGAGAAGAGGGCCATCCGGCCCGCCTCCATGACGTCCATGGGGGGCATGAAGACGGTGCCGCCGTTGGCCGACACCTTGGCCACGGTGTCGTCGGCACTGTCCACGTTGACGTAGGTGACCCACACCGCCGGCATGGCCGGGTTCATCTGCGGGCCGAGCCCCGCCACCGTCTTCCCGCCCAGGTCGCAGACCGAGTAGCCCCCCGCCTCGGGTGGCCCCTCGGGGCAGTTCCAGCCGAAGAGGTTCCCGTAGAACTCCTTCGACTTGGCCTGGTCGGTGCTCCCCAGGTCCACCCAGGAAGGGACTCCGTTCTCGTAGCGTTCGATCTCCACGATGCCGTCTCCTTTGTGTCCGTGCCCCGACACTTCGACGGTACCCGATGGATGTCCCACTCGCACCTGGCCCCGGGTGAGATGATCACGGGAATGTCACAGTGCCGGGGCGGCCGATGACCCCCAATCCGATCGGCTCCAAGGTGGAGCAGCTGGCCCAGGCGCTGGCGGAGCGCATCGTGCCCCTGATCGTCGACGCCATCGACATCGACGCCCTGCTCGACAAGGTCGATGTCGAGAAGATCATCGAGCGGGTCGACGTGGAGAAGATCATCGACCGGGTCGACGTCGAGAAGATCATCGACCGGGTCGACGTGCAGAAGATCATCGACCGGGTCGACATCAACGCCATCGTCGACGAGATCGACATCGACAAGCTCGTCGAGCAGACCGAGCTGGGGTCGATCATTGCCCGCTCCACGACCGGTGTACTGACCGAAGTCCTCGACGTCATCCGGGCCCAGGGTGTGGGGCTCGACGACTTCATTCTGCGGTGGGGAAACCGCCTGATCGGGCGGGGCAAGCGGATCGCTAAATGGCCGGACGGACCCCCGCTGCTGGTCGAGCGCAGTGTGGTGGCGTCGTGACGACCGTGCCGGTTCCTTCGACCGAGCTGACCGTCGGCCGCCAGGGCCATTACGCCGGTGCGGTGAGCCGGCTCGTGGCGTTCGCTGCCGACGTGGGGGCCTCCTGGGGAGTCTACGCAGTCGGAGTGTTGCTCGTGAATGCCGCGCTCAAGTTGGTGACCGGGCACTCCTACTCCTTCGGCCAAGACAAGATCCTGAGCTTCGTCACACTGGCGGTCTGGGACTTCGTCTACTTCGCCTACCAATGGGCAGTCAGCGGAAAGACGCTGGGCATGGCGATCCTCGGGCTGCAGGTGGTGACGCGAGAGGGCGGGTCCATCAGCGTCCGTCAGGCGGCCATCCGGACGATCGCGCTCGGGATCTGCCTCCTCACCCTGGGCATTGCGTTCCTCGGCATCGTCTTCCAGCGTGAACGCCGCGCCCTCAACGACTTCATGGCCGGTACGGCGGTGGTCTACGACTGGGACGCCCGGGCCGCCCGGCTGCGCTGGATGGCCCGCAACCAGGGACCACTGCGTCGCGGAGCCGAGAAGAAGACTCCGGCGTCCTAGACAACCGGGGCGACGACCTGCCGGCATCTACGATGCCGCGCATGTCCTTCACCGAAGTCAGCCGGCCGCACCCCGAGGTCGCCGTCGTCACCCTCAACCGGCCGGAGCGGATGAACGCCATGGCCTTCGACGTGATGATCCCCTTTCGCGACGCACTGCGCGAGATCGGCGGTGACAACGAGGTGCGCGTCGTCGTCATCACCGGCGCGGGGCGTGGGTTCTGCTCCGGTGCGGACCACGAGAACCCCGGGACGATGCCGAACATGGACGGCCTGACCCTTCCGACGATCGCGCTGCGGTCGATGGAGATGCTCGACGACGTCATCTCCACGATCAGGCGGCTCCACCAGCCCGTGATCGCAGCGGTCAACGGGGCCGCCATCGGAGGGGGTTTCTGCCTCGCCCTGGCCGCCGACATCAGGATCGCCGCCGACGGCGCCTACTTCAGGGCCGCTGGCATCAACAACGGCCTGACGGCGGCGGAGCTCGGTTTGAGCTACCTCCTGCCCCGGTCGGTCGGGCAGTCACGGGCAGCCGAGATCATGCTGACGGGACGCGACATCCACGCGGTCGAGGCGGACCGGATCGGACTGGTCTCGAGAGTCGTGCCGGAGGCCGAACTGCTGCCGGCCTGCTTCGAGCTGGCCGACCGCATCAACGGCTGGAGCCGGGCCGGCGTCGAGCTCACCAAGCGCCAACTGTGGAACAGCCTCGACGCCAGCAGCCTGCAGTCCCACATGGACGCCGAGGGCACCTCGCAGCTCTTCGTCCGTATCACGACGCGCAACTTCGAGGAGTCCGTGGCGGCCCGCAAGGAGGGCCGCACGCCCGACTTCAAGGACTGAGGAACCGGCAGGTCAGGGGGAGTTGACCAGCGAGTTGGCCGCCATGTCGAGGTAGTCACGCAGCTCGAGGGCGTCCGCAGCGGAAATCCGTGAGGCAGACTCGAGCTCCAGCAGCGCGCCGAGCATGTGCCGCAGCCAGGCGTCGCGCTCCGCAGGGCCGATGACGAAGGGGGCGTGACGCATGCGCAGCCGCGGGTGCCCGCGCTGCTCTCCGTAGGTGCCGGGTCCACCCCAGTACTGCATCAGGAACAACGCGAGATGGTGCGAGGACTCGCTGAGGTCCTCGGGGTAGAGGGGCCGGAGGAGCGGGTCCCCGGCCACGCCCAGGTAGAAGCGGTCGACCAGGTCGACGAAGAACTGCTCGCCGCCGACCCGTCCGAACAGTGTGTCCATAGGGTCGAGAGTAGAGGACTTAGAATGCACCCCGATTCGCGGCCGTAGTTCAATGGTAGAACCTCAGCCTTCCAAGCTGATGATGCCAGTTCGATCCTGGTCGGCCGCTCCGATACGCATTTGCAGGTCAAGCCCGACATCTGATCGGTTCGTCATCCCCCTTCCACGGTAGGAGCGGGTCGTCGTGCAACAAACGTGCAACAGCGTGCAACACGGAGGGGCATGTCATCCGCCATCGAGGCTGAGAACCGTGCTCCGTCGACCCTTCTCGTGCGCCTGCCGTTCTCACGATGCCGCGATGGCCCCGTAGCCCAAACCACGCTAAGACTCCCCCTGCGTGTGTTGCAAGTCTCTCTAATTCCTCAAGCCGCCCTTGACTTCGCCGGCGGCTGCGCCGCCGCCTCGGCAGGCGGCGCCACTTCCGGCGTCGCTCCGAGGCGCGGGCTGTTCTGATGCACATCCTCGGGAGACTCGGTTCATCGCAATTCATGATTCGGAGGCGGGCCTGACTCCGTCGACCAACACGCACTGAGGCCTGGACCGCTGCGGAATGAGATCAACGGGCACCCGGGCCGGTCGCACGGCGCCCGGCCAACTTCATTATGGGACGGGGGTCAGCTTGATCTCTGTCCCGCTCAGCTCAAGGGAAGGGCGGTGCGGTTTTGGGGATGTCAGCTGCCGAGTCTGTTGGTGGACCTCCAGCAGGGTCACGTAGCGCTCTGCCCCCTCTAGCCAGTTTCCCTCCTCCTTTCCACTGGGCGACTCCGTCCGCGTACCCAGGCTTACCCGTGGCAAGCGGTCCACCAGTTCGCCCACCAGGTTGAACTTGCGTCGATGAAGTGGCCGTAAGTCGGAGCGATCCGGGCCAGGGACTTGTCCTCAATAGCCGGGAGCAGCCCCTCAAGCCGCCGACCAGAGCCAGGGAGGCTGTCGATCCCTTGGCGGGGTGCTCTTCGTCAGAGGCTTGGCCGTGTGCCTTCCTCGGATCCACTCGGGCGCTTGCAAAAAGGGAGGTTTGGCCACTATCGCAGCGGCCGCGTTAGAGGTATACCGGGCGCGCTGACGGTCGTCTCCGAGGTGCGGCGGTACTCGGGTCCACGGTCCGTTCCGCCACGTCCTCAGCTCCCACCAATCACGAATCACCCAATCGCAAATCATCCAATAACCGAAAGGGGGCACCATGCCTTCCGACTCTGCCGACGGCCGCACGAGTTCGACACGCCCAAAGGGCGGTGCCAACGACCTCGACCTCCTCTCGCTCGCGAGCGACCACGTCCTCGCCGGGAAGGCGGACGTGTCGACCGCTCGAGAGGCGAGGCGGCACAAGAGGGTCGTCAGGACCCTTATCGTGGTTGCCCTGATCGAGTGCTACTTCGGGTACCGAGTAGCCATGCACTCCAGCCTCGTGGGTTTCCCCGGCATGAGCGCCCTGCTGACCAAGTACGGCATCGTCCTGCTGCTCATATGCGGCATGGGTCTACTGGTGGCGGGTCCGTTCATCTTCGGCGGCCGCTCGCCACACAGCACGTATCGTGCTTCGGACATTGACGTGCGTCTCAGCGACGTGCGCGGTGCCGGCTCCGTGATGACCGAGGTGGTCAACACCTTAAATCTCTTCTTGGGGTCCAAGACCTTTGCCCGCGACATGGGCGGGTCAGCGCGCCGTGGTGTCCTCTTCGAAGGCCCCCCCGGTACCGGCAAGACTTTCATGGCCAAGGCCATGGCAGGTGAGTCCGGCGTGCCGTTCCTCTTCGTGAACTCGTCGGCCTTCCAGTCGATGTACCACGGCCAGACGAACCGCAAGATCCGGGCCTTCTTCAGGGCACTGCGCAAGTACGCCCGCGCCGAAGGTGGCGCCATCGGGTTCATCGAAGAGATTGACGCCATCGCCGGCGCACGCTCAGGGATGGGTGCAAACCGCTCCGATGGGATCGCTGGGGTGGTCAACGAGCTGTTGATCCAGATGCAGTCCTTCGACGATCCCACCAAGGCCGACCGGGGCCGTGGCTTCTTCATCGAAGTGCTCAATCGTTGGCTGCCCGAGGGGCACCAGATCGCGAATCGCTCGAGCGAGCGGGCCAACATCTTGGTCATCGGAGCCACGAACCGCAAGGACGACCTCGACCCAGCTCTGCTGCGGCCGGGACGCTTCGACCGCTCGATCACCTTCGACCCTCCTTCGAGGGCGGGCCGCGTCGACATCTTGTCCTACTACCTGGCCAAGAAGTCCCACGACACCGAGCTCGGTACCGACGAGTCCGTCGACCGCCTCGCCGCCATGACCATGGGCTATACGCCGGTCATGCTCGAACGCCTCTTGGACGAGGCGCTCGTCGTAGCGCTCCGGCGCGGAGCCCGAGAGATGAGCTGGGCCGACATCGCCGACGCCAAGCTCATCACCGAGCTTGGCCTGACGGCTCCGGTCGAGTACACCGAACTCGAGAAGCGGACCATCGCCACTCACGAGGCCGGTCACTGCACGGTGGCCTACTTCGTCGGCCAGTCCCGCCAGCTCGACGTGCTCTCGATCAAGAAGCGCCGTGTGGCACTCGGGCTGCTCCAGCACTCCGATGCCGAGGAGCGCTTCACGACCACCAAGAGCGAGTTCTCCGCCCTCGTGCAGATCGCGATGGGTGGCATGGCAGCCGAGGAGCAGTACTTCGGCGAAGCGGGCTCGGGCCCTTCGGGTGACCTGGCCGCTGCGACCGAGATGGCCTGCGCCATGGTCGGGGCCTACGGGATGGGCGACAACCTCATCTCGTACTACCCGGCCTCCGAAGGCGGCAACATCGTCTCGAAGGTGCTCGGTTCGGACCGCGGCCGTGCCGAGGTGGAGCGCATGTTGCGCGACGCCAAGGAGAAGGCCGCCGCCTACCTCGACGAGCACGCAGTCGTCGTCGAAGCTCTGCGCGACGCGCTCTTGGAACGCGACGAGCTGGTGGGCTCCGACATCACTGACGTGATCGAGGCCGCGCTGGCCGACGGTGCCGACACGGCGCCGCTTGATGCCATCGCCCGCATCGTCTGAGCGAACCAGTACGCGCTCCGAGGAGGAGCGCCCCACAGACGGGGACTTCGGGCCCGTCAGCATGACCGACCTGGGCTGAGAGCGATCAGGACTCCTCGTGCCAACGGCCAGTCGTTGGGTAGCCCCATACTCCGGTTTCGCAGCATCCACATGATGGCTGTCGACTGGCTCAGCCACCCGCAGGCTGAGCCTGCGTCATTTTGCGGACAGAAGGGCGCGGTGAACAAACACTCCCACCCTCTGCGGAGAAGGCTGAGAACCTGGAGCCTCCCGGTGCAACAGCGTGCAACTCCCGCATGCTGATTGTTTGGCGTCTCCACATCGTCCACACCTAGAGACTTCGCGGATGCGATCCGCTCCGCAAGTGGAGCCCGGCCGGAGCACTGATCGCTGGGGTATCACCGTGGGACCGAGGCGCCCAAAGCCGGTTATAGCGGGCACCCCTCGGGGGCCGACCGATGTTAGAAATCGTGCATGGCGAAGTCATCGACGCGGCTCGTGCTGATCTGTGGGCTTCCAGCCTCGGGGAAGTCGACACTCGCTTGTCAGCTCGCACCCAAAATTCCCGCCATCAGGTTGGATAAGGACGGGTGGGTCACTCAACTAGGCGAAGATGTGTGGGACGACGAGTTTCGAGTCCGTATCGAACGTAAGTTGTGGGCCCTCACCCAGGAGCTCCTCGCCCAAGGTCAGAGCGTGATTCTGGAGTGGGGCCACTGGGCTCGAGTTGAACGAGACGAGAAACGACTCGGGGCGCGAGCATTGGGGGTGGGAGTCGAACTGCATTACCTCGATGCGCCCTTGGAGGAGTTAATCGAGCGAGCTGAACGTCGCAATGCGTCGGGCGAGTGGACAGCCTCGCCTATGACACGGGCTCACTTTGAAGGGTGGGCAGCGATTTTTCAACCTCCCGACGAGGAGGAGATCCTGTTGTTCGACAAGCCCGTTGTGGAAGGTTGATCTCGTAGCGGGTCGCACCGTACTTTCTCAAGCGTCCCTGGTCGCCATTCTCCACGCACCCAAGACCGTCCACACGACCAGCCAGGCCGCAATCACTGCGACCGCGATGGCAGTTGACTCCGGCAGCAAGTACGACGAGTCTCGAAGCCCAGCGGGTCCGTTGACGATCCCATAGTTGATACCAATCCCGGCCGGTTCGAAATGGGCCACGGCCAGTTCGATGACTAGGAGTCGCTGGAGGTTGATCAGGTAGGGAAACTGAAACTTGGTCGACAACAGGAACGGTCGGAAGATGATCTCGTACACGATCATCAGGATGATCGGTACCATTCGCTGTCCCATGAGAGCGGCGAACCCGAGACCGAAGACATAGACGATGATCACCTCGAGTTCGAGCCACAGTCCCGCCCTGATCATCAGGCTAGAGGACGGCGAGTTGTAGGTCACGGCGTAGGTCGGATAGTTCTGCTCGGCCTGTCGCTCGGCCAGCGCCCTGGACAGCGGGGTGTTGGGCTCAGATTCGTTCTGCGGGCACGGCCCGTTGTAGGGGAAGTCGCAGATGATCAGATTCGGATGATCGGCGGCCCAGGTCTCGTATCCATGGAGGGACAGGCCTAGGGGCACGGTGGTGCCTTGGAAGTCGAAGCTGGTCGGCGCTGAGAAGACGCAGACCGCGCAGATGACGGTGAATGCGACGGCCACCATAGGGATGATGATGGCCAAGCCCGCCGGGATGCGGGCCAGGTAGAGCGCCACTCTCGAGCGCCCCGTGACCACCTGCTGCGTGAACATCCCGTCGGCGAGGTCGGAGCAACCTGCGGTGGCTCCCAAGGTCATGGCGGCGATGAACCCGAAGATGTAGAGCACGCCGGCGATGAGGGTCGTGAACACATCGAACCCGCCAGCCGGCCCGTACGATTGCGGCACGAGGGCGTACAGCAACAGCCGGATGACGAGGAAGAGTGTCGGGAGCCCAATCGTCAATGCGATCAGGGCGATCATGAGTCCCCGACGCTTGCCCAGCTCCATGAGCCTGGATGCGATCATGGCGCGGTTGGGGATCCATGATCCTCGGCCTCTAGGCCCAGGATCGACCGCGGCCTGAGCCGGTGCGCTTAGATCTGGCGGGGTCTTCATGGCGAACCCCACGTCGCTTCGTGACCTTGCCGGGCGAGGACTGACCTCTGATCCGACTTGACCGTGTCCTCGGGCACGCCACCAGGCTTCCACAGCGTCCAACGCCTCTGACGGTTCCTGCCGTTCGCCACGACCGCTCGATATCGCCACCGCTTCCCAAGGTCGTGATCCAATTGCGGCCGTCCGGTGCTGCCGGACACCGGGTAGCCAATCGCCATCAAGCCCTGCCCCGTGGTGCCCGACCGGTGACCTACGTACGATCTTTCGGCATGCTGCTCGAAGAGTTCTGTTCCAATTGTCCCAACGATGGCCTCCCGCTGCCCGGTCGGTCCCGGAGCAATTGCTTCCATTGACCCGACCAGGACAGAGTGGCGCGGGTCGTGTCGCACCGGGAGAAGTCGTTCGACGGCGCGACCTGGGAGCACGACTTCGACGTCACCTATTCGCGCTCTAGGACTGGTGCACCAAGCCGCCTGTCCGTCGAAGACTGGATCACGTCACCGAGTGCGAGCAGCCTCCGCCGTCCCACTTTTCGTACACCATCAGCGACCGATCGGGCCCGCGAGAGTGCGGCACGTCATAGGCCGTCCTACGACTGCTCTGCGACCGCCTTGACCCGTTCGAGGGTGCGGAGCATGTCACGTTGATTACGGCGCTCCCGCAAGAAACCCCCGAGTGGATGCCAGACCTTTGTAAAGAGGTTGTCGCCCAGGTCGAAGGACTCGGTGACGTCGGTTCCACCGTCGTCGGTGGCGCGAAACTCGTAGCGCCAGGTGTTCACCGGCCGCTCCCGCAT
>Ga0181535_10003858_pt1 | contig 17125 bp, 16 predicted proteins | sample PEATcosm2014_Bin_44_FD_119774 | JGI IMG/M metagenome (GOLD analysis project Ga0181535, IMG submission 119774) | Peatland microbial communities from MTU Mesocosm Facility, Houghton, MI, USA - PEATcosm2014_Bin17_30_metaG | ecosystem: Environmental > Terrestrial > Soil > Wetlands > Peat | place... | reverse complement strand
CCGGGCGTAAATCGAGTGCAACTCAACAAGTAGGAAAGGTGAATGGCTCATCATGGAATCGTCTCCGCGTTCTCAACCATATGCCGACAAGAAGCCTCCAATTCGCGCTGAAGAGAAGTTGCTGCTGAGCCGACGGGATGCCGCGCAGGTGCTCTCCATTAGCCAGCGTGCGCTGGATTATCTGGTAGCCACTCAGCGCCTCCCGACCAGGAGAATTGGCAAGCGCGTTCTGATTCCGGTGGCTGACCTGCGGAAGTACGCCCGTGCCGACCATCCAGAACCGCTCGCGGGCAGATCTCTGTCCGGCGAATAGGGAGCAAATATCCTAGAGCTCTTGGGATCAAACCGCCCCAGCCAATGACCTCTGCCGTGACAGAAGTGCTTTTGATCGTAGCCCATTGAAACTATGGGCACTGATGGCAAACAAAAAAGCACTCTAAGTCCTTATAAAAATCGGTAGGAAATCGTTCAGCACCCTCTCCAGCACCCTCGCCGACCTCTGCTTTTTGGTTACAGACCTCTGCCCTCCACAGGCAGACGTCGGAAAAGGTTGATCTGTGCCCTTGTACGGCAGAGGCCTGACGCGCTTTGACTGCTGCCGTTGTTCAGCAGAGGTCAGCAGGGGTGCGGAAAGAACAAGCATTCTCACGGCAGAGGTCTGCGGAGCTGCGGGGCAACGACAGCTCCGAATTCCCCGAAACCCCTTTTTCGTCGGCGTTGGATTCACCGAAAGTCGTAAGCTTGGCCCGTAAGAAGTAGTGCAGATATTTCTGGTTTAGACGCGCGTAGAACCTCTCTGGAAGCAACATACCGTTTCGGTTCAGCGTACGGAATAGCGACCCCGTAGTCTTTGTCCGTTCCGGTCGGCTTCATCTCAAAGCAAGCTAGCCCAGCTCCGATCGTAATTAGCTTGCTTGCTAACGGGGTCACCACAAGCCGACAGCCACCAAGAACTAACATGCTATCTCGATAACGCCGCATTGCACCTAGCATCTGCCGATATGCTTCGAATGGATGTGATTCATGGGCGTAGAGAATGTTAGACATAGGTGTCTGCCGTGCAACGAATATCGGTTCCCGATATTCGAGTAATAGACGATCCGCACGACGGGGATCATGAGACGGGTGCGGCAGTACGGGGCATATCTCCGCTTCATCTGGAATAAGGGATGTGACTTGTCGTAGTTGATTGGTCCGCCCTTCTCCTAGCATCGGGAACCACACCAGTGGCCACTGACTCACACTCTCGACGTGCAGCACGCTGGAGAATCCTGGGATGAAAATCAAATCACTACTTGGATCCTCCGCTCGTATATGTCCGTCCAGTGCTGCATCCTCAGCTACTAGAACCTGAAAATTGATTCCGTTAGCCCACAACGCATCTTTGTGTTGCTTCTCGGGTATTAGCTTCTCAAGGATTGCCGTAATTAGCGCCAAATAAACAACTCGAGGAAGTGAACTTGCGTCAAGAACAATATCTGTATGAGCGCCTATTTCTCTAAGAACGGCTTCAGTGCCGATACGCAGCGCATTACTAGGGCTTAGGTCCTCCTCATCATCCAATTGAGTTCCGATAGTTATGACTTTATTCGTCACTGAATTTGAAAGGCCTTCAAACACCCTCGCGATATCAGTAGCGTTCTTCTCGGTTTCTTCAGTCAACTCTTCACTGAGCTGATATCCAGAGAAACCAACTAGGATAAGATCAGCCTCGTCAAGTTTTCTTTCCGATCCCTGTATATTCTCGGCGAATGATGACATGACCGCTTGGGCTCGTATGTCAAAACCGCGCCCGGTTATGTAGAGAAGTTTCACAGGTCGACGTTCGTACAATCCGTCCCAAAGATCGTGGACCGCAGGACCTCGCTGATAAACGTAGTGCTGCCAAAGAATCATCTCACCCAATCTCCAATTGCTGCCGCTTAGTGCGTCCGCCGCCTCGCTCCATCCACTCGATCAGGTCTTCCATATCAACGTCTTGCCACCCGCCCATTTGGAGCGGGAGTCCATAATGAACACACAATGTCCTATTCAAGTAAAAGATGGTACCAGCTTCCCGACTCGTGCTAGCGCCACTTGGCCGAGCGACTAAAAGATTCTCTGCGACACACTCAAAGAGAACACGCTTCAATAGGGCTCTTATAGCTACCAGAGCTTCATCACGCTCATTAAACTTGTCCAATTCGGTAAATGATAAGCGAACACCGGTGACACCCGGCGCGTAAGGGGCATTGGGCAGGAACGTCCGAGCACGGCAGTAGTTTCCGATTGAATCGAGAAGACGCTGCGCTCGAGTTCCTTCCGTGTGATTCCTAGGAATGAATTGCCGCTTGCGTTTAGCGACCTCACGGAGTAACTTCTCTTGCTCCTGAGGAGATAGCTGAAGCTCTGCCTTCCGTAATACTTGCTTTGCCTGAATACCGTCGTACAGCGCAGCGGCAAGGCCAAGAAGTTCTTCTACATTACTGGTTGCAAGAGTACACAATCGGTCGATGCCATAGTAATATGGAACATTCAACTCATCGTGCATGAATATTTCCGCGGCGGCTTGGACTTGAGAATTATCGCGTTCAGCTAGCTCTTCTGTAGAAAGAGGGTTCAGCTCAAGAGTTAACTGCTTTCTCGACTCATCTCTCACAAGGAGTACCCGAGTCGCATAAAGTTCGCGCAGAGCCTCTAAAGTATTAGCAGCCAATAGACTTTCGGCATGTGCAAGCCACTCGCTGTAACGAGAATTCTCCTTCATCCGTTCAACTTCGGCTCGGAATTTGGCAACTCCTAGAGGCACTTCACTTCTAGTGTCATCAATGCGGAGCTCATCTCTCAGATACTGAGAAAAAGTTCCAGAAGGAATAACTTTCTGCACATCCAGTCGGCGATCTAAAATGTTTTGTGCAAAAGCACAGAATTGATATGGTCCTTTGCCACTGCTCCAGATCTCTTCCAAGGAATAAGAATGCAGATCGCGCCCAGAGCGAACTCCCTGCGAAAGCAGTTGATCTCCCAAGGCGATTCTTCGTTCCGCCAACCAGATTGGTATTGTAAGCCGCATTTCACTAAATTCTTCAAGAAGCAACGCACGTTGCTTTCGGCGAAGCTTGTGAAGATCATCAATCATTAGCAATCGCTTTGGTGCGATAGTCTTTCCGTTTAGTGAGAAGCGAACCGACTGAAGCCAGAGAACACTTTCAAAGCGTACTGCGGAAGGCATCGCTTCGTCATGTCGACCAACGATGGAGTCTAGCTCAGCGTAAACACTTCTTTCGCGCTGCTCAGCCCACTGCACAAGTTCTGAGACAGAGGCCGATGTGGGAATCGTTTTTAGGTCATTTCCAAATTCGCTATAGGACAACTCAAGGTCGCCAAGCTGCGCATAGGTGTTTAGCCCTAACAAGGACACGAGATTTCTCAAAGACCGTAGGACAACTCGGCAGTCCAGCAGAGCTCTGAATAATCCTGCCTCGACATTAGTTGCTCCTGGTGGGAGATCGGCATAACCAGATGCGCATGACAAAAAAACACCAAGCAACTGCGGACCATCATCATCATTAATAATGCCTCTTCCCGCAAGTGCCTGATATGCCTCGCTACGTTCTGGGAGACGACGAGAATTCCAAAATGCGCGCAACGCAGGCGGCGTGAACGCACGCAGTAAAGTGGTCTTTCCCCCTCCCGGAGAACTTGAAAATACGTGCACGGCACTCTCGAACGCAGCGTCTGGCAAGCGCTCCATTATTTTCGGGGAGAAAAGGCGCACAAATTCATGATCCGACGTAGCCTGTTCGGACATTCTTTCTAAAAACGGATTGGATAGGTAACCCATCAAAACTCCCTATGGCGGCTAATTCTGGGAAACAATCCGGAAAAACTAAACGTTTCAGGACCCCAAAGAATATAAACAGAGTTGTTTGGAGTGTTATGAGATAGCACGACGGGCAAGCCACACTGCGCGAAGCCAAGACGCGCATCATCTCCACCGCCAACCCTCATATGCTTGTCCCACGCTTTGTCATCGTAATATCGTGGGTTGCTTATCAAAGTACTAAGCTCGGAAGTCCAGTCGTGAGGTAATGCGACCTCATTCTCTAGAGGATAGAGAACTCGCACCTGCAGTTGCTTGTAACCATTTTCCGATGTGAAACGGTCAGACCAATACTCAATGTGATCGATTGCCTGGCGGGTAGCAACGTACAACAATAGGTACACCTCATAGTGGGATGTGTCCACTAGGTCTCCCTTATTCAGCCGTTCATATATCTTCTTGATCTTTCCTTTGTATCGCTTGACCTCGCTGTCATATCTGATGTACGTATTTCCGCTTCCAGAAAAGTCGTCGAGCAACCAGATGATGTTGAATCGAGGGTTGGAAGTTGAGAGGGACGCCACCGCCAAAGCATCCCGCAATTGATCCACCATATCCTCGGCTTTGTCGTCTCCTAGTTCATAGGCTTGCCAAATTTGCTCATTACTGATCTCACCGTAACTGGACCGGCGCAGTTCGTTGGTGCGGGCTCCGTCGCTCAGACCGAGATACAAGGATTTGAGCCGTAGTTCGTTGTAACGTTTGTCTTTCGTAATGGATCCAATCAGGTGAGGCGATACACCTTGTTCTTCCGCTACCATCAGAATCCTCGCCTGTTCGATCATATCTGGATAGGCGGTCCCAACTATGTGAGAGAGTTCCTTGTCAGAGAAAAAAATAAGTCGATCCGTTATCAGGTTCAAAGCTGTTGTGCGATCATGCGGGTCAAACTGATTTAGCCACAGCGCCAGACTCTCGATGAAGCGTTTTCCGGGCCCGAACTGCTGATATTGATCGTACTTATAGCTTGAAAGAATCTGCAGATCAGGGACAAAGTGCAAGACAGTTTCTTCGTCCTGCCACTCCATGACTTTCGCGAGCAGTGCCTGCGCATTTTGGTCTTTCATCAGTCCGCCATTCTATACGCTCAAATCACGTATCCGAAACGAGCCGTTTTCAAGGAGTTCGAAATGATCAAGGTACCAGAGCATAGCGTCAACATCGCGTTTGTGGTCCGGGGCAAGCTTCCAGCCTCGGTCCAATCTGCGAGACGGTTGGTCAACGCTCAAAGAGAATCGATGTTCAAGGAGTGCTGCATCGTTTCCAGGCCATGCACCTTCGTCACCAAAGGTTAGGATCTCGTATGGGTCTACTTTGAACTTCTCGATTAGATACGCGACGAGTCGAGACTTGTTTATACCGGGAGCAAGGATGTCGACTGAGTGCTTACTTTTCACGGCCCCTGAAAAATCAAGACCCGCTTGTCGCAGAGAATCAGCAATTACCGTCCATACCTCATCTGATCGGGCTCCTGCATGAAAGCGAACACTCACTTGATAAGGTTGAGTGGGACGAATCGTAGCAATCGGAACACCTATGAGCTTCAATCGTCCGACTATTCGCATGACGTGGCTCAGGAATTCGCTGACATCTGTGCTAGCCGTGGGCGGAATTGACGCGTCCGCAATCCAGCCGCCGTTGTAAAGTCCTAGGTGAAGTTTGCTGGCAGCTTCAGGAATTAGGGCACAGAGGTGCTCTTGAATCGAGCCGCCGCGACCTGAAGCGATTCCCACTAGAATATTGGCATCTACCAGTCGGCGGAGATGTTTGAGCACCGCTGCGGTAGGAGGTTCGTCTGTTGATTGGGAACTACACAGCGTGCCGTCGTAGTCAAATACAACAGCCCGGAATGTCTGGTTATACAAAGACGTTTCAAATTTGCGTAGCGATCGCCGCACATACCCGACTCGCCCTACCGAGGGCCACTGGGCACCCAAGACTGCGTATTTTGCGTGCTCGCCGCGGTCATAATCGCGTTTGGGTGGAGGAATATATTTCGGCAAGTCAAGATAGTGCAATTGTCGACCAAATTCCGCCACTTCGGGACGCCCAGGGTCGCGTCCGATGCGGCCGCTAATAGCGGAAATAAGCTTCATCGCAGTTACCAACCCTGCCACGAGGTCAGCTGGTTTGGAACCCGCAAATGGCATAACATGGGTAGGAATCTCCGAGGGTAAAAGAGCTGCCATCTCGGTCCAAAGACCCGCAAGTGAGGGTTCGATTAGGGCGAGAATTGCGCAATCGTTTGGACGCTCCGCGAGCCAAAGGTGTCTCCCATGAGCAAAGGAGCGGATATCGGCAAGCTGGCAGTGAAGCAGAGCAGCCTCAGACAGTTTCGATTCCAGATCGGCGGCAACTGGCCGGAGTTGTGGAGAAAACACGACTAGCAGGCCCTGACGAGAACTTGCGGTAGTGACGAAGTCGGAAGCTCCATTCAACCATGAGCCAATTGACTGCCCCTGAAGCTGTAGCGATTCAAGACGCGATGGAAACTGATTAGAGTCGTTGTCGAGTTCGCCATAAGCCTTTGCAATCAAGACACAATCGAGCAGCAAGCTGTTTGTTGCAAGATAGCCGTCCTTATCATCCAGTTCATAGACATGTGTCGCTATATCGCCGACTTCGACAGCGCATTTCATCAAAGGGCTTTCCGCCCTGTTGGTAACCACGTGGAGGAACCTAGCGCTATGTGCGCGGGCTCTCTTCAGCGCTTCAATAATGTCAGGATTCTTGCCTTCCGCTGAGATAAGAAAAGCAGGGCTCGCTGATGCAAGTGTGGGATTGCATATCATTTCCAATGGCGTGGATGGACGAGAAACACGTCCGGTGTATGCCTCGTGTAAGTTGCATAATAACGATGCAACGGTAAACGAACCGCCCGAACCAACGGCAATAATACTGGATTCACTTGCTGCCCGGATCGCTGATGCGAGTTTCGTTACGTCGGACGACAAAGCTGTCTCATACGTGTGAGACAGCTTTTCCAACTCGCAATCGTAGTACGTCGCCATATGGGTCATAACCATTCGGGAATTTGTCCTATATCTGATTGACTACTTCGGCTTTTTGATCGGAACAGTTGGCCGACGTGAAGCCTTAAGCATTTTGGGGGCCTTGACCTCTTTTGCAAGCTCATCTCGCAATTCCATTAACAGCACCCCAAGCATGTTCTTTCCTTTACCGTTGACTTCCCCCCATGTGCGATTCACTGGATTGTCGACAGTTCCACACTCTACAAGGCGAGCAGAGCCAGAGGATAAAAGAAGCGCGCGAAGATCCTCATGTTGCGTAAATTTGGCCCTGAGCACAGAGCGCATCCTGTCAAACTTAATTTGCGACCAATTTGGAACAATGTCCCAGGTATACAGGCCATGAGCCGCCATCGCCACAAGACTCGGGCTCGGAGCGTTGAGGAGCCACTTTTTAACGGCCTCTTTGCTAGCCTTTCCTGCTTGATAAGCATGCTCCGCAGATGGAAACACCTGTTCCTCAAAGACCAAAGAACGCTTGAACAGATTGCTGAAGGCCCCGTAAGGTTTTTCATTTGCGCGATAAAACCTTATTTCGAGGAGCTCTTCTTGTGTTGTGTCCGGCTTCTTGCCATGTTGTTCGTGCTTACGAGCTGCTTTGCTCATTGAGACCTTTCCCGGACTTGAGCATAGGGAGTTCTATCTCAGCAGCCCTGCAATGGTTGAGAATCAATACCTCGATGAAACCGGTGACGCTGCGATGCTCCCGTTCGGCGGCGATCTCTGCAGCAGCTTTGATTCTCGGATCAAGCCGAATTGTCAGGACTGCCGTCTTTGTTTTTCGCTTCTTAGCGGGTACACCTGGAGCATACATGTACTGCATTATACCTGATAAATGCAGTACATAGAAATGGCGCGGATGCTCGCAGGTTTATTCCCTTTCTCCAACAACTCTAACGGCACTCCTCCCTATTGAGCATACTTCCCGTTCAGCACCCCCTTGAGCACCCCCAATTGCATTAACGCTTGGAAATCTGGTCAAGACCTCTGCCGTGCAAAGGCAGAGGTCTGACGCGGGTTGACCGTTGCCCTTGACACGCTGTGGCCCAGTTCTACCCCCCGACACGAACCAAGCTAGTTTCGACAGCATCCGTTGTCGTATTATCTTTTAGGGTGAATGATTCAATCGAGGCGAGAAAAATTGAAGCAGTGGTCGAGCGACAACCCGAAGGCTTCCCTCATGAAGCGCAAACGATCTGCCATCGTACACGCCGCGCGGAAGTTGTTTCTTGAGGGCAGATACGCAAAGACTTCGATGGACAGCATCGCCGAAGCCGCAGGCGTTGGAATCAAGACCGTCTATCGTCATTTTGAGAATAAAGACGATTTGTTCAGTGCTGTCATGCGAGCGGCCTGTAATCCCAGCACCTTCGATGAGTTGAGCGGTGAAGAGCAGGAGAAAACGGTCGAACTTGAGGAGCCGTGGTTCTCAAAGCCTCCGCGCACGGCTCTGGTCCTGGCGGGTATTGAATATCTGCAACATGCGCTGTCGGAAGAACAATTGGCTTTGTACCGGGTGGTGACCCAGGAGGCCCACCTGTTTCCGGAGTTGGGAAAGCATTACCGAGAACAGGTGACAGAGCACAGGAATGACGTTTTTGCCCGCTACCTGGACTGCTGGGCTCCTATCGAAAAATGGAAGATAAAGGACAAGCATGGCGCAGCAAACACATTTATCGGATTGCTTCATGCGGGCATCTTTGAAAATGCACTGCATGGCTTGTGCCAAGCTGATGAATCTGATATTGCGACTCACGCACGACTTGCCGCTGCTCAAATGCTGAGTCTTCTAAACTCCCGCGCTATGTAAGCATCTCCGCCGCTGTGCTTCCTCACAGTTCCGATATGCCGGGGAAGGGTATCGCCAGGAAAGCATTGCGCCTGACCCGGTCCTCGTTCCTGACGGTGGCCCGCCCGATATCACCCCGTAATCGGTTTTAGTCTCAATTACATAGAATCTGGCACGCAATAGAATTGCGCCCTCGCCCACGCAAACGTCACCTCGCGGTATCGCTGACGAAAAATCACGAATTGTCCCTTGACAATTCGTACGACAACGTATATTGTCGTTTACATGATAACGGCTGTTGTCGTATTGGTCGAGTGGGCAACCACACGCCGGAGTCTTTGTAGCGAAAGGTGCAGATGCCTAATCCTCTCTCAAAACCTCTCGTCCTGCCCTGCGGAGCAACGCTGAGCAATCGCCTTGCGAAAGCCGCCATGAGCGAAGGCATAGCTGACGCGGGTAATCATTCAACGCCTCGGCTTGAAACCCTTTATCGGCGATGGGCCCACTCGGGCGCGGGCCTGATCTTGTCGGGAAACGTGCAGGTGGACCGTTGGCATTTGGAACGGCCAGGAAACGTCGTCATCGATGACGAAAGCGGACTGGAAGCTCTCAAATCACTTGCAAGATCCGGGACAGCCGAAGGCGTTCATTTCTGGTTGCAATTGAGCCACACCGGCCGACAGGTTTCAGACGCCATCAATCCATCTCCTCTCTCCTCGTCCAACGTAGAAGTCGCAGTGCCGCGTGGCGCAGGGCTTACGTTTGCACCGCCTCGGGAGATGACGGAGGCGGATATCGACAGAGTCATCCAGCAGTTCGCCTTTGCGGCGAGGCAAACCCGGAAAGCGGGTTTCACGGGAGTGGAATTGCATGCCGCGCATGGCTACCTGCTCTCACAATTCTTGAGCCCCTTGTCGAACCGGCGCACCGACAAGTGGGGCGGTTCGCTGGAAAACCGTGCGCGACTCCTGCTTGCGGTGATTGCGGCGGTTCGCGAATCTGTGGGGAGCGATTTCCCGATCGGGATCAAGCTCAACTCTTCCGATTTTCAGAAAGGCGGATTCACTCACTCCGAGTGCATTGCGCTGGTGAAGATGCTCAATCACACCACACTTGATCTCTTGGAACTCTCCGGCGGCTCTCTTGAGCAACCGAAGATCGTTGGCCTTACCGTCAAGGAAGAAGGCGAGGACAAGCGCTCTGAAAGCACGATCAAACGAGAAGCGTACTTTGTTGAATTTGCCAGGGCTGTTCGCGACGTTGCCCGGATGCCGGTGATGGTCACGGGGAATTTTCGCGGTGTCGAAGGTATGGTGGCCGCCCTCGAAGGCGGTGATCTGGACGTGGTTGGCCTCGGCCGGCCATTGATTGCCAATCCTCTCACGCCCTCGTACCTGCTCGCGGGCGCGATGGAGGAGGCTCCGTCTCCAGAAAATTCATTGAGCGTATTTCATCTGCTGCCGTGGTTCAACGTGCAGATCGAACGATTGGCGGATGGCCTGGTCCCCGATTTATCGCTTTCTGGTCCGGATGCAGCAAAGGCCTTTGTGCAGATCGAAACAGAGCGCACGACGGCACTGCTGCAAGCAAGAAAAACCTGCGTTGCGTAACGACTATGTGTGTGCCTGGGTGAGAATGCTCGCTCACTATGGCGAGAACTTCCCAGAGAGAAACCAAGGAGAAGGAAGATGAAGGTATTTGTAACAGGGGCAACTGGCTACATCGGTGGTTCAGTAGCCGAACGTCTCATTGCTTTAGGGCATCACGTAACTGGACTGGTGAGGTCCGCAGACAAGATTCCTCAGTTGAAGGACCGCGGGATCGAACCCGTTCTTGGGAGTCTCGATGATTCAGAGATACTGGCGCAGGCCGCAGGTGGGGCAGATGCCGTAATCCATGCCGCAAGTGCCGATCATCCGGGGTCGGTGGTGACGCTGGTTTCGGCGCTCGAACGCACTGGAAAGACACTGATCTGCACAACGGGTTCGGGCATTGCTGCGGATTCTGCAGACGGTGAATACGCAGGTTCCGTCGTCTTCACGGAGGACACTTACTTTGAACCAGTCGCGTTCCGTCGACCCCGCGTCGCGATGAATCACTTTGTTCGCCAAGCGGCCATCGATAAAGGGATTCGTTCCATCGTGATCTGCCCTTCCATGATCTATGGGACTGGGCGAGGCTTGCAGCCGGACAGCGACCAGCTCCCGAAGCTCATGGCGCTCTCTAAACAATTGGGCGCGGGTGTCTATTTTGGGAAGGGCCTCAACCGCTACTCCAACGTGCATATCGACGACCTGGTCGACCTGTATCTGCTGGCCCTGGAAAAGGCTCCAGGAGGCTCCTTCTTCTTTGCCGAAAATGGGGAGGCGTCTTTCAAGGAAATTGCCGAAATGATCAGCCGCGCTCTTGGGCTCGCAGGCAAGACAATCAGTCTGAGTGTAGAGGATTTGGTTCGCCAACACGGCGATGCCGGGCGCTATGGCATAACCTCCAACAGTCTGGTAAGCGGAGTCAACGCGCGGCGTTTTGGTTGGTCTCCCAAAGCGCCTTCCCTGGCTGAATACTTCGAGAGCCTCCAGTAGCGTTCAGGTTTGTGCAATTGATCTGAAAGGAGATCAGCGTGGCATATCAAAGTGTCAACCCATATAGCGGCGAGTTGGTCCAACGTTTCGACCAACACACCGATGTGCAGATGGAAGGCGCGCTGGCAAAGGCTGACAGCACGTTTCAACGCATATGGTCCAAGGCAAGCTTCCAGGATCGTGCCAAGGTCGCGAGCCGGGCCGCGTCGCTGATGCTGGAACGGAAGGAGAGCCTAGCCCGCCTTGCAACGCTTGAGATGGGAAAGCGGATTGCGGAAAGCCGCGCCGAGGTGGAGATGAGCGCAGCGATTCTCCAATACTACGCCGACCATGCCGAGACGTTTCTTGCGCCGCAGGCCATCGACGCCACGATCGGTGACGCGCACTTGGAGTTTTCTCCGCTTGGTGTGTTGGTCGGTGTTCAACCGTGGAACTTTCCCTACTACCAACTTGCACGATTCGCCGCTCCGAACCTGATGGCCGGTAACGTCCTGCTGGTAAAGCATTCCTCGTGTGTGCCCCAATGCGCTCTCGCCTTCGAGCAAATTCTCACTAACGCCGGAGCCCCTCGCGGCGTTTACTTCAACCTCTTCATTTCAAGCGATCAGGTCGGCACATTGCTCGATGATCCGCGCGTCAAGGGCGTCGCGCTTACCGGATCAGAGCAGGCGGGTGAAGCGGTGGCGTCTCGCGCCGGCAAAAACCTGAAGCGATCGACCATGGAACTGGGTGGAAGCGATGCATTTATCGTTCTGGAGGATTGCGATCTTGAGTACGCCGTCAAGATGGCCGTCCTTGGGCGCATTGGCAACACCGGCCAGACCTGTATCGGCGCGAAACGCTTCATCGTAGTTGGGCCGCGAGCAGACCAATTCCTGAACGCTTTTCGTGACGCATTGGCGCAATTGAAGCCAGGCGATCCATTGGATGAGAGCACTACACTAGGTCCTTTGGCTTCCGAGTCCGCGCTGAACCTCTTGTTAAAACAGGTCCGTGAAGCTGTTGCTCATGGCGCGCATGTATTCGCGGGAGGCGATCGGATTCGGCATCAAGGCGCGTTCATGAAGCCGACGATCCTCACCAACATCGCGCCTGACAACCCTGCCTTCCAGCAGGAGTTCTTTGGCCCGGTTGCCCTCTTTTTCCCTGTGAAGGACGAGGAGGAAGCGATTGCGTTAGCCAACAATTCTCCCTTCGGTTTGGGCGGCTCGGTCTACACGTCCGACGTCGAGCACGGTAAACGGGTCGCCAGCCGCCTCGACACCGGGATGGTCTTTGTCAACTATCCCTTTATCAGCGCACCAGATCTGCCATTTGGTGGAATCAAGCGGTCGGGCTATGGGAAGGAGCTCTCCAATCTCGGCATTCAGGAGTTTGTGAACAAAAAATTGGTTTGCGCGGCAACATCGGCCTCGATCAATGTCTGATAGCGGCACCTGATGACCCATACGACAACGTCTATCGCCGTAATTGGCAGGAAATTCAACTGATGATTTGGCCCTGACAAAACGCACTGGAGTAAAGGTAATGAATCGGTTTGAAGGAAAGGTCGTCATTGTCACCGGAGCAGGCTCTGGAATTGGTGCGGCGACGGCCAAGCGGTTTCTGGAAGAAGGTGCGACGGTCGTTCTAAACGGGCGGCGAAGGAACAGGCTTGAGGACACGGCGCAGGGTTTTCCGCGCGACAAAGTCCTCATTGACAGTGGCGATATATCCGAGAACGAGTATGTTCTCGGAATGGTGAAACGAGCGGTCGACGAATTCAATCGAATCGACGTCCTGGTGAATAACGCAGGTATTTCTGCGTTTGGGTCGTTTGGTGGAACTTCCGAAGAAGAGTGGCACAGGGTGATGAAAACGAACGTAGACAGCGTGTTCTACACCATTCGCGCCGCCTTACCGCACTTGCTCGCGTCAAAGGGATCGATTGTGAATGTGTCGTCAGTTTCGGGCCTTGGAGGCGACTGGTATGCCAGCTTTTATAACGCGTCCAAGGGCGCCGTATCGAATTTGACGCGCTCCCTGGCCCTTGAACTGGCCCCTCACGGCGTGAGAATCAATGCTGTTAATCCAAGCCTGACTTTGACCGAGATGACGGCAGCGTTCCAACACCATCACCCGCTAATGGAGAAGACCCTTGAACGTATCCCATTGGGACGCGGCGCAAAGCCTGAGGAAGTCGCGAGCGTAATCGCATTCCTGGCCAGCGACGATGCCTCGTTTGTGAATGGAGTGAATCTTCCTGTCGATGGTGGAGTGACTGCCTCGAATGGACAACTCAACCCAACCGCATTTCTGAAGGACTTCGGGCTGAACTAATCCCGATCATTCGACGGAAGAACCGTTAGACCAGCCAACTCTGGGGCTGACTCGAGAAAGAAGCAACTATGACATCCTTGCTTCAGCCGTTCTCTCTCAAGGGCATTACCCTCAAGAATCGTATTGGCGTGTCGCCGATGTGCCAATATTCCGCCAATGACGGTGTTGTCAACGAATGGCACCATGTCCATCTCTCCGGGCTCGCGCGTGGCGGTTCAGGGCTTGTGATCGCCGAATCCACCGCGGTCTCTCCGGAGGGGCGGATTACGCCGGGCTGCCTCGGTCTGTGGAATGACGCACAGGCTGAAGCCTTCGTGCCGGTAGTCCGCGCTATCAAGGCTGCGGGAGCGGTGCCGGGAATTCAGATCGGTCATGCCGGACGCAAAGCAAGCACCAATCGGCCGTGGGAAGGCGACGATCATATCCCCGAGGACGATCCGCATGGATGGGAAACGATCGGACCTTCCGCTATCACGTTCGGAGCCAACCTCCAACGAGTACCACGCGCGATGACTAAGGCAGATATCGACCGGGTTCGTGAGGATTTTGTTTCTGCTGCTCGCCGTGCTGCTGCGGCCGGCTTCGAATGGTTGGTTTTGCATTTTGCGCATGGTTACCTGGCACAGAACTTCCTTTATGATCATTCCAACCACCGCACGGACGAATATGGGGGGAGTTTTGAGAATCGCAGCCGCTTCCTGGTTGAAACGCTGGCGGCGGTACGGGAGGTCTGGCCGGATCGTCTCCCGCTTACGATGCGCCTTGGCGTGATCGAATTCGATGGCCGGGATCAAGAGACTCTCGATCAATCGATTGAACTAATCCGGCGCTTCAAAACCATGGGGCTCGACTTTATCGATGTAAGCATTGGATTTTCGACTCCGACGGCCAAGATTCCCTGGGGACCCGCATTCCTAGCTCCAGTGGCCGCGCGAGTTCGCCAAGAAACCGGCCTGCCAACGGCGACGAGTTGGTTTATCAGCGAGCCGGCACAGGCTGATGGCCTCATTCGCGATGGCAAGGTCGACGTGGTACTGCTGGGCCGTCCTCTGCTGGCTAATCCGCACTGGCCGTATCGGGCAGCTCGTGAATTGAACGTTGATCGTGCCGCGTGGGTTCTTCCCGCTCCCTATGCACATTGGCTGGCTCGCTACCGCACCACTTGATCGCTGACCATAAGCGTAGTCGGTGAATCAAGCGTAGCCCGAATTACATTTGTCAGAGCACCGCAAATGCCGCGACCCGATATCTATGCAACCACAAGGAGCGATAATCGCATGCCGGAAGTACGTATCATCGCGCGGGCAACTGCCCGCAAAGGAAAAGAAGAGGAACTGAGGAATGCCCTGCAGGCAGTATTGGCTCCAACTCGCACAGAAGCAGGATGCAAGGTGTATGAGTTGTATGCATCCGATACGCCTGGGCGTTTCTATTTCTACGAGCAGTGGGAAAGCAGGGAAGCACTCGCCAAACATGAGGCCAGCCCACACTTTCAGAAGCTCGCGAAAACAATCCCTGGATTACTGGATGGGAAACTTGAAGTCAATCGGGTAAAGCAGGTGCAATAGCGTCGCTCGGTAACCATGGTCGAACTGTCACAGCTCAGCTTCGTGCCCAATAATTGCGTCTAAGATGCCTTGATGTCCGGGTAACCACGAGCCGCATAGAACGCTACCTATAACCATTACTCACGGCAAGTCAGCACCGCATCCGCTTCACGTGGCTCTGAAGTGTGCCCCCTGTGAGACCGGGAAATCGTGTGCGCGAAATTCCATTGATTCCAAGGAGACTAAAATGACGAATCGAACTATGACGAGAGAAGTGGAAACGCATGGGCTGTTGACACCACGGCAAGTCGCCGAAGCGTGGTTCTCAAACCTGGAACAGGGCAACGTGCAAGACGCTCAGGCTCTGTTGGATGAGAACGTTGTGTGGGAAAACATTCCATCGACGCCCGGCGTCAGCGATTTGGCGCCATGGTTGGGAACTTACCACGGTGTGCCGGCAGCCATGAAGAGTATCGAAGTTTGGGCGAAGCATGCGCGCTTGCTGTCGTTCAAGCTGCTGCGGTTGATCGTGGATGGCCCCGAAGCAGTTGGCATTGTGCACGAACACGGCCAGATCTTGGCCAACAACAACGTGTACGACGTCTATGTGGCAGAAAACATTAGGATTGAGGCAGGAAAGATCACACACTATCGGGTTTATTGGGATATTTCCCCGTTAATTAGGGCCTGCCGAAACATTTAATCCTAAGTCGTCCAATCACATCCGACATCGTGAGACCATCGTCGTCAATGCGCTTGAGGCTGCAACGATGCCGCTCAGCCAACGGACTCACTGTATGATGCCTTCTAGGGGCCTCGGTGGCTTATGGACAAGTCCACGCCGGCCGTCCGGCCGATTGATGAAGTTGCAACTCGCATCCCGAAGAGGTCAGGACTTCTGCCATGCCTGTACGTACCGATCGCCGCCCGAGACACGTTGGCCATTGAGAGATATGTGGGCAGAATCGCCACACAACTTATGCCCAAATCCCCCGACATGGCCCTTTTGGTCGAGACCTACGAACCGGAGAAAGCCGATGTCCGGTTGGCCATCTGGGATCTTCCCGAAGCGGTGGTGCTGCACTTGTCCAGGCAGGTGTGGGTGCATGTGGATTATCGCGCCTATCGGCGCGCATACCTGCAAGCATTTCCAGATTTCGATTTGACGAACCTCGTTCTCGATCACGTGATGAACCGCCGCGTGGCGAGGCTGAAAGGATTCGCATATCTGCGGGTCGTGCCTATCTCGCGAGACGCGAATTCCAGCCATGGGTCTCTTAGCGAAAGATGGGCCGTTGAATATCACAGTTCGCCCGAGATGCAGGAAATGAACAGGATTTCGCAAGCAGCCGTCCAGTACGCCGATTTGTCCGACATCGTCAAGATGCTTAACATGCAGGGCGGCGGTTGGCTTATGGACAACGTGAACGAAGCGAAGAAGTTGGTGGACTTGCAGGACGAAAAAGGATAACGCAGAGAGTGGGCACCCCCGCCAGTACCCTCCCTCCTCTGGCTGTCCCAGTAAAAGATTGGCCTATTTGGGAATTGCTCGCGCGACCGCCACCAGACCTTTGGCGAGCCCCGGCGGAGGTCGCGGCGGTTTTTGTAACGCGAAGTTGCAAGGGGCCGCCGAACTCCATTTGCAAAAACCTCGGGTGTCGCCAACAGAAAGGTAATGCGCTCAGCGAGTCGTTCCGCCGTTCTTTCCCCGTTTCCGGTCGGTTGGTTGGCGAGCCCTTAATCGCCATCGGCCAAGAAACCGTCGTGGACCGCAAACAACTCTCGGTTTCGGCACTCGTTGCATGGTGTTGCACAGAAATTCTGGTAGCCAAATAGTAGCCACTCTGCACCGTATCCCATGCGTTTTAGTGCGACGTAATGCAACGTATAATCGATCTATATACCATTTAATTTCAATAATTTATGTGTCTAAAATGCTGTTTCGCCAAGCCTTCGATTTTCAGTGAAATTCGCCTTAAAAGGGCGTTGCTCTACCT
>Ga0181535_10003857_pt1 | contig 17136 bp, 12 predicted proteins | sample PEATcosm2014_Bin_44_FD_119774 | JGI IMG/M metagenome (GOLD analysis project Ga0181535, IMG submission 119774) | Peatland microbial communities from MTU Mesocosm Facility, Houghton, MI, USA - PEATcosm2014_Bin17_30_metaG | ecosystem: Environmental > Terrestrial > Soil > Wetlands > Peat | place... | reverse complement strand
CCACTTCTGTCCGCAGTGCAATTATCAACTCACAGCCAATTGCGGCAACTGCTTCAGAACCGTGCGCTCCACCGACCAATATTGCACCCGCTGCGGCCATGAGCTGGCCCAGGATCATATGCCCACCCGGCTGCACGTACTGGTCGACTGATTGCGGCTGCAAGCGTAGCCTGGCCACAAGTGCATGGGCCCCGGAGTATCTTTCCGGGCCTTCCTTTTTCACCCCCGCCATTGACCCTGCCTGTTTCCCTTCCTACAATCGAAGTTCTGCATGACTATCTCGACACTCATCATCGACGATGAACAGCTGGCCCGCGAAGAGCTCAAGTATCTGCTCGACTCGGTCGGAGACGTCGAGGTCATCGGCCAGGGCGCCAATGGCATTGAGGCCGTGGCGCTGATCGAGGATCTCCATCCGGACCTCGTGTTTCTTGATGTGCAGATGCCGGGACTGGACGGGTTTGCCGTCATTCGGAAGCTCATGGATCGAGACCAGTTCCAAAAGAAGTCGGCCGCCGGCCCTGTGCAGGGCAAGCATGTCGAGCCGCTCCCGCAGATCGTGTTTGCCACCGCCTACGACCAATACGCCGTGCGCGCCTTCGATGTAAACGCGGTGGACTATCTGCTCAAGCCCTTCGATCGCAGCCGCGTGGTCGAGGCGGTGGATCGCGTCAGGGGCCGAATCTCCGGTGGCGCCGCAGCCGGCAGCACCGCCCCGCAGACTGACTCACCGATCGAGTCCCAGCTTGAAGCGCTGCTGCGGCTCCTCAAGCGTCCGCAGGGCGCCGATCGCACTCCCCAGCCCGCCAAGCTCATTGTGCAGGCGCAGAACAGGCTTCTGCTCGTTAGCCAGGCGGAGATTTGTTTCGCAGCCATCGACGAAGGCGTCATTCGCGTCGTCACCCGGAACTTCGAGGGCCAATCGAAATGCCGCACGCTCGAGGAATTGCTCGAGCAGCTTGACCCTGCGCACTTCTGGCGCGCTCATCGCGGCTTCGTCGTCAACATCGACCACATTCGCGAAGTCGTGCCATGGTTCAAATCAAGCTATCAGTTGCGCATGAACGACAAGGCCCAGACCGAAATTCCCGTGAGCCGCACCCAGACCAAGCGCCTAAGGGAATTGTTCAACCTCTAAGGCGTCTTTCCTGATAGGAGTCGAGCCGGCTCAGTCGTATCGCTCAAACACAATCTGCTTGCGGTGCCAGCCAAATTCGGTCAGCAACTCGCGCACGCCTGAGACCATAAAGTTCAATCCGCAGATATAGGCGTAGGCGTCGAAGCGAAGGTCTTTGGCCGAAATTCCAGGATCGACCGCCGGCTGCGGCATCGGCAATCCCAGTCGCGCCGCGCGTTCTTTCACACACTCCGAAACGTGCACCTGCACATGGCCGCGCAACCCGGTCCAGCCATCCAGCGCCCGGCTCAGCGTGGGCAAATAGTGGAAGTTCGGTTTGCGGGCTGCGAGCTCTTCAAACTCCTTCTGGTAGTAAATATCCGTCTCATGGCGTGTGCCATACACAAGCCAGATATCCTTGCCGTTGCTGCGGTCCGGACCGTCCGTCGGAAACAGCCACTGCGTGTATCCGCGCATCGGCGCAACGCCCGTCCCCGTGGCTATCAGGATTGAATCCGTAATCGGTTCCTGGAGGATGAAGTGGCCGTGCGGTCCGTGTACCTGGATCGTAGAGCCAACAGGCAGATCGGGCAGGTCCGCCAGGTGATTTGAAAAGAAGCCCTCCTCCACCCGATTCACGCACAACTCAAAACGGTTGCCGCTGGGCGCCGAGGCAATCGAGTAGGCACGCGTCTGCATCTTGCCGTTCTGGTCTTCTGCCACTGCGGAGATGAACTGGCCCGGCTCAAAATCAAAGCTCTCCAGCGCGTCGATCACAAATTCGAAGTGGTAGCACTGGGCTACCTCAGAGATGCACTCTTTGCGGGCAAGCCGTGCCGTGTAAAGCTCTCGAGCCAAGGCGTTTCTCTCTTTGCAGGGAAGATCGGGCCAACTCGAGCGCCCTGCGACGATTATAAGTCGCAAAACGTGAGGGAGACCCTCTAGCCGTCCAGGAGCCACTTCCATTTTCAGAGAGATTGAAGGAAGGAGGACTTCTGCGGAGGCCAGCGAATGGCGCACCCTATGCCTTTGAAACATTGATCCTTCCTTAAGCCAAGGGTACCCCATCCATCCGCAGCTTCGTTCATCGCGGAAGGGTGGGCCGGCATGCACGTCGAATCCAAAGACTAATCCCCGTTCCCGCCCCCCCAAAAAATCTCTCCCAACTTTGCCGATAATTTCCCGCACTTCCTGCACAATGGGTACAGATCAAGCCTCCACGCCAGCCTGAAACCCGCTCAAAAGCGCGCCGGGGGCCCGGATTTCGACATAAAAACTGCGGTTTTCTTCCGATCTTTTGGGGCAAAAATGTCGCCGCTCCGCGTCGTGAGACGCCAAAACGGGCGTCGTAGCCTCTTGAACCTGTTTATTTTGAAGACTTTGTCTTGAATTTGCCCAAAAAGAGCATCAAAACCGCTCTAACTCGTTTCCTGAGAGGACTTTGCCCATAACCCAAATGTCTTGAGGACTTTGGAACGACTGCTAGGGCCTAAGTTTAAAGAAGAGAAGACTTTGCGCAAAACGGGGGGGTGGGGGGGTACCCCCTTAGGTCGCTCAAAGGGTGCCGCCATATAGATTGAACCGGGATCATGCCTGACACTGCATTGAGGGCATGGAACGCGTAGCACGTGTTCGGTGCAAATGGGGCGGCTATCCGACGCAATAGACCGGCCGCATCTCCGGCACGGCAGCAAGGGGTGACGGCATCCGTCAAGGATCGGCAACTGGTGGGCCCGGAGGGATTCGAACCCCCAACCAAGGGATTATGAGTCCCCTGCTCTAACCGTTGAGCTACAGGCCCTTCTCAAGCATTGTAGGGTGCGCCGAGGCGTAGACGGAAATCGATCAGGCCTCTAGTCCTTCAGGATCACGTGCTTCGCCTTGTTCTGCGCCTCGATCACCAGTTGGGCCGCCAGCAGGCATTCCTCCGGATCCTGCGCCACGTGGGTCCGGTTGACGATGTCGGCCACAAATTGCGGGCCGAAGGGCAGCGGCATCTGGTTGCAGTCGATGTACCGGGCCTGTTTGCCGTCCACAAGAAACAGGTTGTTTCCCTGGTGCTTGACGCCCACATCGGTATACTTCCGAATCTCGATGTAGCCGTCGGTGCCCAGGATGAAGAGCCTGCCGTCGCCCCAGGTTCCAAGGCCGTCCGGCGTAAACCAGTCCAGGCGCACGTAGCCAAACCCGCGATCGCCGCGCAGCACCATGTCGCCGAAGTCCTGGAAGAGCGGGTGGTTGGGATGCCGCACATTGGAAACCTGGGATTCGACAACCTCTGCCTGTTTCGATCCCGTGTAGTAGAGAAACTGATCCACTTGGTGTGATCCGATATCGCAAAGAATGCCGCCAAACTTGACCGGATCCCAGAACCACTCTGGCCGCTGCGCTCCGCCACCCGCGTCGCCGCCTCCCTGGATAATCTGGTGCGGCGCAATGTTGATGGTCTGAATCACCCTGCCGATGGCGCCCTGTCGAACCAGTTCCCCGGCGTAAACGGCCGCTTTAACTTCAAGCAACTCGCTGTAGAGGATGCCGTAAATGCGCTTGGTCTCCGTCGCGGTCTTGCGTACATCGGCCACTTGCGCCAGCGTAGTCATGCCCGGCTTGTCAGAGAGCACGTCCTTGCCCTGCTTCATGGCCCGCACGGCAATCCCGGCCCTCTCGTTTGGAATTTGCGAAGTGAGCACTAATTGAATGGATGGATCGTTCAGAATTTCGTCCTGAGTCGCGACCATCTTCACATCGGGAAAGCGCTTCTTGAACGCGGCAGTCTTGCCCTGTTCGCCGCCCCAGGCCGCAACCAGCTCGCCGCCGCCTCGTTCGACAGCGCCGATCATGCCGTAGATATGGTCGTGGCTCATGCCGCAGACGGAAAATTTGATGCGGTGCTTCGGCGCATCTTCACCCTGCGCGGGGGCGATCACTGCGTCTTCGAGAATGCGCCCACGCGCCCTGCCCAACGCCCGTGCACTCTCCGGCATTCCAGCCATCATCGCCACCGATCCCATCAACCCCGCCTGCCCGGCCTTTTTCAAGAAGTCACGCCGGTCTTGATGAATTCTGTTCATGTTTCTTCCACCGATTTTGGTCCGAATCGATGATAACCGCGCCCGCCGGCCGAGCGTTGCTTAAACGCGTAGAGCGAGCCGGCCGAAAAAGGCCGTCGAGGGTGGTTTAATGGTTGGGGCAGCGCACACCCCAGGTTTTCGGCTCACTATGGTGCGCTTATCGATTTCCTGAAGGAGACACAATGACTCGGTACGGAATGGTAATTGGACTGAAGCCGGAGACGGAGGAGAAGTACAAGCAACACCACGCCGCCGTCTGGCCAGGCGTATTGGAGATGATCAGCAAGTGCAACATCCGTAATTATTCCATCTACCTGAAAGATCACACCCTTTACTCCTATTTCGAGTACCACGGAACCGACTATGCCGCGGACATGGCAAAGATGGCCGCCGACAAGACCACGCAGGAGTGGTGGGCCATTATGGAACCCATGCAGAGCCCTGGGCCTACCCGCAAAGAAGGCGAGTGGTGGGCAACCATGGAAGAAGTCTTCCACCTGGACTAAGGCCTCAACTGAAGCGATGCCCGCTAGGGTTTGGCTATCCGCTGAGGGCCCGGCGTCCCTTCTGCGAGAATAAGAGCAGATGCTTTCTCTTCAGAATGCCGGCAAGCGGTTCGGTCCGCGGGTGTTGTTCCTTGAGGCCGACTGGCTCATCCGGGCGCGGGAGAAAACAGCCCTCGTGGGCGCCAATGGCACCGGCAAATCGACATTGATGAAAGTACTGGCCGGCCTCGAAACGCTGGACTACGGCAGTGTGCAGCAGACGCGGGGCATGAGCATCGGGTACCTGCCGCAGGAAGGGCTGCGGCTGACGGGGCGGACCGTCTTCGAAGAATGCCTGTCGGTCTTTGACGATCTGCACGAGATGGAGCGCGAGATTGAGAGGCTCGGTGGGCAACTTTCCGTGCTCGATCATGAAGGCCAGGAGTACGCGGCCGCGGCAGAGCGTTACTCGATGTTGCAGGAGCGCTTTCACGCGCTGGATGGCTACGCTCTGGACGCGCAGGTCGGCGGCGTGCTCACCGGGCTCGGCTTTGGCAAAGAAGATTGGGGACGGCAGACGGACGAGTTCAGCGGCGGGTGGCAGATGCGGATTGCGTTGGCAAAACTGCTGCTGGCCAAGCCGAACCTCCTCCTTCTTGACGAGCCGACCAATCACCTCGACCTTGAAACCCGCAACTGGCTTGAAGACTACCTCCATGCCTATCCCTTCGGCTACATCCTTATCTCCCACGACCGCTATTTTCTCGATGTAACAATCGACCGCACCGTCGAAATCTGGAACAAGCGCCTTACCATCTATCAGGGAAACTACAGCAAATACCTCACTCAAAAAGATGATCGGCGCGCGCAGTTGCAGGCCGCCTACCGCAACCAGCGCGAGCAGATCGAACATCTTGAGGCATTCATCAATCGGTTCCGCGCCCAGGCCACCAAGGCCAAACAGGTGCAGTCGCGCATCAAGGAGCTGGAGAAGATTGAGCGCATCGAGATCCCAGAAGAAGAGCCGGTGATTCACTTCAAGTTTCCGCAGCCGCCGCCTTCCGGACGCATGGTCGTGGAAGCCGAGGAGCTTGCGAAAGCCTATGGGCCCAAGAAAGTGCTTGAGGGCGTGCGGTTCGGCATTGAGCGCGGCGATCGCGTAGCGCTGGTCGGCGTGAACGGAGCCGGCAAGTCGACACTGATCAAGCTGCTGACCGGGGATGAAACGCCGACAGCAGGCAAAGTCAAGCTTGGCCACAACGTCATCAGCGAGTACTTTGCGCAGGACCAGTACAAGGTGCTGGACGGTGACTCGCGGATGCTGGACGACATAAGCCGGGCCGCGTTGAAGGTACCGGAAGTGGAGTTGCGTTCGCTGCTGGGTTGTTTTCTTTTCCGGGGCGACGACGTGTTCAAACAGCTAGGCGTCCTCTCGGGCGGAGAGCGCAACCGGTATGCGCTGGCGCGGATTCTGGTGTCGCCGTCCAATTTTCTGCTGCTTGACGAGCCGACCAACCACCTGGACATGCGCGCCAAGGACGTATTGCTCGAGGCGCTGGCGGTCTTCAGCGGCACGGTGGTTTTTGTCTCCCACGATCGGTATTTCATTGATCGGCTGGCCACGCGCGTTCTTGAAGTCGAAGGCGGTACTGTCACCAGCCACGAAGGAAACTACGAGGACTACTTACGCTTTAAAGCTGCGCAGGTTGAAGGCGGCGTCGCTACTGAGCCAGCGGCCAGACCAACGGAGGCTGCAAAAGTCTCTCTTGTTAAGGCGAGCGAGGCGGCAAGCGGCGAAGAGGTCGAGGCTGACGCCGCCAAAGATCGTCCGCGCCGCCTGAATCCCATCAAACAGAAGCAGATGGAAGAGCGATGCGCATTTCTCGAAGAAGAAGTTCCGCGGATCGAAGCCGCCATTGCCCACTCCGAACAGGAACTGGCCGTCTACGTTTCCGCCGACGAGACGCAGCGCCTTACGACCCTGGCCGGTGAACTGCGCGAGCAATTAACCACGCTTACCGCAGAGTGGGAAGATCTCATGATGCAACTGGAAGGGCAGGAGTCAATCTCCTGATACGGCCCTCACATCCGGTCGTGCATAATCAAAAGACGATGGCCCTTTTGTGGAATCCCGAGAGCTGGTCGCAGCGGCTGGCGGAACTGGAAGCGCAATTCGGCGACCTGAAAGAAGCGCCCTTGCGGCGCGATGTGCGGTCGCTCGGCATGTTGCTGGGCGAGGTGCTGCGCGAGCAGGCCGGCGACGAACTTTTTGCCGAAGTCGAGGCACTTCGGCAGGGGACGATTCGGCGCCGTGACGCCGAAGCACGCGGCCTGGATGAAGAAGCCGACCGCAATGCCGCAAGCGCGCTGGCGATGGTCCATAAGTTGCCGCCGGAGCATGCGATTCTCCTGACCCGCGCGTTTGCTTTCTACTTTGAGCTCATTAACCTGGCGGAAACCAACCATCGCAAGCGACGGCGCATCGCCCTGCGGCTCAGCGGCGGAGCCGGACGCCAGCGCGGGTCGCTCGCCGGCACGCTCGCGGAGATGCGGCGCGTGGGCATCGGTGCGGAAGAGGCACTGGACTGGCTGAAGCGCGTACTCATTATTCCCGTCTTCACCGCGCACCCGACTGAGGTGGCCCGCCGCACCGTCATGTTCAAGCGGCGGCGTATTGGCGAATTTCTGGCCTCGCTCGACCGCATTCCGGTGCCTGAACAAGACCTTGCGCGGCTGGAACAATTGGTGCTGGCTGAGATCACAAGCCTTTGGCAAACCGATGAAGTCCGCTCCCGCCGGCCTACGGTCTACGACGAAATCAAGATGGGCCTCGACTACTACGACGTCTCCATCTTCGAAACGCTGCCGGGACTTTACCGCGAAATCTCCGAGGCACTGCGCTTCGCCTATGGCCTGGAAATCGAGGCCCTCGCGCTGCCGCAGGTGCTGCGCTTTGGCTCCTGGATTGGCGGAGACCGCGACGGCAATCCCTTTGTGACGCCCGACGTGACGCGCGACGCGATCCTACTCGCCCGCGGCCATCTGCTGCTCTACTACCAGCGCCAATTGGACGAGATCATCGACCTGCTCACTACAAGTGCGCAGCAGCGCCCGGTGAGCGAGGCCCTGATGGAGAGGCTCCAGGCCTACATCGCGCAGGTGCACACGCCGGAGGCGCAGGTCTTCGGCGCACAGTACGAATTCGAGTATTACAGGCGATTCATCATCTGCGTCAAAGCACGGATTCAGCGGACCCTGGAGGAGTCGGGAGAACACACAGGTCCCGCGGGCGTTCCCATGCCCGTGACTCCGTACACACTCTCGCGCGGACACGATAAGCTCTCGCAGGTTCTGTCGCCGTACGGTTCGGTGGAAGAGTTCCTCTCCGATCTGGAGATGCTTCGCGATTCGCTGGCCGGTCATGGAGGGATTCGCATTGCGCGGACGCTCATCGATCCACTGATTCTGCAGGTGCGCACCTTCGGACTCCATCTGCATACGCTCGACATTCGCCAACATGCGCGGGTACTGCAAACGGCATTGCAGGAGGCGATCAACGACACCATGGCGCCTTCGCTGCCCAGCGGCCTTTCGGCTGAGACTTCTAGCGTACTCGAGACCTTCCGCGCCGTTGCCGAGGCCAAAGACGGTTGCTCTCCTGAAGCGATTCGCCAGTATGTGATCAGCGGAGCGGCAACCGTTGACGACGTGCTCGCAGTGGTGCGGCTGGCGCGGCTGGGCGGGGTCAAGGTGGAGGGGTCTGGACGCGATCCGGGATTGATGCCCGTGCCTCTGTTCGAATCCATTGAAGATTTACGGAACGCTCCGGCCGTTTGCCGCGAGTTGTGGGGTCGCCCGGACTATCGCAAGCTGATCGCCACCTGGGACAACTGGCAGGAGGTCATGCTGGGCTACTCGGACTCAAATAAAGATGGCGGCATGTTGACGTCCACCTGGGAGATCTTCCGTGCGCACCGCGATCTGCATGTTGTTGCGCGCGAGGCAGGCATCAAACTGCGTCTCTTCCATGGGCGCGGCGGCACGGTGGGCCGCGGCGGCGGACCTACGCATCGCGCCATCTTCGCCCAGCCCATGGATTCCTTTGACGGGCAATTGCGTATTACCGAACAAGGCGAAGTGCTCAACTTCAAATATGCGGATGAAGTTCTGGCTGAGCGCAATCTCGAACTGATGATCGCCGCGTCCCTTGACGCTCTGGCGCGCCCCAACGCGCGCGATCCTGAAGGACACTTTACCGGTGTGCTCAAACCGGAGTGGGAGGCCGCGCTCAATGAGCTTTCGGAGCTCGCCTTCGGCTTTTACAGGAAGCACATTCTCGATGACCCCGGCGTGGTGACTTACTTTGAACAGTCCACCCCGGTAGGCGAACTGGAAAACGCCAAGATCGGATCGCGGCCTTCGCGGCGCAACGCTTCACCTCGGCTCACAGACTTGCGTGCCATACCCTGGGTGTTTGGATGGACGCAGTCGAGGCTGCTTGTACCAGCCTGGTTTGGCGTGGGCTTTGCGATCGAGGAGTACCTGGCGCGGCCGGGAGCCACTGACCGCGCTGCCCTGTTGCAAACCATGGCCAAGGAGTTTCCACTCTTCATCGATCTGCTGCGTAACGTCGAACTCGCCCTCGGGAAGGTCGATCTGGCGACCGCCCGGCTCTACTCCGAGCTCGTTGACGACACGAATCTCCGCGAGCGCATTTACGACATGTTCGACGCCGAGTTCCACCGCACTGTGCGCGCCGTTCTCGCGGTGACCCGGCAAAAGGAGCTGCTCGAGTCTAACCAGGTCCTGGCGCACTCAATCAAGCTCCGCAATCCGTACGTCGACCCGATGCATCTGATTCAGGTGGACATGCTGCGCCGTAAACGCGCGGGAGAAGACACGCCGGCAGTGAACCGCGCCATCGCCGCAACCATTAGCGGGATTTCGGCAGGTTTGAGGAATACCGGCTGAGGGACGGGCATTTTTTTGGGCCGGTTTTCGGGGCAAAGCTCCCGCATCCCATGAATTTTGCATACCTTGCCCTTGCCAATCTGGCACGCCGGCGCTAACGTATGTGTATGCATCGATGTCGCTAACGCCGTCCTGGTGAGAGCTCCGATGCGAACGCGTGCCTTGAAGCCACGCGCATTTCTCAGCTTTCAAGCTCCACCGTCCCCAAAAATCCATTCAAAAGAAGGCCTGGGCAGATGGCCCGGGAAAGGAGATCAACATGGCGCGCATTGCCGCGAATGTAACAGAATTAATTGGCAAGACTCCGCTGGTTCGGCTGAACCGCGTTGCGGCTGGGTTGCCAGGAACAGTTGTCGCCAAACTGGAGAGCCAGAACCCCGTTTCCAGCGTCAAGGACCGTATTGGCTTCGCCATGATCGATGCTGCCGAGAAGGCGGGCAAGATCACGCCTGGCAAGACTGTGCTCATCGAACCCACGAGCGGCAATACGGGGATTGCGCTGGCCTTTGTAGCTGCAGTCAAGGGCTACAAAATCATCCTCACTATGCCGGAGACCATGAGCCTTGAACGGCGCGTGACCCTGTTGGCATTTGGAGCCGAGATTGTGCTCACCCCGGGGCCAAATGGCATGAAGGGCGCCATTGCCAAAGCCAACGAAATTCTGGCCAAGACGCCGAACGGCTACATCCTTCAGCAGTTCGATAATCCCGCCAACCCCGCCATTCACTTCGCCACCACCGGCCCGGAGATTTGGGACGACACGGACGGCAAGGTCGACATCCTCATCTCGGGCGTGGGCACGGGCGGCACCATCACCGGCGTGGCCAATTACATCAAGCCTAAGAAGCCCTCGTTCAAGGCCATTGCCGTGGAACCAACCGATAGCCCCGTGCTCTCCGGAGGCAAACCCGGACCACACAAGATCCAGGGCCTGGGTGCTGGCTTTGTTCCCAGCATTCTCGACACAAAGCTCATTGACGAAGTAGTGCAGGTGACCAACGATGAGTCTGTCGATATGGCTCGCCGGCTCGCGAAAGAGGAGGGCCTTTTCGTCGGAATCAGCTCTGGGGCCGCTGCGGCTGCCGCGCTGAAAGTGGCAGCGCGACCGGAGAATGCAGGCAAATTGATCGTGGTGGTGCTGCCCGACTTCGGTGAGCGCTACCTGTCCAGCGTGCTATTTGAGCCGCTGCGTCAGCAGGCTCTCGTTCTTCAGGCCGAGCCCATTGCAGTGACTGCTTAGTCCCGGTAATTCTTCGGCGGGGCAGGGGCTGCTCCGCCGACGCGTATTCTTGGGTACGTCATGTCAATTTATAGCCGCATTCGCGAAGATATCGATTCCGTGCTGGAGCGCGATCCGGCAGCCCGGTCGTGGCTAGAGGTCATGCTCTGCTATCCAGGCTTATGGGCCGTCTGGTTTCACCGGGCCTCCTTCAGGCTGTGGCGCGCCAAGCTGCGGCTGCCCGCGCGCTTTCTCTCGCAGATCGGTCGCTTCTTTACCGGCGTCGATATTCACCCCGGCGCGCGTCTCGGCCGGCGACTGTTTATCGATCATGCTACTGGCGTGGTCATCGGCGAAACAGCCATTGTGGGCAACGACGTGACCATGTACCAGGGGGTAACCCTCGGCGGTACCGGCAAAGGCCATGGAAAACGGCACCCAACCGTCTGCGACGGGGTCTTCATCGGCAACAATGCCAACGTACTCGGCAATATTACAGTGGGCGAAAACTCGCGCGTGGGCGCGGGCTCGGTGGTCCTTTCGGATGTGCCGCCGAACTCAACCGTAGTTGGCGTTCCGGCGCACATTGTCTATCGAAACGGCGCGAGGGTGCTCATCACCGATCCCCATGATGTGAAGGACCCACTTTCTGACGCGCTGATCGCCCTTGCGGCCCGCGTAGAAGATTTGGAGGAGAGGCTCGGTGCAGAGCCATGCCCTTCCGATCCCTTCGAGGCCGAGGCGGCCGAGCGCGAAGCTTATCGTGTGGAACTGGAGCGGCTCAGCCTCTATGTCTCGATGGGCGAGGGCATATAGGGTAAAGTGCCCGAGACACAAAGGAAAATAAATTGGGATGAGGATTGACAGGGGGTAGCTTATAGCACTATATATTGCTATACGAGGTATCTTGCTATGGCAAAACCAAGAGTCCAAACAGCGTACGGTGATTCCCCCGACCGCTGGGAAGCCCAACTGCGCAAAGGCGCATTGGAGATGGCCGCTCTCGCCTCTCTTTGGAAAGGTCGGCTCTACGGCCTTGAAATCATTCGTTTCCTTGAGAACAACTCCAGCATGACCCTGGCTGAAGGTACCATCTACCCCATTCTGAACCGGCTCAAGCTGGAAGGCATGCTCACCTCAGAGTGGGTGGAGGCGGAGGCCGGTCATCCGCGCAAGTATTACTCGCTTACCGAGATTGGCCAACAGCGCCTGCGCATGATGGCGGAGGCATGGTTCGATTTCTCTCGTGGCCTAAGCCAGCTTCTTGAACCCGTACTGGAAAATCAGGAGATATCCCAATGACGACAGAACTCGTGATCGACAGCTATCCGACTTCGCTCCGCCATCACCTTGGGCCGCTCACCATCGCCGAGCGGGAAGAGATCGTCCGCGAAATCGGCGCACATGTTCGCGATTCCGCCGAAGAATCCGGTTCCCCTGTTGAGAGGGTCTTGGCGCGGCTGGGACCTCCCGAAGATTTGGCCGCGCTGTACCGGGAGGGGCTACTTATCAGCGCGGCCAGTCGCAGCTTCTCACCGCTGGTGCTGCTACGCGCCGCACTGCGGCTGGCCACCAAGGGCATCTTTGGTGTCCTGGTCTTCTTTCTGGGATTGTTCGGATACGTGATTGGTGCGAATCTGGTCCTGACTGCGCTAGTGAAGCCTTTTTTGCCGGAGCACACCGGTGTGTGGTTTGACGGCAACGGGAACTTCATGTCCGCGGGTATCCAGTTCCCGGATCCCGGGTCGTCTGCGCATGAGGTCCTTGGCCTGTGGTTCATTCCGTTAGCAATGACTGTCGGGAGCCTCTCTCTGCTGGCCACAACTTGGTCCATCCGCGCATCGCTGCGCATTTCTCAACAGTGGCGGGCAAAGTTATAGCCGCCTCGGCACTCTCGTGCGAAAACGGACGAGGGGCCAGGACGGGAAAACCAAGACCCCATGAATTCGCCCACTTGCCCCAAATAAGAGCCGGCCCAACCCGCCCGGTGCTAAATTGGACTCGGTCTCATACTCCCGCGGAGGGTCTCGCTTTTTGCTCGGTTTTCGCATGCTGCTCGTGGCTGCATTCATTCTCTCGCCAGTCGCACGTGCCGTTTCGCGTGTGCAGGCTGCGCCGGTCCCCGCAGAGATGCGATCCACCGCGTTCACGGTCAAGGTGGACGGACATCCTGTCGATGTGGCCCACGCCGCTGCCAGCTATGAGTTTGTTAGCTTCGACATCACCGACCCGGTAACGGTGGAGATTACCGCAACCGAGTCGGGTTTCTGGGACAAAGGCGTCGATATTCAGCCCTGGCGGCTCGGACTGCGGCCCATTCGGCAGGGCCGGACGATCCGCTTCAAACTCGCGGGGCCTGCGAAACTTTCCATATCGCGGCCTGGGGACTTTCTGAACCACGCAGCAATGTTGTTTCTCTTTGCAGGCACGCCGCCTCCACCCATGCCGCGCGATCCAAAAATTCACGCCTATCAGCCGGGCGTTTATCACCTGAGCCTGAACCCCAAAAGCGGTGACACAATTTACCTGGCTCCAGGCGCCTACATCTTTGGCAGTCTGAATCTGTGGAAGGTACAGAACGTAAAGGTGCTGGGGCGCGGAACGATTGTTTACGATGGACCGCAGGATCCGAATACCGACGAAGGCTGGATGCAGAAACCAGACTGGCACTGCATCGGCGCACTCGAGGCGCACAATGTTGAGATCGATGGACTGACGTGCATTGTGCGCTCCCGCACCTGGTCCATCCAGATGAAGGACTCCGGTGAATTTGTCTACGATGATCTGCGCGTCGTCGGTGGCAATCCCGGTAACGCCAACCAGGACGGCATGGATTGGCTTGGCGGCGGCGATACCGTAGTGCGCAACGCTTTCATCCGCGCGTCAGACGATGTGTTCGCGATGCAGGGGAACTGGGACGGCTACACCCAGGCAGACCTGGTACGCCCAGGTCACGACGTGCAGAACATTCTCATTGAACACAGCGAGCTTTCGACAAGTATCTCGAACATTGTCCGCGCGGCATGGCCGCAAAAGACGTTCAACTCAAACAACTTTACGCTGCGCGACTCTGACATTCTGCACGCCGGCATCGGGGCATGCGGACAGACTTTTGGCCTGCTGGGTATGTGGGGCGCAAAGGATGCCAGTGGTCTGCATAGCAATTACGCGTTTCAGGATCTAACCCTCGACAACTGGTACTCGCTGCTGCAGATGGAACAGGAACAACCTGGCTTGAAGGGATTCACGTTCCGCAATATTTGGGCGCTGGACCAGCCGCCGCTTGCCGCCTCCTCAATGATGGGAGACATCGCGGGCGTCACTTTTGACAACGTGAAATACGGACAGGTGCGCACGGCCGGCAACGCCGATCTGCCTTTGAATGTGCTTGACGGAACCGCGCAGCCACAATTCGTCGCGACGCACATACCGGACGCGGCATTCAGCTTCGACCCTCCGGTATTTTCGCCGGGCGAGATCGTCCGCTTTACCGCAAAATCCTCGCTTGGGGCGCGCTACACCTGGCTCTTTGGCGACGGGACATCAGGCCATGGCCAGCAGGTGCGCCATCGCTTCCCAGACGCTGAAGGCACCGAACTCGACGATCGCAATGGCGCGGGCCGCTTCAGGGTTCTGCTACATGTTGAAGAAAAATCCGGGGAGCAGGACTGGGCCGCGCAAGGCGTTGTGGCCGCCGCCAAATGGCACGACGCTGCCAACAATACCGTCCCGACAGAGGCGGGCTTAACGTGGAAGGTCTATCCTGGCACCTGGATTGAGTTGCCCGACCTGACTCAGCAGCAGGCAGCCTTCTCGGGAGACTCGCCCAATCTGCGCGCCGATGCGCAGGGTTTTACGCGCTACGCAGCCGCGTGGGACGGGCTCATCGACATTCCCGCCGATGGTGGCTATACCTTTCACCTGATCGATCGCGACGGAGCGCGTCTCTTAATAGACGGAGTTGAAGTCGCAAAAACCGGCCCTCCTTTTGCGCAGGTTTGCGACTCGCCGGGCAACGCGCTCCGCTACAGTCGCGGGTCTCTTGGTCTGCGCGCGGGCAGACACACGTTTCATTTGGAAGGGCTGCACTCTGTGAGCCTGGGCTCGCCACGGTTGCTGTGGGAAGGCCCGGCACTGCCGCTGACTGACGTGCCCCCGGCCGCGTTCAGCCACCCGCGGCAAGATCTGCTGACCCGATAGAGAAGGCGTCTGCAAACTCTGCTTGAACGGCGCTATTTCGGCAACTGCGTTACATCCCAGCCGCCACCCAAGGCACGGACCAGACCTACGCTGGCGACGAATTGCCGTGTCTGGAGGTCAAGAGCGGCGCGCTGGTCAGAAAGAAGAGTCGCCTCAGCCGTAAGAACTTCAAGATAGCTGGTCACGCCGCCCGAATAGCGCTGGTTCGAGAGATCGAAGGAGTTCTGCGCGGACGCGACAGCGCGCTTCTCCGCGTCCGATTCCTGTTCAAGAATCCTCAGGCCGGAGAGTTGGTCCTCAACGTCGTTAAAGGCCTGGAAGACCGTGTTGCGGTAGCCGGCAGCCTGGGCCTCGTAGTTGTGGCGGGCCTGATCGGTAAGGGCGCGCCGCTGGCCGGCGTCGAAAAGCAATTGGGTGGCCTGCGCGCCGAGGGACCACAGCGAGCTGGGACCCTGAATCCAGGTTCCAGGATTGGTGCTCTCAAAGCCTCCGCCTCCGCCCAGGGTGATGGTGGGATAGAAGGCGCTAACGGCGATGCCAATTTGCTCATTCTCTGCGGCAGCCTGGCGCTCGGCGGCGGCAATATCAGGACGGCGCTCGAGCAGTTGCGAGGGCACGCCGACGGGGACCTTAGGCAAAGCGAGGTCGAGAGGCGATGGTGGGATGCTGAAGTCGGAAAGGTTCAGGTTGGCAATGGTGCCAATGGCGTGTTCGAATTGCGCGCGCGCCACGCCTGTGTCCACAAGTTGGGCGCGGACGGTTTCAAGCTGAGTGCGGGCCTGGGCCACGTCGACCTCGGTTCCTATCCCGCCGGAAAAGAGACGCTGAGTCAGGTCAAGCTGGTTTTCCAGGTCGGCAACGGTAGCGGTGAGCAGCTTTTTTTGTGCATCCAGGCCACGCAACTGGAAGTAGTCCGAAGCCATCTCGGCGTGCAGACTAAGATCCACGTTGGCCATGTCCGCGGCGCTGGCCTGCGCGTTTTCGCGGGCCGCTTCGACACCACGGCGAACGCGCCCCCAGAAGTCCGGCTCCCAGCTCGCTTGCCCGCCAATCGCCAAGTCGTTGTAATTGGTTGTGCCGCCCGGGATGGCCAGGGGCCGATTCGCGGAGATCCGGTCGCGGCTCATTGAGAGATTGCCGGAGAGAGTGGGAAAAAGATTGGCGCGCACCGCGCTCACCTGGTCGCGTGCGGCCAAATAACTCTCGAGCGCCTGCCGTAGACTCTGATTGTTCTCTGCGATGCGGCCTTCGAGCCTGTTGAGTTGCGGATCCTCGTAGATCTCCCACCACTTTCCGCGCAGCATTCCGTCGGAGGGAGTGGCTGGTTGCCAACCGCCTCCCGCAGGATTGGGCGGGGGGACAACAACTGCTGACGCAGCGGTTTCCTTGTAGGCGGCGGGGGCCTGGTAGACGGGCCGGGTGTAATTGGGACCCACCGGCTTGCAGCCAGCCAGAAGCATCGAAACGGCAAGCACGGCCGCAACGGTTGCAACGCTGCTGCCTTCCAGAGATGCTGAATCGCGCCCAGAAACCCGCATGGCTACTTTCCTCCCGCACTGGAGGGATTGCCGGAAGAATTGCCTGGATTGACCACTGTCATCTTTTCACCGTCGATCAGCGAGTCGGGCGGATCCTGGATCACGAGGTCAGTCGAACTTAGGCCGCTCACAATCTGAACCGTGGCTCCATTATCCTGGCCAATCACAACTGGAACCAGCCTCGCCATGTTGCCGTCAACGACGGTGCCCACGCGCATTCCTTCGCTGCGGAAGATAAGCGCGGCGACGGGCACCACGAAGGTTTGACCGGCCGTCAGCATCTTCAAGTGGACTTGGGCCAGTGAGCCGGGCAGCAGCTCGCCGGCGCGGTTGTCCACGTCGATTTCTACCAGGAGTGTGCGGCTGGTGGGGTCGATTGCGTCGGCCGTCGTAACCAGCGTGCCCTGATAGACCTTTCCGGCGTATTCGGCAAAAGTGATGTCGATCTTCATCCCGCGCTTCACGCTTTGGGAGTAGGCTTGCGGCAGATTGGCATACACGCGCAGGGTCTGGATCGCCTGCAGGCGGAATAGTT
>Ga0181535_10003853_pt1 | contig 17140 bp, 9 predicted proteins | sample PEATcosm2014_Bin_44_FD_119774 | JGI IMG/M metagenome (GOLD analysis project Ga0181535, IMG submission 119774) | Peatland microbial communities from MTU Mesocosm Facility, Houghton, MI, USA - PEATcosm2014_Bin17_30_metaG | ecosystem: Environmental > Terrestrial > Soil > Wetlands > Peat | place... | reverse complement strand
GGCGAAGGCATTCCGATTCTGGCGGCGTACGGGGCGATGCAGGATTGGGACGCGATTATGTGGTATACCTTCGAGCCCAAGCAAGACCCGGCATGGAAGCCGTACGTCGGTGATCCATTCGACATTTCGCTCGACCCACTGAAAATGCCTGAGCTAGCGGCCGGAGCGTTGCTGTTCCTGCGCGCAGATGTTGAGAAGGCCAGGCAAATTGTAGATCGCACATACACGGCGCAGCAGGTGTATGACAGTATGCTGCTGCCCTCCACCGAGCGCCCTTATTTCACGCCTGGTTTTCCCATCTCGCTCCCACTGGAGCATGGAGTGCGAATCTCGTCGTTTAATGGACCGCCGACCCAGAGCGCTGCAGGGGGCACGACGCCGAATCCCATTCGCTCCGATACCGGTCAACTGACGTGGTACCACTCTGCGCCAGAGAGGGGTCTGGTGACGGTGGATTCGCCAAGGACACAGGCACTGATTGGCTTTATTCGGGCACAGAAGGTGAGCGATGGCAATCTTGAGGCCGAGGTGGAGAACAAGTTCTGCTCGATCCAGCTCAGTTCCCTCGATACGGAGCCGATCTCACGTTCCTCAAAGATGCTGCTCATTGCAGGGGGGCGGGTGGAGAACACCGGCCAACGCTGGAACTCTGCCGGGACCGATGTAACGAATTGGGGAGATTCGCCCACGCTTGTTGAGCCGGTTGTGGGCGCACTGGTCCTGAAGCACCTGGAGCCCGCGCACTCGATTCGCTTGCAGGCGATCGACGGATCGGGCCGGCCCATTGGCCCGGCAGTCTCGGCAACCGGGGCCGGGGCCAATTGGAGAATTCCGCTCGGAGGAACGTTCACCACGTGGTACGAGCTGACCGTAAGCCGGTGAACGGCCCCTTTACAAAGGCTTTCTCCTGATCGACTGGCGCTCGTGCCGAAAAATTCATCAATATTGGGTTCCGGGTGCCTTGCCTGCGCAAGCCCTTCCACAAATCATCGTACGGTTGCCATTCAATGCGTCGGCTTGGGATCGGTGGGATTAAACTGACGCGCAAGATCGGGCGTAGACTGCACCTCGGCGCCGGGAGGGTCGGCAGCTTTGTCGACCTCGACTCCGAAGACGTAGCTCGGCCCGAACATATTGCTTGTGAATAAGACGAGCTTCTTGTCGGGCGAGAAGCGCACGTTAGGCTCCTCGCGATAGTTGTGGTGCGACATGTTCACCAGATGCTCAGAGTGGAAGACGCCAGGCTGCCAGAAGTCCGGCGCATTCAGCGTGTCGGCAGTGACGGTTAACATCTGCGGATGGAAGAGTTCGATCCACTCCCCATCGGGTGCTTTGGCCACCTGACCGGGATCGCCGCCATCGCCGCAGAACAGATCGAGGTCCCCGGTCAGGTTGAAGTGAATTGACCACTCGTTGCGCTCCATGTGGAAGGCGGTGCGCTTGCCGGTCTGCAGGTTATAGCCGGCGAGGTAAAAAACTTCGCCCTTCGGATATTGCCAGTCGTACCAGATGGTTTCGCCGTCAAGTCCCCAGAATTCGTGGCCCGCGATTTCATTGGCCATCGTGCGCTTGTGAATGAGCGTGTTGTGCGTGCCGTCGGTGTGGATCATCCAGATACGATCAACTTTTTGCCAAGGGCCTTCGTGGCAATACATCAGGAGCTCGGGATCGGTGGGCGAAAAGAGCAGATGGTTGATCCAGTCGGTGGAATGAAGAAAGATTCTGATGTCGCCGGGCTGTTCGCCGTTAGCGCCGGGCTCAAGCCGAATGGTAAAAAGTTGGAGCGGGAGATGTGCCGCGAGGCGGCGTTCCATCATCTGGCCTTTATCGAGGGGTTGATAATGTGGCCCCTGCTCCGCGCTGGCGACACGATTGTCGCCGCCCGCGGATTGGGGCCGCGCGGGCGCGTTCTGCCCGTATGCCTGCGCAGGCTGGTTGCTTTCGTCGAAGGTGCCAGCCGCGAGCGTCTCATCGGCGTTGATGGAAACGATCATGTGTCGAGCCGGCAAATCGATGAGCTTGCGGATTGCTCCGGTGTCGACATTGGCTTTGTAGACGGAGGTCACGTTGGTTGTTGGATCTGTCTGCGTATAGAAGACGCTGTTGGTTCTGAAACCTGCGACGAGCGCATGAACGCCATAGCGGAAGAATCCGCCAGGGCCCTGGGGCGCATTGGCTGGCTCGGGAGGATTCGGCACGAGCAGGCGCGTCTTCATCGTACCCAGGTCGAGAACGTGGATTCCATCGGGCGCAGTGTAGATCATCGACTTGTGGTCAGGAGTGTAGGCATTGATGTTGAAGTAGAAACCTCCTGAATTCGGCTCATCGCTGAGGCGCCAAACGCGATGGCCGGTGTCCTTGTCGACCCAGGTGCGCGGAGGATCGGCAGCTCCTGCTGCGGTGGAAATGAAGGCGGTTGCGGCAAGCAGGACAACGACGCTACGGGACATGGAGGATCGGCTCCTTTGCAGGGAAGTGGCGCGCTTACGCGCGGTACTGGGGTGACTCTTTGGCCTAAATCCACGTTTCAGAGATCTGTAAATCGCAGACCTCTCAACTGTGTCGTACAGGTTCGTTTCGCCTTGCCGCGCATATGTGGCCGACATCGGACTATCGATGCATCTGCCGGATCTCGCTCCCCGCCAGAAGAAAACCTCCGACGCCGTACGTATAACTCGAAGAAGCCTTGAATGGCTGAGGCTCCGCGCCGGTCTGCTGGATGCAGCCCAATCGTCCGTCAGCGTACACATGATGCAGCATCCCGACCCATGCTTTTTCGATCACCGGCCTATAGACTTTCTGGTCCAGCCATCCATGATTTACCCCCGCGGCCAGCGCAAAGGTAATGAGAGCAGAGCCGGAGACTTCAGGCAAATCGTAATCGCTGGAATCAAGCAGGCCGGCTCGCCACAGCCCATCGGGCGATTGAATCGCTGCCAGGCTTGCAGCCATCTCCTTGAGCTGCTCGATATATTTTGCGCGCGCCGGATCGTCTTCGGGAAGGTATTGCAGAGTGCGGACGATTCCGCCCATCACCCATCCGTTTCCGCGCGACCAGAACATCTTCTTTCCATTGGCCTCGGTCCTCGTCAGATAGGTTGAGTCGCGAAAATAGAGATGCTCTTTTGTGTCGTAGAGACGATCTGAAGTCTTGGCCCATTCCTCATCGAGGTAGTCAATATATTTTCTGTCGCCGGTGGCGGCATACATTCGCGACCAAACAGGCGGCGCCATGAAGAGCGCGTCGCACCACCACCACGCGATCTCCTTGCCAGGAATCGCGGTCTCCCGCGGCGCCGCGAGAATGTCTTCCAGTTCCTCCTGCGTGGGCTTTATCATCGCCGGGTCCTTTTTGAGCAGATAAAGCTCCAGATAAGTCTGCCCGACGCTCTGATCGTCGGCATTGGGCAAATGCGACCTCAACTTCCAGTCAAATTTCTGCGCCATGGCCATCATCGCATCGCGATATTTCGGATCGCCCAGCGAATCCGATGCAGCCATGAACCCCGAGTAGAGAACGCTCCAGGTCCATATGCGGTCAAAGTAAGGCTGCGAACGTTCGAGTTGCCAATCTGCGACTTTGCGCATGGCTTTGGCCACGGCTTTGGGCTTGATGGAGTAGGAGAGGTCGGTCGCGAGCGGCCCGGGATTGTCCGGCGCGTCGCCAAAATGCCGCGCTTCGTTGGTCGCAATGTTCTGCTGCTCCTTTGGCGTAAGCTCATGTTGCGCTCTTGCCAAAGGCGGGTAGAGACAAGTAGGAATGACCGCTGCAATCGCGAGCGCTACGATCTTTGCCTGCACCTTCATGTTCTTACCTCAATCTGCGATTCGAATGCCACTGAAACTTGGCATATTGGAATTCTCGTTCGATGCGCCGCCCTGGCGTCAGCGGACTACAAGCAATTGCGTTTCGTACGGTTGCAAGTTAAGGCGCACATTAAGATGTCCGTCTATGCTCGTGGAATCCAAAGGAGAGACGGTTCCCGTCTGCGCATCCCACGCCTCAACGCTACGTCCCTTGCTGGAGAGCGTTGCCACATGATCGCTTTCCTGATTGCTTTCATTGAAAAATAGGTAGACGTCAGCGTCTTTCCATCTGCGCTTCATCACCTTCAGAGCGGTATCGGCGGCGTCCTGCTGCACAGCCGGTTCGACCACCGCGGCACTGATTGCCGCGAGAACCTTGTCGGGAACGATTTGGGCCGTGGGTGGCGAGGCTGGCGGGTTGGCCGGCGGAGTGGGAGTTGGCGGCAGCTGCGCGTCCACAACATTCGCCCATGAGAAGTCTGCCACCTTGGCGGGCTCGGCACCGCGAATGGTCCGGCCCGCGATCCACCTGGGCGTGCCACCAATGAATACGACCTTGCCGCCGCCCTGAGCAAACACCTTCAGCCGTGCGAGCGCGTCCGATGAGAGCACTGATGGCGCGGGCAGAATCACCGTGCGGTAGCGGTTACCGCTAAGCGTCTCGAAGCTGCCTTTGAGCGCCTTCATATCGCGGGCAAGCGCATCTTCGTCCACAATATCAAAATCGATCTGGTGCTCGCTGAGGAGTCTCTCCGTTGAGACAAATTGCGTGTCCGAAACGTCATCTCCCAGCCACATGGAGCTCGAGGGAAGAAACAACGCAACCGATGCGTCGGGTCTACCCATCGCCATCAGGTAGCTCATTCTGCGGACATAGGTGAGCAAATCCGAAAAGCCCGGCTGTCCCATGTAACCCGGAGGCGGTCTCGGTCCCGCAGAGGTGGCCGGAAAATACATGGTTTCGATCAGATTCACGCCGCGCACAAACTGCTCGTTCAAGATGTAGCGCGCCATCTCCACATCGGGAGCGGGCCGGTAAGCGGCAAAACTTTCAGTGAATGCGCGCGGCTTGCCGTAAACATGGGAGGCGGAACTGGCAAGGCGCGGATAATCGGAGATCGTATCCTTCCATATCTGATGCCAGATGGCGTCGATCCCCGGCACTTCGACGGCCCGCATGTCGCGAAAGAACGAGCCCTCGCTGTGCGTCAGCTCCATCTCCATCTCTTCGTGATTCAGGTGCACCTGGTATTCCAGATGGTTGGCAGCGCACCAGTCCCCCTGCGGCTTAAAGAATCCCGCGGCGAACATCCGCGAGAAAACGTCGTAGTAGTCGCCCTTGATGCGAATCTGCTCTGGCGTCAGATGGATTTGAACGCCGGGATCGCGGCGGGACGGCGTTTGCGCAAACAAGGCGGCATAGGGCGCGACATCGTAACCCTTCATTTCGCGAAAGCGCTCGAAGAATCTTGGCGTCCAAGGCAAGCCGGCGATTGAGTAGTCAGGTTCGTCGCCGCGAAAGCCCATGATCGTCTTGCCAAATTCGTCGCCCACCGCCTTCTTGTATTGTTCGTGCGTGAAGCGCAGGTACTGTTCGGTTGCTGCGGGGTCGAGATAATCTTCGAGTGATTGAGAGGTGTCTTTCACGCGCTGCGAATTGGTGTCGGAGCGCGTGGGCGAGGTGCGGAACTCGTGATCGACAAGCAACACCGTCCAGCTACCGGCAGGCGCTGTCCAGTCAAGCGTGTTGCCGTGAAGAGGCAACGGAATTGCCGCGCCGTCCTGATCCACCGCGGCCGCACTCACCGTGCCGGGGGGCAATTGCCGATGCAGGACGGTGCCTGCCGGGACGGGAATCTGCTCCGCTACTTCAAGCGCCTGCATCCGTAATTCGGGTTTTTCTGAAGTGAATTTGCCGCCTGCAAAGCCGCTTGGGTATCCGGCATCGTCGACAATCCACACCCGCATATTGCGCCGCTTTGCTTCGAGAACGAACTTGCGAAAGAAGGCGAAGTACTCCGGCGAGAGATATGCAAACGGCATGTTGTAGCCGGCCTGCACGGTGACTGCCTGGAATCCTAGATCGTGCAGCGTGTCCAGGTCGCGACCAACCTGAGGAATGTTGACATTGCCGTTCAAGCCGAAATAAGGCTCCGGCCCGTACTCAGGCGGAGGACTCATCCATCTTGCGGCAACCTCAGCCGCAGTGAGATTCTGCAAATGCTGCCAGGCCTGCTGCGCTCGCGCCAACTGCTGCTGCGCCCCCAAAATAGAAATGCCCGCCAAGATAGCGAGCATCTGATTCAGATTCCGAAGTGGCATGTACCGGCCTCGAGCCCGAGTTGAAAGATTACCCTTGTTGGCGAGAGATCGCCGTTCCAGCGCGATCCCCCGCCAACCGGGTAAAACCAGGAAATTAGAATTCGTACTTCAGCGCGAACTGCCCCACGCGCGGTCCGGCACCATTTTCACCGGTGATGGTTCCGAAGCTCGTGCTGCTGCTGAGCGGGCTTGAGACGCCCGGGTTGTTCAAAATGGTGTGGTTCAGGACGTCAAAATACTCCATGCGGAATTCCATGCTCGATTCGCGGAACACCGGGAACGTGCGGACCAAAGAGGCGTTCCATACCGTATACCGGGGACCGCGGAGCGAGTCCTTGACGATATTGCCGAACCCGGTTCCGGCCCCGGTGTTGGCAGGAACCGAGAAAGCTGCCGGATTAAACCAGTTTTCGCAGATCTTGGTTGTTGGGCAATCGCCGGCAGGGGTTTTGCTTTTGAGGTAAGTCGGGAGCGAGAAATTCTGCTGGCCGCGATCTTGCAGGAGGCCAGTATCCGAGTTATCGGTCCCCGTATAAACAGTAAGCGCGTCGCCGGAGTGGGATTGAACGAGACCGGAGGTCCGCCAGTCATTCAGGACGGCCCGTATAACACTAAAGCCGTTGTTGATCTTCGGGGGAGCCCACTCGTAAGAGACCGAGAAGACCTGCGGATGGTCGATGTCCGACAAGCCGCGGTCGAGAGCCTTGATATCCGAGACAGAGGCTCCCGTCGGCATGTTGGTCGCGTTGGAGGGATAGAGAGGATAGACATACGACTCGCCCGCGTTGATGTCCTCGGTATTGGAGTCGCGCGTGGCTTGCGGCATGTCGTCGTAAGACTTGGACCATGTGTAGTTAGCCAGGAGCTGGAGGCCGTGCGACATCCTTTTCGTCAGAGTGGCCTGGAGGGAATTGTAGTGGGCGCTGCCAATCATGGCCGCCTCGACGATTTGAGAGTAGTTCTCGTCGCAGCCCGTGGTTGTCAGGCAGGGGCCGACGGTGGGAGCGGTGTTATATACCCTTCTTGCGTTGGCCGCGGAGGTGCCGCCAGGGAAGGTCAACTTACCGCCCACGATGGTTCCCGTATTCACCGACGGGTTGACTTCAAGGTTGACAAACAGGTGGCGCGAAGCGGAACCGACATATGCCAGACGTGAGGCCCAGCCGCCGCCATATTGCTGCTCCAGTGTCAGGTTGTAGTCGTATGTGACCGGCACGTGGAAGACGCCGGATGGATCGTACTCGTTGACCTCCATTTGGTTCGGAAAGACTTGAGTGGACTTGAACGGCAACGTGAACGGGAAGGGATTGGTGTATGCACCTGTGGCGCATCCGGTGCAATAGGGATTGCTGAGGGGTCCGCCCGGACCGCCGGTGGTCTCGTCCAGGTTGGCGAGAGTCACGGTGATGGTATTGGGGGCAAACGTGGACTGACTTAGATTGAAGAAGCCCTCCATGCGGTCCTGGTAAAAGATGCCGTAGCCGCCGCGCAGCGCCGTTTTGCCATCGCCGAAGACGTCGTAAGCAAAACCGACGCGGGGCATGAACTGCTTGTACTGATTACTCACGCCATCCTTGGGGAAGCCGGGGTCACCCGAGAGCACCATGCCAGCAGGCAGGCCTGGAGTTCCCGACTTCGTTGCAATAGCGAATTGAGACGTTCCGGTGTTGGCCGCATACTCGGTGGGGCTGAAAGCGGTCTGGACGCCGACTTTGTTGTGCCATGGAGCAAAGTACTCCCAGCGCAGGCCATAATCCAGGGTCAGGCGGCGATTGATCTTCCAACTGTCCTGGGCATAGATGGCCGGAAAGTGACCGCGGTCGTTGGTCTCTTCGAATTCGCCCTGGACAAGTGCGGATAGGAATCCCTGCTGAAAATTGGCCATGGCGTTGACGTTCGCGGCCGCGAGGGACGTTCCGGCAAGGCCAGAAGTGAAGCCGCCATAGGAGTTGTATACGTTGACCACGTCGAACTTGCTCAGCTCGTAGTGTCCGCCAAAGGCAAAGTCGTGGGCGCCTTTCACCCAGTGCAGATCGTCGTTGAAGGTGTAGTTATTGCGCTCAAACAGGGCGCTGGCCGACGACGAGGACTTCATATAGCCGCTGACGGTGAGCGACAGGTAAGGGCCAAGAGGCGGCTGCCAGATGCTGCCGAGGGGGGAACTCGGGGCAAGGGCCGTAATGTCAAAGCTGCCTGGAGGCCCGCCGCGCTGGGAGACTTCCCGCTGATAGTTGAGCACGATGTTGTTCAACATGTTGGGCGTGAAGGTGTGGGTTTCAGCGAGCAGCGCATTCTGGTAGCGGGTTTGGAAGTACGACGTGTAGCTATAGAGGTCGGCCGTGTTGTAGATGGCCGGCTGCTGGTACCAATCGTAGAAGTAGCGGCCAAAGAGGTGGTCGTTGGCGCCAAATTGGTGGTCTACGCGCGCCGTGTCCTCGTTGAAGTAGTTCTGCGTGGCGGAGAAATAGTTGACCGTGTTGCCGATCTTTCCCGCGGCCGAATCCGCGCTCGCTGTGGGGAAATACTTTTCGAAGGCGACCGCAGCCGGATCGAAGTTGCTGCTGGGGATGTGATTGTTGGGCCATGCCGCGCCGGTGAACGGGTTAGAAATCTGCTGGCTGGCCGTATTGCAGAGGCCTGCCCCATTGAAGCCACTGGTGCAGAGGTTGCTGAAATCGGCGTAGGCTCCGCCCGTAGAACTGGAGGCAAGGCCCTCCTCGGCGGCGGTGGGCGCCGTAAATGTGCTAGCAGCGGAGCCCTGGTGGATAAGAGTGTACTGATAGCCATAGAAGAACTGCGTGCTCTTGCCGCTGGAAAGATGCGGAATGATCACGGGACCGCCGATGGTGCCGCCAAACTGATGCCGGTGCAGCGTGTCCTGAGAACCCGCGGGCGAGAAGTGGTTCTCGGCATTGAAAAAGCCGTTGCGCAGATATTCAAAGAGATCGCCGTGGAAGCGCTCGCCGCCGGACTTGGTAACGATGTTGACCACTGCGCCGGCGCTCTGGCCGAATTCGGCGTTGTAGTTGCTGGTCTGGACGCTGAATTCCTGAGTAGCATCCGGCATCGGGTACGGATCGTTCACGTTGGTCATTTCGTCCAGGTTGTTGCCGCCGTCGAGCAGGAAATTGTCCTGATTGGGCAATGTTCCATTTACGGTGGCTACCTGAACGGGACTGAGCAAGCTGCCAGAGAATGTTTTTCCGCTGCCCTGGTTGACGCCGTTGCCCTCATTCGTGGCATCAACGACGCCGGCCACCAGCGTAACGAGCGTGGCCGCGGCCCTGCCGTTCAGCGGCATATCGTTGAGGCTGTCCTGGTTGATGACCTGCGACAAGGTGCCGGTGGTGGTGTCAACCTGCGGCGCGTCGGCTGAGACGCTCACAACCTGTGTTTGTGAACCGATTTTCAGCACGATATTGATGGTGAGCGCCTGGTCGGCCTCGAGCACGATGCCCTTTTGTGAGTAGAGTTCGAATCCCGCCGCGGTGACCGAAAGTGAATAACCGGAAGGCAGAAGAGTGGGAAAGACAAAGCGGCCATCCCTAGCCGAGTTTGTGGTCGTCGCGTTACCAGTTTGCACTTCCGTGGCAATCACGCTAGCGCCCGGAATGACTGCGCCGCTGGGATCAGTGACCGTGCCACTGATGGTTCCGTAGCCCTGAGCATGGAGTCTGGCCGCGGAGATGACGAGGCACAGGAAAATGACCATCGCGATCCCGGCCAGCCTGCTGAGCGAACGGACCTTGGCGCCGGTCAATCGTGTTGATGCACCGGTGAACCACTCCCTGGAAACCCTGTGAGATGAATTTCTTGATTTAATCGTTGTCATAGGGACTGCCTGAAAGCCTCCTTGAATTGAAAATGTCACGAGCGGACTTTGTCTTTGAAACGCTTGCCGAATCTCCCGCCAGACCCAAACTGTGAGCGAGCCTGGGAGCTTTCATGGCCGGAATGGCGGTGGTCCGACCTCAGCCCAGAATTAAACCTACTATCCACTATGATTGTCAATAGAAACTTTTTTTTCGATCTGGTTAAAAAGCCCGGTCAGGACTGGACGTTACCGGTCATTTCGGAATGCCAGATTTTGTGAATTCTTTGATTTGCCGCTGAAACCAGTAACACCGGCGCGGCGAGAGGCAAAAATCCGGCACGCCCTGAGATGCGCTCCGCCTGCCGACAGTAACGGCAATCCGGGCCGCCGGATTGCAGAAAAGCCGTCCCGCCAAACAGCGAAGCTCATCGGTTCAATCATTCCCGCCGTTTCGATCATGTGTCCTCCCCGAAGTCAACTGACGTCGCACGCCCCAGCGAGCGCAAGGCCCGTGCGACGTGAAGCCCACGGGCTCAGCCAGAATTACGGCCGCATTGGACGGAATATGTCCGTCAGAGCTGCTTTGTATCGATATTGTCGTAGGCAGCATCGGCGGCTGCGCGGCTCCAGCCAATGCGCAGGTCCTTGACATCGTGAAGGGCAAAGGCGCCCCCGGCAGCGCGCGGGGCCGTGACTGCGAAGAAGTCGGCGCGGTCCACGTCTGAGAGATAAAACGCGGGGCGCGCGTCGGGCGTGGCGTTGGCGATTTCGACGTGGCTCATCTCCAGATTGTGAATGTGGCGGAGAAAGAAGCCGGAGGCGGGGATGGGACCGAACATCGAGGGCTCAGGGTAGGAGTCTTCGTGTTCGGGCGGAACGATCTGCGCCATGTCGGCTGTGGCGCCGCCGGCGGTTTCGACATAGATGTTGGAGAGCTTGACGTCTTCAATGGGGTAGCCGGGGATTCCGCTGAGGATGGAGCTGACGCGCATGGGCGCATTGTGGCAATCGATGTTCGAGATGAGAATGCGCTTGAGAGTGCCAACCTGCGTGGATTCTTTGGGGCCACGCAGACGCGCGCCGAGACGCAGGAAGATCGGGCCGGAGGCGAGATCGCGCATGGTGGTGTTCGTGATGGTGATGTCTTCGAGCAGAGCGCCGTCGACGGTTTCCAAAGCGTAGCCCTGGCAGCCCTCGAATACGCAGTTGGAGATGGTGATGTTGATGAAGCCGCCGTTGGACTCGGTGCCGCACTTGATGCGGCCCGTGCCGTAAGGGCGCGGGGTGGGTGGAAATTTTTTCCAGGAGCCGTCGAGGACGGCGCCGAGCTGATAGCAGCCGGTGACAAAGCAGTTGGTGATGGTGACGTTGCGCGTGGGGCGGGCGTGGCCGAGGGCGTAGCTGGACTTGGGACAGATTCCGTCGTCCCAGGGCGAGTTGACGGTGCAGTCGGAGACGCGAACGTTCTGGCAGCAATCGATGTCCATGCCGTCGCGATCTGTGTCGATGCGCAGGTTGTCGATGGTGAGATTGTCGACACCCGTCAGCAGAAGTGCGAAGTGGCCGCCCTTGAGGATGGAGAAATCGCGCAGAAGAACGTTGCGGCAGTTCTTCAGGGCAATAGCCTTGTTGCCCACGCCGGGCTGCTCGGCCTGATACATGGGGTAGTTGCCGCGGGCCATGCGCGCGGGATTTGGCGGCGCGGGGGGTTGCGCGGAGCCCGACGACGGCGCGGGCGCACCGGTGGGCCGCTCGGGGCCGAAGCCACGAAGTCCGGATTGTTGTCCCCGGCCGGGTCCGGCGCCGAAACTGAGGCCCTTACCCCAGATCAGGCCACTGCCGGTGATGGAGAAGTCGTGCATGTCTTCGGCCCAGATGAGGGAGTTGTGCCAGTGATTATGTCCGTAGTCCTGGTAAGCGTCCCAGGCAGTATTGGGCTCAGCCGCATCGTATGTGCCGCCGTTGTAGCCGGTGGTTTCGCCGGGAAGCGGCGAGTCGGCGGCAAGTATTGTCGAGCCTTCCTCCAGGTGGAGGTGCACGCTGCTCTTGAGGTGGATGGAAAAACAAAGATACGTGCCCGGAGGAAATAAGACAATGCCACCGCCGGCGGACGCAGCAGCATCAATCGTGCGATTAATCGCATCGGTGTCGAGGGTCTTGCCATCGCCGGATGCGCCGAATTGGCGGACGCTAAAGATAGCGGACGGCGGGGCGGCGCTCGATGCGGGGTTCTGGCCGCTCGCAGCGAAGGAGATGGCGGGGATTGCTGCGCCGGCTACGCCCAGGCTCCCGACGCGAAGAAGATCGCGGCGCCTGGAATTGAATGATTTCATGGTGCATCCTCCGAGAACGAAGCTTCTAGCTGCTTGCCTCCAGTTGGTTGATTGTGGGCTGGTCGAATCTTGAACTACGAGCCGTTGCGGTGGGAATGGAATCGTGCCGCATTGCCATCGGCGATTGAAACAGAGCTAATCCAAGTGAAAGACTTCCTCAAGCGGGAAAAGGGTATCATCCGCCGGGGCTCCATTGGGAGAGTCGAAGAGCGGGGCCATCTCAGCCTGCCAGCGCTCGTTCACCGGATGAAGCTTCATGGCCGCTCGGCACTCGTCAAAATTGTCGGCCTCACAATAGCCGATCACGAGACCATCAGGGCGCAAAAAGAGCGAGTAATTTTGCCAGCCAGTTTGGCGAAGCGCGGCGAGCATCTCCGGCCAAACCTGGGCATGGCGGGCCTTGTATTCTTCGATCTTTTCCGGGCGGACCTTAAGCAGAAAGCAGGCACGCATTTCGTTCCTTTTCACCTGTGAAACAATTTCAAGATCTCCGCGCAGAAATCGTAACACCTGTAGTCAAGATAATAAAGTGGTAGAAAAACGCCGGACAGAGCAGGGGAGAATGGCCGCTGAAAAGAGCCTGGCGGAGACGGGATACTGTGTGGATGGGGACGGAGAGCCCGGCGCGGGAATCGAGGTCGAGGCTATGGAGAAAGACAAGACGTATGACCAAGACTTCATGGCAGTTAGTCTGAGTGGCGGTGCCGGGAACCAATATGCTGGGCGGGGTAATTATTCTGCCCATGACCGCCAGCGGCGTTAGCCGAGGCCATGCTGACCGGCGGGATGCCGATCCGGCGGGCGATCATCTTTTTTTTGAAGGCCGCGAAAAAGGATGCTGGGCTGGTTTTCGGCCCCATTCCTTGCTGAAAACGCCCGAATTTTCGCTTCGCATTTTATTTCCCAATTTGAATGCCAGCGAATTACGATGGACCGCAAAGCGGCTCCGTTGCAGCACCGAGCTTTCCGCGGGAATCTTGCTCAGAGCTCGGCAGTGTCTCCCAAGAGGTTCTCAACGTGCGAATTTCACGGACAGCGCGCTCATTTCGTCTCCGGCCGCGGCTTCTTTCCGCCGCAATCTTGCTGGCTTTGCTTGCACCGCCGCCTACAGCAGCTCAAGCATCGGATCAGGGGAATTCCCTGGCGGCAGTTCGCGCAGGATTTGCCACACCGCCTGCCGACGCGCGACCCATGATGCGCTGGTGGTGGTTCGGGCCCGCCGTGGAAAAGTCCGAACTGGCCCGTGAATTACGCACCATGAAAGCGGGCGGCATCGGAGGCGCCGAAATTCAACCCGTGTATGCGTTGGAGCTTGACGATCCAGCCAAAGGGCTCCGCAATCTGCCTTACCTCTCGAAGGATTTTCTCGACATGGTCAGCTTCGCTGCGCAAACGGCGCACGATCTCGGCATGCGCCTCAATCTGACGCTGGGCAGCGGCTGGCCGTATGGCGGATCGTATGTTCCGGTGACGGATGCGGCAGGGCGACTGCGCATCGTGGTGAGCGCTGTACCGGCCGATGCCACCTCCCTTCCGATGCCCTCCGTGGGCAATGGAGAAAAACTATTGGCCACGCTCCTCACTACAGGAACTCCGAGCCAGTACGATGCGGAACACACACAGCAATTGGACACAACCGGCGCCTACAGGCTGACCCTCCCCACCGGCCTTTCCGGCCCTCATGTCGTGCTCTTCTTCCTATCCAGCCGAACCGGTCAACAGGTGAAACGGGCAGCCGTCGGTGCGGAAGGGTTTGTCCTTGACCACTTCAGCATGGAGGCGATTCAGAATCACTTGAAAACCGTCGCCGATCCACTCATCCAGGCCTGCGGGAAAAACGTCCCCTACTCGGTCTTCAGCGACAGCCTGGAGGTGTACGAGTCCGACTGGACGCCCGGCTTCCTCGACGAATTCCGAGCGCGCCGCGGTTACGACCTGACGCCACACCTGCCGGAGCTCGTGGCGGGGACCACGCCTGAGGCCGCCGACCTGCGCTACGACTGGGGACGGACGCTGGCCGAGCTGATCGACGAGCACTATCTGACGCCGTTGAATACTTGGGCGCGCGAGCATCACACGCGGTTCCGCTCGCAGAGCTACGGCTCGCCCGCGGTGACGCTCTCGAGCAACGCGCTCGTCGATCTGCCTGAGGGCGAAGGCTCGCAATGGCACGGACCGTTCTCATTTACGCGGTGGGCGACATCGGCAAGCCACGTGTATGGGCGGCCGATCACATCGTCGGAGACGTGGACGTGGCTACATTCACCGTCGTTTCGCGCGACTCCGTTGGATATGAAGGCCGAGGCAGACACGTTCTTCCTGCAGGGAATCAATCAGCTCGTGGGCCATGGCTGGCCCTATTCGCCGCCTTCAGCGGGCGACCCCGGCTGGGCGTTTTATGCCGCGGCTGTCTTCAACGACCACAATCCCTGGTGGATGGTGATGCCGGATGTGACGGCGTATTTATCGCGCGTGAGTTACATGCTGCGACAGGGCAAGCCTGCCAACGACATCGCCATCCTGCTCCCGGAAGAAGACGCACAGGCCCGGTTCCGTCCCGGCCACGTCTCGGTAACCGACGAGATGGCCTCGCTCCTAGGGCCCGATCTGGTGCCCGCTATTCTCGACGCGGGCTACAACTTCGACTTCATTGACACGGCTGCGATCGATCGCGAAGGCATTCGTTATCCGGTGCTGATCCTTCCCAACGTTGAACGATTGCCTATCGCGACATACCGGCACATCGAGGACTTCGCGCGGCGTGGCGGCCTGGTGATCGCAGTGAAGGGCATTCCCTCGCGCGCGCCGGGCTTTAACGAAGCACCGCGGGACTCAGCCACAGTGGAGCAAATCTCGCGGGAGTTGTTTGTGACAGGGGCGAAGAATGCCGCGGTTGTTGCAAGCCCTGCTGAACTGGGCGCTGCCGTTGGCATGGTTCTCAAACCGGATGTGGCGATTTCTCCCGCAACGCCCACGATCGGCTTCATCCATCGCAAGCTGCCGGATGCGGACATTTATTTTGTGGCCAACACGGATAACCGGCCGCACGCATTCGATGCGACGTTTCGCAGTTCGTTGGACAGCGCGGAGTGGTGGGATCCGTTCACGGGAAGAATCACGAGGGCAGGAACCGGCAGCACGATCCACTTCAACCTGGCGCCATACGAGTCGCGAGTCCTTGTGGACGTCCACGGCAGGTTGCAGGCGCCGGAGCCAATGAAAGTCGCAACCTTTTCGCCCATCGACTTGTCCCATGACTGGAAGGTGACGTTCGACAAAACGGGCACAACGGAGACAATGAAGACGCTGCATTCGTGGGCCGACGACGAAGCGGAGGAATACTACTCCGGCACGACGACCTATGAGCGTACGGTCGAGATTCCCGATTCTGTGGCTCGCGCAGGCAGCGTGCTTCTCGATTTCGGCGAGGGAACGCCGGTAGAGCGCACGACGCTTCATCAGGCGGGAATGCGCACCTGGTACGACCCGCCGCTGCGCGAAGCGGCTCGGGTTTTCGTAAACGGAAAATTGGCGGGATCAGTTTGGCATCCGCCGTTCAACCTGGATGTTGCGCCCCTGCTGCGCGCGGGCACGAACGAAGTGAAGATTGTTGTGGCCAACACAGCCATCAACGAGCTAGCAGGACGCGCCGCACCGGATTACCGGCTGCTTAACCTGCGCTACGGAGAAAAGTTCGCACCGCAGGACATGAATCATCTGGAGCCGCTTCCCTCAGGAATTCTGGGACCATTACGGCTGATCTCAGAGCAGGATGCGAAACAGGAAGTGAATCAGAAATGACTGCGGAATCCGTTTGGAGAGGTCGAATGATTCTTTGCAATACCGCATGAAAAGCCGGCTATTTGCCGGCCGGGATTTCCGCAGGCGTCTGCCCCTGCTCGGAGTGAGGGCTTATCTTGTTGACGACAGCCGCATCGGCAGCCTGGTTGATGCTCTTGGCCTTCCCAAACTCAGCTTCGGCCTCCTCTTTCTTACCCATAGCGCGGTAGAGCCGCCCCAGGCGCCAGTGCACATTCACGTCGTTGGGCGCGAGCTTTTCAGCAGCGACCAGCTCCCGCAGAGCATCGTTCTGACGCCCGGCATCGGCATCGATCGATCCCAGGTCAAGATGCGCCAACGCAATCCCTGGGTCCACTTGAATGGCCTTCTCCAGCAGCGGCTGCGCGAGCGCCGGGTGGGTTAACACCAAATCGCAATCGCCCAGATAGGTCAGGGCCTGGGCGTGATTAGGGTTCAAGTCCAGTTCGGCCTGGAACTCAACGAGCGCTTCCGGATACTGTTTGCGCACCCAGAACAGGTATCCGAGTCCGAAATGGACTTCCGGTTCCTTTGGGTTCACGGCGGCTGCAGCCCGGAACATCTTGATGGCGCCATCGCTGTCCTTCATCTCATCGAGAGCTTCGCCGGCAAGCATGTCCGCTTCGGCGGATTCGGCGTTCAACGCGAGAATTCGGTGGTATACGTCCATCACGTTGTTGAACTGCTTCGACCAGAGATAGCTGTGTGCCAAGGCCAGCAGGAGCGACAGGTTATCCGGGTCGCGCTCTGAGGCGCTCTCCAAGTACGGCGCCGCCTGGGAATATTCGGCCAGTCCGTAGTGCGCCATGCCGACCAGGATCGTCAGGCGCAGATTGTCCGGCGAGGATTCAGGCGTCTGTTTCAGCAGGGGCTCGAACTCTTGAATCGCGCCCTTCAGGTCACCGCCCTTGAAAAGCGCAAGCCCCAGATTCAGATGCAGAGCTGGAATGCTGGGGCCGATCGCCAAGGCCTTCCGATAGTCGGCCGCGGCTTCTTTGTAGTGCGCTTGCCGCGCTTCGAGGAGTCCAAGATGTGCGTACGGCTC
>Ga0181535_10003850_pt1 | contig 17148 bp, 5 predicted proteins | sample PEATcosm2014_Bin_44_FD_119774 | JGI IMG/M metagenome (GOLD analysis project Ga0181535, IMG submission 119774) | Peatland microbial communities from MTU Mesocosm Facility, Houghton, MI, USA - PEATcosm2014_Bin17_30_metaG | ecosystem: Environmental > Terrestrial > Soil > Wetlands > Peat | place... | reverse complement strand
CGCTCCAACTGGAGACCGCGGCCGCCGTGCCGTTGAACGTCACCGTGTTGGAGCCTTGCGTCGAGCCGAAGTTCGTGCCAGTGATCGTCACCGATGTGCCAACCACTCCAGAGGTCGGAGAGACACTTGTGATCGCAGATGTGGATGCGATGGTAGCAGATCCCGACCCGCCCACAGCGGGCGTAAAGAGGATGGTGTAGCCGGTTCCGGTTAACACCACAGGAATGGCGGTCTGCCATCCACTTACCGGGCATCCATAGCTGCCGCCAGGCGACGAGATGTATGCAGTGCCACCGCTCAACGACTGGTTGACGCCAGCCGCTGTGTACGAAAAACTCCCAAATGAAGTCACGGTCAGCGTACCCAACGGCGGAGGTCCGCCCGAGGCCGGTCCGGTCGGGCACTGGCTGGTCGTGGTCTGTTGCTGGAAAGAGAGTGTACCGGAGCCCACCGTGAGGCTGTAATTGGTGGTCTGCCCATAAGCGCCGCCAACTGCAAATGTAAAGTAGACGAAAAGCAGCGCAACGATTAGGTATCCGGTAGTTACGCCTCTTGGGGTTCCATCTTGCTTTTCTATCGCAGATCTCATCATTGCGCCTCGCTTTCGTTTCTCGCACACTCTTCCAAAGATTGAATGACTCCGCTCGCTCTGAGAATACCCATCGCGAGCCTCTTCAACGCTCCGCCAGATTCTTGCAGCCGGATTCGCGGGCATCGACTCTCAAGGTCACGAGTCTCATCCTCAACGAAAATTCACTAAGTTACAGGTAGTTATCCATAAGATAGGTCCAGAACCAAGAGAGCAGAAGCCTTCTAGGCACACGACTGCTTACGGCCAGTCGCACATGCCTGAGGGTAGGATTCTGTTGGGAGTAGTCCCCGGGGTTGATTAACTGTGCCTTGTAGCCCTCGCTGCAAAACCATACAACTGAACGCTGAATGAAGCCAGTTTGATTAGGAGGAGTCTGGCCGATTACCTATTATGTTGTCAAGTGGATTTCTTTAAAATTCACGTAATGGAGGCTCATTCGAGGCGAAAACCTCAGGACTTGCGTTCGGATTAGGCATCACCCACCTTCGCACTGCCGTCGCCCGAAACTCCGTCTCCCGGTTACTCGTCGCAATTACTGAGGCTCCGAGTAATCCGCAAGTCCAGCGGCTAAGGCTTCGCGGCTACTCGATGGGATGAAACTCTTCCAGAATCTTAGGCAGATCCGAAACATGCTCCTCCGGCCGCGGCCATGGATGTATCTCCGGCTCTCTTTCGATCTGTCGCATCCGTTCCGCCACGGCCTTCTGTTGCTGTTCCATTCGCCAGGCGCTCAGCTCCGCTTCATAAGTCGCCTCACCCAGACGTTCACGCAGTTGTGCGGCCATCACCGCAGATGTGGCGCTCCCAACGATTCGCTGCAAGCGCGCCTCACAATAACTGCCGACTTGCACAATTCCTTCCAGCGGATCAGCTGGCCCGGCAGCTATCCCAAGTTGGTGCTTCAGAGCCTGCCATGCCGTAAGCTCTGGCGAGTCGCCCTCGCCTAGGGAAAAAGGCGACTCAGCAGCCACAGGCGAGCTGTTTCCATCTAGAGCGTCCGTCTCCGCGGCGCGATCCTCTGGAATCCGCTTCGCCACGGCATCCAGGCGATTACGAAGTGACTGGCTAGGCTCGCCGAGCGCAGGCCACTCCATTCCCAAACTCACAAGCTCCGAAATCGCAATCCGCAGCGGGTCAAAATCGTCACCGTTCGTCGTTCGGAGACCTGCAATTCTCTGAAAAAGCTTCGAACCGTCCGGCTTCGCCGTGTGTCCCGCGTTTAAGAGAAGAGCCGATGGCTTCAAGCCTGTACCTTCGTCGCCGATCGCTCGCTCCGCCTTCTCCAATTTGCGAACCTGCGCCATTGCAGCTTCGCCCGCGCTTCGAACAGAGGCGCGCTGCTCCACCTCGGCTGACACTTCCAGGCGACCAACGAGCGAATCGATCACCCGTGAGTAGCCGGCCAACTGGGCGTTCGATCGCACTGACCACGCCTCGTCGAACCGATGAAGATCGACTTTCAGACCGGCTGCCGCTGCGGCCGCCTGCCGGTCCAGAGCCGCGTTGAGCGGACCACCGTTCCCGCGCTTCCGTTGCGCAATCACGGCGCGAACCACCGAATTGCGAAGACTGTTGTACGTAGTCTCGGATACCGAGGAAGCGATCGCATCCAGGAACTCTCCGAATACCGGATAGTGGGCCTTGATGGCGGTAAGAAGAGTCGAGGATTCGAACAAATGATCCATCGGCAAAAGTCTCTCGAAAGCTCTCTCGGCAATCTCATCCCGATCGTCGGATGGCGCGAAGGCTGCATCCCTTGAAGAACCCTCGGCATCGACCTCGGCGGCCGCATCGTGAATGCTCCGGGGTGTCCAATCTCCGGCGGCCTCGTCCGGCGGCGCGGTATTTCCGGGCTGCGATACATCCGGAACCACCGCTTCGCCGATCGCTATTTCGTGTGGGATGTCTGCGGGCCACACCTGTTCCAGACCAAACTTCGTCTCGGCTTCTTTCTGCGTGTCCTTGAAGTCACTTCGCTTCTGTTGAAACTCCGCGGCCTGCCGCATCGCATTCCGGAGCGGGATGGGTCTCGAATTCCACGCGTTGTTAACGATCTCCTTGCTCAAAGCGCGATCGGCAATCTCGCTTACCGCGCCTTCAAAGTGCGCATACTCCTGTTTCGCATCTCTCAGCTTCAGGCTCACCCGGATGAGCGGCCCTCCTGCCGCAATGGAGAGGAAAGTCAAGCTCGCCGCCAGTGCCGCTGCAGTCGACGCCCGTTCCAGCCACTTGATCCCATTCGCGACGAGCGCCGTGGTCTCCTTCGCCGCGCCCGCCCACGACGGGTAGACACGGGCCGCTGCGCGTAGTACAAAAAGAACAACTAAAAAGATCGCGAACGATGCAATGCCCGGAGAATGGATCTCCAGAAATTCGTGTATCTCGTGCGTGTATTTGTCCCACTCCTTAAGGTTTTCGAGGGTCATATCGTCCAGCGGCACAGTCCGGAACCACATCAAAACCACAGAGTAGGCCGCCAGTGTCAGCGTCGCCATCCCTCCAAGCTCGAAGAAGTTCCCTGCCAGCGCTCTCTTGAAACGGCTCCAGGGTTCGCCTTCCACTCCGCTCAAGCCAACTAACCTTGCAGTGAGCGTCAACAGCAACACGGGCACAAGCCACCACGGCAAATCCTCGGTCCCGGCCGCAAACACGCAGACCAAAGCCGAGATTGCTCCGAGCACTGCCAGCAACAGCACCAGCTGCTTGCGAAACCGCGCTGTGGGCGGATCTAGCGTCACCTCGAGGAAACTGCGGGCAAGGGCGCCGCGCAGCTTCTGCTTGATCACCATCAACACTGCAACTGTAACCGGGATGGCTAGCAGCCACCACGGCCACGACCATACCAGGAACCAGATGATTCCGATTGCAGCAAGAACCAAGATGCCTCCCAGCACTTGGTCAGAAGCTGAGGTGCGATTTTGGAGCATCTTTCACCTCCCGCGGGTGCAAAGACACCGGGCCTGAAACCAAATTGCGGACGGACAAGAGAGAGAATAGGGAACCGTCGGTGTCACACCACACCGTGCCTAAGAGTTTAGCGCGCCCATGGATTGGCGCGCCGAATTTAATAGGTACATTCAATAGTCGGAACTAGAATTGTCGCGATTCGGGATTTTCGTGCCGATGGGCGACCGTCCAACCGATTTCATAGACCAGATGCGTCCCAACCCTACATCGACGGTTTTTTCAGTTGGGGGTTCCTTCGAGCATGGAATGGATTGTGCTGAACTTTCCTGGGCTTTGTGCCGACTCTGGTTGGCCGCTGCGCTTTGCCTTTTTCGCCCTGTACATGGAGCTGTCGGCTGCTGTCAGCAGTGCATCTCTGGTTATGCCGTCTTCCGGATAGATGGCGACGCCTAAGCTCGCTCCATCGTTGAGCCGGCGCCCTTCGATCAAGAATGGCTCCGCCAAGCAGCGTTCCAAGCGGCCGACGATCGACTCCAGGTCCAATCGGCCATGCACCAGCGTAACCACCGCGGCAAACTCATCCCCGCCGAGCCTCGCCAGCATGTTGCCACCCAGAAGCTGATGGCTCATCCGCAGTGCCACGCTTTGCAGGAAAGCGTCCCCGACGCCGTGGCCGTAGGTGTCGTTGACCTCTTTGAATTTATCCAGATCGATGTAAATCACCGCGAACCTCTTGCCAGCAAGGCACGCCTCTTCGATCTGGAGATCGAGGAACTTCTCAAACGCGAAGCGATTTGGAATCTCGGTCAGCAGATCGAACTCTGAGCGCCACCGCAATTCGTGGTAAAGATTCCTCGTCTCGATGGCTAGCGCGGCCAACTTGGCGCCGTTGGCCAGCACTATGTTCTCTCGCTCGTCCGCTGGCAGGTTGCGGTCCAGTCCCGCAAAGAGCTTGCCCGCAAGAACGCCATTGCGTCCATCAATGGGGACAGCGACCACCCGCTGGCTCCCCGGTTCATCCGGGTTTCTTCCGACCGCCTCCGCGCCTCCGTGTTCACACCAGCATGGAGCTCCATCCAGGGTCGACGAAGTCATTTCCGTGATCTTCAATAGGATCTCTACTAATGGCCGAACGCTATTAATGTCTTCCAGGATGCTGCTCCGCTGGCGTTCCAGATCGGCCTCGGCCGTCGTGCGGGCGGCGATCGCCAAGGCCTGTTGACGCACTTTACGCCCCAGCAGCCAGCTCCTCGTCCCGAAAGTGAAGACCACAGCGCTCAAGAATCCGACTAGCAGCAGCAGGTTGCGAATATTCAGGATCGAAGGCCTTTCCACGACAGCCACATCGTCCAGAGAGCGGAGCAGAATGTTGAAGGGAACCTGTCCGCCGTATGCATTCGCATCGGCGCTCTCAGCGATGCAGATGCCCGTTACCCGGACCCGGGCCCCAATGGGAATCCGATTGATGGTGGAAAGATCGGCTCCTCCCACCGACTGTTGCCGGAAAACGGCGGTGAACAGTTGGCCGTCGGCCGTAAGGTCGTACTCGTCTTGGGTGGCCCCGCGTGCTGCCGAGGTGACCCGCCCTTCCACAGAGACTAAGTCGAAAATGTTATGGCTGGCCGCCAGTTGACTGCGCGTTGCCAGTAGGGGTATGACCGGCGCCCTGGCGTGTCCGCTTTGAATCTCACCCCGAGTTAGTTGCAGAAAGCCATTGTGAGTCTCTGGGAATCCGGTGGCATCAACTACGTCACCCACCTTCACCGGAATATGGGAGTTGGTTTCTACCCAGAGGCTCTTGGTGCCATCCTGAATTACCACAGCAATGCCTGGCTCGTAGTAGGTGACGGAGCCGTGGACCCGCACTCGCTCCGATCGGTCGGCCACATGAAAGTGCTTCAGCACCCCGTCCATCGGTGTCAAGGGAAGAGACCAGGGCGCTACCGGAGAGCGCTTCATCAAACGAATTTCGCTCAAGGATGAAGAGTGCAGCAATACGCCCGTCTGCTGCATCTTGCCGTCGAAGATCCCAGAGGCCGCCCCGCTAATCTCTACCTCGGCGTCCAACAGACTGTTCAGAGCGTTTTCATCTCCGGTGTCGACGTCCACCCAGATAATCAGCTCGTCGACCAGCACCCCCAGCCGACCGCTGGTAATACCTACGATGCTGATCACGTCTGCCGACTCAACTACACCGTGCACCGAAACCAACTGGCAGTCATGGGCTCCGGTGGCCAACTCCTCAAACCGTGTGGGCAAGGGCAGAGGTAATGTTCCATCGCCCAACCGTGTGATCTTGGAGGCAATTATGATCGGACGAAAGCTGGTGCGAGTGGACCCTTCGATTAGAACTTTGTCGCCTGTGGCAATATTCAGGACGTCTGTTACGTTGACGTAAATGGCGTCAAGACCATCCTGAACAAAGAGCGTGTGCTCGTAGGAGCGATAGTAGGTCACTGTAGCTCGAATTGCGACAGGGAATTCCTGCGCAGCCTCAGCGTTGCTCAGCGCACGGACGGCGTGTAGCGAAGTAATTCGGGCCGGGCCGGTCGCCCCGGCAGCAGAAGCCCCTGCCAGTACAATTGCGAGAATTGCAACGGATGATTTCATCTGGGCGCAATCCAGCGCTGTACTCTTCGACCTACAGTCGAGTCTATGTGTCTTATCGGCGAATGCACAAAGGGATTAGAGGGCAGGAGCAGAAAAACCGCCGAACGGTCACCTCAGCTCAGCAGCAAAGTCCAGCGTAATCATCCCAATGGCGTGTACGCCTGGGTGAGAAAGTCCCTGAGTTGGTGCACCGCCTCTTTCTTCGTTTCTCCTTCTGGAGTGCACCGAAAGCGGGGAACTCGAGCGTCCGATTCAAAGACGGAAGCACCAGCGCGTACTCGCTTCCGAGGGTAAGACCTCACGGAGAAATGCTTGCCGACAATCCGGTGAGTGAGGGGGCGCACAAAGTGAGTTAGAAATGCAATCAGCTCGTTGTACGTACGATTCCCGGCAGGCGGCCGGATTCGGGTTTTTTCCATGCTAGAACGTGACCCGAGTGGACGGTCTTATTGCGATTCGTCCAGAACCTCGATGCCAGAAACGGTTGCGTTGTTCACAATCGGCTCAAAGGTAATGTTGAGCTTGCCTTGTGCGCTCGGTTTCAGGTGTGAAAACGTCTTGGTCAGTTCGTGAAGACTTCCGGCTTCCTTGTAGATGTCGAAGTTATCGAGCAAAGTGCTTCCGTTGCAGAGGACACGAAACACTCTGCTCCCTTCTCCTCGGGTTCCTGATGCGCTGGATCCGAAGTAAAACTCGGCAAAATGCAGGATCAGAGTATAGCGATCACGTGTGTCAACCGGAATGGCGTATGTGAAGTGCCCATACCTCTCCATTGCGAAAAGGTCAGGATCGGATGTTCCCGTGATTTGAATCCCATTCTTCGAGGTGTAGCCGTCCAGGAAGTCGTCATCCGAGTGCCATAACTGACCGCTGTGGTCGGTCAAAGTTCTCGACTGCGCAACCAGGCGAATTGGAAGCTGATGGTGGGGCGTGCCGGGCAGAACTTCGATCGCACACAGAATGGCCGGGGCGCGCTCGCTGGTGAACCCCAGGTGTAGGATTCCGTTGCTGGCTGGGCTGACGTCCCGGAAAACGCGCTCGTCCGCAAGATTTGCACCAAAGGCGTCGGAGCGGACGTCGAAGGCCGCGAGGATTTTGTCTCCGTTGATATCGACGGTAAAGGTAGAGAGGTCGCTTGAGGCTTGCTCCACTGCGACAAAATAGAGATGTAGTTCGTATACGCCAGGCTGCAGTGGAATATCGTAAAAAAAGTCTCCATTCCGCCAATGCTTGAATAGCATCGGATCGCTCGTTCGCGCGACAACCGTGTCCGGACGGTCCCACCTTCCGCCAAAATGAAAGTATTGGTCAGGCTGCCAGAGGTTTCCGGCGCTGTCGATTTGTGGTTTACCATCGTATCCAGCAAGAATGCGCAGGGGTACTTGCGCAATGTGTGTGATATTCGAGGGAGCCACTAGGGGCGCATTGAAAGCCGCGGCGCCAACGGTGCCTTTCTTTGCTCCGTTAGGCCGGAAGAGCAGGTATCCGCCGACAATCGTCAAGGCCAAAGCCGCGATCGCGACTACATAATAGGACCGATACCACTTACCTGACGCAGCGGGGGCTGTTTCGCCCTCAAGCTTTGCTGGCACAGAAGCCTGGCGTGTAAAGACAGGGACGTAAATTCCGGATGGAATCGACAGATGGATTGTGTGATCTTTCCCCTCGCATGCGTAATATTCCCTCAGTCGTTTTCGCAGGCGGTGAGCCTCTACCCGCACAATTGCGTCGTTACCCGCATTGAATGTGTCCTTTGAGCGCCCGAAAATCTCGGTTGCGATGTCGTATTCGTGCAGTTTGTCCGTTTCACCCGAGAAATACTTTTCTCCGATGTAGTTGATCAGCAAATGCAGCCGGGAAGAGCCCTCCAACGCAGCCGATACAACCTCTAATTCTCGGCGCTCTTCCTCCATCGAGACGGATGGAGCGCTATCAGATACGGCCTGGGTGGTCCTGGTCAACGACTATCCCCTGTGATGGTGATCTTAGCTGTTCCATGCACGCAATCGCAACACGGCCCGAAATCCATACTGCGCATTTGGTCTATCCCACGTGAATTCATAAGCGTACACGCTGTGAAACCGTTCGCGGCACGCCCCGTACACGATTGTACGAGATAAACGTTTACGACCCTTACAGCGTGGCGTAATTGTTCTCTCAGCTTCAATCAAGCTTGCGGAGCTAATTCAAGTCCAGGTGAAGGCGTCGGGAATCACGGTACCGATGGTTGGTTAAGGGGTCAATAGACGCAGCCGCAACGTTTCAGTCTGCGCGCAAGGCTCTCGATCACCAAGCACCGGCCGGGATGTAGCAGGTGTTTGCGAAAATGTGCCCTCGGCTTTCACTGGATTCTGGTTGCATTGCTTTCGCTGTGAACCTGATCGCAGCCACCGCAGGACGGAAAAGGCGACACGGGGCCCGAAGCAGGCACATTTCAGAGCCTGAAGGCAAACCATTGAGTGGAGGAACCGGACAACCGGGACTCACAGATTTTTGGAGGCACATCTTGTCAAGATTTATGAAACTGCATTTCTGTAAATTGTCGATGCGATCGACGAAAACGTTTACACACTGGGTACTCGGGGTTTCGGCCCTGCTCTTCCTGGCAGCCGCGGTCCACGCGCAGACAACCTCTTCCATCTCCGGAACAGTTCGCGATACTCTTGAAGGCTTGGTACCCGGGGCCAAAGTTACTCTCACCAACGAAGCCAGCAAAGCGACCCGGTCGGCCACCGGTAATGGCGATGGATTCTTCAACTTTCTCGCTGTGCAGCCTGCCACCTACTCGATTCGAATCCAAAAAGCTGGCTTCGAGACCTGGATTGTGACGGGAATCGAGATTCATCCAGGGGATAGCCTCACGGTTCCCAAGATCCAACTCAACGTCGGCGCCGTCATGGAAACGGTGACGGTGACCGCAGAGGTTGCAGGCGTTGCACTGGATTCTCCCGAACACAGCACGCTCGTCACTTCTGCCGATCTCGCACGCCTTTCTACGGTGGGCCGCGACGCGATGGAGTTGGTGAGCATGCTGCCCGGCTTCACTCTAAATGCCGGCACAAGTCTACAGAATTCAGGTGCTGACTACACGACGACCGCCTTTGGTTCGGCCAATATGGCGAATATGGGCGCCAATGGAGCTGCGCCCCAATCAGGACTCGTCAACATCGCATCCGACGGAGTCCAGGTGATTGATCCCGGCGATATGGGATCCAACATCGCCAACGTCAACATGGACCAAGTGCAAGAGGTCAAAGTACAGACCGCGAACTTCGGCGCTGACGAGGCCAAAGGTCCCATTGTCATCAACGCCGTTGGCAAATCCGGCGGGGCTGCATACCACGGATCACTTTACAGTTACGCAAGGAACGCGATATTCAACTCAAATGATTGGCTGTCCAAGTACGAAAGCGTAGCAAAGACTCAGGCCCGGTACTTCTATCCCGGGGCAACGTTCGGCGGACCAGTCAAGATACCCGGCACTGATTTTAATAGGAACAAGCGTCTGACATTCTGGGTGGGGTATGAACAGTACATCCAGAAGAGCAACACGAATGGAACCTTCGGCGGGCCGACGTTTGCGTTCATTCCAACTCCGGCAATGTTGGGTGGAGACCTCTCCTACGCCTCGCTTGGATCGGCTTTCAACGTCTCGCCAACAGATCTCGCCAGCGGATGCGCGGTTGACTATGCCATAACCTCTGCCTACTCGAACATCGGTGGCGACTGCCACTCGCCCGCCGGATCATATGATGAGTTAGGAAACACGATTCCAGCCTATGTCAATTCCTCCACTCTCGTCGGTGGCCCGGCGAACGCGGGGCAAATCGCCAAATCCTCTATCAATCCATCGATAGCAGCTTTCAGCAAGTACTATCCTGCCATCAACCGTATCCCGCAAGCAACCCCTACCGGCTTTGCCACAGACGGTTATAACTGGGTTGATAATGTTCTTGCTACCAATAACGGTTTTCAGCTCCATAGCCGCGTGGATGAGAACATCTCCGACAACCTCAAGTTATACGGTGTATACAACTGGGAAAAGGTGAACAGCTCAAATCCGCTGAACAATGTTTACTATAACCCACCCGATACGATTCCTTACCCGAGTCCTCTCGATACTAAGGGCTATTCCGATTATGCATCCCTTAATCTCACCAAGATCGTGAATAACTCGACAACCAATGAGCTTGTTGTTGGAGGAATATTCTTCCTTCAGCCGATGCAATTTGCAAATCGCGCCCTGGCATTGGATACTGGCACACCCTGGGCCGCGGCCGGCTACGAGGGAGGCGCGCTCAAGAACGATGAAAACCAGCTACCGCGCATTTACTCGTGGGAGACGACTGGGCTTCCGAACTTCTCCTTTGGATATGTGCCAAAGACTAACCTAGGCCAGTTTCTGAGAAAGTCAAGCTTGGATATTGCCGACAATGTGACGAAGGTCTATCGCACCCACACCATCAAGGCCGGCTTCTACGCGGAGCAAACCAGAAACAACAACACAACGCTGGGAAGCGACTTTAACAGCACCATTCTTTACGATCGTTACAATGGGTGTCTGATAAATCAAACCTCGCCATCTGAGAATACAGTGACAGGTGCGCTTGTGGCGCCTAACTCGACAAGCATGGGTAACACCATTGGAAATTTCCTGATTGGCTGCCCGGGCGGTTACAACCAAAGTTCAAAAGATCCCACCAACGACATGTACTTCAACAGCCTGGAGTTTTATGGAACGGACGAGTGGAAGGTAAATTCAAAGCTAACAGTCACCTTTGGAATCCGTCTCTCCCATCTAACTCCGTGGACGGGCGCCGATGGGACCGGCTCCGCGGTATGGGATCCCACCAAGTACAACCCGATTGCGACTGGCGTTTTCTCACAGTCGGTTACTCTCGATACCACGACATGGCCGGGAATTTCTTGGCATAAATTGAACCCCAGCATTCCCGTAGCGGGAGTGCCAACAGAATTACTTTTCTATATGCCGCGTGCGGGTGTGGCGTATGACCTTTTCGGAAATGGAAAGACTGTTTTGCGAGGAGGCTGGGGAGCCTATAGAGCGCGCGATTCAAATGGTATAGCCGGCGGGGCGTTATCGACTGCTATTGACCTTGTCGATCACGGCATTAGCGGACAAGACAGCTGCACCCTGGATCAATTGATGAACTCCTCGAACACGCCGACAGGCACTCAGGTTCTTCCTTGCGGCTACTACAACAGTTTAGGCGGAAACAACCAGGCGGTCTTTGCCACCGGTGCCGCTGGCGTAATGTATGGTTCAACGATCAGCGTCTCCGCTCTCGACCCCAAGGACAAAGAACAGCCGGTCACCTACAACTACAACTTCACGGTGGATCAGCAAGGGCCCTTCCATACCACCTTCGAGGTGGCCTATGTGGGTAATCAAAGCACGAATCTTGCAACGCAGGGCAACCTGCAAAACCATGACGTAATTCCGCTCGGCGCTCTCTTTGGTCCCGATCCACTTACTGGCCAAACCTTCGATATAGCGACCCTCAACTCGACGCAGGAGGCTGATTTCCGCCCGTATCCGAATTACACGGCTGTCAATGTTCCAGAGCACACCAACTGGGCCAATTACAATGCGCTGCAGGTATCGCTCAACAAGCAGCGTGGTTCACTGGTGTTTGGCGTCAACTACACATGGTCAAAGGCGCTGGGAGTTCGCGGCAACTGGGACACGGGAAACATCGCCGACCCCGTCAACGCTCATCATGACTATGGTATTGTCTCCTTTGACCGGCCGCAGGTCGTCAACTTCAGTTACTCCTATCAGGAAGGCAAGAAGTTCCACGGATATCGCGAATTGGGCTGGGTGCTCAACGACTGGGAGGCATCGGGCATCACCACTGTTACAAGCGGTCCCGATATCGCTATATACAACGGCACAAACTTCGGCTTCTCTGCCTCGGCGGGCTACGTGACAGGCACGGCTCCCAACTTGACTTCGATAGGCATTCCCGTTGGGGCAGCTCCCTGGCTCGGTAGTTCGGATTACTCGCTGCAGCCAACTGTTACCTGCGACCCGCGCAAAGGCTTCCGGAAAGTCGTTGGGCAGGTCAGGCAATACGCTAACGGCAATTGCTTCGCAATGCCTGCGCTCGGAACACAAGGGGCTTGGAATCTTCCCGATGTACGTGGTCCCCTCTACGAAAAGTCCGATCTCTCCGTCTACAAAGATGTTCAAGTAACTGACCGGCAGAACTTGCAGTTCCGTGTCGCAGGCTTCAATTTTCTTAACCACCCCATCCCGTCGTTCACCAACAACGACGCGACTGCCCTAAACCTGACTTTCGCCGACCCAACTTGCAATACGACAACTGGAGCCGGGTGCTTCACGTCGCTGAATGCTGCATTGACGGGTATGACGTTGAATAATCCCGCATTTGGAAAGACGGCGTATAAGTGGGGGCAACGCATCCTTGAATTCGGCGTGAAGTACAACTTTTAAGCACCAGGGAAGGGGAGACCTTTCGTTCCTCCTCCTGTGTACTTCATGAAGGCGCGATTGCGGCAACGGCGAAGATGAATCCGGAAGCCGGAGCAAGAACGAAGCAACATGCGGAAAAACGCAGTATTTTTGGAGGCTTGAAATGTTGAGGAAAGATCTTATGAACGGATGGATCCGGCGGAACGCGTGGCTGACAGTGCTCGCTGCGCTGCTCCCGGTGGTGTCGCCGGCAATCTCTACGGCCAGTTCTTCCGTACCGGCGGTCGTGGTTTCCACAGTAAACACTGTTCCCGCGACAGGCTTGGCGGGCGATGAGTCCAATGTGGTTCTGGACGCCTGCGGAAACATCTATGCAATGGAGCAGTACGGCGGGGAGGTGAATGAGATTCCCGCCGGAGGAGGAGCGGCTACGGTGGTTATACCAGCAGGTGGCGACAATTACCGTGCGGTTCCCCTTGCCATCGACTCCACAAAAAGTGACTTGTATTTCCTTCACGGCGACACGGGAAACGCATATAAAGTTCCGATCAAAAACTGTGTACCGCAACCGACCTCGATGGTCACCCTCACTAGCAACACAAATGGCTTCATCGGCAATCTAGGCGGCATAAGTTACTACTGGAACGGCTCTGCCATAGCAGTGGATTCTACCGGCGATATATTCATCGGCTCGAACGTTGCCTGCTGCGCACCCGTTAACGAATTGGTGGTCGAATATGGATTCAATGGATACTCAACCGGCGCCGCCCTGTTGGGTGGAACGACCTCTTTGACCGATCCGATTACGTCCATCGCGATCGACGCCAGTGGCAACATTTACTATGTGTCCGGTGGCGCCCTTTATGAGTTGCAAGTGACTACTGCGGCTACAAGCACAACTCCACCCGCATACAGTGCAGGTCCCGTATCCTTCGGCAGCGGATATACAACAGTTATTGGTGTCTCCATCGACGGTGCGGGTAACATGTACGTCTCAGACAGCGGGAACTCTGCGATCTACGAGATTCCCTATGAGACAAGCGGCGGCACAGCAGCATTGAATCCCGCCGATCAGTTTATCGTTGCAATGGGAACAAGCATCACAATCGCGAACGCTGTGGCGCCGGACGCGTCTGGAAATCTCTACTACGCTAATAATGGCTCGTCGATCTATAAGGTCACGCAAGGCAACGCGAATTTGGGATCGACCGCCGTAGGCGCCACCGGATCCGGGACCTTGAATGTCGTTTTCAATGCCGCGAAGACCTTGGGCTCGATATCAGTCGATACCGGCACGGGTATCTTCTCGAACACCGGTGGCACCGGCGCCTGTTCGGCAACTGCGTATACGCAGGCTGAAGGATGCACGGTGAATGTTGGCTTTACGCCAGCAGTGTCCGGAATAGCTTCGGGGGGCGTTGTATTGGCAGACGCAACCGGCGTGACCCTTGCAACCGCCGAGATTTCCGGCGTCGGCACCGGCCCCGGACTTACCGTTGATCCGGGGATCGTGGCCACGTTTGGCAGCGGATACGCGGCCCCAACCGGCATTGCCATCGACAATCAGGGCGACCTCTTCTTTGCCGATTCTACGAAGAACTCAATTCTCGAAGTGCCAGCCGGAAGCACCACTGCGGTTGCGCTGGGCAGCGGCCTGAGCTCCCCCACGGGTGTGGCAGTGGATGGTGCTGGCAACGTTTACGTCGCCGACACCGGAAACAGTAAGATCGTGGAAATACCCGTGGTCAATGGTGCGCTCAGTACCTCTGCGCAAACAACCTTGGTCTCTAGCAGCACCATTGTTGCCGGCATGACATTGAACCAACCTGCCGGAGTCGCAGTCGATAGTCTGGGCAATCTCTACATTGCCGATACGGGCAACAAGCGAGTTGTCTATCTGCCATATACCGGCAATTACGATCTCTCGCTAGCTCTAACACTCGGTTCTGGGCTGACCAGCCCATCGGCAATCGCTCTGGATGGTTTGGGGGATGTATTTGTTTCCGATGCAGCCATTGGCGATGTCTATGAGTTGACGGCTGCGTTGAGTGGCGGAGCTCAGATAACAGTAGCCTCGAATTTGAGCACGCCATCCGCTCTGGCCGTTGACGCTTCGGGTGCCGTCTTTGTTGTTGATCAAGGAAATAACAAGATCTGGCGAATCCCCAACAACTCCGGGTCTCTGGATCAGTCCAGTGCAATCAATGTGATTGGCCAACTGAACTCTTCGGAATTAGCGATTATCCAGGATCCTTACGGCGTCGCGATCGATTTCGCGGGCAACCTCTATGTAAGTGACAACAAGAATGCCGCCGTTTATATGGTCAGCCGCACCAGTTCTACACAATCATTTGGCCAATGGAATGTGGGTGAAACAAGCGGAATGCTCCCCTATTACGTGGAGAATTCAGGCAATGCTGCGTTGACACTTGGTACGCCCTACTATACGGTCACCGGAGATACTACGCAGTTCCAACTGCTAACCTCTGAGATCAACGCCTGCGCCAGCGGTGCATCGGTGGCCTCCGGCTCGAGCTGCAGCCTTGAATCGGAGTTTATGCCATCCACCGGTGGGTCGTACTCCGAGACCTACACCTTGAGCAGCAACGCAGCGAATGCCGCTGCGCAGCAGCTTGTCTTTACCGGCTCGGGAGGCGTTACACTGCCGACCACGACGACTTTGACTGTTACTTCACCGAGTGGAAATCCCTCTTATGACCAGTCGATAACACTTACCGCGACAGTTATCGTGGCAGGAACAACTACTCCAGTCGGCGTTGGCGCTGTCAACCTCGTTAACGCATCGACGGGCGCTATCATTCAAACAGTTTCTCTGACCTCTGGTACTGCGACTTTCACACTGCCCGGCGGCGGAAATCTTTCCGGGGGAACCATCAGTTTTTCGGCTAGTTACACGGGAGGAATCTCCGGAAACAACGCCTACGAACAAAGTACCTCCAAGCCGGCAACAACAGTGAATATACAGCCGGTCGCCAGCTCAACTGTACTGTCGTTTACGACACAATATCCCAATCCTGCAAGCCAGACGGCGGGTACCGCGATCACCCTGACAGCAAATGTATCTTCCACATTTGCCGGAGAGCCAACTGGGAGTGTTACCTTCACCATCACGGATTCGGGTGGCACTCAAGTTCCGCCCGTGACGGTATCTCTAACATCTGCCGACGCGGGCCAAGTTCAATATAGCTACACACCATCTGCTCCCGCGAATGGCGTGGCCTACGATGTGGTCGCTATTGTTGCTACCTATAGCGGCGACTCCGACTTTGCAGGGTCGAGTTCAACAGCCGGGACATTCGATGTCTCGCCCGCAATCGGATCGGTAAGTGTCACAGCCAACGGCACCTCGATGACCAGCGGCGAAAGCGGCAATAGCATCATAACCTTCACTAACACCAGTTATGGTGGCTGGCAGGGTTTCGTAGGCTATCAATGCCTGACTTCTTCGTTGCCGGCCAACGCAATCTGCGTGTTTTCTCCTGGACAGGTTACGGTCATGGCCAATACATCCACTGCTACTTATCCTCCGGCCACAACGCAGCTGCAAGTGGTTGTGAACAATCCTCCCAACTCTCCGTTGCAGAGTTCGATTCCTTGGTGGCTGGGCGGATTGGCCGGAATGTCCCTGCTCTGGACACGGCGCCGGTTGGTACGAGGACCCTGGGGAAGGCTTGCGTTGCTGATCGGGGGCGCTCTGCTGGCTGTTTCGGCGGTTGGGGTCATGGCCTGCGCCAGAAGCGTTCACAGCATTCCGAACTCCACTCCGTCCGGTTCAAGCAAGATTACCGTGGTGGCCTACTCTGACCCCTATCTCTCCGTTTCGAAAAACACAACGCAAGCCTGTGGTTTAAACTCGGCAGGGAACTCCGATCCAACCGTATCCCCCTGCTCGAAATCGACCTTCCAGGTTTCGCTGACGGTGCAGTGAGTTGCTCCACACCACGCGGCCCGGACAGTCAATGCTGTCCGGGCGCGCGGGCCTAGTGCAACTGACTTCGACAGCTCTCCCTTCTTCGCAGTTCGTCTGCTAAGTGCTTTCGGGAATGAGACATTTCGATAATTCCAATCGTAACGCCGATGATGAGTTCGTGCAGTCTGGAGCATTCTTTATATGAAGTCTTGCATTCTTTTTTTGATCGGACTTATCTTCCCCGTTTTGCTGTTGAATGGCTGTAGCAGCGGCGACAGCTCATTGTCTACACCCATTACTCCTTCGATCACGTGGTCCGCACCCGCTGCCATCACATACGGGACCGCATTGAGTTCCACACAGCTCAACGCTACCGCCAACGATCCAGGGACGTTTGCGTATTCGCCAGCCTCAGGAGCAATCCTAGGCGCAGGGACTCAGACGCTGACGGCCACATTTACACCCAGCGATCCGACCACGATTGCGTCGGCAGCGGCTAAAAATACGATTACGGTGAACAAGGCGACACCGACCATCACATGGAATACACCTGCCTCTATTTCAGTTGGCACGGCCTTGAGCAGTACGCAGTTGAATGCGACCGCGAGTGTCGCCGGCGCCTTTGTTTATTCGCCTGCCGCAGGTACGGTG
>Ga0181535_10003845_pt1 | contig 17160 bp, 21 predicted proteins | sample PEATcosm2014_Bin_44_FD_119774 | JGI IMG/M metagenome (GOLD analysis project Ga0181535, IMG submission 119774) | Peatland microbial communities from MTU Mesocosm Facility, Houghton, MI, USA - PEATcosm2014_Bin17_30_metaG | ecosystem: Environmental > Terrestrial > Soil > Wetlands > Peat | place... | reverse complement strand
TGGCCACATTATTGGCGACGACATTCAGGCCTGCCTGATCGGCGTCGAGGGCCTGCGCCATGATGCTGAATGCGGAGCTAATTGTCCCCATCCGCGCCCTCCTTGCCGGTCCGGCCCAACAGTTGCGGGACGGAATACTCGAGGCGGCCGGTGCGCAGATCTCTGAGGCGCTTCATCACCTGCAGGTTGGCGCGCGTGGCTTCAAGGACGCGCGCGAAGGTCGCCATGTCTCCGGCGGCTTCGCGGGATTGGCGGGCGAGGGTCTTACGCTGATCCGGGCTCATGGGCGTCAACGCGCGGTTGAGCGCCTGGCAGGACAGAGCCAGTTCCTCCAACCGGTCAGCATCCAGGTTCGCCAGCGCGCGCGATGCCTCGACGACCAGCTGTTTCAGCTCCGGATGCACGCGGCGCGTTCCAATTCCCAGCATTTCCCGCTTCCCTTTCCTTTTGGCCGGGACCGGTGCCCCGGATCTCAACAGAGAGTCGCGCCTGCAGATTTGCGCCATTCCGGTCCGTGCTCTGCAAATTCGTGCCCCACGCACTCAGGCCCTTTTTGGAACCTCCGGCTCTGCCACAGCGGCTGGATCGTCGCCGGACCATGAAACCGGCAGATGGTTACTCGTCGCCGCCCAGCATTGCGTCCACCATCTTTGCCGCGACGGCCAAGGGCGCAACATTGTAGGTTCCGGCCGCCAGAGCTGCCTGCACGCTGGCCACTTTGTCCGTGCGCACGCCATCTTCGCCCGCGGTCAGTTGCACCTCGCTTCCGGCGCTGCTCAAGGTTGCACGATCGCTGCCAAGGGCGGTTGCGCCGGACGTTCGATTGCTTGTGGGCCCGGTGGCGGGCTGCGCCGGGGTGCTGACTCCCAAAAGAGATTTCAATCCATCAAGACTCGTGCGAATATCCATGCGCATTGCTCCTTACTAGGACTATCGACCTGTCTCTTGATCACTTTAGTGATTGAGAGGCTCTGATTACGGTATCGGCGTGCAGATTTCCGGTTACCTTTCCGGGATGATTGCTCGTTCCGGAATGGGAAAGATCGTGCACAATTCTGTCGGCCATGCCGAACCCTCCATGCTGGCTGAGCGCCTGGCCAAGCGCCTCGGAGGCAAACTCGCCCATCGCGCCATTCGATCCCCAGCTCCCTTCCGCGCCGTCCTCCTCGCCCGTCAGGGCGCTGTCGCCGGTCATCGGCTTCAGCAGTTCTTTCATCATCTGCGCCTCGAACTCGTGCGCGGCGCGCACCAGACGAGGCTGCGGCTGGCTTGCTTTTGCTGCTTCCGCCGCAGCGTTTTGGACTGTGGCCGCGATTGCCTGCATCCGAGCACCTCGGGCATCAAAGAACTACCAGGTCGGCCTCCAGAGCGCCGGCCTCTTTCATGGCCTGGAGGATCGAGATCACGTCCCGAGCCCCCGCACCGGTTCGTTGCAATTCCTGGACCAGATCCTCGACCGTCGCTCCTTCTTTTAGGTCGATCCGGTTGACGGGCTGGTCGCGGGCCTGGACGCTGGTCTGCTGGACGACCTCGGTCGAGCCAGCGGAGAGGGGGCCGGGCTGCGAGACCTCCGTGGTCGAGATGACATTGACCGAGAGTCCTCCGTGAAGGATCGAGACCGGCTGCAGGCGAACGGTGCCTCCGATGACAACCGTGCCTGTGCGCTCGTTGACGACGACGCGGGCTCTGGGAAAAACCTCGACTTCGACCGACTCGACCTGGTCAAGCAGGGCGGCGACATCTTCATCGGGCCGGGCGCCGATCTCGACGCGGCGGCTGTCGATGGCATGGGCGCGAACCGAGCCAAGCTTCTCGTTGATGGCCGCGGCCATGCGCTCGGAAGTATGGAAATCGGCGTCGTTCAGCACCACGGTGACCGTGCGCACCTGCTTGAGGTCAAAGGGAACGGCCCGCTCGACCAAAGCCCCGCCCGGAACGCGCGCGGTTGTGGGGTGGTTCATCTGGCGGCTGTTGCCCCCGGCGGCGGCCATGTAGCCGCCCAGCACCAGTGCTCCCTGCGCCTCGGCGTAGATCTGCCCGTCGGGGCCGTAAAGCGGCGTCATCAGCAGGATGCCGCCGTCAAGCGAACGCGCATCGCCGGCCGAGGAAACCGTGATGTCGAGCTTGTAGCCGGGCTGACTGAAAGGGGGCAGCGTGGCCACAACAAAGACGCCGGCCATGTTCTTGACCTGCATGTTGCTGGCGCTGTTGGCGCCGCTTTGGGGCACGGTGATACCCATCCGCTCCAGAACCGAAAGCAGGGTTTGCGCCGGAAAGACGGTCTGCGAGCTGTCTCCGGTGCCCCGCAGCCCGACCACCAGTCCATAGCCGACCAACTGGTTGTCGCGGATCCCGTCGATGGTGGCCACGTCCTTGACGCGCGCCCTGTGACCGGCGGACTCGGACGGCAGCGGCGTCGAGTGAAGGCAGAAGATTATCGCGAGGCCGAGTGTCGCACAGAAAACTCTCGAATGAAGAACCTTTAACAAACTGAATCTGGTCGGTTGTGCCGGCATTCGTTTTTCCTGTCTCTCGTTTCTCGCGTTCGGTTTCATGTTCACTGCCCGGTCCCTGGCTCAGTCTCGTTTTTGCGGTTCCTAGCCCCTTTGGTTAGAAGACAAGAAACCGCTCGAGCAGGCGCACCAGCGGATTCTGCCGGTAGGTGGAGTCGTTGACGATGCCCTTGCCAGTCACCTCGAGCTCAAGGTCGGTCATTGCTGTCGACTGGACTTCGTTTTGTGAGCTGACATCTTCCGGGCGCACCAGGCCGCGGAGTTTGATCAGCTGGGTCTGCTGCGAGAAGGTCAACTGGCGCGTGGCCTGAACGACCAGCATGCCGTTGGGCAGCACGTCGACGACCTCGGCGCCAAAGGTGGTGGCGAGGCTGGAGTTGGTTGTGCTTTGCCCTTGCGCCGTAAGCCCGGAGGATGCCGTCATTCCGACCAGATTCTGAAGCGCGTTTGAGGTTTTCAGTTTGCCGATCAGCCCGGTCAGCCCGGAGTTGGCGCTGGAGGCGCGGGAGTTTTTCACCTGCCCGTCGGTCGAGGCGGCCAGGCTCTCGGTCACCACAATCGAAACCACGTCGTGAAGGCGCACCGCCTTGGCGTCGGTGCCCAGGCGCACCAGCCGGCCTTCCGTGCTCCAGATGGACCCCGAAGAGCGAACCTCCGCAGCATGCTGCGCGTGCACGCGCTGAATGTAAGCGTTCAGAGCTGTCTCGGGCGGGGTCGCTTTGGCGGCGGCAGCCGGCTTGGATTTCCTGGCCCAGGCCGGCGACACCGGCAAAAGGAAGATCACCGCAACCAGGAGGCCGAATCTCAGTCCGGTTTTCATGGGCGTCTCCCCGTGTCCGGCGCGAAAGCGGCGCGTCCCGGTCCTAGCGCCACGGCGAGCATCACGGCGCCGCCGGGAACCAGGCGCACCTTCAGGGGGGATCCGAGCAGGGCCGCAGAGAGCGCGACGGCCTCAAGGCGGGCCCGCACCAGCGAGGTGTTCTGCTCGACCGTCAGGCGGTCCCCCGTATGGATCACAGGAACGGGAGAAGCAAGTCCGGCCAGCGCCGATTGGGCGGCCGAGCCGGGTTGAGCGGAGGGCAGGATCAGACGCCCCGGCGCGCCGGGGCGCTCTGGGTCGCGGACCAGCAGCCATCGATCTCCGTTGCTGGGATCGTCGATCTCGCGGACAATTGTACCGGCAGCCGAACTCCGGGGGGACGGCGCAGGCGAGGCGATCCAAGGCGCCGGGGGCGCGGTTTGTCCGGCGGGCGGAGCCTGGGCTGCGGACGTCAGACCCCCCGCACAGGCCAGAACGGAGGCGCCGAGCGTCGATTTCATCAACTTCATCAACGATTTCACCCTGAGGTTCATGCCGCCCCGGTCCCCTGCGTCCGTGTATTGCGAGACGCCCGATTCATGATGTGCTGCTTGCACTTTAGCGAGTCATATTATTGACTTGAGAATACATATCGTCGGCGGCCTTGATGACTTTGGAGTTCGACTCATAGGCCCGCTGGGCCAGAACCATCTGCACGAACTCGGTGACCACGTCGACGTTCGAGTTCTCAAGGTAATTTTGTTGCAGCGTTCCCATGCCTTCAGTTCCGCCGGGATTGCCAAGCACGGCGTCGCCGGAGCTGAGCGTGGCCTGAAGCAGGTTCCCGCCCATGCTCTCCAGGCCTCCGGGATTGGGAAAGCTGGCCAGTTGCAACTGCCCCAGCTGGGAGGGATTCTGCTGGCCGGCCAGAGTGGCGTTGACGACTCCATACTGGGTGATGGTGACCGCGGTGGCATTGGGCGGAATGGTGATGGTGGGAATGATCGGGTCGCCGTCCGTTGTCACAATGGTGCCCTGGTTGTTGAGATGGAACTGGCTGGCGCGGGTATAGGCGATGGTGCCGTCGGGACGCTGGACCTGAAAGAAACCTGAGCCCTCGATGGCGACATCGAGCGGATTGTCGGTCTCGTTCAGCGCGCCCTGGGTATTAATGACCTCGGTAGCGGCCGATTTGGTGCCGAGGCCTATCTGCAAACCCGCCGAGACCGTGCTCTGGCTCTGGGCGGCGCCCGGTGTGACGAGATTCTGGTAGACCATGTCCTGAAACTGGAGGCGCAGTTGACGAAAGCCTGTGGTCGAGGAGTTGGCCAGATTATTGGCGATCGTGTCCAGGTTCATCTGCTGCGCGCTCATGCCGCTGGCGGCTGTATACAAAGCTCGAATCATTTTTCCCTCGCTCTGAACTAGACCCTCGGCAGGTCTTCGGTAGCAATCTTGTTGAACTCGGTGTGGAAGACGGTCAGCGCTTTCTGCATCATCTCCGCCTCGCGCTGCATGAGGACCAGATCGAGCGATCCCTGGACCACATCCTCGTTGGCGGACTCGAGGGCTCCCTGGCGAATCGAGGCATTCTTGGAGGCTGCGGGCTGAACGCCGGCCGGCGCAACGTAGCGGTTGGCGCCTTCGGGCGTTAGCTCGGTTCCGGCGGAAAAAGTGAACACGCCCACCGTCGCGACCACACCGCCCGCGACCGAAAGCGAACCATCGGCGCCGACAGCCACGTCCCCGGGCGGAACCGGAATGGATTTCCCGGCCGAGGACAGCACCGGCTCTCCGTCGGAGGTCACCAGCAATCCGCTCTGCGCGCGATGAAAGCTGCCGTCGCGCGTGTAGCGGATCCCGTTCGCGGTCTGAACTTGAAAGAACCCCTGGCCCTGAATGGCGAGATCGAGGGGATTGCCTGTCGTCTGCAGAGCGCCCTCGGCTGAACTGAGGCTGTCGCCGCCCAGCAGACCGTAGTTGTTCACGGTGCGGCCCAGTTGGGAATCGGCGGCATCGGTTCCGAGCAGCGCGGAACGGAAGTACTCCCGTTCTGCCCGGTAGCCCGGCGTCTGCGCGTTGGCCAGGTTGGACGCGGCGGTATCGAGGGCCTGGGTGCGCGCCACCAGGCCGGTCATTGCCGCGTAATAGCCGCTGTCCATCGCACGTTCTCCTGACAACCGGGGAACGATGCAAATGGTGTGCCGTCGAGAGCGGGCAGGGATTAGAGCAAGTTATAAATGCGTGTTAACGTTCGGGCGTCCGTTCCAGCGTGCCATGGTGGACGCTTATTGCAGGCCATCGCAGACGATGGTGACGGCAAAGCTCGACGACTCGAAGCGATAGAGGTGGTGCAACTGAAACTCGGGCGCCTGGACGTGGAGCTTGTAGTCCCGGCCGCTGATCACGGCTGGAACCGAGAGTCCGCAGTTGGCCGCCAGTTCCGGGACCTTGCCCTTCCAGGCGCCGGCCAGCATGTTGCAGATCTCGCCGATCCCGTCTTTGACGGTGTCGTCAATCTCTTGAAACTCCATGCCGGTCATGTGTCCAGCGATGGACAGGGCAGCCGTGCGGCCCGAGCTGAAGACACAGGCTCCGCTGAGCAGGCCGCCGAATCCCACCACGGCCGTGACCGACTCCGGCTCAGGTACATCGAGCCTGCCCTGCGACTGGTCGCGCCGGCAGTTGACGCCCAGCATGAGTTGAAAGACCTCTTCCACGCTGGCATCGAGGTTTCGCGGATCGGAAACCTCCTTAAGGGATGCACGCAACGATACCGCCATCGTAGGCTCCATTTCTACGCCGCCGCCTCTGTGCCCCGTCGCGATCGCGGCCTTACGCACTCCGTTTAGAAGCACGGGGTCTCCTCCCGGTCAGGCCGCCTTGACCAGCGGCAGGACCCGTTCCTTCACCTGTTCGGCAGTAAAAGGTTTGCGAATATAGCCTCGCGCTCCGGCCTGGATCGCCTGCCTGACATGCTCCTCGCTGGACTCGGTGGTTATCATCACCACCGGGACGCCCGGAGCCAGGTTCTGCGCGCGAATCTGGCGCAGAAACTCCAATCCGTCCATCGACGGCATGTTGATGTCGGAGAGAATCAGGTCGACCGGCTTGGCCTTGAGGACTTCCAGCCCCTCCAGCCCACTGCCGGCCTCGTAGACGACCAGAGGGTCAATGCCCGCCTGGCGCAAGGAACGTTCGACAATCTTCCGCATTACCGAGGAATCGTCAACAATCAGGGTGCGCACTTCGCTCATGCCCGGGCTCCTCTGCTGGTTTGCTTATCGGCACTGTGGGGAGATCCTTGAACACGCATTTTCTATCGGTCGGACCAGGAACTGAGACTTCCGAGTTTGAGTTCTTTTAAGAAAACACCGGCACGCGGCTTCAATGCGGACGGATGGAACAGATCAGGTCCTCAATCGAGGAGCTGTCCGGCAGAGGGCCGGTCTGGAGACGCAGCCACAACCGCAGCCAGAGGCAATCGTGCATGCGCACCAGGCGGGCTTCGACGGGCCGGGCTTTTTCGATGCGCTGAGAAAGCGCCCGGACCAGGGCCGGCTCGGAGCTGGCTTCGATCAGCGAGACGGGCGGAAATTTCGCATTCAGCATGCGCGTGTGGGCCGGGCGGAAGAGAGATTCCTGGACCAGGCCGCTTTCAACGCGCAAGCCCGTCATCCGCTCCACCGCCAAGGCCAGCACGGCGTCAAGCCGGGCCTCAAAACCGAGATAGAGAATCTTTCCGGCCGCCACGCGCAACGGCAGCGTGCCGAAGGCGTCCACAAACAGGCGCGGCACCAGCGCCGTCAGCCCCTCGGCATCGTGCGATTCCATTTGCAGCACCGGGCAGCTCCATTGCAGCCCCAGGGCCCGGGTCACCAGCTGCTCGCTGACGCCCTGCTGGCGGACCAGCCACTGGCCCAGGCGGCCGCCACCGGCGGCTTTCTGCGCCTCGAGCGCGCCGCGCAACTGGGCCCCGGTGATCCATCCCTGTTCGAGCATGGCTAGACCCAGCGGGATGCGGTGGCGATGGCTCTCCTCGGTCACGCCGCGGGCTTCCATCTCCCGGCTTACTGCGGTGGCGACCCGCGCGCCCGTGCAGGCCGGCGAACAGGTCCAGCCGCCTTCAAAAACCGGCCCCGAGCGGCTGCGCCAGAGCTTGAGCCAGCCGGAGGTGCAGGCCGGGTTGGCGCAGGTGGCAAACAGCGCAGGCCGCCGAGCGCCTCCGGATGGAATCGTGCCGTCTCCATAGCCAGGATGGTTCAGATAGCCGGAGTTGTTCCACAGGAGGTTCTCTCGTTCGATCGTGTTTCGGTCGATTGTGGCTCGATTTGCCGTTCTTCGATTCATCGCAGTTGGTTCCCTATGCTTGCGGTCCTTCTTCGTTCCAGGCCCGGTCCGATCTTGTTCGATTGCCAGGCGCGGGTCGCTTCGTTCGCTCTTGAGGTGGGTCGGCATCGGCAGCGCGCCCGGGCAGGCAGGCGCAGATATTCGGCTAGAACAGGCATCGGATGCTCTCCAGCCGCTTGCGCGGGGCGGCGACCTCGGTGACGCGGAGGCCGAAGTTGCCATTGACCAGGACCACTTCGCCGCGTGCGACAATCTTGTCGCCGACGATCAGATCGACGGGATCCGAGATATGGCGGTCCAGCTGAACCACATCGCCGGGGCCCAGATCCAGAATCTCGCCCAGCGGCATCTCCCGGCAGCCGAAGCGCAACGACGCATCGAGCTCGACGTCGAGCAGAAGCTCCTGGCCCGGCGTCAAGCAGGGCGCCGGAGCCGGAGCGTGCGCGGGAGGCGCGCCCTGGGCCGACGTTTTGGATGTCGAAGCCGGCCCCTGGCCGCTCTCTTGCGGAGCCGCGGTTTTGGGCTCGCGCACCTCGTCGCGGACCAGAATGGTCCAGGACCTGTCGGCGGACTTTAATTGGAACGCCCGGGAGACCTTGGTTTCTCCGGAACTCTCTTCGAACTTCTCGACGCGGCACTTCTTGCCGGTCTTGGCCAGCACTTCGCCGGCCGCCGCATTGAGCGTCTCCTGAAGCAACTCGGCCCATCCGGCCTTCTGGTCGGTTCCCTCGCCCAACAGCGGCGCCTCCAGAATGGAGGCGTCGAGGACCACGGCAAAGCGCCCCTGCTGATCTCCGGCAATGGTGGCGACGAAGCCGAACGAGCCGGCGTCGAAGGGCTTGGGCAGCGCGTCAACCAGCTCCGGTTCGCCGGCCAGCGCCTGCTGAAACAGGTCGGTGGCCACCTGCGCCCAGCAATCCATGTAGGTCTTCATGGGATGACCTCACGCGGGGGCCGGCTGCCGAGGAGCCGCTCGATGCCTGCGGCGCGATGCGCCCCCTGGCGCACGGCCTGCGCTTCGGTCAGGGTCTGCCCTCCGGCTTTGAACAGCGGCCGGGTGTTGGCCGCCAGATTGAGGCGCAGCACAGAGCCCACTTCCAGGGTATCGAGGTCGCTGGCCGCCAGGCGCACGGAGGGCAACTGCAACGAACAGCCGAAACGGATGCGCCGCGCCGCGGCTCCCATGCGCTCCTGGGCGTCCCCGGCGTGACGGCGGCGGCGGCCCCAGTCGGAGGTCAGCCGCCGCAGAATGGTGTTGGCCACCACGGCCGGAAAGGCCAGATTGAGCAGGCCCGAGGAGTGCGGCATACGGATCTCGAAGCTCAGGCAAAGGGTCTTTTCATTCACGGAGATGACGCGCGCCACCTGGGTCTGCATCTGCCGGCGCTCGAAGTTGAAGCTGAGTCCGACCGGCTGCCAGGCCGCGGTCAGCTCGCGGCAGATGATTTCAACCACGCTGCCGAGAATCGATTCCTCGATGTCGGTCAGCTCGCGCAAAGGCCCGTCCTTGCCCTCCCCGCCGAGAAGAAGATCGATGATCGGCGGCGCCAGGCCCAGGTCCAGTTGCAGCACGGAGAGGGCGCCGAGGGGCTCCAGGCGCACCGAGGCGACATAGCTGATCTCCGGAATGCGGAGCAGAAACTCGTTGAACTGGATCTGCTCGGCCGAGACCAGGTTGACTTGAAAACGGGTGCGGAGCCAGGCGGCCAGGTTATGGGTAAGGTTGCGGGCAAACAGGTCGTTCAACATGCTGATGGCGCGCAACTGCTCGGTCGAGATCTGGCCGGCGGAGGAAAAACTGTAGGGCACGACGCGGGCGCGCACCTCGGCGCGGGGAGCCTCGGGCGCCGTACTGCGCGCCGCCTCAAAAAGGGCATCGATCTCGTCCTGCTTCAGCGTTTTTTCAATCAACGCGGGTCTCCTTGGCGGGGCTGGCTCGTGAATCCAGGCTTCACTCGGTCTCTCCATCCTTGCGGATCGCTTTGTTGCGATCCGGTTTCTTGCCGTTCATTCCGGCCGGTCCCTGAATCGGCGGTCCGGAACCGGTTTCCTTTCCCCGGGGTTGTCACACCGAGGAAGGACGATGGCGTTCGGCCGGCCGCCGCGGCCCGGCTTTTTCGAAGGCCCCGCGCGCCGCCAGGTCCTTCAGCGCGCTGCGCAGATGGACGACCGCCGAGGCGTGGACCTGAGAGACGCGCGACTCGACCACGCCCAGCGCCAGGCCGATCTCGCGCATGGTCATCTCTTCGTAGTAATAGAGCGTCATGACCAGCCGCTCGCGGTCGGGCAGGTTGGCGATGGCATCGGCCAGCCTCTCCTCGAGCTCTCCGCGAAGACAGCAGAAGAGCGGGTCTTCCTCGGGCCGGCCGGGTACGTAGGCCAGCTCCTCCTCGCCCGAATCTTCGTTGCGTTCCATGTGCAGCGTGCCGATCTCGAGGCCCTTCAGATCGCCCAGCAGCTGCTGATACTCCTCCAGGCCCAGGCCCATCTCCACGGCCACTTCGGCCTCTCCCGGAGCGTGGCCGGCGCGCGCGGTCAGAGCCCGGATCGCCTCTTCGACCGCGCGGCCCTTGCGGCGCAGCTCGCGCGGACTCCAATCCAGGGTGCGCAGGCTGTCCAGGATCGCGCCCCGGATGCGGAACTGCGCATAGCTGCGAAACTGCACCTTCTTGGCGGGATCGAATTTGGAAAAAGCATCCATCAGCCCGACCACCCCGGCCGAAACCAGGTCTTCGATGTCGACATGCTGCGGAAGCCGCTCGTGGATGCGGCGGGCCAGAAAACGGACGATGGGCAGATGTTCGAGCAGGACCCGCTCCTGCTCGCTGGTGAGCAACGCGCCCGCCACCGCACCCGGCGGATAGCCGCCGGCTTCTCTGCGCGTCCGACCCTGATTGACCGCTACGGCTGATTCCAATCCCATTTCCACCCTCTCGTTCTCGTTCTCAAGTCCGAATTCGGTCCGTTGCCGGTCCTTCCTGTGGGCCGCTGCCGCCGATTGCCGGTCTCTGCTCACGCGGGTCCCTTCTCAACGCACCGTTCCCACCGGCCGAAGGCGAATCTCGGGAGGAATCTCCCCCGCCGCGACCACCGCCAGACGAGGCAACACCGGCTCCAGCCAGCGCTTGACGTGATAGCGGGCTGGACTCGGACAAAGAAGCACGGGCAAAGCCGCGGCGGAGGCCGAGCCGATGAGTTGTCTCACAGAATCGGTGAGGCGGCGCAAAACCGGGACCCGGGGGGCGGTGCCGGCTCCGAGCAGTCGGTTTCCGCTTTCAGGAGCGAGCGTGGCCAGGATCTCCTCTTCCAGAGCCGAGTCCAGCAGCAGAACGGGCAACTGCCCATCGCCATCGAGCAGAGGACGGACCAGCCGTCTTCCCAGGGCTTGCCGGGAGGCTTCGACCAGTGCGACGATGCCTTTATTCATCGGCGCGGTCTCAAGCAGGGCTTCGAGGATCGAGCCCAGGTCGCGGATCGAGACCCGCTCGCGCAGCAGCTGCTCGAGTACACGGCCGACTTCGCCCAGGGTGAGCAGCTTGGGGACCAGCTCCTCCATCAACTTGGGGTGGCTTTCGTTGAGCGAATCCATCAGACGCTTGGTCTCGGCGCGGCCCAGCAGCTCCCAGGCATGCTGGCGGACCAGTTCGCCGAGATGGGTAGTGATGACCGTAACCGCATCCACCACCGAATAGCCGGCCGCGATGGCCTGGTCTTCGAGGGCTGGCGCAATCCAGATGGCGGGAACGCCGAAGGCCGGCTCGCGGGCTTCCTTGCCCGCCAGCGGGCGGCGATGCGGATCGCCGGAGACGGCCAGTAGATTGGACCCTTCAGTCTGCCAGCGGCCGATCTCCATGCCGCGCAGGGAAAACAGGTACTCGCGCGGCTTGAGGCGCAGGTTGTCGGAGATGTGGACGGGCGGCACCAGGAAGCCCATCTCCGAGGAGAGGTGCCGGCGCAGCGAGCGCACGCGGCTCAGCAACTGCCCGCCCTGCTTTTCGTCGACCAGGGGAATCAGCTGAAACCCTATCTCGAGGGTCAGATCTTCCAGGCGCAGCAGCGAGGCCAGATCCGAGGCCTGCGCGGCCTCCGGCTTCTTTTTTTCTCCGGCCGTAAGCTCGGGCAAAGACGGAGCGGGCGGATTCAGGCTGAGGCGGCGCGCCCCCCAATAGAGCGCAGCGGCCACGGAGAGGAAGGCCAGCTTGGGCAGGCCGGGAATCAGACACATGGCGCCGGAGACCAGGCTGGCCAGATAAAGCGTTGCGGGCCGGGCCAGCAACTGCTGGCGAATCTCGCCGCCCAGCATGCCGGCGGAGTTGGCGCGGGTCAGGGTGATGCCGCCGGCGACCGAGACCAGAAGCGACGGGATCAGCGTCACCAGCCCATCGCCCACCGTCAGCACGGTATAGGTGCGCGCGGCTTCGCCCAGTTGGATGCCCTGCTGGAGGGTGCCGATCAGAAGACCGGCGACAATGTTGATGGCCGTAATCAGGATGGTGGCCAGGGAATCGCGCTGGTTGAAGCGCGCCGCGCCATCCATGGCGCCGTAGAACTCCGCCTCGCGGGCGATGGCCTGGCGGCGGCGCCGGGCCTCGGCCTCGTCGATCAGCCCGGCATTCATGTCGGCGTCGATGGCCATCTGCTTGCCGGGCAGCGCATCGAGCGTGAAGCGGGCCGTCACCTCGGCGGTGCGCACGGCGCCGTGCGAGACGACCAGGAACTGGATGGCGATCAGGGCCAGAAACAGCACGAAGCCGACCACGTAGTTGCCGCCTACCACAAACTGTCCGAAGGCTTCGATCACTTTGCCCGCCGCGGCCGTACCCTCCGACCCGTGCAGGAGAATGCGGCGGCTGGAGGCGATATTCAACGACAGCCGGAAGAGCGTGAGCAGCAGCAGCAGGGTGGGAAAGACCGACAGCTCGACCGCGCGGCGAATCTGCATGGCCGAGAGGAAAACAATGACGGAGGCCGACATCGAAAGCGCCAGCAGGAAGTCCAGCCCCCAGGCCGGCAGCGGCACCAGCATGACGAAGATTACGCTGATGGCCGCCAGAGGCAACACATATTCCCGGAGCCGGTGCCAGATCGACTGGACCGGCGGGGCGCCGGGGGCCAAAGCTGCTGTGCTCATCGGGGACCTCCTTCCCAAGGTGAGGCGCCGGGCGCGGGTCGGCCCTGCCGGGCGGCGTTGGTTTCTGAGGCAGCGCGGGCCGCGTTTTCGCGGGCGCGGCGGTCGCGCAGCTCGCCTTCGACACGCTGCCGGTAGAGGTAGGCCAGAATGGCGGCGACCGCGGCGTAGAGATCGGCGGGGATCGGCTGGCCGACTTCAACCGAGCGGTAGAGCGAGCGGGCCAGGGGCGGGTTCTCGACGATGGGCACGCCGGCCCAGCGCGCCTCGGCCTTGATCTTTTCGGCCAGCAGGTTGCGTCCCTTGGCCATCACGCGGGGCGCCTCCATGGTGGCGAAGTCGAAGCCCAGGGCCACGGCGTAGTGGGTGGGATTGGTGAGCACGACGGCGGCCTTCGAGACATCGTCCTTGACGCGGCGACGCCGGGCCTGGCGCTGCAGGTTGCGAATGCGGCCGCGGATCTGGGGACTGCCTTCGGTCTCCTTGTACTCGTCGCGCATATCCTGCTTGCTCATCCTCAGGCGCGATTCGCGGCTCTGCCACTCGACCAGGTAATCGATAGCCGACCAGCCGAACAAGAGCCAGGAGGCGGCCAGCAGAAGTCCATAGACATCCGAGCCCAGCGCCTCCAGACGGGTGATGGAAAAAGGCGGAATGGTAAGCTGGCGCGCGATGCGCTGGACAGCGAAGACCGCGAGCAAGCCGGCCGGGAGCAGGGATTTGGCCAGACGGGCGGCGGCGCGCAGCGAGAACAGGTTCTTGATATTCGAGATGGGATTGACGCGGTCAAATTTGAAGCCGATCGATTCGACGTGGAAGTTGAGGCCGCCGGTCTGGAGCACGCCGGCGAGGAGCGCGGCAAGGGCCACCGTGGCCATCACCACGGCCGGAGGCGTGAGCACAGCAAGCGCCAGGCGGCGAATGGCAAGCAGCGTCGGCTCGAGTTCGGCCGGCTCCCAGCGCCGCGCGTCGCCGAGATCGAGAAAAGCGGCGAAGGTGGCGCGCCAGTCATAAAGGATCGTGCTGCCCAGAGCCCCCAGCACAACGACCCCGGCCAGGGTGCCGGCGGCCGCAGACAGCTCGCGGCTATGCAGGATGTCGCCTTCGCGCCGGGCCTTGTCGCGCCGGTGTTGCGATGCCTGTTCGGTGCGCTCTCCGGGCATCGGCTAGCCTCCCAGTCCGGCAACCTGGCCGGGGGCGGCAATGAGCCGCTCGGCCAGGTCGAGCAGGCCGCTGAACCGCGCCTCAATGAAGCGCGGCCACAGGGCCAGAGAGCCGGTCAGGATCAGGAAGCCGGTCAGCGTCTTGAGCGGCACGGTCAGATTCATCACCGGTAACTGGGGGCTGAGCTTGCCGAGCAACGAGACGGCGACTTCAACCAGCATGGTCGCGGCCAGGATGGGCGCGGCCAGCTCGACCGCCGCCAGAAAGATGCCGCCGGCGGCGCGGAAGATCGCAACAGAGCTCGCGGGCGCGACGGCGAAAGAGCCCAAAGGCGCGGCGCGAAAGCTGCGCACCAGCGATGCGAGCAGGATCCGATCGAGGCCGGCGCCGATCACCACCAGCGTTCCCATCAGTTGAAACAACTCGCCCATCAACGGCGTTTGAATGCTGGACGATGGGTCCATCAGGTTGACCAGCGAGAAGCTGAGCTGCAGCCCGACGATCTGGCCGGCGAACAGCAGCATCTCGTTCAGCAAAGCCAGGGTGAGTCCATAAACCAGCCCCACGGCCAGTTCTCCGAGCAAGCCCGCAAAGCCAATCGTCACCCGCGCGCCGGGCAAAGTCGAGACCAGCGGCGCCAGCAGAAAGGCCACGGCCAGGACAAAGACCGCCTTGGCGCGCACCGGCAGCGCGGTCGAGGAGAAGAACGGGGCGAAGACCACCATGCCGCTGACCCGGACCAGGGCCAGCGTCATCGCGCTCAGAAATGAGGTCCAATCGGTCATCGTCTCGGTCTCAGCCTTCCGTTCCTGGTTCTTGAAGCCTTCAGTTCCTGGTGCTTCGCAATCGACAGAAAAATTCTCGACTTTTCATGCTGTTCTTTCGCTCCTCCCGGGCCAGCGTCGCCGATACACTCCGCTCCCGGCCCGTCACTGCTGAAAGCTGATGGCTGACAGCTTCTTTGCTCATCCCAGAAAGCGGTGAAAATCGGTAAACAGCAGGCGCGTGTAGACGGCCAGCCGCTCCAGAAACCAGGGCATCCCGACGAGCAGAATCAGGGCGATTGCCCCCAGGCGCGGAACCGAGGTCAGCGACTGCTCCTGGAGGCTGGTCAGGGTTTGCACCAGGCTGAGCAGAAAGCTGATCAGGACCGCTGCGATCAACAGCGGCGCGGCGAGAATCATGGCTTCTTTCATCAATTGGCGAAGCAGTTCGGCAACCATGTCGGGTGACATCTCGTTCTCCCAGGCAACAGAAGTTCAGAAACTCTTCAAGAGCGAACCGGCCAGCAGGTTCCATCCGTCGACCATGACAAACAGCAGGATCTTCAAGGGTGTTGAAACCACGACCGGCGGCAACTGGAACATGCCGATCGAGGTGGTGATGGCCGCGGTCACCATGTCGATCAGAAGAAAGGGGAGATACAAGACCGCGCCGATGGCAAAGCCCGCCTTGAGTTCCGAGAGAATGTAGGCCGGGATCACTACCCGCATGGGCAGGTCCATAGCCGTATTGGGGCGCGGCACCTGTCCGGCTGAGGTGAAAAGGGCAAGGTCCTTCTCGCGCGCATAACGCAACAGAAAGAGCTTGACCGGCTGGGCGCCGCGGTCGATCGCTTCGATGCCCGTAATCTGGCCGTCGCGATAGGGCTCGACGGCTTGCTGGTCGACCTGGGTGAGGACCGGGGTCATCAGGAACCAGGTCATCATCAGGGCCAGGCCCATCAGGGTTGGATTGGATGGGGCGGTCTGGGTGCCGAGCGCCTGGCGCAGAAAGTGAAAGACGACCAGCAGGCGCACCAGCGGCGTCATGCACATCAGGATCGCTGGAAGCAGCGTGATCAGGGTGAGGACCAGCAGGATGGTCCAGGGCGTTGAATCGGATGGATGGAGGCGGGCATTGAGATCGGGCAGCAGCGAAGCCGGGGCCGCGGAGGCCGCGTGTGCCGCCACCAGCAGCGCTACCATGACACCCTCGCGGAGCGGCGAAGAGCCGGAGCGACGCTTCTGTCGAGCGGGTAGAAGGCCGGACCGCCGTCCATCGAAGTGGCCACGAGAAATCGCCGCCCCTCGGCCTCGACCAGAGCCAGGGACTGGCGCGGGGCCAGGGTGATGCGCTCCAGCAGTTCCAGCCTCGGCCGGGCCCCTCGCGCCGCGCCGCGCATCCTCTTCAGCAGCGGCTTGAGGAGCGACCCGGCAACAGAGCCAAGCGACCCGATCGCCTCGACCGCCCTTCCCTTTCGTTCATCCTTCATTCTTAACCCTTCCTCAATTTCCGTTCGCAATTTGAAACCGCTTTTCGTCCAGACGATTGAATCCGTACTTCGCGCATGTTCCCGCACATCCGCGCCAGCTATTCAGGCCAGGCGCGTAATCCGAACCGCCAGTTGCGTTTCGATCACCTCGAACTCAGTCCAGGCCAGCTGCACAGCGCCGGAAGCCAGCGGAACGTCTTCTCCGTTTCCCCATTGCGACTCGATCAAATGCCCCGGCTCGAGGGCCAGCAGATTGCGAACCCGGAACTGGCGCACCGGGACCGCAACATCGAGTTCCACTGGAAGCAAGGAAAAAGGCACGCCTAACGGCGGCGGATCGGCCGGCGCAAGCGGTTGCGGCGGCGAGGCTACCAGAGCCTGGCTTCGGGCCCCCTCCTCGCCGGCGCCGTTTTGCGCGGTCAAGTTGGGCGGTGCGCCGGGGGGCGCAGGGGATGAGTGCGCTGTTGCCATGTGATTGGAAAGCATGCAGAAAAGTGACCAGAAGACGTACAACAAACTTGGAAGGGCCTAATGAAGATGCATTGACCTTTGCCCGCGTAAGCCGGAAGCAACCTGGAATCGGCAACGCTGCTACACTGAAAGGGACGGAAATTTGTGGTTTTTCCGGCCAAGAGCCGAGGAAACCGGAGCTGAATCGAGGTCGAAGATCATGCCGGAACAGAATGAAAACAAGACTTTTAATGGGACAAGCCTGCGCTTGAAAGTGGGGCTGGCCGAGATGCTGAAGGGCGGCGTCATCATGGACGTGATGAACGTGGAGCAGGCGCGGATTGCCGAGGAAGCGGGCGCAACGTCGGTCATGGCTCTGGAGCGCGTGCCGGCGATGATTCGCGCCGAAGGTGGAGTGGCGCGCATGGCCAAGCCGAGCCTGATCCGCCAGATTATTCAGGCGGTCTCGATCCCGGTGATGGCCAAGGCGCGGATCGGGCAT
>Ga0181535_10003844_pt1 | contig 17164 bp, 16 predicted proteins | sample PEATcosm2014_Bin_44_FD_119774 | JGI IMG/M metagenome (GOLD analysis project Ga0181535, IMG submission 119774) | Peatland microbial communities from MTU Mesocosm Facility, Houghton, MI, USA - PEATcosm2014_Bin17_30_metaG | ecosystem: Environmental > Terrestrial > Soil > Wetlands > Peat | place... | reverse complement strand
TTCGCAAGCGTGTCTATACACGCAATGGCCGGTGTGAAACATCAAGGCCACAAGGGAGAAACAAAATGAACGCAACAAAAGCAACCATCGTTCTCGGCGCGCTGCTTTCAGCGAGCATCATGTTCGCGCAGGCGCCTGACTCGACTCAGGCCCCCGCTGCAAACTCGGCGCAAGCCGCGCCGGCGCAGTCGGGCAACCAGCACCGCAGCTTTTCGCCCCAACAGTTTGCAGCACATCTCGGCAAGCGGCTCAGTCTCAGCAGCGATCAGGTGGCGCAGATCACGCCCATCCTCACCGCTCGCCAACAGCAGATGCAGACCCTGCGCGCCGACGCATCGCTCAGCGAGCAAGATCGCCACACCAAGGCGCATGCCATCATGCAGGACACCAACAGCAAGATCGAAGCCGTCCTGACTGACCCGCAGAAGCAGCAGTTTGAGCAGATGCTTGCTCAGCGCCGCGCGCGCCACAACCACCAGCCGCAATCCTCGCAGCCCCAGGCGTAAGCCCGGGGGGCGAGAATGCTGAAGCCCAGGTCTCTAAGCGGAGACCTGGGAACGCGGCCCTTCCGCCACAGACTCTCGGCCTCGAACTATCTACTGCACGACCTCGTCTTTTTCAATGACAAGCGCCGTATTCACGAGCCGCATGTCAATCGGCAGCCCGCCTACCGATGAAGCAACAGTGCGCACGAGAGTTTCAAATTCACTCACGTCAGTGGCATTGTTCCAGGCGCCGTCCTGAACCGCGAACGAGATCGTTGTGCTGCTTGCCGTTTTATTCAGCAGCACCGTTGCACCGGTATCCTGGAAGAATCCCGCGGTTTTCAGTGCGTTGCCCAGCGCCGTGGCATCGTTCTTCGTGGCTGTACCAGAGAACACGACCTGGTCCTTGGTCCCGATCGTCACCACACTCTGTGGCGAGCTCATTTGCGCCATGATTCTCTGCAATTCTCCGGTGTAGTAGTAGTAACCGAACACCGCAAGGCCAAGAACCAACAAGGTCACGAGGGCAATTCCGACTGCGCGCCACCTGGAGTAGAGCTGCCCGCCCCACGCGACATGCGTATCGATTGCGTTTCCCTGCAACTCCCTCGCGGCAAGCCCCGTACACACAAACAGCGCAATGGACGCAACCGTGGGGCTATAGGTCGTTCTCAATCCCATCAGCATCAAGCCCGCGGACGCCGCCGCCCCTAGGATGAGCGCAAGAACGCCGTTGTTGCCCTGGCCCAGCTTGCGGTAGTTCGAAGCGATGAGCACTGTCCCGGCAAGGGGACTGCCTAAGAAGGCCGCCAGGGCCACGGCCCAGACGTCGTACAAACGGTAGGCAGGGGGCGCGTATTGCGGGTACTGGGGGTAGCCCCCAACCTGGGGATAGACAGTCGACATGGTTTCCTCGATCCAGGGAAGTAGCGGTGCTGAAAGACTAATGCTTCTGCGGGCGATGCGCCAGACAAATTGCGCGATAACCTGTGAAGAATCTCTGGTATCAGGCGGCTCGTCCCTCATGATTTGATTTCTCTCGAATCCGGTTTCTTCTCCTCCGGCGTCCGGGAATATCATGGATTCACCAGGTTCAATGGGGAGGAAGTATGGACGATCAAAAGCAGATTCCCACGCGCAGTCAGGGACGCCGCGAGTTTTTGAAAGCCGGCGGAGCAGTAACCGCCGCTTTGTTGGCGCAGACTGCGATTGCAGAGACGCCGAAGGCGCTGTCGGCTCTGCCCTCGAACCCGGTCACGCCCAGTGCCATGCCCACGCGCAACCTGGGCAAGACGGGCTACAAAGTGGGGATATTCTCGCTCGGCGGACAGGCTGCCCTCGAGCAGTCGAATAACTTCGACGTCGCCGTGCCCATCATCGAGCGCGCCCTCGACCTTGGCGTCAACTACATCGACACTTCTTCCATCTACGGCGGTCCCGACCGCTGGAGTGAACAGTACGTGGGCAAAGTGATGGCTCACCGGCGCAACCTCGCCTTCCTCGCCACAAAAACGAAGGAGCGCACACGCGACGGCTCGCTGCGCATGATCGAGAAATCGCTCCAGCTGCTCCAGACCGACCATGTCGACCTGTGGCAGTTGCACGACATTGGAACCATGACCGATATAAACGATGTCTTCGCCAAGGACGGCGCCATGGAAGCCCTGTTGCAGATGAAGGAGCAGAAGGTCGTTCGTTTCCTCGGCCTCACCGGCCATTACCGCCCCGATGCGCTCATCGAAGGCATCCAGCGCTATCCGTTCGACACGATTCTGATGGCGATGAACGCAGCCGATCCGCACTTCTACAGCTTTAACTCGGCGCTTTTGCCATTGGCCGTCGAGCGCCAGATGGGCATTATCGGCATGAAGATTCCGGCGCGTGGCCGTCTGCTTTCGACTTGGACTCCACAACCGCTCTCAGTCCAGGCGCACATGTGGGAGGGGATGGTTCCGGCGCCCACCTCGGGCACGCTCACCATGCGTCAGGCCATGTATTACACGCTCTCGCGCCCTGTCAGCACCGTCATCATCGGTTGCGACTCCATCGCGCAGCTCGAGGAAAACGTCAATCTCGCCCGCGAGTTTACGCCGCTCAGCGATGCCCAGGCTACTGCATTGGTGGCGAGTGCTGAGCCGGTGGCCAAGCCGTCGCTGTTCTTCCGCTTTTACGATAGGCCTTAGCCGCGCCGTTACAAATGATTGATCAACGACGCGATGCAGGCCGCGCCGAATCCGTTATCGATGTTCACCACGGAGACATTCGGCGCGCAGGTGTTCAACATGCCCAGCAGCGCAGCCACGCCGCCCAGCGATGCGCCGTAACCCACGCTCGTCGGCACTGCGATCACCGGCGCATGCACCAGTCCGCCCACCACCGTCGGCAGAGCGCCCTCCATGCCGGCGCAGACAACCAGCACGCGTGCCGATTGCAGCGTTTTTTGCTGCGCCAGCAGCCGATGAATGCCCGCCACTCCCACATCGGCCACCAGTTCCACGGTGTTGCCCATCAGCCGCGCTGTCACCGCAGCTTCCTCGGCCACAGGCAAGTCGCTCGTTCCGGCGCACACCACGCCCACGGTTCCCTTGCCGGCAGGCGCCTCAGTCTGCTTCAAAGTGATCGCCCGCGCAGCTTCGTGAAACTCCGCTCGCGGCTCCGCGCCGCGCACTGCCTCAAACACCTGGCGCGAAGCGCGTGTTGCCAGCACGTTGCCGCCTGCCTTGGCCATCCGCTCGAAGATTGCGGCTACTTGTGCCGGAGTCTTGCTCTCCGCGAAGATCACCTCCGGCATACCGGTGCGCAACGCGCGATGATGGTCGAGCTTGGCAAAGCCAAGGTCCTCGAAGGGCAGGTTGCGAAGGCGCTCCAGCGCTTCGGCCACGCTGGATGACCCGGAGCGCACTTCATTCAAGAGCGCTTCAATCTGCGATCGATCCATCAGTCTCTCTTCTCCGCCTGTTTCTCCGTTGCCACGCGCTCTGTCTCCGCATAGGCCCGCATCGCTTCCTGCATCACCCGCTTGAGCGGAATCCCCTGCTGGCGCGCTATATTGCGGCACACCTCATACTCCGGCGACGCGTTGGCCACTTCGCCCGTGGGCCAGCGTGCAATCTTGATCCGCACCTTGCCCCACTCCGTATTTACTTCCATGAACTCGCGCGCCAGCGCCATCTTGTTTTCTAACCGCCAGCGCAGGCCGATGGTTGTGGTCTCGCGCAGCAACAGATCGCGCAGCTCCGGCATTGCCTCGGGACTCGAGAGCACCGTGATCTGCACGCCCGTCCGCCCCTTCTTCATCTGCACCGGCAAGCGGTAAACATCCCACGCGCCCGCCTCAAACAGCAGTTCGCTCACATAGGCCAGCAACTGCGGAGTCGCGTCATCCACCACGGTCTCAATCACGGCGATGGACTCTGTGTTTTCGGCTCCCTCCTCCGCCTCACCCACCAGCAGCCGCAGCAGATTCGGCTCGCCCGGCGTGTCGCGACCCCCGGCTCCATAGCCGCGCGCCTCCACGCGCATCGCAGGCAGTGTCCCGTACGTCACGTCCAGCATCCGCAGCACGGCAGCGCCGGTCGGCGTCACCCGCTCCATCGGCGTGCCGGCTGCATACACGGGCGCATCGCCGAGCAGCGCCAGTGTCGCCGGCGCCGGCACAGGCAGTGTCCCGTGCGCGCACTTCACCGTTCCGCTTCCTACGTTTAAGGGTGAAGCCATCCACCGGCTCACTCCCAGTGCCTCGCAACCCGCCGCCGCGCACACAATGTCCACAATCGTGTCTACCGCGCCAACTTCATGAAAGTGGACCTTCTCAATGGGGATGGAATGGATCGCCGCCTCCGCCTCGCCGAGCAACTGGAAGGCGCGAGCCGAGCGCTGCTTGACTGAGTCCTTGATCGGCGCAGCCTCGATGATCTTGAGGATTGTCGAAAGCGACCGATGCGGCGCGTGCTCGTGGCTGTGCTGCCCACGCTCCAATTCGTGCGCATGGTGCTCATGATCGTGATGGTCATGTCCATGGGGTTTGTGCGAATGTCCCCGGTCGTCATGATGTTCTGGTCCCTCGGTCCCTGCCGGGGCCCCCATCGAGCGATTCTTGCTCGATGGGGTGGCTTGGTCCCTCGGTCCCTTCGTCCCGGACATCTCCTCCGCAATTACATCGACTTTCACCGCCGCCAGTCCGCCGCGGCTCACCTTGCGCATCTCCAGGCGCGCGCCCACATTCAGTGCCGCCGCGGTTTCGGCGAGCGCATCGAAAGGCACGCCCGCATCCACCAGCGCGCCCAGCAGCATGTCTCCGCTGATCCCGGAAAAGCACTCCAGATAGCCGATCTTCATCGCCTTGTGATTCTAAATTGTTTGAGCCGGAGGAAGGGAGTCCAGGCCGGAGATGGGAAGTGAGAGAGCTACGCGCCCCGCCGCGCCAGCACTTCGGCGGGCAGAACCGCATTCATTGCCCCCGATCGAAACCCCTGGCAGTCGAGCGTGACGTATTTGAATCCCGCCTGTTTCAGCGCCGACGTGATCGCGTCCATCATCTCCATTGTCAATGCGCGCTGCAGCTCGTTGCGCGCAATCTCTACGCGCGCCAACTCGCCGTGGTGGCGCACGCGCAGTTCGCGAAAGCCCAACTGCCGCAGGCTCTCTTCGCCGCGCTCTACCTGCTCCAGGACCTCGCGCGACACGGTGCGGCCATACTCCACGCGTGAGCTCAGGCACGGAGCTGCCGGGCGATCCCACACCGGGTAGCCGGCCGCCTTGGCCAACGCGCGCACTTCCAGCTTCGTCAGCCCGGCGTCGGCCAGCGGCGCTAAAACCGTGTGCTGTTCCGCGGCGCGCTGCCCGGGGCGAAAATCGCGCGTGTCGTCGGCGTTCATCCCGTAAGCGATATTCGCGATGCCCAGCTTCGCGCCCAGCTTCCCCATCACTTGAAACAGCTCATCTTTGCAGTGGAAGCAGCGGTTTGCGTCGTTCCGCGTGTACTCTTCGCGGTCCAGCTCCTCCGTCATCACCACCTGCAGCGGCATTCCAATCGATTGCGCAAAGGCCTTGGCCTGCTCCATGTCGCGCCGCGCCAGCGAGGCCGAATCGGCCAGCACCGCCAGCATGCGCTCGCCCAGCACGCGATGGGCCGTTGCCGCCAAGAACGCTGAATCCACGCCGCCCGAATAGGCCACCATCAGGCCGGGGAGCTGTTCCAGCCTGCTCTCCAGCACGCGCAGCTTTTTCTGGGCCTCCGGCGTCACGTCAACGCTCGTCCGCGATGCCCCAGTCCCCAAATCCTTCGCTTGTGCGCTCGCCGCCATGCAACCGATTATACCGGCGACCGTACTCGCCACTCGTCGCTACGCTATGCTCTGGCCCGCCCTGACAAATCTCGTCGTTTGACGCCCACGCCTGTGGGCAATAGCTTGGAAGAGAGCGAACCAGCGCTTTCTTGCTTTCCTGGAACGAGGAGATTCGATGCGGCAAAGGTTACTTCCCGGCCTTTCTACCGGCTTTTTGGTTCTTGTGTTGCTGCTCGCAGTGTCTGCGGCTTCGGCCCAGGATCTGCAGAGCTTTGAAAAGCGTATCACCGTCAAAGTGCTTCCCAACGGGCTCACTCTGGTCCTTTGTGAGCGTCATGACGCGCCGGTATTCAGCTACACCACATTCGTCGACGCCGGCGACGTCAACGACCCCTCCGGCGAAAGCGGCCTCGCCCACATGTTCGAGCATCTTGCCTTCAAGGGCACAACCCAGATCGGCACCACCGACTACGCTGCCGAAAAAACAGCTCTCGATAAAGTCGAAGCGGCCAACGATGCCTACGAGGCTGAATACCTCAAGCCTGTCGGGCGCAGCCAGCAAAAACTCGACGAGCTGCATAAGGCGTTTCTTGCCGCGCAGGCTGAAGCCGAGAAGTTCGTTGTTCCCAACCAATTCACTGAAGTTGCTGAAGCGAACGGCGCGCATGACTTGAACGCGGAGACTGGCCTGGATGACACGCAGTATTTCTGGTCGATGCCGGAGAACCGCCTCGAGCTCTGGGCCTGGATGGAGTCGAGCCGCTTGTCCGATATTGTCCCGCGCGAGTTCTACAAGGAACGCGACGTCGTGATGGAAGAACGCCGCATGCGCGTCGACTCCAACCCCATCGGACGGCTTGAAGAGCAGTTCTTTGCCACGGCTTACGTTGCGCACAACTACGGCCGCAGCGACATCGGCTGGCCCAGCGAGGTTAGCCAGATCACTGCAACTGAGGCCATGGCCTTCCACAGGAAATTCTACGTGGGCGGAAATATCGTCATCGCCATCGTGGGCGACGTCGATCCCGGTACCGATTTACCCATGCTGGAAAAGTATTTCAGCCGCGTTCCTGCCGGCCCCAGGCCGGAGGACATGACCACCGTCGAGCCTCAGCAGTTCGCCGAGAAGTCAGTCGTCATTCGCGAGCAGACGCAGCCAGTCTATCTTGAGGGCTATCACCGGCCCAGCTATCGCGACCCCGATGACGCTGTCTACGACGCAATCAGCGACATCCTGTCGAATGGGCGCGTCTCGCGCCTCTACCGCAGTCTGGTGGAGCAGCAGCAGATCGCGGCCGAGGCCATCGGCGAAAGCCCGGTGCCCGGAGAAAAGTACCCAAGCCTGTTCATGTTTGGAGCCATACCTCTCCCCGGACACACTCCGGCAGAGATGCGCGACGCCATTCACAAGGAGATTGAAAAGCTGAAGACCGCCGACGTCACCGACGCTGAGCTCGAAATGTATAAGACTCGGGCTCGCGCCGATCTCCTGCGCGGCCTCGACGACAATCAGGGCCTCGCCAACTCCCTCGCCGAGTACCAGACGCGATACGGCGACTGGCGCGAACTCTTCTTGCAGCTTGACGCCGTGAACAAGGTCACCAAGGCCGACATTCGCCGTGTGGCAAACAAGGTATTTGTGGCCTCGAACCGAACCAGCGCCGAGATCGATACGGAACCCGCGACTGGACCTCCGAAGCAAGATGGACCCGCGAAATCGGGTGGAGGCGCGCAATGAACAGATACGCCTTCACCATGAAGTCTCGATTTCTGTTGGCCGCGGCAATCTTTGTCGTCCTCACGCTGCCGCCGGCGGCGTCTGCCCAGCAATCCAGGCCCTGGGAAAAGATTCCCATTCCGCCGCTCCACGCCTTCCATCCGCAGCAGCCCAAACGCATCCAGTTGAAAAACGGCATTGTGATTTTTTTGCAGGAAGATCACGAGCTGCCCTTCATCTATGGCTCGGTGCTGATTCACGGTGGGTCGCGCGATGAAGATCCATCCAAAGCCGGCCTCATCGGCCTCTACAACCAGGCATGGCGGACCAGCGGCACGGCAAGCATGGACGGCGATGCCATGGACGACCTGCTCGAAGCCAAGGCCGCGCACATTGAAACCGACGGAGACGACGATTCGACCGCGCTTTCCTGGGATTCGTTGAAGGGCGACAACGATCAGGTCTTTTCTCTGGCCATGGACCTGCTCTTCCATCCCAAATTCAGCGCGGAGAAGCTTCAGTTGGCGCAGGAGCAGGAGGCCACCTCAATCGTTCGCCGCAACGACGACGAGGATGAGATCGCCGGCCGCGAGTCGGCCAAGCTGATCTACGGGGTGAACAGCCCCTACACGCGTCAACCCGAGATGGCCACCATCGCCACAGTCACTGTCGCGGATTTGCAGGCATGGCACGACCGCACCCTCAAGGGACCGCTCATCGTCGGAATCTACGGCGATTTCGATCCCGCCGCCATGGAGGCCAAGGTGCGTGCGGTCTTCGAAGGCCTTCCGCCCGTCACTCCCGATCCGCCTCGCCACGATGAGTTCACCGGGCCCACGCCCGGCGTCTACTTTATTGACAAAGAAGATGTAAATCAGTCCAACGTGCAGATCGTCGCTCTCGGCGTCGACCGCCACAATCCCGATGCTGCCACGCTCGATGTCATGAATGAAATCCTCGGCGGAGGCTTTGGCAGTCGGCTCTTTATTAAAGTCCGCACCCAGCTTGGACTGGCCTACGAAGTCGGCGGCGGCTTCTCGCTGCCCTACGACCACCCGGGCGCTTTTCGGGTCGATGCTCTCACCAGAAGTCCAAAAACCGTCGACGCGACCAAAGCGGCGCTGGGCGAAATCACCGGCTTGAACACCAGGCCCTTCACCCAGGCCGAGCTCCAACGCGCCAAGGACGATATCGTCAACTCCTTCCTCTTCGACTACGACACCAAAGACAAGATCCTCGACGAGAGCGAGAAGCTCGAGTTCTATGGCTATCCCGCCGACTATCTTGAGACCTACCACGCAGCGCTCGAGAAGGTCACCATCGCCGATCTCACTGCCGCCGCAAAAAAATACATCCACCCTGAAAAGCTTGCGGTATTAGTGGTTGGCAATGGCCCGGAAATCAAGCCCGGTCTCGACGCGCTCGGCATGGGCGCTCCGCAACCCATCGACATCACCATCCCGCAACCCTCCGGCCCGCCACCCCAGGCCGGAGCTGCGCCGCAATAACCGGCCCATCGCTGCGCCCATCCGCCCCTGATCGAGCCCAGCGCAACACGCCAAAGGAAAATGATGTGGAGAAAGTGAAATGACGACCACCTCAAACCCACCGGCAAACGCGACAGCAAACGCGGCTGGCCCGCACTCGCCGCTCGCCGCGCATCAACATGCCGCGGCCGCCCGCCTCATTGCCGCCGGCGTCATCATGAGCCGTCCCGACACCTGCGTCATCGATCCCGAAGTCGAAGTCGCGCCCGCCACAATCATCGAGCCATTCGTGCAGTTGCTCGGCCGCACGCGCGTCGGCTCGGGATGCCGCATCCGTTCCTTCTCCGTCATTGAAAACTGCACCCTCGGCAATGGCGTGCAGATCCTTCAAAGCTGCGTCCTCGAGGATTCCACAATCGCCGATGGCGCGCGCATCGGTCCCTTCACCCACCTGCGCCCCGGCAACGAAGTCGGCGAAAATGCTCACGTCGGCAACTTCGTCGAATTGAAAAAATCGCGCCTCGGCAAAGGCGCCAAGGCCAACCATCTCACCTACCTCGGCGACGCCGAAGTCGGCGAAGGCTCCAACATCGGCGCCGGAACCATCACCTGCAACTACGACGGCGTCTCGAAGCACGTCACGCGCATCGGCAAAGCCGCGTTCATAGGTAGCGACAGCACGCTCGTAGCGCCGGTCACCATCGGCGACGGAGCCTACATCGGCGCGGGTTCCTGCATCACCAAAGACGTCCCCGCAGACGCCCTCGCCGTCAGCCGCGCCAGGCAAGTCACCAGGGAAGGCTGGGCCACAGCCCGCCGCGCCAAAGGCAACGCAAAGAAGTCCTGACGCTCCGGGGAGCCTCTTTCTGTGCCCCGATTGAACATTCCCCACCAAGGCCAGCCATGCTACAGCTTCGTCTCACCCCGGTGCCACGTTCGGGTGATTGAGACGGCATTGTGCGGATGCTACTCTCACGAAAAGACTTCCCTCCCTCCGCTTTCTCTTGCTTGCGGCGGCCGGGGAGCCAGAACGTCATCTTGTTAATTTTGTGGACCTTTTCAGCCGGCGGCGGCGTCCAAATTGACGTGGCCTCGGCGGTGCGATGAGCTGGGGCCTTGGATCGTTTCACAAAGTTGGTAGGACCACTGAGAATCCAGGGCGAGCGCGCCGCGTAACCGGCATCGAAGGGGACAAAGCCCGCCGCCAGAATTGAATTTTGAAAGGCGCATGAACGGATCATGCGCGCCTGGGCGATCGACATTCATCAAGCTGAATGGGTCGCGCGGGCATAATGAGAGGGAGACTGCTGTTTGGCGTTAACTTTGGCAGATGTGAAGGCGATGGGCACAGCGAAGAGCCCGCGAAACGAAGGCGACGCGCGCGCGCGTAAGCCTGCGCGCGTTCTCGTCGTTGACGATGAAGCTCCCGTCCGCACCATGATTGCCGCCGCCCTCGAACGCCAGGGTTACACGGTTGAGCAGGCCTGCGACGGCCGCGATGCCCTTGATGCACTTGAGATGAACACCTTCAATCTCGTGCTCACGGACATCGTCATGAACGATCTCAACGGCATCGCACTCCTTGAGCGCATCCACGCGCTGCAGCCCAATCTTCCCGTCGTCATGGTCACCGCTGTCCACGACATCAGCGTCGCCATCGATTCCATGCGCCGCGGAGCTTACGACTATCTCCTCAAGCCCTTTGAGCGTGAGCAGCTGCTGAACACCGTCGAGCGCGCTCTCAGTCATCGCCAAGCCCTCGAAGAAACCCAGAACTACCACCAGAGCCTCGAAGAAATGGTTCGCGCCCGCACTGAGATGCTGCGCCACGCCATGGAAGATCTCGAGCACTCCTACGACGTCACGCTCGAGGCCCTCGGCGACGCGCTCGATCTCAAGGACTCCGAAACTGAAGGTCACTCCAAGCGCGTCACCGCTTACGCCATCGCGCTCGCCCGCGCCATGGGCATTCCGCCCGAGGAAATCAAGATCATCGCGCGCGGAGCTTTCCTGCACGACATTGGCAAGATGGCCATTCCCGACGAGATTCTCCGCAAGCCCGGCAAGCTCACTGAAGAGGAGCAGGCCCTCATGCGCGAGCACTGCGCCCGCGGCTACAACATGTTGCGCAAAATCCCATTTCTCGCCGGAGCCGCCGAAATCGTCTTCTGCCATCAGGAGCACTACGACGGCAACGGCTACCCCAATCGCCTCGCCGGCCGCGAAATTCCCATCGGCGCGCGCATCTTTGCCGTGGCCGATACCCTCGACGCCATCACCAGCGACCGCCCCTATCGCAAGGCTCGCGGCTTTGATGCCGCGCGGCAGGAAATCCTCCACTGTTCGGGAACGCAGTTCGATCCCGCCGTCGTCGAGGTCTTCCTAAAAATCCCCAACGAGCTTTGGCAGGAGCTCCGCTCCGAGATCAGCGGCCAGCACATGCGCTTCTCCACCTTCGAACTGGCCCGCACCCAGGCCGCCTCGTAAAGCACTCCCACCCTTCAAAAAGGAAAGCCATCGGAGGGAGCAGAGGCCTTCAGGCCTCTGAAATCCACGCCTGCAACCATCGGGCCTTTAGGCCCGGTCACCGTCCACCGTCTAATCGCGCACCCCAGAGCCTGTCCTGGGCTTAAGCCTAGGGCGTGTCATCCTGAGCGGAGCGTGCTTGGGGCCGCTTGATCGCAACACGATCAAGGGGTAAGCGGAGCCGAAGGATCTGCGGTTGCTTTTCTCCAGAACCCGCTAAGAACTGGGTGCCCCATGTCCCGATTCTGGGACATGGGATACCGCGAACCTGTTGTCGCCGAGCTTTGTATCAGGGCATGAGTTCACTCATGCCGCAAGCCGCAAAAAATAAGCGCGGGGCTTCAGCCCCTGCGGGACGAATTCGGAGGGAGCAGAGGCCTTCAGGCCTCTGAAATCCACCACTGACCACTAACCACTAATCACTGTCTTCCGGCGTAGAATACTGCCATGATCTTCCGGGTCGCAATCGCCGTGATCGCGCTTGCCGTTCCCGCCTCTGCGCAACATGGCGGCGCGCGCGCCGGATCTTTCGGCGGTCGGGGATTCTCGGGGAGCGCCGGCTTTTCCTCGCATCCCGCTTTCTCTGGATCATCGAACTTTGCCCGCCCTGCGCAGCCCGCTCGCTACGGCTCCCAATATCGCCCCATGCCAGGCGCGGGATTTCGAACCATCGGCCCCCGGAGCTTTTCGGGTCTAAGAAACTACGCAACCCTGAGAACTCCCTATAACGGAAATCGATTCGTGGCAGCCCGTCCTGCCTATAATCCAAGGGCTGCCGGCCTCGCTCGCGGCGCCGATCGCGATCGCTTCAACGCGCGCCGTCGCCAGTTCCAAAGCTGGTTCGTCAACACCTATCCATACTGGCCCGGCTATGGATATCCCTATTTGCTCGATCCCAATTTTTACAATCTCGGCCTTTACGATTGGGGCGATTCCGATAACTCCGCGGCCGACGGCGGAACGACCGACCAGGCTTACGACCCGAACGGCCCCGCTCCCCTTTACCCGGCCCCGTATCCAGACCAGCGCCCCTCGTATTCAAACGCCGCGCCCAGTGAGCAGCTCGCGGCGTCAGCCGCGCCTTCCGAGCCCGAGCAGCTTCTCACCGTGATCTTCAAGAACGGTCGTGCTCCCATCGAAGTCAAGAACTACATGATGACCGCAAAGGTTCTCACCGATCTTGATTCCGAGCACTACGAACAAATCCCCTTGGATCAGATCGACCTCGCCGCAACCAAGCGCTTCAACACCTTCGCCGGCGTGGACTTTCAGATTCCCGGCGCATAACCGTCCACCGTCCACCGTCCGACGTCCACCGTCCACCGCTCACCGTCCACTAACCACTAACCACTAATCACTAATCACTAATCACTAACCACTGTCTCTAAGAGGTTTCCATGCCCGTCCTTTCCCCTGATGCCGCTCAATCCCGCCTGGCCCAACTCCCCGGCTGGAAGATCGAATCCGGCGAGCTCGTCCGCACCTTCCTATTCAAGGATTTTGTCGCCGCCCTCGAATTCGTCAATCGCGTCGGCAAACTCGCCGAGCAGGCCGGCCACCACCCCGACATCGACATCCGCTACAACCGCGTCCGCCTCGCTCTTGTCACCCACTCGGCCGGCGGCCTCACTGAAAAAGACTTCGACCTTGCCGCTCAGGTTCAGAATCTTGCAACGTAAAGTCCGGCCGAATTTGATCGCGAGTCTCGGCCACGCCGTCTGATAGATTGGAAAACAGAATTCTGTCGTTTCGGGGGCGATATGACCCGTTACCTGCTTCCCCTGCTGGGCGCGCTGGCCCTGGCATCCTTCTCGCCGAATGGGTCTGCTGCGGCGGCGTCATTGGGCACGTCGGCTTACCCTCCATCGCAGCTGCAGCCGTTCCAAACGCAGCCTTCTCAAACCCTCGTCGGCACCTGGTCTACGACGATCAACTGGAACCTTCCCTCCGGGCTGATGGTAACCACCACCTTCACGTCCAATGGACAGATCCAGTCGACCATCCAGAACAAAATGGGCATGAGCTACACGCTCGCGGGCACTTACCAGTTCAACGCCGCGCAAAGCACCCTCAGCTACGAGTGGAAGGATTTCTCGCCCAAACAGACCTGTGTTCTCGGCGCCTGCACTCCTGCTCAGGCGCCGGCAGCCATGGGAGTGGTGATCAACAACAGCATTCGGTTCCTGAGTTCGACGCAGTTCATCGCCAGCTCGTCTGGCGGCGCTTCCAACACCTACGTCCGCACCAACGCCGCGGGTGTTCCCACGCCCTGAACACCGTTCCCGTCCACGCTTCCCGGCCCCTGCATCTTCCCTCCGTAGCGGGTCAGACCCAGGTACGAGCCCCTTCACAGGCTGCGGAAAAGTTGTTTCGGCGGAGCCTTGTATCAGGGCTTGGCTTTAGCCAAGCCGCAAATGTCGCAAGAAGAATCGAGGGCTTGAGCCGCCGGGCGATGATTCTCAGGTTCCAGTCCCGTCGCGCAATCGAAACCGTGGAGAGAGCCGGGGGCCTTCAGGTCTCTGAAATCCACGCCTGCAACCATCGGGCCTTTAGGCCCGCTCACCGTCCACCGCTCACCGTCCACCGTCCACCGACCACGGTCCACTAACCATTAACCACTAACCACTACCCACTATCCACGATCCACTGAGAGGTCAAGCGATGAAGAGCATCACGCTTTACAAATATGACGGCGAGGTATTCCGCACATTCAACGAAATCTTTTCCGTGGCCACAGAAAACGGCGTCTTGACGTTTCGCTGGATGCGCAAGCCGGGGGACCAGGGCACTGCCGCCCGGGTAATGACCACTCTCCCCTTCTACGTTGAAGACGATCTGCAATCCTGACCAGGCTGTCTGCGCGTCCCCGTCAGACTGGAAACCAGCCCCGCGAGGGTGGGCTTTCTCTTCGCGCCTCGCTCGATCGCCAAACGTCCACCGCCCCGGCATCGGCATCCGCTGCAACCTAGGGCAATCTCCCGGCTCGAATCTCACGCCTGATCCATTCCCGGGCGGAGTCCTCATCGGGGAAGTCCTTCATCAGTTCATCTTGAACGCCGGCGGGCATGATCCGGGCAATCTCCACTCGCCCCGATTGCGGGTTGTAGTTTAGATAGCTGTTCAGCGGCACTCCGTCCGCGAGCAGTTCCTCACAATACGGCCCGGCCCCGGGCCGGTCTTTTCGTCCTGCTGAGTCCGTCATGGGGAATCCTCCTGGATGCGCGACGATCGACCCAAATCAGGGTGATATTGCTCACACAGGGGATTCGTAAACCCAGCGGCACACCTTGTCAATCCCGCCGCTCCGCCAGTCGACTCGCCGTTGCCGCCTCCAAAATCCGCTCCGCAATTCTGGATTCTGATCGATTCTTCCCATCTAGTGGGACGCGACTGCGTCGATCGCAAAGCATCCTGGCCCGAAGCCTTGGCCGGATCGGCCCGAGGGGAAGGGAAGAACACCCAAATTCACCCTCGCGGATCCCTCCAAAAATTGGGCCTGACGTATGCTGAAGCAACTTACTCTAAAGGCTTTGTCTCTCATGCAGCTGAACCTCAGCCGCCCCGATTTCAAGTTCTCGTCTCGAAGAATCTAGGCCGAATCACCCTTTTTTCGGCCGCCGTTAGATGCAACCTCGATCAAAAGGTTGACTTCAGCATCGACAAAAAGATTTTGAATTTTGTATTTGCATTTACCCCGATCTATGCTATCGTGTATTTATTCCGGTTGCGGAGGTGATCTACACAGCCCTCCTAAGCCGGGAGTAGTTTGCGTCACTGGCCTCCCGGCACGAACAGCTATACCGTTCGTGCCGTCTTTTTTTGCGCACAGACCCCCTCGCCCCCAACTCCCCCCTAGTCCCTCAGTCCATTAGTCCCTTTGCCCCTCCGTCCCTCAGCCCGCTTGAGCGGGCGAAAAGACTGTAGCCCCAGGCGCGAGCCTGGGGAATTTAGTTCTCTTCATGATCGCAGCCCCTGAGAGGGGCGAAAGAGCCCCGCCATTCCTGCCGCCCCTCGGCCTCTCGGTCCCTTGTTCGCTTGGTCCCTGCTTGATGTCAAGCCCCCTCTCAACGCGAATCCGCCTTCATCTCCCTCAATCCATTCGCAATATTTTCTTTCCCAGGTTTGCCGGTTAATTCCGCGTTTCGCGCACAATAAAGACAGAATCGCCAGATCGGCAGGATTCTGATCACTGATCTCTGATCTCTGACCACGAACCACGAACCACTAACCACTAACCACTAACCACTAACCACTGATCTCTGATCACCCCGGCAGCACACTTGAGGCCAGGAAAGATGAAAGGAGTGATTTGATACACTTCAAAACACGATTTTCTGCCATAACTATCTTTAGAATCAACGAAAACGACTCAAAATTCGCCTCGTTTTTTTGCGATTTTTTGCGGTTTTTCCTGCGATTCAGCACCCAAATCGGCCTTCTTCCGCCCCCAATCGCCGCCCTCTTCCTCCCCGTGACAGAAAGCTCTGACTACCCTGGTAGCGCACCCAACTCCGCTCACTCCGCTAACCCCGCTAACTCCGCTCCCTCTGTTCAGGCCCCGGCCTTTGCGCGTCCTCGCTCGCTCGGGTGACGAATCTCACTCGCCCATCTCATCCAGTCTGCGTATCATGAATCTCGGAGGCACGCGATGAAGCATCTCCTCAGGAACCGCTGGATCTGGACCTTGGCCGTCTTCGCGCTCACTGCGGCCAGCTATGCACAGTGGTCCAATCCGGCTGACGATGTTCCCGCCTACCATCCTTCGGCGCCGCTCAATATTCATGCCCTGCCGGCCATCCTTCACGGCGATCAGTTGACCGGGCCGAACTTCCGCTATCACTGGCAGGTGCGCGTGTATCAGTTGGCCGCGCAGATCCCCGGCGTCATCTATCAGCTTCCGTGCAACTGCCGGTGCGATCGCTCTCTGGGCCACACCAGCCTGCACAGTTGCTACGAAAACACGCATTCTACCGAGTGCGACGTTTGCGCGGCTGAAGGCTTCTACGCCTACTACAAAACCAAGGCCGGCTGGACCCCCGCGCAGATTCGCGCCGGCATCGCCCGCCACGAATACGAATCCATCGACCTCGAAAAGCAGTAGATGGATCTGCAGGGCCTGCGGCAAGCCGCCAAGGCCCCGGTCAACCAAATCTAGCGGCCGATTCCGATCCAGTATTGGAAAACGACTGCCCCAAAACCGCTGGCCATCTCTGTCACCTTCGCACCTGGGTCACCATAGATTTCGAATCCGGCAACCTTGCAGACCGCAGCAAGTTTGGGAACCCACTGCTGCACCGCTGGTCCCATGAAGTGCGCCTCCAGAGCGCTCGAATCCACGTAGGTTTCAACCAGCCGGAATCGCTTTCCGTCTGCGCTCGAGAACCACTCATACCCCAGCGTGCCGGGCTCTGCCTGGCTCACCGAGGTCATGCTTTGCGCGATGCTCTTGAACGTTTCCAGTTGTCCGTCATTCACCACCAGGTTCACCGTCAGCCGAACCACTTGCTTTTCCATTCCGCCTCCCTTTCCGGTGCCGTCTTGAGCGGCATCCTGCAAGGCTATCAGCGGCAAGCCGGGCTTCGAGTCGGAATCGGCGTAAAATAGGAGATGCAGCACGAGCCACTCGGCTCTGTGCGCACCCAGCGGCGCTTCGCGACCATC